>Ga0214921_10000826_pt1 | contig 55286 bp, 55 predicted proteins | sample LL1505_MetaG_FD_177992 | JGI IMG/M metagenome (GOLD analysis project Ga0214921, IMG submission 177992) | Freshwater microbial communities from Lake Lanier, Atlanta, Georgia, United States - LL-1505 | ecosystem: Environmental > Aquatic > Freshwater > Lake | place: USA: Georgia | collected... | reverse complement strand
TCATCGTATTGATAGTAATCACCACCTAATTCAGAGACATGTATCAATCCTTCGACAAATAAGGTTTCTAGTTGAACAAATAAACCAAAGGTGGTGGCGCCTGTAATCGTTCCAGCAAATTCCTGACCCAGGCGATCACGCATAAAGTAACACTTGAGCCATGACTCCACATCTCGAGACGCTTCATCTGCACGTCGCTCATTCGCTGAACAGTGAACACCTAATTGCGCCCAGGAAGCGATATCTATGGTATCCATCGCTGGTTTTTTACGCCCTCTAGAAGTTGGAGCTTGTTGCGTTTGCTCATCAGCCAAATTCTTTTTCACTAAAGCAGCATTGACTCTTCCCGGTCCATTTTTTGGCATAGTTAAATTCAAAGGAACATCCTCTGGAATCTGAGGTTTATAGTGTTTTTTTGCAAGAATCGCCTTTATCACTCGATGCACTAATAAATCAGGATAGCGTCGAATCGGGCTCGTAAAGTGCGTATATGCTGGAAAAGATAGACCAAAATGTCCTAAATTTTCGGGTTGATATACAGCTTGTTGCATGGACCGTAGAATCACGGTTTGTAACATGCCGGCATCTGGTCGATTCTTAATCACCTGAATCAATTTGGCATAATCCATTGGGTGTGGCTTATTACCCCCCTCTAGCATTAAACCAGCTGAACGCAGAACATCTCTTAAGGCATTCACTTTTTCAATCGTAGGTTCTCCATGAACGCGAAATAATGAGGAGTGATTTTTCGCGCCAATAAAATTCGCCGCACACACGTTGGCAACCAACATACATTCTTCAATTAAGCGATGTGCATCATTCCGAATTCTGGGTTCAATCCGCTCTATCTTGCCAAATTCATTACTAATAATTTGCGTTTCAGTGGTATCAAAATCGATTGCTCCACGCTTTTCTCTAGAGACTTTTAAGACTTGAAATAATTTGTAGAGATTTTGTAATAAAGGCTTTTGTTTCGTAAAACGAGCTGCCTCAGGACCATTGGTATTACTAATAATTTCCCATACAGTGTTGTAGGTAAATCGTTGAACAGAATGCATTAAGCCTGGATAGAATTGATACGCCTGCACAATCCCTTTGTTATCAATAATAGCATCACACACCATACACAAACGATCAACGTTTGGCTTTAATGAACATAAACCATTGGAAATTTTTTCTGGCAACATCGGAATGACGCGTCTTGGAAAATACACAGAAGTACCACGACGAATCGCATCAGAATCTAGTGGGTGGCCAGGTTTGACATAATGCGATACATCAGCAATCGCTACAATCAAACGCCAGGCTTTAGCTCCCTTAAACGTCATCGGCTCACAATACACTGCATCATCAAAATCTCTAGCATCTTCACCATCAATGGTGATAAGCGGAATATCTCTTAAATCAACACGACCTTCCAAATCTTCCTCACGCACTTCATCTGCCAAGGCAGCAGCCTCTTTAGTACTTGCTTGTGAGAACTCATGGGGTACGCCGTATTTACGAACAGCAATCTCAATCTCCATCCCAGGATCATCAATATCACCCAAAACTTCAACAACTCTTCCAACTGCCTGGCGATAACTATCTGGATAATCAATAATTTCACAACTCACAACCTGGCCCAGCTTTGCATTAAGATGCCCTTTGGGTGGTATCAAAATATCATGGGAGATTCTTTTGTCCTCAGGAGCTACGATCAGAACACCGTTCTCATTGAGTAAACGACCAATCACATGTCGTGTTGCGCGCTCTAACACATCAGTGATTTGCCCCTCTGGCCTACCTTTTCTGTCAGTACCTAGTATTTTCACAAGAACTCGATCACCATGCATCACTCTGGTCATCTCTCGCTCTGAGAGAAAGATATCAAGTTGACCATCATCAGGAATGACAAACCCAAAGCCATCTCGGTGGCCTTGCACGGTTCCTATACGATCTTCTTTTTTTTCCTGTAACACGGCTTGAGGTTTTATCATGTATAAGTTCTTATTTTCTTCGATTTCTGAATATCTCTAATTTAACTCATTTAAAAAGACAGTTATGAAACACAGGGTTGTTCTAGATACAAATATATTACTTGACCTTTTTTACTTTAAAGATAAAAGTGTTGCGTATTTGTTTGAGTGCCTAAAAACTCAGCAAGTTCAAGGATTTACCTGTGAACTGATTTGGGACGAGTTAGAGGAAGTATTAGCTAGAAAGCCATTCAATCAGACAGTCGAAGAGGTCAACTTCATTCGATCAAACTATCAAAACTTATTAACTTGGCAAACGCCACAGAAGAATAATTCAGGGATTAAATGTAACGATCCTGATGATCAAATTTTTGTGGAACTAGCGGTAGAGCTTGCGCCTTGCTCTTTGATTACAAAAGATAAAGATCTGCTAATACTGCAGAAAAAACTTCAAAAATTTCAGGTACAAACCTTAAAAAATTATCAATCTGAAGAATATTCACAGAAAAAGATTTAAGCTTGTATATCAAGGAATGACCCCTTATTATTAATGGTAGTTACATTGTGTGACTGTAGGTTGTCATTCATATGCTATAAAGATGAGGCTAATGAGGAGCTATTGGTGCACAGTCCTGTTGGCAATATTTTGTCAAAAAAAGCTTAAATACCTACCAAACTTAAGTTACAATTTCTCCCTTGCCTGATGTTTTCGGGCCCAGGTGGCGAAATTGGTAGACGCACCAGCTTCAGGTGCTGGCGATGTAAAAGTCATAGGAGTTCGAGTCTCCTCTTGGGCACCAAAGTAATTTCTAATTACTGATTTTTAAAATTGGCTTTTCTTTTTTCAACAAAAGCTGCCATTCCTTCTTTTTGGTCTTCAGTGGCAAATGCTGAATGAAATAGTCTTCTCTCGAACCGCATTCCTTCGTTAAGAGTAGTCTCGTAGGAACGATTAACTGACTCTTTAGCCATCATCACAATCGGCATCGACATTTGTGAAATCTTTTCAGCTACTTTCAAAGCCTCTTCTCGCAGTTCAGCAAGTGGCACTACCCTACTCACCAAACCAGATCGCTCAGCTTCCTGAGCATCCATCATGCGGCCAGTAAGAACCATTTCCATTGCTTTGGATTTACCGATGAAGCGCGTTAATCGCTGAGTACCGCCTGCCCCCGGCAAAATACCTAAGTTGATTTCTGGTTGACCAAATTTAGCATTATCGGCAGCTAAAATAAAATCACACATCATCGCCAGCTCACAACCACCACCTAGAGCAAATCCAGCGACTGCAGCAATCGTCGGCTTGCGGAAAGTAGTGATTCTTTCCCAGTTTTTGGTAATAAAATCACCTTGATACATTTGCATGTAATTCATGTCTTTCATGGCTTTGATATCAGCGCCTGCAGCAAATGCTTTTTCACTTCCAGTTAAAACAACCACTGCTACATCCGGATTGTCTTCTGATTGCGTCAATACTTCGCTGAGCTCTGTCATGAGATCTGGAGAAAGAGCATTCATCGCTTGGGGACGATTTAAAGTGATTAACTGTACTTTACCAATTTGCTCAATGATTAAATTAGACATCTTTAACCTCCATGAATTTGAATCTATTAGTATAGATTCGATTCATGAAGGTTTAGTTTTCTATGCGTCCATGATGTGCGTTGAATTATCTCCAACCATAATGCGAGTGACGATGCCAACCCCAATTGACATTCGGTCTATAGTAATACGGAGCTACATATGAACCCTGGTATCCAGGTTTGACAGCACACCCAACCAAACCCAAGGTACTAAAACCAATTGTCATTACAAGTAATACATTCATCATTTTTTTCATATTTTTCTCCTATGAAATCTATAACTCTTTAACGTATTACTTAAAGAAAGGGATTACATCGAAAATAAATATTTTTGAATTAAAGGTCTTGCAACAGACGTGAAATAGGAAATTATTTCTTTTTACTAGGAGTGACGGCATCTACAACGGTATCAACTGTACCGGTGACGACATTCACACCTGTTGAAACCACATCTGCAGTAATGGATACTGCAGAACTAGCTACCGAGTAAACGGCACAAGCCTGGAGCGATAACATCATAAAAAGGCTCAAAATGTATTTCATATTTAGGCAAAAGGATGTTGTAACAAAATTGTTTCTTCCCGATCAGGTCCTGTAGAAATCATCGCAATCGGTGTTTGGGCAAGCTCTTCAATACGACGTAAATAGTTTTGCGCTTCAACGGGTAATTTTTCCCATTCCGTTATACCTACGGTACTTTGTGTCCAACCAGGAAAAAATTCATAGATTGGCACACAACGTGCCACAGCATCCGCACCACGTGGCAATACATCTAAGATTTCACCATCTAAATGGTAGCCAGTACATAAACCAATCTTTTCTAAACCATCAAGTACATCAAGTTTGGTCATACACAATCCACTGACACCATTAATCTGAATCGAGCGTTTTAGCGCTGCACCATCCAACCAACCAGTGCGTCTTGGACGACCAGTCACTGAGCCAAATTCTTTACCAACTTCGGCAAGACGTATTCCAATAGGATCTTGACGATCTGGATTATCGTGATCATATAACTCACTCGGAAATGGTCCTGCGCCAACACGGGTACAGTATGCTTTTGTAATACCTAATATATATTTCAAACTTCCTGGCCCAACACCTGATCCAGCGGCTGCATTACCTGCCACACAATTGCTTGATGTGACATAGGGATAAGTGCCATGATCAATATCCAATAAGGTACCCTGCGCACCTTCAAAAAGTAAATTCTTACCTGCACTTTGAGCAGCATATAAGGCGCTAGATACATCGACAACCATGGGCTGTAAACGCTTAGCGTAAGACATTGCTTGATCAAATGTCATTTGAAAATCAATCGGTGCAACTCCATAATATTTTTCTAAACAAAAATTATGGAACTCAAGGTTTTCTTTTAATTTTTCTGCGAAAAGTTCTGGAAAAAATAAGTCTTGAACGCGCAGCGCACGACGTGCCACTTTATCTTCATAAGCAGGCCCAATACCTCGTCCTGTGGTGCCAATTTTTGCACTTCCACGCTTGATTTCCCGAGCATGATCAATAGCCACGTGATAAGGCAAAATTAAGGTTGCAGCTTCGGATACTTTTAGTCTTGAGCAAACATCTAAACCAGCACTTTCAAGCTCATCAATTTCTTTAAATAAGGCCTCTGGAGATAAAACAACGCCATTTCCAATGTAACAAACTACCCGTGGATGCATGATCCCTGATGGAATTAAGCGTAATATCGTTTTTTTTCCACCAATAATCAGTGTATGCCCAGCATTATGCCCACCTTGAAAACGAACAACTCCTTGAGCATGGTCAGTTAACCAATCAACAACTTTGCCCTTACCTTCATCGCCCCATTGCGTGCCAATGACAACGACATTTCTTCCTATATTGAGTTGCTTCATTGGATACCTTTTATACGTTTATTTTTTGAGCACTACTTGCCAAGACTGATTTTCAAATACCAAACAACGATCACAATCCATGGTCGATTCATTATGCTCATGCCCAGGGAAGGATTCAATTACGACTTCGCCTCTTTGACGCAATGTTCGAATCACGGATCTGAATTCATCAGAATCTTCCCAAGGAGCCATGATGGCATGGGTGGAAACTTTTTTGCTCGATAAATCTGCAAGCGCCAAGAGATCGACTGAAAATCCTGTGGCGGGTCTTGAACGTCCAAATGCCAGACCGACTTGATCATAACGCCCGCCTCTTGCGATTGCGACTGGATACTTTGGTACATACGCTGCACATAAAATACCAGTGTGATATTGAAACCCATCTAAATCTGCAAGATCAATATTGAGCTGAATATCTGTAGATGTTTTTTTTATACCAGAACACAACTTCTCTAAATCTTTTAAAACCCTCTGAGAAACATCACTCTGAGGCAACTTACTCCGCGCTTGAGAGAGAACATGATCAGCATCTCCGCTTAAATCCAATAAAGATAAAATTGTATTTTTTGCAGTTTGATCCCAATCTTTCATCAAATTTTGTAAGCTTGTTCGATCTTTGGCCTGTAAAAAACAATACATCTCTGAAATATCCTCAGAACTTAACTGTTTTTTGTCCAAAATATCTTTTAACAAGCCAGCATGACTCACGTCCAATGTAATGGGACCAACTTGAGCAATCTCTAAAGACTGAATCATCAAATTGACAATCTCAATATCCGCTTCAATTCCCTGATGGCCATACACTTCAGCGCCAAGCTGTAGTTGCTCACGAGAAAATATGCCCGGAACGACACGCGTTTGTAAGGTTGTACCAGCGTAGCAAAGACGGGCAATATTTTGTCGATTAAGAATATGTGCATCAATCCTTGCAACCTGAGTGGTCATATCAGCTCGTAATCCCAAAGTCCTACCGGATAATTGATCTATTAATTTAAAGGTTTGTAAATCCATGTCACTACCTGTGGCAGTCATTAGGGATTCAATATATTCCAACATAGGGGGGATAACGAGCTCATAACCATAGGACTCAAAAAGATCCAAAATATCACGTCGCAATAATTCAACTAGGTTGGATTGACCTGGTAATACATCTGCAATGTTTTCAGGAAGTAACCAACGATTTGTCATAGCAATTACTTGTTCAGTTACTTATTTTTTTTCATAAACTTAAAAAAGTCATTATCTGGCGATAAAAGCATGACATCTTTTTTATCTTTGAACGTTGCTTTATAAGCTTCAAGGCTTCGATAAAACTGAGCAAATTGAGCATCCCGTCCAAAGGCCTCATTGTAAATTGCATTTGCTTGAGCATCACCTTCACCTTTGATTTTTTGTGCTTCCTTATACGCTTGTGCCAAAATCACATCCCTCTGACGTTCTGCGTCTGCACGAATTTTTTCGGACTCAGCAGCACCTGTAGATCTCAGTTCATTAGCAACTCTCTTTCGCTCTGCTTCCATTCGACGATACACAGAATCACTAATCTCAGCTAAGAGGTCAACCCGCTTCAAGCGAACGTCAACGATTTCAATGCCGATATCAGCGGTATCATCAGCAACTTTTTTCTTGATGCCTTGCATCACCTGTTCACGTTGCTCAGAAATGAGCTCACGTACAGTGCGTTTCGTAAACTCTTCATTCAGAGCAGATTTAACAATCTGAGATAAGCGGTCTTGTGCTAATCGCTCGTCACCTTTAAAGCTGATAAAGAATTTACGTGGCTCGACAATACGCCACTTCACAAAGGAATCAACCAGTAAATTTTTCTTCTCAGAGGTAATAAAACGCTCTGCCTCAGGATTGTCAATCGTCATAATGCGACGATCAAAAAACTGCACATTTTGAATCGGTGATGGGAGCTTGATATTTAAACCGGGTTCTTCAATCACACGCTTGATTTCGCCAAATGAAAATACCACAGCAAATTTACGCTGATCAACCAAGAACAAGGTCGAGGATAACAGATAAAAGCCTGCTAAAAGTAATACGAGAATGGAAAGTATTCGTTGGTTCATGATGGGTCCTCTTAGCGCAGTTCTCTCTCACGACTTCTGAAAGTTTCTCGTTTATCTTGCGTCATATTTGTATTATTTTGTGGCAAAGAATTAACGCCAAGATTGGAGGATGGATTGAGGGGTACTGTCACAGAACCACTCGGTGGTTGTGAACCCATATTCGGACCTCCTGAATTAGATGTTGCTTCTGGAGTGGTCTGCTGAATAATCTTATCGAGCGGCAAATACAACATCTGGTTGTTGTTACGCGTATCAATCATCACTTTAGTCACACTGTTATAGACCTGCTGCATCATGTCAATATACATACGGTCACGGGTTACCTCTTTTGATTTAGCATATTCAGAATATACTTGCTTGAAGCGTGACGCATCACCTTCTGCGGTTGCCACAACTTTCGCTTTATAACCTTCAGCTTCTTCGATTAAACGTGCCGCTGCACCCTTCGCTCGCGGAATCACATCATTGGCATACGCCTGACCTTCGTTTTTCTGACGCTCTTGATCTTGACCTGCCTTCACAGCATCATCAAACGCGGATTGCACTTGCTCAGGTGGTTGCACGTTTTGTACGTTCACACTCGTAATATAAATGCCTGTTTTATAACTATCGAGAATCTTTTGAATCGAGGATGCAAGTTCAATGCCAATTCGCTCACGTCCGACGTATAAAACGTCATCCATCTTACTCTTGCCGACGATTTCGCGCACTGATGTTTCAGCGGCTTGTACCACAGCACCATCAGGATCACGATTATTGAAGATATATTCGGTAGGTTCTTTTAAACGATATTGAACCGCAAATTTAACATCGATAATATTTTCATCCTCGGTCAACATCGATGAGTCTTTTAAATTGGTGGCCTGTATGACAAAGGAACGACCAATTTCAACAGAACGGACATTAGACACGCTAACGACTTCATGAGTTTGAATCGGATAAGGCATTCGCCAATTAATACCAGGCTTAGTCGTGTATTTATATTTACCAAACTGCAAGACAACGCCAGCTTGTCCTTCTTGAACAATAAAAATTCCGCTAAATAACCAAATTGCAAAAATACCAAGTCCAACTACTCCAAGACCGATATTGGGGAAGCTAAACCCATTATTCTTTCCAGATCCTCCTGAGCCACCACCTTTATTCATATTTTTCTTTAACCATTCCTGCGCCATATTACCTATATCGGCCGGCTTCTTTTGGTCTTGATTGTTTTGGCCACCAAAGTTAGGTCGATCTACTGGTGGCTTGGGTTGTTGATTATTTCCTGAAGGATCTTTCGCATTTCCACCAAACAATCCTCCAAGACGACGATTAAAATCTTTCCATAACTCATCTAAATCAGGGGGGCCATCTTCAGTGTTTGGACGACGCGGCTCAATCGGCTTTTTGTCATCTTTTCCAGAATCCTGTGGGGACTGTCCTTCCTGCATATAAGCAGGACGATGAACCCAATCATAAATAGACCATAACGCACGATTTTTTATATCGCTTATGTATTCACATAACGGCTTTATCACTCGATCATTCACAAATATCTTCAATTCAAATATCCCTGGGGAGGTAACCAACGTTTATATTTTTTAAGCCATCAATATAATCAGCATTTAATGGTCTTTCACCGACCGATTTTGCCAAAATATCATTATCTTTAAGTTCTTTCTTTATTTTATCAGTGTCTTGAGCAATTTTGGCTAAGACCTCTCGAAGCAAGCCTACTCCCTCGCCACTTTGTGCAGATAAGTATATTTTTGAGACTGAACCATCTTTTTCATATCGAATCTCAGGCCCTCTTCCCACGTACTCTGGCAATTGATCAATTTTGTTCATGATCAAAATAACGGGTATATCCTGAGCCCTAATTTCAGAAATAACCTTTTCAACTTCAAGGATTTGCTCATCACGCACTACGCTCGAAGCGTCAACTACATGTAACAACAAATCTGCATGAACTGTCTCATCAAGAGTCGCCTGGAAGGCCTCAACTAATTGGTGGGGTAATTCACGAATAAATCCAACGGTATCTGAAACCACTGCATTTCCATAATCTTGTAAATAAACGCGTCTAGTCGTAGTATCAAGCGTCGCAAATAACTGATCGGCAGCGTAAGTTCCAGCTTTGGTAAGTGCATTGAATAAAGTAGACTTGCCAGCGTTGGTATAACCCACTAAAGAAATCGAGAAAACTTCTTTTTTCACCCGAGAACGACGTTGATTGGCCTGTTGCTTTTGCAATTTGGAGAGATCTATTTGTAAACGTTTGGCCTTATTTTCGAGCATACGACGGTCTAATTCCATTTGCGTTTCCCCAGGTCCACCCCGAAGTCCAATACCACCTTTTTGTCGCTCTAAATGACTCCATGCTCGAACAAGACGGGATAAACGATACTTTACATTGGCAAGCTCTACTTGAACTTGACCAATGTGAGATTTAGCACGCTGTGCAAATATATCCAAAATCAAACCAGTTCGGTCAATCACGTGATGACCTAGGGCACGTTCAAGATTTCTTTGCTGTGCTGGACTTAATGGGTGATTGAAGATGGCTATTTCAGCATTTTTTTCATTCATCAAGTCACGAATTTCGGTAGCCTTACCACTACCAATAAATAAGGCAGGATCGGGTTTTAAACGTTTGGTTAGAACCATTTCTACAGGATTAGAACCTGCCGCTTGAGTTAATAGATTTAACTCAGACATACTCTCGGAAAAATTTGACTGTCCAGAATCAACGCCAACTAAAACAGCGCGAATTTCCTCAGAATGGGTTGCTTGATTAACTTGCTGAATCCTCTTCAACGCGGAAGGTCACCGCTTTGGCCGGAACGATAGTAGAAATAGCATGCTTGTAAACCATCTGAGTAACGGTGTTACGCAATAACACAACATACTGATCAAAAGAGTCGATGTTGCCTTGTAACTTAATACCATTGACAAGGTAAATAGATACAGGAATGTGCTCTTTTCTGAGCGCATTGAGAAATGGATCTTGCAAAAGTTGACCTTTATTACTATTCATAATGCCCTTTTAGTTTTTTTTGTTGGATCTTAAATTTATATTAATTGGTTTTAAAAAAGTTTTCACTACAAGAAAAAGAAATTTTCTTTACATAAACATTAATATATAACATTTTTACCTTTTATGGGGTGAGATTCCCTGCTCCAAAAAAGGGTTTTTACTAGATCTAAATTCAATTCGAAGCGGTGTACCTCTTAATTTGAATTCTTCACGAAATTTTCCTTCTAAATAGCGTTTGTAACTATCGGTTACGCCGTCTAATCCGTTGCCATGGATGATCACAATCGGTGGATTCGATCCGCCTTGGTGGGCATAACGCAATTTCGGTCTGAATCTTCCTACTCGTTTAGGTTGTTGAAATTCAACCGCCTCACCTAAAATCCGCGTTAAACGTGGTGTGGGTAATTTGGTCATAGCTGCGGCATAGGCTAAATCAACATCTTTGAACAACTCTTTTAGGCCAAAACCTTTGATTGCGGAAATGGTATGCACATTGGCAAAATCTAAAAAACGGAGTTTTCGAGCAATATCATTTCTGGAAGTATCCTTTTGATGCGCATCAAGACCATCCCATTTATTTACAGCAACCACCAATGCTCTGCCTGCTTCCACAATAAAACCTGCAATGTGCGCATCTTGCTCTGAAATATCTTGCTGCGCATCGAGCATTAAAATCACAACATTAGCATCTGCAATCGCTTGTAATGTCTTCACAACGGAAAACTTTTCAATTGCCTCAAAGATCTTGCCTCTTTTACGTAGGCCCGCTGTATCAATCAAGGTATAGGGTTTACTTCCCCGCATAAAGGGAACTTCAATAGCATCTCGTGTTGTTCCAGGCATATCGAAAGCAATAACACGCTCTTCACCCAATAGGGTATTAATCAGAGTCGATTTACCAACATTTGGACGACCTACCACGGCAATACGAGTCGAGCGATCATCGGATCCTTCGTCATCTTCATCGGGCTCAGGAATACCCAATGCATCTAATGCTTCATCTAAAACATCTTTTACACCATCGCCATGGGCTGAAGAAATCGGATAAGGCTCACCAAGTCCTAATTCGTAAAATTCAGCAGCAACAGTTGCACGTGTCATGCCTTCGGATTTGTTGACGGCCAATATCACAGGACGTCCCGTTCTGCGTAAAAAATCAGCAATCACCCGGTCTTGTGGCGCCATACCTAATCGTCCATCCACCAAGAAGACGACTAAATCTGCTTCTACCACTGCTTGTTTGGTTTGTTTGGCCATTTCTGCCAAAATACCAGTCTTAGCAATAGGCTCAAAACCACCTGTATCAATACAAATAAATTCACGTTCGCCTAGTCGACCATTACCATAGTGTCTATCCCGTGTCAGTCCAGAAAAATCAGCTACTAAGGCATCGCGTGATCTTGTTAATCGATTAAAAAGCGTTGACTTTCCAACATTGGGTCGACCAACGATTGCAATGACAGGTTTCATTGAATTTTGTATGCGGCTAATGTTCCGCCCTTCGTTTGTACAATCACCAAACCTTGTGTAGCGATCGGTGCAACAGCAATGCCAGTGCTGTCGACTCTCACGCGTCCTATGATTTCACCATTAGATTGTGCAAATAAATGTAAATAACCTTGTGAATCACCAGCAATCAAGCTAGAACCAACGGCAAGAGGCTCTCCTACATCACGCCACTGCAGTTTTTCATTACGCCAAAGTTCGACGCCACTATTGGCATTAAATGCGCCCAAATAGGACTTATCATTGACGGCATAAACTCCATCGGTAGATTGTGTGGTTCCACTAAAACTCGAAAAATCCTTTGTCCAAGCCATACGCGCATTTTTAATATCTCCGCAGCCAATTTTCCCCTGATAAGAAACGGCACACATTCTAGGGCCTAACAAGGAAGGTTTTGCAGTAATGTCACTTAAACGCTCAATTTCAGATGTTCCACGCGGTGGGGCAAGTAAAGATTCCCAAATCGTACTGCCGTTGCTCAAAGCCATAATGCCAAATTGTCCACCACTAAAACCCGTAAAAATAACTTCATTATTTATCGATGACATACTGTAACTCGTTCTTAAAGAGAGAACGGATGGATTTTTAGGACTCACCCAACGACGTTTGCCAGAAGATGCCTCTAATCCAATAAAGCGATTATCAATCGTTCTAATCACAACAACCCCAGCGGCCACTAATGGTTCTGTTAATACCTCTGTCCCAACACTAGTATCCCATTTTTTCTCACCGGTCTGAGTATCAAAAGCATAAATATCACCTTTTAAGCTTCCAACTACCAGGGTATTACCATCACTTCCAGGTCCGGTGGACAAACCTTTTGGTGCAGTAACTCGCCAAATCACTTTGCCACTCGCCACATCCACGCGGTAAATTTCCCCACTTTCAGAGCTAGCATAAATATCACTGCCAATGAGTATTGGTCTAATAGCATAATTGACTGACTTACCTAAACTGATTGACCAAACACGATCCAAGTTCACGGGATTGGTGATCGGTGTTAACTCTGCTGCTAAGCGTCGTTTATTACCCTGACATCCCTGTAAATTAATGAAGGATGCCACAAGTAAGATGAAAATCAAATTACGTAAGATCGATTGCCTCTTCAACGTATTTAGCATCAAAAACCTCCCAAACTATCGATTTTCACTTTTAATAAGCGTTGATCAGGTCCTGGATTTTGTTGTTGTAATTTCTTTAGCGCTGGATCAATCTCTTTGACGCCAGTTCCTTTGGTTCGCTCATCTGATAATACGTTCCATGCAGCGATGTAGGATTTTTTCGCATCTTCCGTTTTATCCTGAGCCCAGTACCAATCACCTCGACGCTCTAGCTTGAGGGCCTCAAATCCAACCGCCATTTTAGAATTTAATAACTGATCTGCTTGCGAAAAACCTTCGGGTGTTTTTTGATCAATGTATATATTAGATAATCGCAGTTTAGCGATGGATTGAAAACTGTCACTACTGGCCGAATTGGCGACCCACTTGAGTTGTTCTATCGTCGCTTCTTGATCTTTTACGGAATAGGCTAAATTAGCGGCGAGTAATCCAGCCATCCCAGCATATGCTGTTTTACCGTATTCTTGTTGGATTTTTTTCGTTGTAGCTAAACTACCCGGTAAATCATTTTTAGCCGTTTGCTCAAGCAATACTTCATATTGTTTGGACGCAGCGACTGCTTGACTCTTTTGATAGCTTTGATATCCCCAATAGATCGCAAAGCCAATCACAGCAATAGCAACGCCAATCATGATCCAACGACCATAATCCTGCCAAAATGCTTTTAACTTGGCGAGTTGTTCTTGTTCTTCTAAGTCTAAATCCATGGTGCTTGTCTTTCTAACTTCTTGAATAGGTTTAATCGGTTAATCGGAATTGCTAACTAATAAATCGATTACTTTATCTAAAACATCATCTAAAGCAACTTGATCCTGAGCACCAGTTTTGCGTAAATCTTTAATTTGAGCTTGCTGATGCTTTAATTCATCCTCCCCAATAATAACTGCATATAAAGCCCCACTGGCATCTGCCTTTTTCATTTGGGATTTAAAACTGGGTGTTTGACCATCGGCACTGGCATGCACGATCACATCCACACCTGCTGTTCTAAGTCGCTCAGCTAGTACAAAAGTAGGCTCTAGGGTCGCGCTACCACTATGGATCATGTAAATATCACACAGGGTTTGCGTTTCTTCACCCAAGCCCTGTTCTTTCATGAGCTCGATCACGCGCTCCATCCCCATCGCCCAGCCACAAGCGGGTGTCGGTTTACCACCCATGCGCTCAATCAAGGGATCATAACGTCCACCACCAGCGACGGTTCCCTGCGCACCTAATTGATCGGTGACCCATTCAAAGACGGTTAAATTGTAATAGTCCAGTCCTCGCACTAATCGAGGATTCACCTTGAAGTGCAGATTATTCGCTTTCAGAAGTAACTGTACTTGCGAGAAATGCTCTAAAGATTCTTTTCCTAAAAAATCGATTAATTTAGGTGCAGCGATGACTAATTCTTGCATCGCTGGATTTTTGGTATCCAAAATCCGTAGTGGGTTTGTTGTTAAACGACGCTTGGAATCATCATCAAGCTGTGCAACATGTCTCTCAAAATATTCCACTAAGGCAGAGCGATGCCCTTTACGCTCGGCTTCATTACCCAATGAATTAATTTCTAAACGCAATCCCATTAAACCTAAATCATCCCATAGCCTGGCACACATTAAAATTAATTCTGCATCTAATTCAGGGCCAGCAAAGCCCAAAGCCTCAACGCCAAATTGATGAAACTGACGATAACGACCACGCTGTGGTCGTTCATGTCGAAACATTGGTCCAATATAAAAAAGTCTTTTAGGACCTTCATAGAGTAAGTTTTGCTCGACTACCGCGCGCACGACCGCAGCAGTCCCTTCAGGGCGAAGGGTTAACTGCTCGCCATTGAGGCGATCTTCAAAGGAATACATTTCTTTTTCAACGATGTCGGTCACTTCTCCAATACCGCGCTGGAAGACTTCGGTATGTTCAACAATCGGTGTGCGAATATTCTGATACCCGTAGGATTTAGCTAAACTCTGAATGGTGCGCTCGACAAACTCCCAGCGATATGCATCCTGCGGCAACAAGTCGTTCATCCCTTTGACACCGTTCAGCTTTTTGATTTTAGGACTTACAGCTGGATTAGCCTTCGAAGCATTTAAATCAGACATACATTCTTTATCTTTAACTTGTAATTAGATGAATCTTAATTATTTGCTTGCGCCATAGCGACGCTCAACATATTCTTGAACAATTTGCTCAAACTCCGCAACGATATGATCGCCACGTAATGTTCTTACTTTCTCGCCATCAATAAAGACAGGAGCTGCTGGGGACTCACCTGTGCCAGGTAAACTAATACCAATATCGGCATGTTTACTCTCACCAGGACCGTTGACGATACAGCCCATCACAGCTACGCTCATAGATTCGACTCCAGGATAGTGTTGCTTCCACTCGGGCATTTGGTGGCGCAGAAACGTTTGGATGTTAGAGGCTAGTGATTGGAAGAAGGTACTCGTCGTTCTACCACATCCAGGACAGGCAATCACCATCGGAGTAAAGTGACGTAAATCCATAGTTTGTAAAATTTCTTGAGCAACAATCACTTCATTTTCACGTGGAGCACCTGGCTCAGGTGTTAAAGAGATCCGAATCGTGTCACCAATACCCTCTTGTAATAACACAGCTAAAGCGGCAGTTGAGCCAACAATACCTTTACTACCAATCCCTGCTTCGGTTAACCCGAGATGTAATGGAAAATCACAACGCTTCGCTAAGTCTCGATAGACGGCAATTAAATCTTGTACGGCACTAACTTTACAAGACAAAATAATTTGATTACTTGGTAGCCCAATTTCGATGGCACGCTCTGCGGATTGCAAAGCGGATTGAATCAAAGCTTCAACCATCACTTCACGGGCTTCTTTGGGTTGAGGAAGTGCGGCATTTTGATCCATAAGGCTTGCAAGTAAGTCTTGATCAAGACTACCCCAATTGACCCCAATACGCACAGGCTTATTGTAGGTGCATGCCATCTCAATCATTTGCGAGAACTGCACATCACGTTTAGCTCCTTGGCCGACATTGCCTGGATTGATACGATATTTGGACAAGGCTTTGGCACACTCGGGATAGTCTTTTAATAAGGTGTGGCCGTTGTAATGAAAATCCCCAACCAAAGGTACATCCACGCCCATTTTATCAAGTTGCTCACGAATCGCTGGTACCGCTGCAGCCGCAGCTGGTGTGTTGACGGTAATACGGACCATCTCGGATCCTGCTTTAGCAAGTTCTTTGACCTGAATTGCAGTTCCAATCGGATCTTCTGTATCAGTATTTGTCATCGACTGAATACGAATGGGAGCATCGCCACCAATGCTAACGATATTTGAGCCCCACTGCACGGAGGCTTGTTGAGTCTTGCGACGTTGATAGTTGTTAATTTGTAATAGGTTTGGATTATTCGTCGTCATCTTCATCTACCTCAAGAGGCTTACTCCATACAATTCGTTTTTCTATTCTTTTTGCTAAATTAGTACGATCTTGCACATCTCCAGCGAGTTGTCCACAAGCAGCAGCGATATCATCACCGCGTGTTTTACGAACTGTTGTCACAATTTTCGCATCTAAAAGTATTTTTGCAAATTGTTCGATGCGTGCACGTGGGGATTGTTTTAATCCAGATTCCGGAAATGGGTTAAATGGAATCAAGTTCAACTTACAACGAATCGGCGCTAATAGTTTAACTAACTCTTTGGCCAATTGATCAGAATCATTGACACCATCCAACATGCAGTATTCAAAGGTCAAAAAATCCCTTGGAGCGTAAGGAAGATAACGCTGGCAAGCTGCCATTAATTCCTCTAAAGGATATTTACGATTAATTGGCACCAAAATATCGCGCAACTTATTATTTGGTGCATGTAAAGATACTGCTAGAGCAACAGGCATATCTTTGGCTAATTTATCAATAAAGGGCACAACACCAGAAGTCGATAAGGTAACCCTTCTTCTCGATAAACCATAGGCATTGTCATCCAACATGAGACTCATCGCACCAATTACGGGTTCGTAATTAAGGAGCGGTTCACCCATTCCCATCATCACCACATTGGAAATTACGCGGCCTTCGCCATGGGCTAGTTGAGTTTTATCATAGGTATCGATACGTTTAACTGCAGATGGATCGTTACGCAAGTGGTGCTCAGCATACCAGAGCTGACCAATAATTTCACCAACGGTAAGGTTGCGAGCAAAGCCTTGCTTACCAGTGGAACAAAATTGGCAGTTCACGGCACATCCGGCTTGTGTTGAGATACACAAGGTGCCTCTTTCATCTTCCGGAATATAGACCATCTCGACGGCATTACCGTCTCCTACATCGAGCAACCATTTTCTAGTGCCGTCCGATGCGGTTTGATCACTAATTACCGGTAGAGATTTTATCTCTACCGTGCCATCTAATTGCTCTCGAAAACTTTTAGCTAAATCGCTCATCAAATGGACGTCACTAACGCCACGCTGATGAACCCAGCGCATCAACTGCTTAGAACGAAACGGCTTTTCGTTGAGACCAGCAATGAACGATGTTAGCCTTTCCCCATCTAAATCTAATAAGTTCGTACGGGGAATTTGCGTCACCTATTAACGTGTGTAAACTTGCAAGCCAGCAAAGAAGAATGCGATTTCTTGCGCAGCAGTCTCAGGACCATCTGAACCATGTACAGCGTTTGCATCAATACTTTGTGCAAAATCAGCACGTATCGTACCTTTGTCTGCTTTAGCGGGATCTGTTGCACCCATAAGTTCGCGGTTTTTAGCAATTGCGTTTTCACCCTCTAATACTTGAATCATCACAGGACCAGAAATCATAAAACCAACTAAATCTTTAAAAAAGGGTCTGGCAGCGTGTACTGCATAAAATTGGCCAGCTTCTTCTTCTGATAAATGTACCATTTTGGAAGCAATCACTTTTAAACCAGCATTTTCGAAACGTGTATAAATTTGACCGATCACATTTTTTGCAACTGCATCTGGTTTAATGATGGAAAGAGTTCTTTCGATTGCCATGTTTAAAGCTCCTAAAAATAGAATTAAAGTTTAAAAAATGAATTATACAGACTTATATTAGTTAAAACCCTTAATCGTTTTAGAGTTTTTATATCTAAGTTACTGTTTTTGTTCAATTAACCATCATTTTAGTCGTATTTTTTATGACACATCCCCCTATTGAAATTTAAAAAAATGCCTATAATTAGTTATCAGTTGGATATCCAACTTTTTATTAAGGAGAATGTTTCAATGAATGATCAAAATACTTTTGGTTATAGTGTTGGTAACTCGTTGTCGGATGCTTTAGCCACAAACCGTGTGCTACGCAATACCTTTGCTTTACTTGCTCTAACAATGGTTCCTACTATTCTTGGTGCATGGATTGGTGTTTCTACAGGATTTTCTTTCTTCCAAACAAGTCCAATTATGGGCATGATTGTTTTCTTAGGTCTAGCCTTCGGTTTCTTTTGGGCGATTGAGAAAAATAAAAATTCCGGCACTGGTGTTCTATTGTTATTTGGCTTTACGTTCTTCATGGGCTTAATGCTCACCGGTCTTTTAACACACACGTTGCAGTTTAAAAACGGTGGTCAGTTAATCATGATGGCGTTCGGTACAACAGGTATCATTCTTGCTGGTATGGCAACTTGGGCTGCTACTTCAAAATCAAATTTTGAAGGCCTTGGTAAATTCTTATTTATCGGCGTCATCTTGTTGATTTTGGCTTCTGTGGCTAATATCTTCTTACACATCCCAGCCCTTTCACTCAGTATTATGGTGCTTGCTGTTGGTATCTTCTCTGCATACATTTTGTATGATGTGAAGCGCATCGTAAACGGTGGTGAGACAAACTACGTGATGGCTACATTATCCATTTACTTAGATGTATATAATGTCTTCACAAACTTACTTGCTTTATTCGGTATTGTTGGTGGTGACCGCGACTAAGTATTTCTAGATTCGATTAAAAACACGGGCTTGCCCGTGTTTTTTTTACTTATTTTTTATTAAACACCGCAATCGATTCCACATGTGAGGTGTGAGGAAACATATTCATGATGCCAGCTTGAGAGAGTTCATAACCCGCCTCGTTAACCAATATTCCTGCATCCCGAGCAAGGGTTGCGGGATTACAGGAAACATACACAATCCGTTTTGGTAATAATTTTAGATTAGCTTGTGTCTTGTTTTGATAAGCATCACGAAGGGCTTGTACTAAATGAAAGGCGCCATCTCTTGGAGGATCAATTAACCATTTATCATAGGCTCCCCAGGTTTGAAGGTGCTGTAACTCCACTTCAAATAAATTGACATGTTTGAAGTGGATATGAGAAGTAATATTATTTTTTTCTGCATTCTCCTGTGCGCGTTGGCATAACACGCTACTACCTTCAATTCCCAATACTTCTTTGGCAAGGGTTGCCATCGGTAAAGTAAAGTTACCTATTCCGCAAAAAAAATCAATCAATCGTTCATGGGGAGCAATTTCCAGAAACCGAATCGCTCGTCCCACCAATACTTGATTCATAGTGTGGTTGATCTGGGTAAAGTCGGTTGGATGAAATGGCATCCGAATCCCAAACTCTGGTAAGTTGTAATGCAACTGACCTTCCAATGGATAAAAAGGTTTGACAGTTTCTGGGCCTTGAGTTTGGGTCCATATCCAAATTTGGTGCTCTTTGGCAAAAGCAATTAATATATTTTCATCATCTTTGGTTAGGGGTAATAAGATACGAATCACCATGGCGGTAATAGACTCGCCCCCTTGATCGCCCATCGCCAGTTCGATTTGTGGGATACGATCACGAATCGACAAATTCATGACGAGTCTTCGAAGCTCAGGCAATAATTGTGACCAGGCTTTAGGTAATACTTCACAACTGGTCATATCCGCCACATACCGGTTTTGCGGTTCATGAAACCCGACCAAAATCGTACCCTTTTTGATTGAACGATTCACAACACTGAGTCTGGTGCGATAACGGTATCCCCAATCAGGTCCTGCGATAGGACTCAGCATAGTCGATGCTTTGACTTTACCTAAATAGTGAAGGTTGTCTTCTAGTACTCGTTGCTTTAGGGCCAATTGTGCCCTTGAATCAAGATGCTGCATCGTACATCCTCCACAGTTTCCATACCACGGACATAAGGGTGTTCTACGATAAACTACTGGCTTGATTACCCGAGTTAATTTACCCTTTAAAAATTTACTTTTATCTTGGGTAATTTGATATTCAACGAACTCGCTGGGTAATGCTCCGGCCACAAAGATGACTTTATTAGGACTGTGCTCGTCATCTTCAGGTAAACGTCCAATCCCCTGAGCTTCGAGATCCATAGCTCCAATAGTAATCTTTTTGTTCAAGCCCACCAATGGACTTTGCTTTATTCGACGTGCCAATTATTGAGTAAAGCCAGCTAAGTATTCCAACCAATGTCCACAACCTTCTTGTGTGGCTTGGGTTGATAATTCTTTTTTGATGAAATCTAATTCAAGTACATATTCTTCTTCAGTAAAAGCCCCTCGAAAAAGTTGGTAACGGCAATACATGAGATAGGTATTGACTACATCAGTTTCACAATAGGCCCTAATTTTATCGAGTTGTCCAGCTTGATAGGCTGGCCATACTTGCGAGCCATCCATACCCATTTTTCCAGGGAAACCACAAAGTTTCGCTAAAGCATCGAGTGGTGCATTGGCTTTACCTTGATAAAAGGCCAATAAATCCATGAGATCTAAATGGCGTAAATGATATCGGCTAATGTAGTTATTGTATTTAAAATCCCGCGCATCGTGATCGCCACTCTCCCCCATCTCCCAATAACGCGAGGCACTAATTTGATTGACTAATGCTCGGTAATTTAATACTGGTAAATCAAAGCCACCGCCATTCCAGGAGACTAATTGAGGAGTATATTTATCAATCAATTGAAAGAAATCACCAACTATCTCTTTTTCTGCACTATGTAAGTTACCTAAACTACCCACTTTAAATTGAGGTAATCCTTCTTTAGTGGTTCGACGAATCACGCAAGAAATCGCAACGACTTTTTGTAAATACAATGGGAAAAAAGCATTTTGGCCATTGGCTGCGCGTTGCTCAATTGCTACTGAAACTACTTGCTCATCTGTTAAATCAGGTGCAAATTCATTAAGCTTTCGCAGTCCATCAACATCTGGAATAGTTTCAATATCAAATACTAAGACTGTTTTCATACTCTTAGTTATCAAAATAACTCGTTGGGTCTATAGGCTTACTGTCGCGACGTAACTCGAAATGTAATTTAACTCGATCTGACTCCGTATTACCCATTTCTGCAATTTTCTGTCCACGCTTAACGGTATCACCCTCTTTGACCAGGTTTTTACTATTGTGGGCATAGATGGTGATGTAGTTATTGTTGTGTTTCACAATGACTAAATTACCATAACTACGTAAACTATTTCCTGAAAAAATCACCTTGCCATCACTGGCAGCAGATATGGGATCGCCTATTTTTCCACCGTAATCGACTCCTTTATTACTATTACCGTTAAAGACATCAATTACTGGGGCATTTGATGGTTTGGCAATTTTAAATCCAGGATCGGAAACAGCTGTTTCTGTTTTCGGTGGTGGTTCTATTACAGGTGGTTTATTTTGCTTTACTTCCGTATTGGGACTAGCAGTAGGTTTAGGTGTAGACGGTATCACTGCATTAGTGGCAGGTTTTGGAGTATTCGTGACTGACCAATTAGGAATCACGACAGGTTTAGGTTGATTGATTGGTGTGGACCGATCTTTAATGGGAGCGGGCACAGGTGCCGAACAGGCAACATATAAAAAAGTAAAACTGATGCAAGCATATCGTTTGATCAAGGTCGTCATGCAGATCATATGAATTAAATAGTCCCTGATTGCAGCGGCACAAAAAATACTTCTTCCATCGTCGTCCTTTGATAGCGCTGAGAACTCAAACGTTCAATTAACAACAGTTGTTGCTCAGTTTCACTTTTTGCAACAGGTGCAATTAATTTACCACCAATCGCTAATTGATCGAGAAGCGGATCAGGTATCCCTAACCCTGCTGCGGCAAGAATGATGCCGTCAAATGGCGCAGCTTGGGGTAATCCACGAATACCATCGGCATAGATTAACCTTAAATTAGGGATACGAAAAGGTCGTAATTTTGCCCTAGCACTGTCATGTAAAGAACGAATCCGCTCAACTGAATAAACCTCATCAGATAATAGGCTCAATACCGCTGCTTGATATCCACAACCGGTTCCTATTTCTAAAACACGGCCTAATTTTTTTTGATTTTGCATCAATGCTTGAATCATTTTGGCGACAACCGATGGCTTTGATATTGTCTGCTCACGCCCAATAGGAAGTGATGAGTCTTCATAAGCTTGTGCTACCAATCCAGGATCTATAAAGGCATGTCTTGGAACGGTTGCTATGGCTTGTAATACTTCATGATGCGTAACTCCACTCGCAGCTAGCCGCTGGGCCATCTGCCGTCTTGCTTGATCTAGAGCTTTGTCGGTCTTTACCACTTCTTCTTAACCTCGATTCCAGTTGGCAGACAACATACTGATGCGTCGCTGCTCATCAGATAAGTTTAATTGCAATGGTGTCATTGAAAGATATCCTTGATTAATGGCATCAAAATCCGTCCCCGCAGACGCATCCTTTGCTTCCCCGGCAGGGCCAATCCAATAAATAGGTTCCCCGCGAGGACTTTTTTGCATAATGACAGGCTGGGATGGGTGACGGTTGCCTAACCTAGTGACGCGCCAACCCTTCAATGAATCATAGGAATGATTAGGTAAGTTCACATTAATCAGTGGCGCATGGTACCCACTGTTAGTCGGTAAACCAACTTCTATTGCATGCTTAACCACGTCATGAGCAATTCGAGCGGCATCTTCAATTTTTGCCCAACCTCGATCAACTTGAGAAAATGCAATCCCAGGAATACCAAACATGACACCTTCAATCGCAGCTGCTACTGTTCCAGAATACAAAACATCCTCCCCCATGTTTTCTCCTTGATTAATTCCAGAAATCACATAGTCAGGAAGATCATCCAGAAAACCTGTCAGGGCAATGTGGACGCAGTCGGTTGGTGTGCCATTCACAAACAAAAAGCCATCACGCTCACCCCCTGCTACACGATGAATCGATAAGGGTCGAGATAGTGTTAAGGAATTAGAGGCACCACTATGATTTTGCTCAGGAGCAATCACCGTAATCTTCCCAAGTGGTCGTAAAGCATTAACCAAGGCCAAAAGGCCTGGTGCCAAATAACCATCATCATTGGATACTAAAAAGTGCATGGAAAGTAAATAAACCTATGTAGTGTTGTGAAAATTACTATTAATCAATATCTATTTTACTGATTAAGTTTGAACTTTTTGAATTTTCATCAGAATTGAATAAGCCAAAATTAATTCCAACTCAAAAATGATCCTTTATTAACTTCCGACAGGTTTTCGATCCATCATAGCCCTTGCTAAAGTGCCCGCATCAACGTACTCTAATTCACCGCCGACCGGAATCCCTCTAGCAATCCGTGATACTTCAATCCCTTTAGATTTTAAGATTTCCCCTAAATAATGTGCAGTGACTTCACCTTCACTGGTAAAGTTAGTTGCGAGAATCACTTCTCTGACATTTGGAAACTGTGGATCGTTAGAAAAAATCCGTTGCATTAATTTTTCAAAATGTAATTCTTTAGGGCCCTGTCCCTCCATAGGAGATAAACGTCCCATTAATACAAAATATAAGCCTCGATAAGCAAGTGTTTGCTCTACCATCAATTGATCCGATGGTGTCTCGACAATACATAATATCTGACCATCACGTCGATCATCGCGACAGGTTTTACATAACTCATGCTCTGAAAAAGAATTACATTTGGCACAATGAGCGATATTTTCTACCGCTTCTTGCAATGCCACCCCTAAACTCAAAGCACCTTGACGATCGTGTTGTAACAAATAGTAAGCCATTCTTTGCGCCGATTTTGGCCCAATACCTGGCATTACTTTGAGTGCCAATATCAGTTTTTGCAGAGCATCTAATGAATCATTCGATTGCTCTTGATAGGATGTCTTCAAAATGGCAACTTAAATCCAGGAGGCATTGGCATACCAGCAGTCGCACCAGACATACGACTTTCTGCAGCTAATTCTGCTTGCTGATGAGCATCTGCAAGGGCTGTTATTAATAAATCCTCTAACATCTCACGATCATCCATCACACTTGGATCAATCTGAACACGCCGAATGATGTGCTTACCATTCGCTATTACCTTTACCATGCCACCAGCAGCTTGACCAACAATTTCCATGCTAGCTAACTCTTCCTGAGCTTTTTTCATTTTTTCTTGCATCTGCTGAGCTTGTTTCATCAAGCCAGCAATTTGACCCTTCATCATATAACTTCCTCTCTTTGTTCTTGATTCATATCTTAAGGTAATGGTCGTATCGACCCATCTATGACCGTAACACCGATCTCTTGTTTTAATTGCTCTAAAAATGGATCTACTGAGACCGTCTTTTCTAATTCTTTCTTTGCAATTGCTTGATCTTTAGCCTCTAAATGTGCAACCGTTACAACCTCAGTATTTTTTTCAATCATAATTTTAAACGTTGTATGGAAATACGTTTGCAATGCATCTGATAATTTTTGAATCGAGGTTGTGGTTGCTAATTGGGGTAAATCCGTGGCCAATTTAATATATATAGTTCCTGATTTATCTTGATGAGAAATCAAGGCGGTTTGTAAGGCAAACTGCCCTTCTAAACCTTTTAGAGCAAGTTTTTTGACGGTATCGCGCCATGCTAAAGGCGACAGTTCCTCTAGCGAAGCACTGACTAAAGGTTTCAGTTCTGTGGCTGTTGTAGCAGGTTTTATATTGTTTGCAACTGCAACATTAGAGGGTTTACTCAGCCCAGCAGGCGCTTTGCTATTACTTGATCCTTGAAGTGTGGGAGATGCGGCCGCTGGTTGTGTTGATGATAGAGTTTGACCCTGTCCATCATCTGGCATAAATGCAAGCATTCTAAGCAAGGTCATCATAAAACCAGTTTCTTCTTCAGGTGCCAGAAGCAAATCGGTGCGACTCGTAATCGCTATTTGATAAAACAATTGCACTTCTTCTTTTGATATCAATTGAGCTAAACGAATGATATCTTGCGCTTCAGGCCATTCTTCAAGAACCGATTCTGGTATGACTTGCGCCATGGCAATTTTTTGAAGTAAAGAAGCTAAATCTTGAAGAGCCGTCGCAAAAGAAATACTCATCAACCCCATTTCAGAACTGATATCAACTAAATCTTTACCATTTTTTTCAGCTAAAGCATCAATCATCCGAATCAGATAGCGATCATCCAATGATCCGAGCATCTTTCTAACGGCATCTTCAGTCATATTTGAGGAAGAATAGGCAATTGCTTGATCGGTTAAAGACAAAGCATCACGCATAGAACCACGGGCTGATTTGGCAATAATCTTCAAAGCACCCTCATGAATCTGAATCTGCTCTGCCGATAAAACAGTTTTAAGATGATTCATAATCAAGGAAGATGGCATCTGCTTGAGATTAAATTGCAAACAGCGAGATAAGACAGTTACGGGAATTTTTTGTGGATCGGTGGTCGCCAAGATAAATTTCATATGTGGTGGTGGCTCTTCTAGTGTTTTTAGCATCGAGTTAAAAGCTTGATTAGTGAGCATATGAACCTCGTCAATCATGAACACTTTAAATCTGCCACTCGTTGGTCCATAAACAGCTTTTTCGAGAAGTGAAATCATATCCGCAATACCTCGATTACTAGCGGCATCCATTTCTACGTAGTCAACAAATCGACCTGCATCAATTTCCGTACAAGCGGCACATTGACCGCAAGGTGTTGATGTCGGTTGAGTGATTGGATGATCAGAAGTCCCTGTGCAGTTTAGGGATTTAGCTAAAATTCTCGCGATGGTTGTTTTACCAACACCCCTTGTACCAGTAAATAACCATGCATGGTGCAATCGATTTTGATCTAATGCATGACTGAGGGCCTGCACCACATGATCTTGACCAACTAAGGAAGCAAAGTTACGGGGACGCCATTTTCTGGCTAAAGCTAAGCCAGGTGTGGGTAATTCATTTGATTCGAATAATGAGATATCAGACATAAGTTATATTCTAACAATCATCAGGGTACAATAGATAGAGACGGGCCTCCCCGCATATTGGCATGGCAACCTGGTCAGGTCGGGAACGAAGCAGCCAAACCCATTTCCCAGTAGTGCCGGGGGTAAGGCTCGTCTCCTCTTGATTGCAAGTGATTGTTTCAATTAGTTATTAATGATTAGCAACAAAAATCAACTACCTTAATCAGCACTTCACCGTTTTCCAACATCTATCCATCTTTTTTTGGCTGACCTTTTTATCTTAAATCTTCGTAGTTACCTTTATAGGGTATGACATGCCTGACTCCCCCTTTTGGAAATTCAACATCACCTTTTCTACGTGGAATTAAATGCACATGGCAGTGCCATACCGATTGACCTGCCGTTTGACCGCAATTCATACCAATGTTAAATCCATCAATCGTCGGATCTAACTTAAGTAAGAAATCTTTCTGCGAATGTAATAAAGCATGAATAGCATTGACTTCAGGTAGGGATAATCCAAAATAATCTAAAACGTGGCGTTTTGGAATAAAAAGCGAATGGTGTTCTGTAACAGGAAAAGCATCACGAACCGCAAAAGCTAACTCGTTTTCTTCAATAATACGACCTCGATGGATTGTTTGAACATCGCAAAATAAACAGTTCACAGGCATGCCCTCATGTTTGACGTTGAGTGGATGAAGCTATTGAAAAAAAGCATTAGTAAGTACTATTGGGATGATTCACCCAAGATCCCTGGGACCATATTTAAATGTAATTTAACCGTTCTTGTCAACTTTACTTATTTGGCGCCTAATTATTCGAACGATAGTTGGAATTAAACCAATCAAGATAAACCAAATAATGGATGGAAATGATTGATTGGTTTTTTGTTCATCAGTCATTTCTAGAATTGCCTTTTGAGTGGATGTCTTTTGCTCTAATTTACTAATCGCCCCTGGATCACAAATTGGAGGTACTTTTTTCCAAACTTCGTGGGGTAATGCGTTAGCTTTTAATTCTTCGGCTTCTTTTAGACATTTTTCTTGTGCAGATTGAATACCTGCTTGTCGACTACTTTGGGAAAACTGATCAGAAAATGTAACTGCCAAACCAACGGCAACAAATCCAATAAAAAATTTTTCTGAAAATCCTAACGTCGCAAACTGTGAAAACATATTTTTCTCCATCGATTAATTAGACCTACTTTAAACAATTTCTTTGAAATTGGCATATTGATCCACCAATAAAGCACGAACCGGTTTATCTAATCGAATTTTACTAACTAATGCTTGATAGTTTTTGAGCTGCTTTTGATATTTTTCATAGAACGGATGATCATCATTTGGAATCGTTAACTTATAGTCTAGGATCATCAGTTCACTGTCTAATTCCACCAAACGATCGATTTTGAATAAAGCTCCTTTCTCATCAATCATCTCTAATTCATTCCAAACCGCAATGATTTGATCGCCATAAAAATAATTTTTTAAATGCTTGGCTTGTAAAATTTTAGTGACAATCGGTATGGCTTGATGAATGATTTCCTCTGGTGCTTTTTGCCCTAATGCCATTTCCTGGAGGGTCTCGAAGTTTATCTCCCAATAAATGGGGTCTTGGGTGGTTTGCTCGAGCAACCAGTGCACCCAAGTTCCTAAGGCCAGGATATCTGAGTTTGGTTTGTTTTCTTGAGTATTTGATTGATTGGTTTCTTCAAAGGCTTTATGTTCTTCATCCTGAAACTGCTGAACATCTTTGATCGCCATCTCTGGAATCTCTGGAAACTTCAATCGTAAGCCATTGACGAAAGATGTTCCCTGAATACCGATGCCTAGTGGTTCTTCTTCAGGCACAATTTCCATAATAGTCTTGACAGTTATTTGAGCTTGCCTTAATAAAGCATACCAAGACTTTTCTTTTAAATCACCATTGCCACAGGCGACAAAACTTTGTTTCGAGCGGGTCATGGCTACATAGAGTAAATTGGCATTTTCTTTTTGCGCAATCTTATTTTCTTCGTCTTTTAATGGTTGAAGTGTTGCGTTCAAACCATCTTTTGTATAAGCAAACATCAGTTTCGGCGCTTGTTGATCGGTGGGCCAATCCATTAAAACACCATTACTGTCTTTTTCTGATGGAACATAGTTGGCATTCATTAAAAACACAAATGGGGCTTCCAATCCCTTCGCCGCATGGATGGTCATGATTTTAATGGCGGTTTGATCAGCCTCTACATCCTCATCATCATCTTCTTCATCACTCGCTTCGAGTACCTCCCCCTCATCGGGAGTTTCAGTTTCTAAACCTTTAGTGAGTATTTGTAACTCTTCAATCAATCGACTCAGCGATGGATATCGTCCGCCATTGGTATCTAATGCCAGTTTCAAAAATGCTTCTAAATTCGCAAGCACCTTGGTATGCATCAACGGTGGGCAAACTTTAGTGTAATTCTTATACACCTCACCCTCTTGATAGATGCAATCCAGTAAATCATGCACCGGCAGGTGATTCGCAAGCCCTCGCCAACGATTAAGTAAGCGATGCGCTGTTTGCATATTTTCTTGGGGAATAAATTCTAAATGATTCCACCAAGATTGCTTATTCGCCAAACTCGCTAATTGTTGTAACTGTTGTTCATTGCAGAAAAATATTGGGCTTCGCAATACATGGGCAAGTGCCAAATTATTACTCGGGGTAAGTAATACATTCAGGAGCGCTCGAATATCGGCTGCCTCGAGGGTTTGCAGTAATCCGCCTTTGCGCGGACTTTGATAGGGAAGTCCATAAATCCTTAGGGCTATTTCCATTTCGAGGATATGGGTTTTGTTACGGACCAAAATATAAAAATCACTTGGGTTCGCTGCTCTTACAGATCCTTTATTTTTCTCATCTTTCACGGATTTGGTTTTTAACCAATGACGGATGATGCTGGCAACTTGCTTGGCTTCCATCAAGTTTTGTTGAGCAGCTGGGCCTCGAGTACGATCAAAGAGCCCTTCCTGAAATGGGTTTCTGTTTTCAGAGGCAATTTCTTTATCAATCTTGGGTATAAGCTCTAGGCAAAATACTTCTGTATCAAGAGGAGTCTTAGGATGGTTCTCCCAGTGGGTTTGGTGATCCATAAACCGGTAATCAGAGATTTGCTCTTTGACTTGGGTAAACACTTGATTGACGGATTCAATAACAGAAGGTGGATTACGTCTCGTATCATTTTTATTGAGCAACTCTGCGTTGTAATTCTTTTGCAAGAAATCTTGTGCCGTTTTAAATAAACGTGCGTCAGCTTTGCGAAAACGATAAATAGATTGCTTAGGATCCCCAACAACAAATATTTTCGGCTGTTCTCCTGAAGTACCATAACCACTTAACCAAGATTTGAGAATCATCCACTGAGTAGGATTGGTGTCCTGAAACTCATCTATCAAAATATGTTTATATTTGGCATCGAGCCTTACTTGAATATAACTAGCAAGCACTTCATCTTTTAATAACTGTGCAACATTCATCTCTAGATCATTGAAGTCAAGAATGCGGTGATTCTTTTTATATTCTCTAAAGTGTTTGGCCATCGAGGTACCTAATGCAATCCAAGACTGATTGAGTTGGTAAAGGTTCTGCTCTTTTTGCCACAATTGATAACGTGCGATGAGCTCTAACCATCCGGCAAAGTATTCTGGGATCTGTGTTTCTAAATCAGGTCGGCCTGCTTTTTTGATGATTTTTTTAAGATTACCTGAGCAAGCAGTTACATTACCTCTAATTTTTTCCATATCAGATCGATTATGCAAAGCCATGTTCAATGTATCTATTAGATCTCGGTCACTCACCTGTTGGCTCTTTTTTGTAAAGACCTTCGTGAGGTCTTCCGTTAACTCTTCATCTCGTGTCGCGCCAATACTCTGTGCATACCAATCCAAACAAATTTGTAAACCTTCCCAATCAAATTGGGTTTCATCATGCAAATTGTGACAAGGACTTGGTTGATGCAAAAGTGGTAGTTTTTCCTCAAGCATTTGTAGTGGATCTTTACCTCCTGGTAAAGAATCCACATACTGTTGCCAAGCACTTAATTGTTCCAAAATACTTGAAGCACCTTCTAAAAATTCGTCTGCTGTTTGTTTAGAAATCAATTCCAATAGGCGTAAATAATGTTCTTGTAGTTTTGCAAACTCACCTTCACCTGCACCAAGTTGCTTCCACCAATCCGCCATCGCTTCTTTTAATAAGCGCTGTCGATCTTCTCGCAGACCTCCTTGATTAACGATTCCTGAAGTGATGGGTGCAGCAGAGCTCACTCTGCTAAACCAGCCATGGAAGGTTTCCATGGCAATGACTTGGGGCTGGGTTAATACTTCCTCATATAAGGCTCTAGCACGAGGTAATTGTTGCTCAGCCTCTACTTCACTTAGTCCCCGATCTGTTAATTCTTTAATTACTTCGATATCGGTTTTTTGATGTATCTCTAACAGAAGTGTGGCCAAGCGATCATTCATCTCCTGGGCTGCTTTGCGAGTAAATGTGATCGCTAAAATTTGACTTGGTTTAACACCTGCCAACAATAAGCGAAAGATTCTGGAGATCAGGAGCCAAGTCTTACCACTTCCTGCGCAGGCCTCCACCACGACAGATTTTTTAGGGTCACAGGATATTTTGGTCAGTTCGTCGATCATACTTCCCACATTCCTTTTCGGCAAATGCCACGTGCATCGCAATACTTACAAACCTGCTGTGGTCCATTGGCTGGCATTGGCTTGCCTTTCCAAACTTGATCTAGATCGTCACGGATTTGATTTTCTAATTGATTAAGTCTCTCTGAGGTGACTTCTATCCTTAAATCTCTTTGTGCTTCTTTCGCTTCTCGTAAACTGACCCAACCCGCCTGTTTCACATCTTGATGGCGGTAATGATGTGTTTCTGCAAGTGCCTTACTATAAATCAAGATCTGTGGATCATCAGAGAGATGCTTTTTAAATATTTTTAAATCTTTACCATCTTTCAATTTATAGTCCCAAATCTGAAGCTCAGAATTTTCATTACTATCCACGCGATCTACCCTGCCATAAATAGTAATTAATTCGCCACTACTCAATTGCAACTTGAACTCAACGTTCTTTTCTGATTCTAAAAATGTATAGCCAGTCTCTTCTAGCTCGATTTGCCAATCAACCAAGGACTCGATTTGCTTGAACCATTTTTGTTGATCTGCAAATAATTGTCCATTTTGTGAGATGAGGATTCTCCAATGCTCTTGTGAAAGCCTCTCCAAATGATCAATCATCCATTGACGCTGAGTAATTTTGTCTACAAATGTTTGTTTTTGATAATCTTGATAAAACTGATGCAAGATGGCATGCAAGGCACTACCAATAATTCCAAAATCAGATAAATCTTGTAATGCTTTCGGTGACCTTAGTCCCAACACATACGATACGTAAAATTGATATGGGCAAGCCCGCAAGGCTTTATACGCACTTGGGCTGAGTTTATTGGGTAATAGTTCTGGAAAAAGAACTGGGGTACTCGATCGGGGTTGCGGTTGACTTTGCTCATCACTTTCATGAATGGTGATCGAGCTATCTAAAGACGGTATGTCGATTTGCAATCTGGCTAACCATGGACATAGGCGGTTTTTTTCCTGTGCCTGTTGATACTCCTGCCACAGCAAATCGACATGTGCATGGGTGGTGAGTAATTGCGAAAGATCTCGTGCTTGTTGGATGTACTCTGCTTCTGGTAAGGCTTGATCGAGCTCTTTTAACATTGCTCTTGAAAAGATCGAACCGTAATCTTTATTACTTGGCAACTGCTTTGCATCACAACCAATGAACACTACAGCTGAATAGTGATGGAAACGAATCGCGGATAAGGTAATAAAAGCAATATTGACGGATTTTCTTGGGGATTTTTGGGTATAGGATGCTTGATCAATCCACTGATCTAAAAGACTCGTCCAGGCGGTGTTCTTGAGAACTTCGACGTGTAATTCACGCAACTCATCCAACATGTTCAAATAACTTTGACCTGCTTCATCTGCAGCTAATGCATCGATCATGCCAAAACTATCTAAATGCTCTTTTAATCGATCCACCCATTCTTGACTGTTATGGCGTGAATGTTGCCATGTAGAGCTGTAATTTTGTAATTGGGTAAGTAATGCTTGTGCGATTTGACGATAATCCGCACTGAGTGGATGTTCATCCTGCCTACTCTCTTGCACAAAAGCGGATTGCAACTCCTGCCACCCCATTCCGACTTGGCTCGCTAAGATTCGACTTTCCATCCACCAAGAAAAATCATCGTGATCAATCGTTTGATTCTGTGTATGCGCTGCAAGCAAGACTTGCCAATCTAACATCGGGTTCTTTAAAAAACCGATGAAGGTCACAAGACTCGGTCCTTCTATACTAGCAATCAGTTGCAGATAACTTTGCACTGCTGCTGCTGCACTGGTGGTGGCAAGTTTCCAACCAGTAGGATCTTTAATGGAGATGCGATCACCATAACGCGCGAGGAGCGCTCGCACTCTTCTTGAAACTAAGCGATCTTGGGCAACGATGGCAATATCGTTTCGTTCCTGTTGAATGTGTTCTTCTATACATGCTAAGGCAGCCCAAGCCATCTTCTCAAAATTCGGCTGTTTGATGATGCGCCATGTTGGCTGCTGATATTTCTGACGATTCGTTTGTATTTGTGCGATCGTTGCGGAATCAAAGTTGCTGGTTGTTTGTGTGATGCACTCTGGCCATAAAGCACTGTATTGCCAATCAATCCCAATCCTGAGAACTTCTTGATGCTGGGCATACGTCTCTAAACATTGGGCTTGAATGGTCTGTATTGTTTTGGTCGATGTTGCCATGTCTAACCACACGAGGGGCGGTGGATTTGTTGTTGCTATTTCTTGTTGGCGATATTGATACGCCATGCGTTCTCGTACCATAGGATCTTCGGTTCGTGTAAGGTATTTCCAAAAGGCAAAAATGAGTTGCCCTTCTTCATTCGCATATGCCTCATCAATCTTATAGGCCTCCTTAATAATGGCCTCTAACTGGGCTTGTACCTTCTCAAAAACCAATTCCATGCTGTTGGATGTTTGCGGTGCAAATGCAATATTAGCTTGCGTTAAAAAATCACATGCTTGTACTATCGCTTTGGTCATCGCCCATCTTCCACCTTCGCCAATCACGCCAAATTGACTTTGAATTTTAGGGTGCTTGGCTAACTCACCATACACCATTTCCCAACGTTGCAAGGTTGTAAACACGGGGGGGAGTTTGAGCAAACTGGGTGTTTGGGATAACCAATCGGTAACACTTAATATTTTGGGTAAAAAGGCAATTTTTGGATTGATTGGAATGGGTCTTGCGGATTCAAGCAACTTTCGTAACTCAGTGATGGGGCCTGAGGTGGATGTCAGGACGATTGGAGTTTGACAACATTGCTCTGCGTGCTCCCAGATTGCATTTGCTACATCTTGCAATGCACCATGATGTGCTAAGACACTTTTTTCAATCATTGGCATGGTAAAAATATTTTTCCGGCAAGAGAATTGAAGTGTTTTAGGTTAAGATAATCGTTATTGTTAATTAATTTCAATTCTTATCTTACAAGTTTTTTTGATTTACATTTAAATTATAATTAAGGAAGCATCATGAGCGAAACAATCAAACATATTACGGACAGTTCATTTGAGACTGATGTTGTTCAAGCTGGTAAACCAGTTTTATTAGACTTTTGGGCTGAGTGGTGCGGTCCTTGCAAAATGATTGCCCCTATCCTCGAAGAAGTTGCTAAAGAATATGGTGACAAAATTCAAATCGCAAAAATTAATGTTGATGAAAATCAAGAGATTCCAGCAAAATTTGGCATTCGTGGTATTCCAACCTTGATACTTTTTAAGAACGGTGAAATCGCCGCACAAAAAGTCGGCGCTCTCGCAAAATCACAATTAACCGCATTCTTAGACTCGCATTTATAAAACATCCTTTCCCTTACTGTTGTTTTTTTGTAGGGGAAATGGTGGAGCATTTATTTATGGTGTTAAAATTAAATTAACCATAGATCTTAATGTAACTTTTCATATAATCTATCTGTTGCCATTCGGCTATCATTCCCCTCTTATCATTGGTGTTCTTATTTAAAGTTTTTCAAACCTCTCCCATCAAGCCAACCTCAAAATGGCCATTTATTAATCACTATAACTACTCTTGACTATGCAACTTACTGAATTAAAAATTCTGCACGTTTCTCAACTTTTAGAAATGGCCGCCTCCCTTGAAATTGAAAATACACAAAGGATGCGTAAACAAGAACTCATGTTCGCCATCCTTAAGAATCGTGCAAAAAATGGCGAAACCGTATTCGGCGATGGTGTTTTAGAAGTTCTACCTGATGGCTTTGGCTTTTTAAGGTCTCCTGAATCTTCTTACCTTGCATCCCCAGATGATATTTACATCTCCCCTGCACAGATTCGTCGCTTCAACCTTCATACAGGGGATGCGGTTGAGGGCGAAGTAAGGACTCCAAAAGAAGGTGAACGCTACTTTGCTCTTGTTAAAGTAGATAAGGTCAATGACATAGCTCCAGAAGCACTCAAAAACCGGATTATGTTTGAAAACTTGACCCCCCTTCACCCAGATCGTCCGATGCTCTTAGAGCGTGATATCAAGGCAGAAGAAAATTTAACGGGTCGAATCATCGATATGATCTCCCCCATTGGTTTTGGTCAGCGCGGCTTAATTGTTGCATCTCCAAAATCCGGTAAGACTGTCATGATGCAACACGTTGCTCATGCCATCTCAACCAATCATCCCGATGCTATTTTGATTGTGTTACTGGTCGATGAACGCCCTGAGGAAGTCACTGAAATGCAACGCTCTGTGCGTGGCGAAGTAGTTGCCTCAACTTTCGATGAGCCTGCCGTGCGTCACGTTCAAGTGGCTGAAATGGTGATCGAAAAAGCTAAACGTTTGGTCGAGATGAAAAAAGATGTGATTATTTTGCTAGATTCCATTACCCGTTTAGCGCGAGCTTACAATACGGTTGTTCCTTCTTCTGGAAAAGTTCTTTCTGGTGGTGTAGATGCGAATGCTCTTCAACGTCCAAAACGATTCTTTGGTGCCGCCCGTAATATTGAAGAAGGTGGATCACTTACCATTATTGCTACCGCTCTGATTGAAACCGGTAGCCGTATGGATGATTTAATCTATGAAGAATTTAAAGGTACAGGTAATTTAGAGGTTCATTTAGAACGTCGCTTAGCTGAACGTCGCGTTTATCCTGCTATTAATCTGAATAAGTCAGGTACTCGCCGTGAAGAACTGTTGATTAAACCGGATATTCTCCAAAAAGTCTGGATACTTCGTAAATTACTCTCTGACATGGATGACATTGAGGCAATGAACTTTATCGTTGATAAGCTTAAATCAACCAAAAACAACTCAGAATTCTTCGACTTAATGCGCCGAGGAGGCTAATTAGGCCAGTTTATTGAATAATTACCCCCTTTTTGTATGGTTTTATGTCATAATTGTCGTTTTCGTGGGAAAGTATTGAAATGTGTCTCCTTGACCTTTGCAAAGGCTACCTCAACTTTTAAGGAACTATCATGAAACAAGGTATTCACCCAGATTACAAAGAAGTTGTGTTTGTTGACGTATCAAACAACTTCAGCTTTAAAACTCGCTCTACAATTTCCACTCGTGAAACAATCAAGTGGGAAGATGGTAAAGAGTATCCTCTTGCAAAAATTGAAACTTCTTCAGAATCACACCCTTTTTATACTGGCACCCAAAAAATTATGGATACCGCTGGTCGTGTTGAGAAGTTCAAACAGAAATTCGGCTCAAAAGCTAGTGGTAAAGCTACTGCAAAATAATGATTGGATAACCATACTAAGGCAGCCAGTTGGCTGCCTTTTTTATTCTGATGAATAAAACCTTTAAATTATCCGCAGCCGCCACAACAAGTATGCCCCGTGTAATTATGGTGGCGCTTACTCTTGTGTACGCTCTTTCAGGTCTTTTTCAACATGACCCTTGGAAGAATGATGATGCAGAGGGTTTTGGTGTCATGTGGACGATGGCGCACGGCAATCTTCAGGATTGGCTGTTTCCGCATATTTACGGGCGTGATGCCATTGTCGGCCCCCCTCTTCCCTACTGGATAGGTGGTCTATCCATACATTATCTTGGCCCCCTTATCGGAGAGATCAATGCAGCTAGGCTTATTTCTGGACTATGCTTTCTCGGAACCGCATTACTCATTTGGTATTCCACCTATTTACTAGCAAGGCGAAGCGAAGTGCAACCCATGGCCTTTGCATTTGGTGGTGAACCTTCCCCAAAAGAATTTGGTAAAACGATTGCAGATGGTGCTTTATTAATTTTTCTAGCATGTATTGGTCTTGCAATTCGTGTGCATGAAGCATCACCACTAATTATGCAACTACTAGGCATTAGTCTTTTACTTTATGGCTCGATGCGGGGGTTTGATAAACCCATTCAAGGTGGAGCCATTGCTGGTATCGCTCTTGGGGTGATTGCCTTATCTGGTAATCTTTGGACTGCACTTTTACTCTGTATTGCCAGTCTAGTTAGTTTTCATATTCGCAAAAAAAATATAGTTTACTCATGGGTTATCCCACTTCTTATTTGCTCTTGCCTCATCTGTAGTTTTTGGCCTTTACTATGGACGATTAACGATGTCTCAGGTGAAAGAGTTCATGAGGCAATCAAGGTGTGGTGGGGAATCTACCAATTCAAGGGATTTGTGACTCTCAATAGTCTTGAGTTCTTAAGTATCAACTTTTGGAGTTATACCTGGCCTGTTTGGCCCCTCTGTTTTTGGAGTATTTATATTTGGGCAAAAAATGGTCGTCAAGGTTTAAGCGCTTCTCATCTCACAATTCCTGGACTGATTTTATTTGCTGAATTAATTCTATTTTTATTTAATCAGGATTTGAGTGAACGATATCTGATGTTGTTGATTCCTGCGATGTCGATTCTCGCTGCGTTTGGTTTACCTTTTTTACGTAGAGGTCTCATCAGTTTTATTGACTGGTTATCCCTTCTCTCTTTTACCGTAGTTGCAGGGTTTATTTGGGTTATCTGGTTTGCTAAATTAACTGGCTACCCAGAGTCAACTGCAAATAACGTCGCACGTTATTTGCCTGGATTTGTGGCTCAGTTTCATGCTTTAGATCTACTCATTGCGCTCATCATTACTATAGTTTGGATTTTGATTGTTCGGTGGCGTGTATCTAGAGCACCAAAAGTGATTTGGCGTTGTTTGGTGATTTCGGCATCTGGAACTACCTTGATGTGGGTATTACTCATGACCTTATGGTTACCTACCATTAATTATGCTAAAACCTATCAACCCGTCGCACTGCGTTTTGCGAAAGTCTTACCAACACAATTTAGATGCATCGATAGTAGCTTTTTAGGTGATTCTCAATTAGCTTCCTTTGTATATTTCACACGATTACCTTTACAAGATAATCCAGAATGTGATTTGATGCTCACCCATTCTGCTGAGGAAGCAAAAGCTTCTGCATTGATGAATCAACAACGTTTAACGCTGCTATGGGAAGATCGCCGTGACAGTGACAAAGACGAACGGTTACGCCTTTACTCAGTGAAATAATTTTTTAGGTACTTAATGACTAGCTCTCTAGCAAATATCTTTCCTCGTTTAAAGCGCGATGTTCCGAAAATTCTTGATCTTGCAGTTCCAATTCTTTTAGGTCAGCTCGCCGTCATTGCCTTTGGGGTGATGGATACTGCAATGGCAGCAAGATACTCGACTGACGATTTAGCTGCCCTTGGAATGGCCTCATCTATTTTTATTAGTATCTATGTTGGCTTAACAGGTATCTTGTCAGCGTTAAATGCAATCGGCGGACAACTATATGGCGCTAATAAATTTACTGAAATCGGTGAAGATACAAGACAAACACTGTGGCTAGCGATGTGTACCTCAGCTGTAGGTATTTTTGTTTTATTACATCCAGGCCCTTTTTTAGCCCTGGGTGATGTCTCTCCAAATATTGAAGCGAAGGCTCGTCTCTATCTAGAGATTTTGGCTTGGGGCACGCCAGGAACAATGATTATGCGTACTTATATGGCGCTACATAACGCGATTTCTAAACCAAAAGTGATTACCAAATTACAAGTCATCGGGCTGTGTTTAAAAATTCCACTCAACTATTTATTTATCTTCGGTGGTTTTGGGATTCCAGCAATGGGTGGTCCTGGTTGTGCTCTAGCATCCGTGATTGTTCAATGGTTTTGGGTGATTTCAGTGACTACCTTAATTTGTACGCAAAAAAGTTATCAACCCTACGGTATTTTTTCTAAATTTAGTCTACCTAACTGGTCTAGAATTTGGAATATCCTCAAACTAGGAACACCTATCGGTTTTAGTTATCTCATTGAGGTGACTTCATTTGCTTTCATGGCGCTCTTTATCGCCCGTTTTGGTACGAGTGTTTTAGCAGGTCACCAAATTATTGCCAATATGGGAACTGTTCTTTATATGATCCCTTTATCCCTATCGATTGCAACCATGACGGTGATTGCGCATCATCTGGGAGCTGAGCAAATCAAAGAAGCTGAGCAAGTGGGATGGTCTGCCGTCATTTTTATTACTTCTGTGAGTGTGTGTTTAGGTATCGTTGTTTGGTTCTTACAAGACTTTTTACTTGATCTATATTCTCCAAAACCAGAAGCTCGTGCCATGGCGCATAAATTATTCCTGTTTATCGCGATTTATCAAATGGCGGATGCTCTTCAAGTCGCCGCCGCTTTTATTTTGCGAGGTTATCGCGTAGCTTTTTGGCCAATGCTCATTTATGCTGGATCCTTGTGGGGCGTAGGGCTTCTTGGTGGCTATTTAATGGCCTTTCAACATCTATCTTTTGTACCTGAGTATTTCTATGGCGCTGCAGGATTTTGGGCAGGTAATAGTATTAGTCTTGCAATTGCCGCCTGCCTCTTACTCGCCCTCTTTAAATATACCGCCCGAAAAATTGGACGTAAGGGTGTAGAACTTCCGCTCTAAGTTTTTTACTCAGGGCGAATATTCTGACGCTGAGCAACTTTTGATAAGCTCTCAATATCCCTTGCAACTCTTGACTTAAATTCCATAGGAGAACTCGCATAGGGCTTGCCACCAAAATCAATTAAACGCTGTTTAAAATCTGGATCATTCGAGATCGCACGTATCTCTTTATTTAACCGTTCAACAATCGCTGGGGGAATATTCGGTGGTCCAGAAACACCCAGCCAAGATTCATAGGTGACACCCGGATAAAGATCTGCAACAGTTTGCGCATTGGCTACTGGACTTGCTCCTTTAGGAGCAGTTGTAGCAAGGAGTTTGACACGTTTATCTTTGAGTAAAGAAGCTGTCAAAGTCATGGTATCAATCATGACATCTACTCGCCCACCTAATAACTCCTGGAAGGGTTGTGTACCGCCTTTAAAGGGTACATGAACCACATTCACTTTGGCCTCGGAGAAGGTCCACTCTCCAACCAGATGCATCGCTGAACCAACGCCAACAGAGGAATATGTATATTTACCAGGTTCATTTTTTGCAGCTTGAATAAAGTCAGATAAATTATTGAATTTAGAATCAGGTAAGACTGTAAAAGCAATTGGATAAGTTGTTACCATACTGATCCAAGAAAAATCATTCACGGGATCATATGGGAGCTTAGGACGAATAGCAGCAGTACTGGCATGAGCACTCGGCGCAAAATATAAGGTATAACCATCAGGGCTTGCTTTTGCTGCCAGATCTGTCGCAATAGTTCCACCAGCCCCAGGATGATTTTCTACGACAACATTTTGACCTAAACGATCACCAAGGTTTTTAGCAACCAAGCGCGCCACAATATCGGATCCTCCACCAGGTGCATATCCTAATAACATCCGTATCGGCTTATTCGGCCAATTAGTCTCTGCACTTTTTTGTGCCCAAAGTGTGGACGAAAAACTAAGGCCTAAACTTAAAATAATCAGCGGTAAGCGTTTCAATATTATTCTCCTAGATTCATTTTTAGATGCATCTTTGCCAACCACTCTTCCCTTGAACAAAATCCGGGTCTTGAGGAGGCACTCTGATAAGCCATTTGCATAATGGCTTCATCTGATAAATCAAAGTCTACTGTCTCTCGAAGAGGTTGTTCACAATACCAAGGGGTATCAAAAAAGATTTCAACCCGATTACCTTCTGGGTCGCGGAAATAAATCGATAAGGCGTTACCATGACATATGCTTACTAACTCATGTGTACCTGGATTTCCTAATGCACGCTCTCGAAACATTTTTAAATATGTCAGATTAGGTACCCGAAAGGAGATTTGATTAATAGGATTAAAGGCTAATTGTTCAGGCCTACCATTGGCCATAACAATCTGATGGTGTTCGTTTTCGTTACGACTTAAAAAAACCAGGCTAATTGCTCCCAACTGTCCTTGATCGGTTATCTTAAAATCTAATACCGCTTGATAGTACGAGGACATCTTCTGTATATCATGCACAGCAAACCCCATATGACTTAGTTGCAATGCATCTTGGGGGAGTGAAGTACTTGATGTCATCTCTTGTTAACCTGCTTTGATATGGTTGTCTTTAATTAACTTGCCGTATTTGACTTTCTCAACGTCAATCTCATCAGGTTGACCACAAAACCCTCCGAGTTTTTGCTCCACACCGCGGGTAATGAGATCAAGACAACGGCTTGGTGAGTGAGTAACGATGACTTTAATCGGCTTAGACGGGAAAATTTGTGCTTGTACAACCCCAACAAACAATAATACAAAAATAAATATCACTGATTGAAGCATCCATTGCGATATTTTTATAGAAGCTAAAACACCAATAATGGCTGTTATTTTCAAGATGGAGTCTCCACTTTTAGTTTTTTTGATGGGTTACATTTTTTATTTGTAAAATATACTAGCACATGATGTATTGAATACGAACTAGGTTAAACCTTTATAAAGAGACACTACTATGCAAGCACCTCAAGCCAGCGCCAAATCTGATCAAACACTTTCTCGCAATATGACCCTTCTTGCTCACCATGAATTGGGTGGCTTTGGTGGTCTGGGTGAAGGAATGGGATTACAAATCACAAAAGGTGGTCGCCGCATTATGTGGTTGGCTCACGAATCCGCTCCTAAGAACTTCTCCGGAGTGGATGTAACTGATCCCAAAAATCCAAAATTGATCGTTCAAACGGATTTACCCCACATGCAACTGCGGTCCAACTCTTTAGATGTTTGGGGTGATTTACTAGCAGTAGCTTACCAAACACAAACGGTGGGTCTCAAACCAGCTGGAGTTGATATATTTGATGTGAGTGATCCTGAACACCCCAAACTCCTTTCTCACTTTGATTGCTCTGGTCCTTTTTCTAGAGGTGTACATGCTTTATGGTTTGTGGATGGTAAATATATTCATATGTCCTCTGGATCTGCCGATTTTGAACCAACCCACCCATTAGATGATCAGTTTTATCGTATTTTGGACGTTTCAGATCCGAAAAATCCTGTAGAAGCTGGTCGCTGGTGGTATCCAGGAACTCGTGTGGGTGACTCTACTCCCCCGCCCGCTCGTCACCCCAAATTTGACACAGGCTATCGAGTTCATAATACGAATGTATTTCCGCGTGAACCAAACCGAGCATATGTGGGCTATATCGATGGGGGAGCATTTGTCCTAGATATTTCAGATATGAAAAATATTCAAGTGGTTTCTCACTGGAATCACTCTCCTCCACTTAACGGCTTTATCCATACTGTTCTGCCTTTATTCGATCGCAAATTATGGATTGTCAGCGATGAATGTGTGTTTGATGATGGGATCGATTGGCCTAAATTAGTCTGGGTCATCGATAGTCGTGATGAAAAAAATCCACTATCCATCTCGACTTTCCCAATGCCACCAGTTGAAGTATTTAGTAAACGTGGCGGACGCTATGGCGCTCACAATCTTCATGAGAACCTTCCCGTTCCGGGCTCTTTTTATTCCGATACCATCATTATTGGTACATTCTTTAATGGTGGTATTCGGGTATTTGATACGACCGATCCTTACCGTGTAGAAGAAATCGCCTACTATGTTCCAGGTGCACCTAAGCTCTCTCCAGCTGGCGCAGTGCAAATCAACGATGTCTATGTCGATGAAAATGCAATCGTCTATGGTGTAGATCGTTTTGGTGGCGGTCTATATATCTTGGAGATGAATATTTAATCCCATGAATTTTCAGAGGGACCCTCTTGCTAGCAAAATCCCAGTAACGATCATTACTGGTTTTTTGGGCAGTGGTAAAACCACCTTAATTTCTGAATTAGTGCGTCACCCAGAAATGAATCGTGTCGCACTCGTGATTAATGAGGTAGGTGAAATCGGTATAGACCACGATCTGGTCGAGAGTTCTACCGAAAATATTTCTCTTTTATCCAATGGTTGTATTTGCTGCTCGGTACGCACCGATATGCAAGAAACTCTGCGAGATTTATTTGCGAAGCGCTCTGTAGGTGAAGTCTTTGATTTTGATCGTGTGATTATAGAAACTACTGGTCTTGCAGATCCCGCACCGGTGTTACAAACACTAGTGAGTGATTCGTTACTCGAGGCACAATTTCGGTTTGATGGCTTAGTCACTCTAGTAGATGTCGTGAATTTCCCTATCATGGTACAAACACAAAAAGAGATCGTTAAACAAATTGCAATTGCCGATAAGCTGTTCTTAACGAAAAGTGATTTAATCGACTCTGCAAAATTACTGATGATTAAAAACCAAATTCAGGAGTTGAACAATTCAGCGCAAATGATTGTTGTCATTCAAGGTAAAGTTTCTCCACTAGAGCTCATGAACTTAGGTTTATCGTCCACCAAGTCATCCAGTAAAATTCTATCTTTTTTAGGAGAGCCTACTGAGTCTGGCAAATATTTAGGTCAGTTTGTGCAAGCCCACGACTCTGGTATTCAAACACTTTCTCTCAGATTTAAAGATCCTTTTACTTGGGAAGCTTTCTCAAGCGCTCTCGATTTACTCAGTAATCTTCGTGGTCCTGACTTACTCCGCATGAAAGGCATCATCAACGTATCAGGTCAACCGGTTGTGGTACAGGGTGTGCAACACATTTTTCACCCTCCAGTTCACTTAAAAGAGTGGCCGAGTGTTGATCATGATTCAAGATTAGTGTTCATTACTCGCCATATTGAGGCACAGTTAATCCGCAATTTATTCGATACCGTACGTTTATTAAATCACTGAGTTAAATCAATACGTAATTAACTACATTTTTTCTTTAACCACTCTTGCAACTGCCCTCTTTAAGAACGCTTTTATTTCAATCTAAGTTTGAGTTTCATTCGACTCACGCAATAACTTAAGCTAATTGGGCATGTCATTTATACCTGCACATATGTAACGTTGATATCTTCAGCAATCAAGATCTTCCTTTTTAGGCTATGCCTCATCTTCAAAGGCATCAAACGCATCATCAATGAGAAGGTTAAGTAAAGTTAATTTCCTTTTATGAAATTACATCATTACATTTCAGATTTTATAAATGTTTATTACAATGAACTTTAAATAATTTGGAGAACAACCATGAATGACTTAATTAATGACGCAGAAGCTTTGATTCAAACTTCATCTTTCAATCGACGCGACTTTATGAAAACATCCGCTTTGGGTGGTCTTGGCTATGCTGTCGCTTCTGCTCCGGTGATGGCGCAAGCAATTAAAACTGACTTTAAAGGCCTTAAGTGCTCCGATGAAACCGTTGCCTATGGCGACTCGAAATTACCGATTTATGTTGCTAGACCTGAAAATGCAAAAGGCCCACTGCCAATCATGATTGTGGTCAGCGAGATTTTTGGTGTACATGAGTACATCGCCGATGTAGCTAGACGTTTTGCCAAATTAGGTTACCTAGCTATTGCCCCTGAGTTCTTTTATCGTGCTGGTAATCCTCAACAAATTGCAACAATCGCACAGATTCAGAGTGATATTGTGTCTAAAACACCTGACCAACAGGTGTTCACTGATGTTAAAGAAACTTTAAATTGGGCAAAAGAACATGGTGGCAATATGTCACGTGTGGGTATTAATGGCTTTTGCTGGGGTGGTCGCATTGTTTGGCTTACCTGCGAATCATCACTTGATATCAAAGCCGGAGTTGCGTGGTATGGTCGTTTAACGGGTGAAAAATCTGCAAATTTCCCCAATCATCCGATCGATTTAGCCAGTCAATTAAAAGCCCCTGTTTTAGGTCTTTATGGTGCGAAAGATACCGGAATCTCTGTTGCGACGGTAGCTAAAATGCAAGATGCGTTAGCCCAACAAAAAACTAATCGCGCTGCACAACAGTCACAGTTTGTGCTTTACTCTGCAGCGGGTCATGCCTTCCATGCTGACTATCGTCCAAGCTATTTACCTGTAGCTGCAGCTGACGGCTGGGATAAGGCTGTAGCTTGGTTTAAAGAAAAAGGTGTTTAAGCTGACCGTTCCAAATACCTTAGCCCTAAAAATACCCCAAAAATCATTCCTGCTACGGTAATAAAAGAAGATAAGGCTAGAGTGGACATACCACTTAAGCCTTGTCCAAAGGTACATCCTAAAGCAGTCACGCCGCCAATGCCCATCAATGCGCCACCAATCAGGTGATTGAGAGTATCTGCCGTGTTTGAAAACCCCTGTAGTCGCCACTGCCCTTTTTGAATTGCGCTCACAGCTGAACCAACTACGATCCCAAGGGCTATTACGATCGCAAAACTCAGCGTTTTGGAGGTATCGCTATACAAAGTCAAATAATCTAAAAGATATGCCATAGGTGCAACGAGCGAGGCACTCTCCATACGTCCACTATTGGTAGCCACAAAAAGAGGCTCCAAGGTATTAGGGTCTTCTGGCACAAATCCTAGATGACCTGAAATGAACCAAAATCCAAGAATTAGAAGGCCTACGAGGATACTTACCCACCAATCTCCGTTATGACGAAATTGGCTATCCTTAAAAGCAAAGGCGAATAATGCCAGTCCAAAAAGAAGGCTAATTATGAGCGATAAAACCGGAATTTGTAATGGTAAAACTTGACTCACTAATGATGCAAGATCTTGATGGGCTGGTAGTTGAATAAACATGCTGTCGACGGTATTCACGCGTAAAACACCAAATATTCCACGTAGTGTCATTTGTGCAAATAAACCCATCACAAGCAAAACTACGAGTGATTTAAGGCTCCCAGCCCCGCAGCGAACTAAATTTTTAGCGCCACACCCCGAAGCAATTGACATACCAATACCAAATAAAACACCACCCACAATATGAGAGGCCCATAATAATTTAGAGTTGGTGTAGATGGTTTGGTGAATATCAATCCAACCGACAACATACAAAAGACTAGTCCCAATAACCGCAATTGCAAGTGCAACACACCACTGACGTGCACGTGTCCAAGATTCCATCACAAAAACATCACTGATAGCTCCCAAAGAACAAAACTGTGTTCTTTGCATCGCAAAACCTAAAATACTTGCGAGTAAAAAAGCACTTAGGAGAACAATTAACTTTAACTGAGTGATATCTAACATATTTCTATTTTACTATTCCACCCATTTAATTTACAAAACACAGGAATTACCGGTGGCATTGACATTTATTACGCGCTTATTTTGGATAGTAAATGTTGTTCTACATTCACTAGTATAAGAATATCCGGGGCTTCCTGGAATTGGTCTCGTAAATACAGCATCACCCTGACGAATCACTTGCACGGATGATGGTGTTGGAGGAATATAATTTTGTTGAACTTTTTCATAGGTCAAATACTTTGCCTGATCGGTCTGGTAATGACTTGTTGGGGCTCCCCAAGTAGCAATGAGAGTATCCTCGTCAACACCAACCCATTGATTAATCATCTTGGAATATTTTTCAGCAGACACACATCCCGTCAGTAGTAAAAAACATATTGCAAGCATTAGCAACCAGGTTGTATTCATTTTTTTTTGCATATTAGGCCTTTCACTTGTTCTAGTATAAAAGTATTTGTACTAAAAAGGGATTGTCAAGATTGGAATTTAAATACAACGATTGTTTGATGAAATCTTCATAAAAATTCATTTAATGATAATGGCTATAATTATCTATTATGCTCAAGATGGTAATCAGCGCCAAACTGACCACTCATCTGTTCGACAATCTATCCCATGTCAAAGGAGCAAAAATCAAGAAAAAACCTTGGCATCCTTACGGCAAAAAGATTCATTAGGGTAGCAATGTCTGCACACACTTCATGTTGGTCATGTTCCAGAGTTGTGTAAAGAGGGTTTTCATTTCTGCTTCAGTTGCAGCACCGCTAAAAAGTGCTAAACGAATCGCCTTTTCTTCAATTTCAGAGCGAGACAAGGTATTGCCTGGATCGCCCTTGGGCTCATCTACTCGTCCATATAGAAGTCGACCGTCACGCGTTTTAACGGTTACCTTACCAATCCAGCGGGCTGGATATGCCGCGTCCACTTCAGGATCTAACTCCATGGAAATACGAGCGCATAATTCTTTAATCTGTGGATGATTAAAGTAACGCTCAAACTCATTTAATCCAGCATAGCCATATTGTGCAGCTAATGCCAATACTGTTCCCATAGAAAACTTAGATTGATGAACGGTGGTTGGATTAACCACTGGGCCAAGAACATCAATGGCACCCTGATGAACCAAAGTTCTTACTTCTTCAATATCTGCGGACTGCAACTGATGCTCTTGCATCACTTGTAATAATGCATCTGCTGCTGGATGGGTGTGACGACAAGATGCATGGTATTTAAATGAGGTCTCAACCAAAGCCCAGCGCGTACCTAAACGATCTGTTAATTTTGACAGATCAGCATCACTGGACATACCTGCAGCCATCCCCTGAGTGCCTTCTAAAATCTTTTTAGCCCCTGTAAATCCATCTTTAGCTAAATACGCTGCTGTCAATCCTGCTCCAGCTGCATGGGCGGTATGTAATTGCTTGGAGTCAGCGGCGTCTTTTAAAAACTCCCATAAGCCTGCGGCTTGCGTTCCTGCTGATCCAAAGGCATGAAGTATTTGTTCAGGTGATAAATGGAGTAATCGTCCTACTGCTGCTGCAGCTGCAATTGTACCAGCCGTCCCAGTCGTATGAAATACTTTGTAATGTGAGCGCCCTAAAAACTCACCGACTCGAATACCAACTTCATAGCCAGCGATGCAGGCAACTAAAAACTCTTCACCACTCGCTTTGATGGATTGTGCTACAGCTAATGCGGGAGAAAAAACCACTGTCGCAGGATGAAATACGGATGCGTTATGCACGTCATCTTGCTCCACCACATGTGAAGCGGCGGCATTGACCATCGCGGCAAAATAAGGGGTTGTGCTGGTGCGGTCAATGAGTACTTCTGAGGCTCCTGAAATCGGACCCATCTGCTTGGTAAACCGATTAACGATTTCAACAGCGCGAGCACCCTTCCCCGCAAGAGTTGAACCTACCCAATCTACCAATAAATCCTCTGCTTTACGAAATACTTCTTGAGGTATTGTTTGCGCTTGCAAATGGGCGGCAAAAGAAGCTAGTTCTTGGGATGGAAAGGAATTCGTTATATTGGCCATTTATTTTTCACAATCTCTTTTAATTTAATTTAATAGTTTTTAAAACTTCATTTAATCTTTTATATTCGGATTTTAAAAACAAATCAAATTCTTCAGGGCTTCGCCCATCAATTTCAAATCCATCTTTTTGCATCAAAGCTTTCATTTCTGGCTCTTGCAGAATTTGGCGCATCGTCGTTTGAATCTTATATCTGACTTCTTTTGGGGTATTTGCTGGAGCAAACCATCCTAACCAAGTACCTGCAATGATTAAGTCATTCAGTCCAGATTCTCTAAATGTTGGGACAGTTGGAAAGTCGGGCGAACGACTCTGACCTGTAAATGCAATCGCCTTTACCCGACCTGAACTAACATAGGAATGTGCAATCGTAGGGGGCATAATCATAAAGTCGACATCACCAGCAACTACTGCCGCTAGAGCACCTGGTGTTCCCTTAAAGGGGATATGCAGTGTCTGAATTCCAACACGATTAGCAAATATCTCACTTGCGACATGTAATGCATTACCTACTCCAGGAGATGAAAAATTGACACCATTTTTCTTTTCTTTTGCGTAGGCTATAAAGTCATTAAGTGTATTGGCTTTTAAGGCTGGATTAATCACCATCACATAACCGGTGCCAGTTCCCATAATCGTAATAGGAGTAAAGTCTTTAAACACATCATAACCAATACTTTTATTTGCAACTGTATTAATTAAAAAAGCAGGTGTGGTATGCAATAAGACATAGCCATCTGGTGTTGCATTTTTCACAGTAATAGCGCCAATCGCTCCATTTGCACCTGCGCGATTTTCAACCACCATCGATGTGTTGAGGGCTTTTTCTAATTTGAGCGCCATCGAGCGGGCTGTGGTGTCAGATGTTCCACCAGCTTCAAATGGAACAATTAAACGAATCGGTTTAGTGGGATAAGTTTGAGCAAATGACTGGGCTAAACATATTCCTAAAAAAAGTATCGTTAATACACTTTTTAGCAATTTCATATTTTTCTTTATACCTTCAGGCTTGCTAAAAAATGTTCAACCATCTCAGATCGAGTACCAATCCATACATCATCCGCCTTGGTGGCAATTTCCAGAATGTTCTGAAATGCACCAGCACCAGCGGGTCTTCCAAAAACATGGGCATGTACGGTTGGATCGATCTTAATGGCCCGGGTTTCCCAAGCTCGAACATAATTTAACCAATCTTCAAAAATCTCGACCATAGCGCGGGGTGGTTGTCCATGTCGCATGAATAATGGGAGATCATTGACCTCCATGGTTCCTGGCACGGCCACAATGGAACAATCTCCAAAATCAACTTGATATGGTAGATCATCATTGAGCGTATCGCTATGCCAAATATAACCTTCTTGGGCTAATAATCTTGCTGTTTTAGGACTAGGAGTGCTTCTTGGACTAATCCATCCTTTAGGTCTAGTGCCAATCACGTTTGCAATTAAGTCCGTCGTACGACGAATGTTATCTACTTCTTGCTTCTCATCTAAATAGGCAGGAATGACATCCATTGCATAGGAGTGCGCAACAATATCATGGCCTAAGTCAGCAATAGCTTTTACTTCGGATGGATAACGTTCTGCCATGATTCCACAGACTAGGATGGAGGCTTTGACATGATGTCGTTCAAAAATCTCAAGTACGCGATGTACGCCTCTGCGGTGACCATACTCTGCCCAACCAATCGCATTTAAATCAGGTATACCCCCTTTTAATGGGTTACCCATTGGACCTATTCCTGGCCAATGTCCATCTGACCACCATTCATAGGCCATACGAAACACAATACCAATTTTCTTATTGCCCGGCCAAGTAAAATTTTCTGGCGGATGAATCTCTTTTCCACCAGCGTGAATATCGTACATGTGGGTCATATTGTCTCCATTTATATTTATTTAATGTTTTAGAACTTAAGTGTAATTTCTAATATTGTGAAGTTTATTTATGGTAATTTAGTATCTACATCTTGCTTCGGATTTGTAGTTCGTGAAATGTACTAGTAAATCTGCTTCAGATTTATATTTTGTGTAATAAATTACCGCTCTAGCATCACTCTTGTAATTCGTAAAATACCATACCCCCGATCCTTTATCAGAGGGATATTTAGTTTCATACACAATACAGTTTGCCTCAGATTTGTAATTGGTTACATAAACTTTAGCTTGTGCTTCAGACGCATAATCTGTCACATAAATTTGCGCAGCAAAACTATTCCAACATAAATTCAATAAAACCAAGGTACATAAATTCTTTATCCCTGTCATCTTCAGCATCAAGTCCTTCTAATAAAAGGTGAATGTTATACTTTTTGAAAGTTTAACTTAAATTATAAAATCCATACATGACTGATGCTCAACTAGTTTCACACTACACTGCCTTAGGCTGGGAAACCTTCTCTGACGAGGGATTTATGCAAATCGCTGGTCCTTTTTTCTTTAAAACAGATGGCCAACATATGCATTTTCTTTTTCCAACAGGGATGAAACATAAGAACCTGCGCAGTGTTGTTCAAGGCGGTGCTCTCATGACCTTCACTGACCGTGCTTTTGGGGCTTTTGCGCGGCATAGTACCGGAACAAAAGCAACTGCTACGATTCAATTCAACTACAACTTTGTAGATGCTGTCCATCTTGGAGACGTAGTTGAACTCAGCCCTATCGTGACAAAAATTACCAAAAGTATGGTTTTTTTGAACGGTGAATTATGTGTTGGAGAAAAACCAGTTGGGTTTGCCACAGGTGTTTGGAAAAGATTTGATTAATCTTCCACCTTTAATTTTTTCACATGAGCTAGTCGACTTTACTCTTTATAGATGGCTCATATGAAGACTGATTTGCCTAAGGATGTTTTATAAACTATTTACTTCTGCTGTTGATATACTTGATTTTTAAGAGGCATTTGAAGTATTAATATTTGTAAACCATGATCTCCTGTTTGTATTAAATGATTTTTTTCATCACGCTTCAAATATACAGTTTCATTTTTTCTAAGCGCATGCTCACCTTCTAATAAGTTTCCTTGCATAACGACAATAAAAATACCTGCTAGGTCCTGAGGAATAGTCAGATTATATTCAGTTTTTTTGGGCAATTTGAGAACTCCAACTCCTAAGCCGCTATGCTCCTCTTGATGAATCCAATGTAATTGGATTTGCTCTAATTGGTCCAGCACCTCTTGAGTTTCCTCAGGAATCGACGGAGACGTGTAATGATGTTTTGGCCCTTTTTTAAAAAACTCCATTTGATCTGGTAAGAACTTTGCTCCTAAGTCACGACTACTTCGCAATGTTAAATATTGCAATCCGTCATCTCCAGCAATAATTGGTCCATAGCCGGTATACGCTCCAGCATAATGTACGACATAAGGAAGAACTTCATGCCGACCAAAGCTTCCTGATCCTTCAATAAATACTTGAAATTGGTTTTGCGCATGAAAATGGAGTGGGTTGGTGATATTGGGTAATTGTTTGATTAAGTAGGATTGTGGACAAGCCTCAAGATCATCATGAATGTCAAAATAATCATATCGATAGTATTTCAAACCATTATCATGCTCATGATAAGTAAAATCCTCACCTACCTTTAAACCCAATAATACCAAATTACTCATTCAATCTTAGCTCCGGACTCTTTGACTCGTTGCCCCCATTTGACGTATTCACTTTGAATAAATTCTTCAAATTCAGCAGGATTTTTACTAAGTAATGTTTCTGAACCTAAACCTTGTAATTTTTTAATCACATCTGGATCTTGCATAGTGATATTTAACTCTTTATGAAGGCGCTCCACAATCGCTTTAGGAGTTCCTGCTGGTGCAAATAAACCTAACCACGCACCACCATTAAATCCTTTAAAACCTTGTTCATCCACCGTTGGCACATCGGGTAAAAAAGAGGTTCTAGTTAACCCTCCTGTTGCCAATGCTTTTAATTTACCTGCTTTGATGTGGGGTTGTAAGGTGAGAACAGTATCGAAGGTAACATCGACCTGTCCTGCAATCACATCAGTTTGTGATTGAGAGCTTCCTTTATAAGGGACATGAACCATTTTGATGCCTGCTTGACTACAAAACATACTCATCATGAGATGCGTAGTAGCACCATTACCAATCGAAGCATAGGTATATTTATCTGGCTCTGCCTTGGCCTTTTCAATCAAATCTTGCAAACTATTAATTCCTGATTTAGGATTAGTCACCATTACATACGGCAGCCATGTCACCAATCCAATTGGGGAAAAACTTTTTCTAGAGTCGTAATTAAGTTTGCTATACAAATGTGGATTGGTGGCAAAAGGAGCCGTAGCACTGAGTAATAAGGTATGCCCATCAGGTGCGGCCGCAGCTGCAACTCCAGCGCCTAAACTTCCACCCTGTCCAGGTTTATTGTCAATAATAAATGGTTTGCCAAACTTCGCTGCAAAACGTTCGGCCATAATCCGTGCAACTGTATCAGTCGCTGTCCCCGGAGGAAATCCTACAATGATGGTGACGTTTTTTTCTGGAAAATTATTCGGGTTTTGTGCAAAAGCAAGTCCATGAATGAGTATGCAAAATACCAGCATGATGATTTTCTTCATCAAGATCTCCTCTAGTTATATTTAGTAGAGTCTAGCTTATCACAGGCAATACATCATTTCCAATCAGCAATCTTGCATCCTCGAATAGATTAACGACCACGCCCCGCTGCTTTTTTCATCACTTTACCAGCCCCAACAGGTGGAGGTGTTCTTTTTGTTGATTTTGTATCGCTTTTACCATCTTTAGATTCTGGATGCGCAGCAGCCTGCTTTTTCGCTAGGGCTTCTTTAATACTTGAAGAAAATGATTTTTTGACTTCAGTCATAACGTACTCCCATAAATGTCTCATCTAAACGATGAGATACCACTATGATATGCCATCTTCTAATAGCCGTGCTATTTAAATGAATCTTCTTATTGCGGCAAAAAGCTTTTTAATACCTTCGCGGTTCCATCTGCATTGACTTGCACCAAAACAATCTCTCCAGAACTTGTATTAACACCGGTATAGGCCAAAATATTTACTTGGTGAGTAACCATAATCTGAGGCTTACTATTCGATTTTTTGAGGTTATTTTGCAACCATTCAGTTAAACTTTTTTTGGCTGGAGTCGCGTAATCTTGTTCATTAAAAGTCGAAGAAATAGCTTCTAATATTTGCGGAGAACCTAAATTAATTAACTTGGCTGTATCAATACACCGACACCAAGGACTTGTATAAACAGTTGCCTCTGTTAATCCTTGCGACCGTAACCAATTACCAATCGCCCGAGCCTGGCTAATACCCTCTTGATTCAAATTGCGCTGGGTAGAACAATCATTGAGTTTGAAATTGACTGGATCACCAACTCCTGGAGCATAGGCATGGCGCATCATCAGCACGATATTACCTTGTTTCATGAGTTCGGATAACTCACTCGCAAATCCTTGTGGCGTGATCAGAATCAGACTAAAGAAAAAAAAGAAAATTCGAATGGCAAGTAAATTGATCATGATATTTATTTAAATATTTACATGAAGATTCTTTACGTTTTTTATAATGAATCTTCATGTTTAAGCGATGATTTAAAACTTGATGCTATCTCCCGGCTTCATTACCTTTACTTGCGTTTTAGATTTACCTAAAGCTGCAATAAATTCTTCTGGTGTTCCAATGTTGTATGGATTAGTCTTATAGTGCATAGGAATCGCATACTTCGGTTTTAAATAGTCATTAATCGCCATGGCAGCACCTTTTGGATCCATTGTGAAGTTTCCACCAATGGGCAAAAGCACCAAATCAGGGCGATATCTTTTCTGAATTAAACCCATATCAGTAAATACGTCAGTATCTCCAGCATGGTAAATGGTAAACCCATTCTCTAACTGAATAATGAAACCTAAAGGCTCTCCTCCTGGATGACTTTCGTCTTTATCCGTTTGTGGATTTCGCCAAACATAGGTCGATGAATGCTCGGCATGAACTGCTGAAATCTTCACCCCAGGAAACGGTGAAATAGTGCCTCCTTTATTCATGCGAGGTAACTGCTTAGCGGGCAAAATATTCAAATTCATGAAGGTTTGGTTTAGGTCTCCCGGACCATACAAAGGAGCATCATTCATTTTGGCAATTTCTGGAGCGTCTGCCATATGATCCCAATGCGCATGAGTTACCAACACAAGATCAACTTTGCCGATTTTTTCTAAACTTTTAAGCTCAAGGGGGGTTACCGGATTTTTTAAAATCCACGGATCTATCATGATGACCTTGCCATTTTGGGTAGTAATTTTAAATGCCGACTGCCCATACCACAATAGTTCGGTGGAGCCCTGTGCATTGACAAGACCTAAATGAATAAAAGCATAGAGCAAAGTTAGTGTTTTTAAGATATTCAGTTTCATTCCGCCTCCAATTGTATTTATTATTTACTCAGCTTATCGCAATTGGATAACTAAGTTCTCGTGCATAATATATTTATATCACTAAAACAATAAAGGGGAAATAGTAATGTCAGTCACACTCTATGGATTTTGGCGTTCCTTAGCAGCATATCGTGTCCGAGCGGCACTCAATTACAAAGAGATACCTTTTACGGAGAAAATCATCAATTTGCTGGAAGGTGATCAATTTTCCGAAGAATATCACAAATTGAATCCGCAACACGTCGTCCCTCTTCTCGAGCATGATGATCGCAAAATCACCCAATCCATGGCAATTATTGAATACCTCGAACAGGTTTGGCCGAGTCACTCAATTCTGCCTAAAGACCCCTATGAACAGGCTTACTTACGTTCCATCTCAATGATCACTGCTGCTGATACCCACCCCTTAGTCGTCCCTAGAATTCGTGCATTTTTACAAAAAAACTATGGTCAAGATGATGCAGGCCAAGCTGCTTGGGCTCAACATTGGTTCAATGAGGGTAGCAAAGCAATTGAGGCACGCTTGCATGATGAGCATCTATTTGGTGATTTCACCTTAGGTAATCAAGTAACGCTTGCAGATTTCGCCTTATGTTCTCATGTTATTGGTGCGCGCTTATTTGGTGCTGATCTGAGCCATGCACCTCAATTAGTCAAGATTGCGGATCACTGCTTAACTTTTGATGCTTTTGCTAGGGCACACCCCATGAATCAATCCGGTGCCCCTATTAAAAAATGATCAAAGAGTTTACGAGCGGATCAATTCGTTGTATTGAATATGATCCGCAAGAAAAACAATTCGATATTCGATTTGAAAATTCGAGCGTTCTCGCATACAAGGGTGTTCCTCTATGGATGTTTGAAAAAATGAGCCGTGATCCAAGCCCCAAGTCTTTTTGGGAAGACAACATCAAAGATGAATACACTCCCACACATCCTAAGAAA
>Ga0214921_10000825_pt1 | contig 55322 bp, 51 predicted proteins | sample LL1505_MetaG_FD_177992 | JGI IMG/M metagenome (GOLD analysis project Ga0214921, IMG submission 177992) | Freshwater microbial communities from Lake Lanier, Atlanta, Georgia, United States - LL-1505 | ecosystem: Environmental > Aquatic > Freshwater > Lake | place: USA: Georgia | collected... | reverse complement strand
GATTGTGATCAGGCTCGAGCTTTAAATGGTGTTATTGGAGTCTATCAATTAAAGGATTTTGGCCCCCTTGCAGCTAAACCGATGATACTGGCAAATCCAAGTCCACTCATTCGACAACCAATAACACAATACATGCTGGCTTTAGATGAGGTATGTTATGTTGGACAGGCAATTGCTGTCGTAGTTGCTGAAAATCGCTATATTGCAGAGGATGCTGCACAATTAGTGGTTGTAGACTACGAACCTCTTCCAGTAGTTATGGACGCACGGAAGGCGGCAATGGCTAATGCGCATCTAGTTCATCAAAATTCTACAGACAACCTGGCAGCGACCCTGCCCTGGAAATTTGGGGACATTGATCAAGCTTTTACAAAAGCACCCCATATATTTAAAGAATCTTATTATCAACATCGTGGAGTAGTACATTCCATGGAATGTAGAGGCGTTATTGCACAGCATGACGCTCAACTAGATCAGCTTACGGTTTGGACCTCTACACAATCCCCATTTTTAGTTAGAAGATTTCTGGCTCAGTTCCTAGAACGGGAAGAAGTTGCTATTCGGGTAATAGCACCCGATGTTGGGGGTGGTTTTGGACCAAAGGCGGCCCACTATCCAGAAGAGTTAGTTGCAACATTACTAGCAATAAAACTAAAACGCCCTATTAAATGGATCGAAGATCGACTTGAGCATTTTCTAACAACCACACAACAGCGCGATCAATGGTGGGATGTTGAGGTGGCTTGTGAATCTGATGGCCATGTTCTTGGAATGCGAGCAGTATGTACGCACGATAATGGCGCCTATCTGCCTTACGGACTTTTACTGTGTATGACATCTGTTGCTCCCTTTCCGGGTTCTTATGCCATTGGTGCAATTGATATTCGCCTAGACTGTATGTTTACAAATGCAGTTCCTACAACGCCTATTCGTGGTGCAGGAAGACCAAATGCCACCTTCGTAATTGAGCGTACGATGGATACAATTGCAAGAGAACTAAAACTTGATCGTATAAAAGTACGCCAACGCAATTTCGTACAAAAGGAGCAATTTCCGTATTTAACTGGAGCAAAGCTTCCAAATGGGATAGGTATTCAATATGATTCGGGAGACTATGCTCGATGTTTAGATATGGTACTTGAGGCATCCCAATACTCACAATTAGAAATTCGCTGTAAAGAAGCGGCTCAAAAAGGTGTTTACCGTGGAATTGGTATTGCAAGTTATAACGAAGATAGTGGCTTACCCCCCTACGAGGGAGCCACTGTTAAAGTTTTACCCTCTGGAAAAGTTTTCGTAGAGCTGGGCTCCTGCTCTCAAGGCCAAGGTCTTGAAACAATTGTTGCCCAGATTACCGCTGACCAATTTGGACTTCATGCCAGCGATATATTAGTAAAACTTGGGGACACGATTTCATCTGCAATGGCTCTTTCTACGGTGGGAAGCCGAGTAGCTTCGACTGCTGGACCTAGTGTTTTTCTTGCTGCCCAAGCTGTTCGTCAAAAAGCATTTAAACTCGCCGCAGAACACTTCAATGTATCTGAAAATGAAGTCCATATTGATGCTGGAATATTATTCTTAAAGTCAATGCCGGATCAGAAGATAAGTCTTGCAGATTTAGCAAAAAAATTAGTTGCAGGAGTTATGGTTAATGTTCCACAGGGGTTTTCACCTGGTCTTGAATCTACGGCCTATCACACAACTGAGAGAGCTGTGTATGCCAATGGTTCAAACGTGGCGGAGGTTGAGGTCGACATTCATACAGGCGAAGTAATACTTCTCAATTACTGGGTTGCGCATGACTGTGGCACTGTCATCAACCCTGCATTAGTAAATGGACAAATCATTGGTGGTGTTGTCCACGCCATTGGAAATGCACTTTTTGAGCATATGAAGTTTGACCAAGATACTGGTCAGCCAATAACTACAAATTTGGGAGAATATCTGCTCCCATTAGCTACAGAAATGCCAAAAATTCATATAACGCATATGGAGTCTCCCTCCCCTCTGAATCCTCTTGGCGTTAAGGGAGCTGGTGAAGGAGGCACTATACCGGGTATAGCTTGTGTAATATCTGCTATTGAAGATGCGCTGAAGCCTTTTAACGTCAAGATAAATGAATATCCATTATCTCCTGAGCGGCTTTTATGTCTAATCGAAGAAGCAAAAATACGCGCGGTAGCATAAAGTTTATTCTTATATCTGTAGATCACACACAAGATCAATCTTATGAATGTTAGATTACTAATATTTAATTCTACAATCAACTCAATTCGAAGTTTATTAGACATTGGAATATTTTTTAGCCAGCGAACTAGGATCTATTATTTTTTTACAATAAATTCGTGAATTGACGACTTGTTCTTAATATATAAAATATTTCCTATTTCCAAAAAATAAAAATATCATTTTCAAAGCAATTAAAAGAGAAAATATCTCAGAAAAATATCTCTAATTTGCATGTATTTAATTTATAAAAACGGGGACAAAAATGGAAGATATTTTTACAAGTAGTTGGTCGAAGGGTATAAAAGCTCTAGCTCATATTCCACTTGAAAATCGGCCAGCCTTTAAAATGGCGATCCATCAACACAATGAACAGTGGTATCTTTACTGCGCACATTTTTGGCATAGTGGCTTATCGATTGTTAACATCACAAATCCAGAAGTTCCGCGGTTTATTCGCTTTATCCCTGGACCACCTAATACATGGACATTACAAATTCAAATTGCCGATGGTTTAATGATCACCTCAATGGAAAAAATTCCACCTGGCTGGGGTGGAGACCCAAACGGTCCTTATGGTGAGGGATTTGATGTTTGGAATCTGATCGATCCTGAGAATCCTCAAAAGTTAGGCACTTATAAAACTGGAGGGCATGGTACACACCGAAATTACTATGACGGTGGACGTTATGTGCACGCCACATCATGGCCAGAAGGTTTTGATGGTCATATTTACGACATCGTGGATATCTTAGATCCTAGTGAGCCTAAAAGAATCGCGAGATGGTGGCGACCTGGTCAATGGCTAGCAGGAGGTGAGACGGGCGTGCCATTTGGAACACTTCTTCACGGAGGGGCATATATCAAGGGGAATAGAGCCTACTTACCCTATAGTGCAGGTGGCTTTGTTGTCTTAGATATTTCAGACATACACCAACCACAATTCATTAGTGATTTACCTTTTTCACCGCCCTTTCAAGCTTTTATTGCGGTGCACTCGGCAGTACCACTAACTAAAAAGCCCCTAGTCATTGTTAATTCTGAAGCAATTGCTGAACGGGGTGAAGAGCCACTTGGATATGCTGGAATTGTTGATATCTCCGATGAAAAGAAACCTAGACTTATATCAATTTTTCCACAACCAGAGCCACATCCTGATATGAAAGTTGGTAATTTTTTTGATTTACCTGGACGTTTTGGCCCACATAATCAGCACCAACCACAGTTCCAAAAAGTTTTATATCAAAATGAAGATTTAGTTTTTCTAACCTACTTTAATGCAGGATTACGTGTTTATAACATTGCAGACCCACGTTCTCCTAAAGAGATTGCATATTTTGTTCCACCAAATCCTTCAACACGTTTAGGTCCTTTACCAAAGACAGGTCTTGTGACCCAAACCGAGGATGTTCTTGTTGATGCTCGAGAAAATATTTTTATATCTGATAAAAATCGAGGGATATGTGTTTTGAGACTTGAAAAATGAGTGGCTGTGATTACCAAGCCGATGACTGGTCTTGCAAAAAGGGCCAATTACTACCTCCCTTTGAAATACAAAACTTTATTGCAAGTCCCTGTCCTGCTTGTAATACGCGTGAATTTCTTTTACTAGCTTATCGGCGCTCAAAAAAAATTGAGGATTCTCGTGCGTGTCCTTTTTGCTTTTCTAGTAATAGTCTACACTCAATTGGTTGGAAAATTGCAATAGATACAGCAACTCATATCAATCCTGTCCTAACTGAGTTAATCCTGAGCGAAATAAACATGGATGTTGTAAGTGATACACAAAAACCATGTAATTTATTTAATTAACCACAAAAAATAAAATTTTTATAGAAATCAGAGAAGCGCATCTTGAATATCATTTTCCTACTTAGTCATTCTAGTAATTTCAAGTTTGGATCGCTTCATGAAGAACTCCTCTTTTTAAGAAAACTCTACTTCTAAATCCAGTTTTCCTTCGGGGAGAATACTACCCCATATGAAAATAGCTACACATCCCAATATAAAAATTCACAATTAGTTAACACAATCAATCATTAAACAAATACTTCTAGTGGAGAATTACTAAAATATGACTTTACGCTATAAATAGCTGAAGTCAGAAAGAATTGTTCTTGTGCCCTGCAATATGTATACTAGGTTTATAAAAATATTCCAGTACGTATAAGGCATTAGTAATAACCTGAAAATTTGCGATTTATTGCAGGTCTTTTAAAAATACATAGTTTTTTTCGAGCTATATTTATAAACTTAAACATACATCTAATCATTGAAAATACGAGCTATGCAAAATATTATGAATAAAAAAGTTCTTACAAAAAGAAGATTTCTTCAGGCTTTAGCAGCTTCAAGTTTTTTTCCAAATTTACTAATGGCGCAAACTACGGGATATGGGATTATCCGCTTGGTTGTGCCCTATGGCGCTGGAGGACCTACTGATATTGTTGCTCGACTTATCGCAACTCAACTTCAAATTTTATTAAAGCAAACCGTAGTGGTAGAGAATAAACCTGGTGCAGGAAGTGCTATTGGAGCGCGATTTGTCGCATCTTCTCCAAACGACGGTAATACTATCTTAATTGGTAATGTTTCTACTTTTGCAATCGTCCCTGCCACGACGAAAAATCCCGGCTATGATCCGATAAAATCTTTCGTGCCCATCGCTCAGACATCGGATGTTAGCTCAGTAATGGTCACAAATTCGGCTTTTCCTGCCAAAACTGTTCAAGAATTCGTGACTTATGCACGCGCAAATCCAGGGAAAATTTCCTATGGATCATCTGGTATTGGAAACTCAGCACACCTTCTGGGCGAACTCCTGCAAATGAGAGCGCAATTAAATATGGTTCATATACCCTACCGTAGTGGTGCTGAAATGAATTTGGCAGTACTCAGCGGGCAAGTACAATTTGCAATCATGGATTTATCTGCATCAGTGGCTCAAATTAAGGATGGAAAACTTAAAGCACTAGCACTGACTGGAATATCACGTTCCAATGAATTTCCTCAAGTTCCAACCATGATTGAATCAGGTTTTCCGGATATAGTTCTACGCAACTGGACTGGAGCAGCAGTTGCTGCAGGCACGCCACCGGCAATTGTCAAGAAATTAGAAAATGCTTTTATTGAAATTCTCAAAATGCCAGATTACCAAAACTCCATCCGAAAAATTAGTGGTGACGCAAAACCTAATACAAGCGAAGAATTTGGAAACTTAATATTGAGCGACTTTAAAAAATGGACCGAAGTTGCAAAACAAGCCGGTATAAGTCTAGAGTAACTTTAAGCTGTTCAACCGTAATCATTCGACTTTTATCATTCTTAAGCTTACGGATTAACAAAAACTCATGTGCTTTCCAACTAAATTAATGCTCATAGATGAAGGTACTGAATTAACTTTTTAAAAACAAGATTTGTATTATTTCTTATCTTTTAAATACCCCTCTTGATCAAAAATAAGACCTGACTCTTCTGCAAGTTTAATTACATTAGGATGCCATGTTATCTTACCAACCTCCTGATCCGTACCACCCACAACCGAATAAACTATGAGTATATGCTCATTCGGGTTTTTGAAACCTCGCATTAAGCCAATCGGTACAGAGAAACAATCCCATTGATTAAGTTCGACTTGATACTGGGCCTGATCTCCCCAAAACACAATCATTTTTCCGTTTAACGGAAAAAAAACTTCTTCCGTTTCATGAGAGTGAAGATTTGCACCTTGCCCAGGTGGAATTTCGATCAAACTTACTCCAAAGCGATGATCTCCTTCTATAGCGGGTTCAACACCCTTATTTTCTAAAACACCTTTATTGATGATTTTGTATAAATTCTTATTAAAACCCGGCAGACGACTTTCAATAAAAGATTCGCCATACGGAGCCACTTTGCCCCAGCGCGCAATTCTTTTATTTTCCATGTATTTAACATCCATTTTCATTTTTAATCCTTTTCTTATAAATAAAAAATTATGATCTTAGGTAACACGATGGTAGTATTTTTTTGAAAGATACGAAATAACTATAAAATTCGATGTGTCAAATGCTGTATACATACAGATCACAACACAAACATTTACAATTATTTATAGTAAGTAAATAATATTAATGTATGAAACAGCATAAGCAACTATTGTGGCTGAAAATTTATATCTTTGACAAGCTTTCCGTATTTCGCATACTCTTTATTAATTAAATCACTTGCAAATTGTGGCTGTTCGGTAACCACTATTAATCCCATTTGATTTAATTTATCAGTAATTCCAGGAGCTTTTAGTGCAAAGTTAATCGCATCATTTAATTTTGCAACAATAAAGACTGGAGTCTTTGCTGGTGCTATATAGCCATGCCAACCGTTTGAATACCAACCCGGTAAAGTTTCAGCTATCGCCTCAAAATTAGGATTCATAGGGACTCTTTTTTCATTAGTTATTCCAATCATTTTGATATTACCGTTTTTTACTTGCATAATTTGGCTGGCGATGCTGCCAATACTTACCATGATCTGACCGCCTATTAAGTCATTTTGAACGGGTGCTGCGCCCTTATATGGAATATGGCTAAATTTAATATTCGCATTTTGTGCAAAGTGTTCAAAGGTTAAATGTGGAAAACCTCCGTCGCCATTCGTTCCAACTGTAAGCATTCCAGGATTTTTTTTTGCCCAGTCGATTAATTGAGCTACCGTATTGAATGGGGTCTTATTATTTGCAGTGATTACAAGATAATTAAAAGTAGAAATAGTTATGGGAGAAAAATCTTTGAGCGGATTGTAAGGTAAATTTTTCTTAGTATGGGGTAAAGTAACTAAGTTACCTCCTTGCCCTACTCCAATGGTGTATCCATCAGGCTCTGCTTTGGCAATCAAATCTGCGCCGATAATACCAGCCGCACCAGGTCGATTCTCAACAATGACAGGTTGGCCTAGACGATCAGAAATTTTCTGTTCAATCATACGTGATATAAGATCGCCTGTTTCACCGGGAGGAAACGGCACAATAATCTTGATCGGTCTTACCGGATAATTATCTGCAAAAGCATGTAACCATGGGAAACAACTAGACAAAAAAGCTGCGATCAAAAAAAACCTGTTTAGATTAGTCACTTACACATCTCCAAATTATTATATTTTTAACAATATGAGAATAATATATTTTTAAGATTTGAGGTAAAAAAATTTTATTTGTAGATCCTTGGCTTAAGCTTAGGTCGGGAAGAGTATCTTAATACATCCTATTAAATTTAGACTTTAATAAGATCGGTGCGGCCTCTTTTCGAAGGCACAAATTTTATTAGATCTTAAATCCGGTAAAGGTTTCTTTTGAAAAAATTTCCGACATACTAAATGAGCTATTCAGTAGTCCTTGCTCACATGAATACTTCATCAGAGTTTCAATACTATGATACTTCATCTATCTTGACCCGACTTATGATCCAGCACGCTCCAGCAATTAAGATAATTGCTCCGCTCTCATAAATCAATATGGAAGGGTCTCCATCTTTTCCCTGAAGAATAATTAATCTACTCAAAGCAGTCATTGCGATAAACAAAGGTATCGTGATTGGAATGCGGTGGCTAGAATAAAAGGCTGCTAACATCCCAAGTACCTCAGCATAAATAAACATGAGTAAGAGGTCCTGCAGTTCCACGCGACGGTTAGAGATTAAGGAAAAAATTTCTTGGCACATTGCTGCAATTGTGAAAATTGCAATAATAATTAAAAATATTTTTTCGATTAAACCAATGATATTTTTTACGTTCATGTTCATATTAGAGTAGACCAATTAACGGGGTGTTTTTAACTGAGTTCAAGTCCTGCTTTAACTATATTGCAACTGAGCCGAGTTGCAATATAATTTACTTCTTGCTTAAATCTTACAGGATATTTCTGAAGAATCAAAGTACTATATTCTTGATCCGATTCATAAACTTCATGAGGAGTTCTATCAAACAATGCCTCATGGAGCCGGCTTAATGACCTCAAAACTAAATTTGGTTTTTAAATTAACAATTTGGAAGATTCAATTTTTCATTCACTAATATATTTCCTTATGCTAAAGCATAGCTTAAACTACACAATAGAAAATTGGGCCCACTTCAATTCAAGGAACATATGATTCAATTATTAAATCCCAAAACAATTTCGGCACCTAATGGAACATATTCTCACGGTGTTCTAGTAACTGGAGCATCCAAATTTTTAGTTATCTCTGGTCAGGTTGCAATCAAATCTGACGGTACTATCCCAGACGCGTTGATTGAGCAATGTGAGGTTATATGGGGAAATATACTCGCTATCCTTGAAGAGTCTAGCATGTCAATAAAAAACTTAATTAAAATTAATTCTTATTTAACCGACCCACAACAAATAAAATCTTTTGTTGAAATCAGAGCAAAATATCTTCAAGGTCATTGTCCAGCTTCAACACTTGTTGTAGTTTCAGCTCTAGCGAATCCAAGATTTTTAGTTGAAATCGAGGGCTATGCTTCGATAGACTAATCTGATAACTCCAATTGATTTATTTATCTCAAAAGATTACTTGATTGACTGTCTCTATTCGAGGATAACTAGTGAATTTTTATCTTGGGGAGATATCAGGCAGTTGATTTAATCTCTACAGTCTTTTATGTAAGAATTAATCGATTGATGAAATGCTTTTTCAAACTGAGTAACTGATTCCCCGTGAAAGGTAATGATGTCTTCAATGCCTAAGACGCGGCCAATAATTACCTGGTCTTCATCATCAAATTTGATACTCGCTTTATAGCCTTTATATTCGATCACATTTGTCATTATGGTTTAATCGCTTATTTAATCAAAATTCTCTTAGGCTTTTAAATCGGTATCTCATGCTATCTCTTCTAGGAAATAGTCGGTGCGGATTAAAACGAAAAGACTTCATTTCAACCGTATGGCAGAGCCAACCAACAAATTACTCTATCCCCAGCGCGGTTTTGGATGAATGATTTAGAAAGTTCCCCGCTTTACAAATGAGCTAAGTGGCTTGCGATCATTGGGAGCTTCACGTTGCCTTAGGGTATCTGGCAGCGTAGATGCATCTCCACGTTTACCCACTACAGCTAACATTTGGAGGGTATGGTGCACAGGCATTTTCAATACTTGTGCGCCAGCTTCTTTATCGAAACCACCAATACCATGCATAGCCCAGCCTTGAAGATTTGCTTGTAATGCCATATAGGCCCAAGCGGCCCCTGTATCAAAGGCATGCATAGCATTAGGAATTAAATCAGGAGAACCAGCTTTGGCTACTAATTGATAAGAAGCAACAGCTATCAAAGCACTAGCCTTACCGACCCAAGCTTGGTTATTTGCATTCAATGTCGCAAAGAGGGTATCCCACTCAGGATCATTTCGCAAAATTAATACGAATCGCCATGGTTGACCGTTATTAGAAGATGGTGCCCATCTTGCAGCCTCAAGAAAACTCATGATCTCGGGTTCAGAGATAAGCTCTCCAGTAAAAGCACGTGGCGACCAACGCTCAAGAAATTGCGCATCAATGGGAAATTCTGCATTTCGATGATTAACAATGGGTGATGCTTGGCTCATATTTTTTAATTCCTCAAAAAGTTAAGTTGTTATTTTACTAGCTAAAAAGACTTTTGAAAATCTAGATTGTCAGATAATAATGGTTCAGTGCACTGCACTCCTGAAGGTGAGTGCAGTGGCATAGATCAGGAAGATTTAAAAGGTTGACGCAATAAAAATCCACCACAGCGTCAATTACTCTGGCACAATCCCAGCACTTTTTAAGACCTTTGGCCACTTGGCTACTTCAGATTTAAGCATGGCTTCTGTCTCTACATGAGTCATTTGAATGATGCGCCCACTTCCCTGTTGTAATTTTTTCCGGATATCTGCGGACTGCATGGCAATATCAATCTCACTTCGCAGTCTTTCAACAATTGCCTGCGGAGTTTTAACTGGTGTAAACAAACCAAACCAAGTTTCCATCTCCAAATCTAAGGTACCCGTTTCAATAACTGTAGGAATCGAGGGAGCATCAGGTGCACGCTGCCTACTAGATACAGCAAATCCTTTGAGTTGATTACTTTCTAAATAAGTTCGGGCGGTAGTCGTGTTATCAAAAAATAGATCTAAGCGTCCTCCCAATAGATCAATATAGACTGGCTGGGCGCCTTTGTAGGGAACTAATTGGATATCCACATTACCCATGCCCTTAATTAATGATGCCAAGATGAATTGCCCCGTTCCTGGACCGCTTGCACCAAAATTCAATTTCCCCGGATTCGCTCTGGCATAACTGAGCATGTCCTTCATCGTATTAAAAGGTAAATCCTTTCTACCTACCAAAGTATAGGAATGAGAAATCACCAATCGTAAGGGAATAAAGTCTGTTAGTGGGTCATAACCCAGATTTTTATGAAGTCCAACATTTAAGGCCATATTTGAAAGACCACCTACGATCAGGTGATAGCCGTCTGCTGGAGCTTTTGCAATAACTTGCGTACCTGCTAAGGTACCGCCGCCAGATCGATTCTCTACAATAAATTGTTGCCCCATTTGCTCAGATAATTTACTACCCAGCACCCGAGCGACTAAATCAAAGCCACCCCCAGGTGCTGAAGGCGCAACGATACGGATGGGTTTATTGGGATAGTCTGTTGCAATCTGTTGGGCTGATAAATGGCTACCAATGAAAAAGAAAAGAATTGAGTTAATTAATATTTTTAACATGTTTTATAGAAAGTTCATTGGGCAAATAATTTTGCAGAATATACTCTAAATTCTACATGAAACTGCAAATAAGATTGCGTATTTAAATTCCCCATCATTCCGGTACTTTAAGAGCAACTACCCTTTCAAGAGAAGTTGCTTAAGCTTAAATAGTTTGATATGCGTAAAACTATAGATCCAAGATCACCTGTAATATAAATTGATGCTCTTTAAATATAAACTTGGCACCCTTTTTTTGAATACCCCTTCAAGTTTTAAAATTTAACCTTTGACTCTATCTAACCATAAATTCCATGATCTTTGAATTTGACTATCATTTGCAGCAGATGCTTTTTCTGCTTCACGGATATTTAGGTAAGTTACTTCCCCCATATGCATGGCTTGCATTTGTAATTTAGCATTCATTTCTGCATAAATAGATCTGTAAACAACTTGCTCAATGGAGTTACCAACTACAGTAGCGCCATGTCCACGCATTAGCACACAATTACTCTTTCCTAAAGACTTTGCCAGAGCCTCACCTAAATAAACGTCTCTAATAAGCATATCGGACTCTTCATCCATGTCCCTAATTTCAAAAAGAGCGGAACCTTGTCCTAAAAATCCAGCCATATGATAGACCGGTTTTAAGGGAATATTCGTTACTCCAAATGGAATGACGCTTGCAGAGTGATGGTGAACAATGGACATCACGTCAGGTCGTGAACGATAAATTTCACCATGAATAAAACGCTCTAAATAAGGGCGGTCAGGATTTAAACTCAGTGCATTACCAGCAAAATCGTAGCAAACAATACCTGTTTCACAAACTAGTGCAGGAGCTCTATTGCAAGACAAAAAAAAGGACTCCGGTAAAGAGTCATTACGAACACTAATATGTCCAAAGCCATCTACCACTCCTTGATCATACAAAATATGATTGGCAATCACCAAATTATCCACTAAGTCTTTATTGATATCCACAAAAAATCTCCAAATAAAAGGTTGCTACGATATACCTTCGGCATTTCTCAATATGGCCTATTGCATGAAAATATGAGCACCTAGGACATATTCAATCATTAACGCCGAATGATAGCATTCTTATTTTAATTACTTTTGTTCAGTATCGGACTCGCTTGTCATTACGAATAATTTTTTGCTTTATTCAAACATGTTTCCCCTAGAGCCGATTCAAGGCATTAGTAAAACGTTTCAAGAGCTCTTGAACTTCCAGCTCAGAAATAATCAGTGGTGGACAAAAAGCAATCGTATCGCCAATGGCTCGAACAATTAACCCCTCTTCTTCAGCAATACGAGCGCATTGAGCGCCATAATTGGGCGCAAGTTCAACCCCTGCTAATAAGCCAATACCACGGACTTCTTTTACCAAAGAGTGACTTCGAAGATTCATCAGGCCACTCACTAGACTTGGTCCAACCTGTTGGACATGATCAACAATATGCAGTTCATCGTAAATTTTCAAGGTCTCTAGAGCAACAGCAGAGGCAACAGGATGCCCCGAGTACGTCATCGTCAATCCAAAAAGGCCTAACTCACCACTTTGCCGCTCTATAGCTTCATAAACCCGTGAGCAAATCATGAGTGCCGAAATGGGTATATAAGCACTAGATAGGGCCTTAGCGCAAACTAATAGATCGGGTTGAAGTTGCATGGTGGTCGATCCAAACATTTTGCCAGTCCGTCCGAATGCAGTTACTACCTCATCACAAACTAACAAAATATCATGCTTCTTGAGAAGAATTTGAAGCTGTTCGTAATAGCGAGCAGGGGGAATGACGATACCACCTGCTGCCATCACGGGCTCCACAAAAAATGCAGCGATTGTGTGCGCCCCCTCTTTATGAATCAGTTTTTCTATATCGGCGATTAACCGATCACTATAGTTATCCTCTGTTTCACCGGGGTGGGCATGCCGAGAAAAATGCGGGGTTGAAACATGTAAAAAACCTGGTAAAGGTAGATTAAATTTTTCATGCGCATAACTTACCCCTGAAAGGCTTGCTGAGGCAATCGTATTGCCATGATAAGCCAGCTGATGTGATATAAATTTCTTTTTTTCAGGCTGTCCAAGGGCATTCCAAAAATACCAACTTAGACGCGCCGCACAGTCAATCGCCTCTGAGCCAGTGCTAGCAAACCAAATTCTAGACATGGGAACGGGGGCCATGGACAGTAATTTTTCTGCTAATTCAATCACGCGTGGGTGACTTTTGTGATTGGTTAAGGGGTAGTAAGCTAACTCCATCATTTGCCGATGGGCAACGTCAGCTAGTCGCTCGTTTCCATAACCCAAAGCAATACACCACAAACCAGACATAGCCTCAATATAGTCACGGCCATGGATATCTTGAACCCACACTCCTTTGCCAGACTGCATTACGCTAGCACCACGCTGGGCATGGGCTGATAAATTAGTGAGTCCATGCACAACAGCTAGAGCGTCTCGGGTCTGGAGAGAATCATTCGTTGACATCAGGCATCCTTTCAAATCAAAGTCGTATTACTTATTTAAAATGCTTGATACTCCCATATCAAGGCCAATAAACGCAGAGGTAGATTTCAGTGAAGATCAATAGGTATCGATTAGGAATATCATCAAATTTTGAGAGTAATGAATAAACAGCTAATTTCAAGAACGTGTAATTGATGTTTACTAACTTCGCATATTCAAAGCGCAATTCAATTTGCCTTTAAATCATCCTCTATGACCATTGGTCTTGGGCTCTGTCCTAAGCTTCTACACTAAGCTCATTGGGGCTTTGCAAGCTAAAGCACTTTCCAATCGATAACAATTTATTTCATCAATTTCATCTAGTTGATCTTTGCGCCAGATGCCTTCACAATCTTTAACCACCGGGCTGATTCAGACTCAATGAATTGGCCAAACTGTCCCGGTGTGCTACTCAGCACATCCATGCCCTGAGCTTGTAACTTTTCACGTACCGCAGGAAGAGCTAGGATACTGAGAATATCCGAGTTGATTTTTTGAATTACCAAGTCAGGTGCCCCAGCAGGAGCCGCCATTCCAAACCAAGCAGAAACATTAAATCCAGGCAGGCCCTGACTTGCTAAACTAGGTACTTCAGTCCACCAGGCAAGTGACTTTTCAGAAGTTACACCAAGTGCTCTTAATTTTCCAGCTTTCACCTGTGCAATTGCTACAGGCACACTAGCAAATGCCATAGTGACCTGCCCTGATAAAACCGCACTGACACTCTCCGGTGTACTTTTATAGGGCACGTGTAGGAGTTTTATCTGCCCCAAACTAGACATCACTTCGCCACTCAAATGCTGTGAAGTGCCACTTCCACCAGAGGAATAAGATAAGTCCCCCGGTTTTTTAGCTGCCTGATCGAGTAATTCTCTGAGTGATTGAGCTGGGTTAGAAGGATGCACTACGAGTACATTTGGATTGGCCCCCATCAACACAATCGGCGCAAAATCTTTTATCGGATCAAAGGACATACTCGGATACATCGCAGCGTTAATAGCGTGCGTGCTAATGGTTGCTAATAACAGTGTGTGACCATCGGCAACTGATTTAGCCACAAAATCAGCCGCCACATTTCCGCCTGCTCCGGGCTTGTTCTCTACGATTACTGGTTGGTTTAATTTTTTAGACCACTCGTCTGATACAATGCGCGCCAATATGTCAGCCGATGATCCGGGGCCTATCGTTACAACTATTTTGATGGGCTTCGTGGGAAAGGCAAAGGCAACATTCATAAACAGCACTAACAGCGCGCAAAATACTGCTTTAAGAGAAAAAAACATGTGATAGACCTTTCTAGTTAAATGACGGCAACAGCTTGTATCTCGATCACAATTCCAGGCCGTGCAAAGTGCGACACTGTAATTAACGCGCTAGCAGGATATTTACCCGGACTAAATTTCTCGGAACGGATTTTTACAAATTGATCGCCAAAGCGGGGATCATTAATAAATACGGTCATGGTAACTAGATTGTCCAAAGTTCCGTCTAATCTTCTCAGGGTCTGATCGATGAAAGAAAAACAAGCGTGTGCTTGGGCAGAAAAATCCCCCGAAATATCACGCCCATCTATATCAGTTGTAGTTGTCTGACCAGCCAGCCATACAGTTCGTCCACCTTGCGTAATGACTGCCGGTGAAAAAGCGCGCGATGCTTGCATCGCATTCGGTTCAAGATACGTAATTTTTGCTGGCTCAGACATTTTCTATCCCCCTAATAATTAACATGTGGCGACATGCTTATGTCAAAATATCATAACCGAATTACTTGCAGTGCTGCACTTTTTAAGGATAAAGCCTGATGTCATTAAAAACCACTATTCGTATTGCCTATATATCAGGGGGATTTCCCCTGTGGGCCTTGTATGTTTCCAATGAAAAAGGCTTCTTTAAGAATGCTGGTTTTACCTGTGAGCTTACCCAGTCAGCAACATCAAATGACCAAATGATTGGCCTTCAACAAGGGCAATATGATATTGGGTTACAACTGCCAGATCATATTGTGAGATCCACGGCTAATGGCCATCCAATGCGGATCATTGCTGCGCAGTCGCACCCTCCTGATGTGGGGTTAATTGTCAATCATGATATTCAAAATCTTGCGCAATTAAGAAATCAACGCATAGCCGTCGATGGGGCTAATACAGGATATTCAATCTTATTAAAAAAACTTTTGCTTTCTACAGGACTTACTCTACAGGATTATCAATTGATTGAGGTCGGTGGCACTAAGGAGCGTCTTGATTATATGAAATCAGGTCAAGTAACGGCCTGCCTACTCAATCCGCCCTTTGATCAAGAATTAATCCAACTTGGCTATACCAAGCTTACTTCAACCACGCAAGCCTTTCCAGAATATCCAGGGCCGGTGGTTGCCGCCATGGATTCGTGGATCAATCAAAATCGTAGCACCGCACTGGACTTTCAAAAGGCCTGGCAGGAATCCTGGAAATGGCTAATCGATCCGTTAAATACCGTACCTGCTATAGAAATTGCCATTCAACATCTGAATGCAACTGAGATCAGCGCCCAAAACACCCTTAAGAATATTCAAAAAAAGGGAGTTCCCGGCATGAGCCTAAATGGTATTACCCAAGTCATTGATATGGTCCTTGCATCGCAGGTTCAGCGGCCCAAACCAGAAGAGTTACTTTTTTCTAAGTGATCATTGATTAAAGTTACCGCTTATTTCTCAATCAAGTTGATTTAGAACTAAAGTAGGTTATTGGATTATTAATACACCATCAGCAAGAGATGATGTTTAAAAGTTATTTAAGCAAAAATGAGATTTTATTTTGAAAGAAGGCGCATGGCCTGTTCAACCCCGGAGACAGTTACTGGAAACATCTTACCTTGCACAATATTTTGAATGAGAGAGATGGAGTAGCGATATTGCCATGCACTCTGAGGCTCGGGATTGAGCCAAACAGCCTTAGGCCAACTTGTGATAATTCTTTGAAGCCACTGTGCTCCAGGTTCTTTATTATGATGCTCGACCGAACCCCCTGGCTGTAAAATTTCGGATGGGCCCATCGTGGCATCACCCACAAAAATTAAGCGCCAATCCGCATTAAACTTGCGTAAAACATCTTGCGTTTCAAAACGCTCAATTTGCCGACGTCGATTTGATTTCCAAAGAAATTCGTAGGGACAGTTATGAAAATAAAATACCTCCAGATTTTTAAATTCTGACCTGGCCGCTGAAAATAATTTTTCAACCTGCGTAATGTGATCATCCATGCTCCCGCCCACATCTAAAAGCATTAATACTTTCAAATTATTATGCCGCTCAGGAATCATCTTGATATCAAGATATCCAGCATTTCGTGCAGTAGAAGTAATCGTATTATCCAAATCCAGCTCTAATTGGGAACCCTCTCGCGCAAAACGTCGTAAACGCCTTAGAGCGACTTTGATATTTCGAGTACCCAACTCTATCGTGTCGTCATAGTCCCTAAATTGACGCTCATCCCAAACCTTTAAGGCGGTTCGGTTACCTGCAGAGTCTTTTCCAACCCGAATTCCTGCGGGATTAAAGCCACTATTACCAAATGGTGATGTCCCACCAGTGCCAATCCACTTACTCCCCCCTTCATGACGCTCGTGTTGTTCTTCAAGTCGTTCCTTAAACATCTCTAAGAGTTTTTCGAGTCCATGTTTTTCAAGCCCAGTTTTTTGCTCTGCGGTTAAATTTTTCTTTAATTCTTGCATAAGCCAGTCTAGAGGTATTTCTTTACCTGGAGGGAGCATTTGCTCTAATTTTTTATAGTACCTAGCAAAGGCACGATCAAAGCGATCAAACAAGGTTTCATCTTTAATCAGAGTCACCCGCGCTAAGTAGTAAAAATCCTCGAGTGAAGGTGGCATCAAAGGAGTAGAAAGCGCCTCGAGTAATGTTAAATACTCTTTAACAGATACTGAGAGTTTATGATGGCGCAGATGGTAAAAAAAATCAGCTAACATGATCTTTGGATTCCATACCTTGTATCGGTAACTGGCAGTTATATCTGTGCCATGCAAGCTTATTAATGTTCAAGCACCTTGACTCAACAAGTCGATCGATGAACAATGAATGCATGTTGAAATAGTCAACCGCGAGTCGATCCTGAAGAGCCACGAATACCCGCCCTTGAGGCCATCATCAAACGTTCTACAAGTTGTAAGTCTTGCTCATTTTTTAGTAAAGCGCCGGCCAACATCGGAATTGACGAAGCCGTTTGAGCATCAATCTCCGCTGAACTTATTTGTTCAGCTATCAGCAAGCGTAACCAATCAAGAAACTCCGATGTGGATGGCTTTTTCTTCAGACCAGGCGCGTCACGTAAGGAAAAAAAAGTGTCTAGCGCTGCCCGTAAAACATCCGCGTGCAATTCTGGAAAATGGACATGCACAATACTACTTAGTGTGGTGCGATCTGGAAAACGAATGTAATGGAAAAAACACCGCCTTAAAAAAGCGTCCGGTAGATCTTTTTCATTATTCGAAGTAACAATAACTAGAGGCCGATGCACCGCACTAATTGTTTCGCGCGTTTCATAGACATGAAATTGCATTTGATCTAGTTCACGTAATAAATCATTCGGAAACTCAATATCCGCTTTATCGATTTCATCAATGAGGAGGACTACCGGCTTAGGCGCTGTAAATGCCTGCCACAAAACACCCTGCATAATATAGTTGCGAATATCTTTGACTTTTTCGTCACCAAGTTGCGAATCCCGCAAACGAGAGACTGCGTCGTATTCATACAGACCTTGATGAGCCTTCGTGGTAGATTTGATATGCCATTGTAAAAGAGGACGCTCAAGAGCAACTGCAACCTCCTGCGCCAACATCGTTTTACCAGTGCCTGGCTCACCTTTGATTAGTAACGGACGCTGTAGCGTTAGAGCGGCGTTGACAGCTAATTTTAAGTCGTCAGTAGCAACATAACGCTCCGTACCGTTAAATTGCATATTTTTTTTGGGGGATGAATTCAAAGAGGTCATTAAAAGCCAAATGTAGAAAAGAGGTAAAAAAGCACGTTAACTCCAATTATCGTATATTTTGATCTTTTTACCACTCCTCGACATGATCCACGAATCGGGTTCTAAATTACCCGATTGTTTACTCGATCTTTACAATGATATTGATCATTCTTGGATATTCGCTAAGACCGCTTGCACAATACTTTGTGCGTCCACTCCAAAATAATCTCTCAACACTGCCCGTGTATCACTTCGTCCAAAACCGTCAGTACCCAGCGTAATATACTTTCGCCCTTCTGGAATATATGCTCGGATACTCTCTGGCACAGCATGTACATAGTCGGTTGCCGCAATAATCAAACCCGCACTTTGGAGAAGTTGCTGGGTAATAAATGCCATATCTACACCTGTCTTTGAATCAATCTTTTGCGTCATTTGATTTTTTTCGACTAATTTTCCATCCCTAGCTAATTCACTCCAACTAGTCACACTAAATACAGTGGCATGAATACCATGCTCGAATAGTAAATCAGCCGCTCGGATTACTTCATTCAAAATCGCACCAGAGCCTAATAAAGTAACTTGTCGATTGGTGGTATGCACTACTGCTTTTTTGAGTAAATAACAACCGCGAATAACATCCTGCGCACATCCCAGAGGGACATTTTGTTGCGCATAATTTTCATTCACTAGAGTAATGTAATAAAAATAATCTTTTTGTTCTTCTAACATCTGCCGCATACCATGATCAATAATGATGGCTAATTCTGCAACAAAAGCTGGATCATAGGCTTTACAGTTGGGTATAGTGGCAGCGACTAAATGACTACTGCCATCTTGATGCTGCAAGCCTTCACCACTTAAAGTCGTTCTACCCGACGTGGCTCCTAATAAAAATCCTCTGGCCATTTGATCTGCTGCAGCCCAAATGGCATCACCAACGCGTTGAAAACCAAACATCGAGTAATAGATATAAAAAGGAATCATGGCCAGGCCATGCACACTATAGCTCGTGGCAGCCGCAGTCCAACTGGCAATAGCGCCTGCCTCACTAATACCCTCCTCTAAAATCTGTCCATCTAAAGCCTCTCGATAACTTAAGACAGAATCAATGTCCTCTGGCTCATAGTGTTGACCAACGCTCGAATAGATTCCAACTTGTTTAAAAAGGTTAGCCATCCCAAAAGTCCTTGCTTCATCAGCCACAATGGGAACTACCCGAGGGCCTAAAACTGGATCCTTTAGCAGATTACCTAACATCCGAACAAATGCCATCGTCGTTGACATCTCGCGATCATCTGGACTAATAGCAAATTTTGCGTAGCCAGATAATTCAGGGACTCGAATTGATTGACTATCCGTAAAACGTTTAGGTAAAGCACCTCCTAGTTTGACCCGTCTTGCAATTAAATACTGAAACTCTGGGCTATTTTCAGGCAGCTTAAAGAACTCTAAATTGATAGCCTGTTCATCGGTTAAAGGCAAATTAAACCGATTACGATAGGCAATTAAAGCGGCGCTATCTAACTTTTTTTGACTATGTGTAGTCATTTTTCCCTGACCAGTTTGGCCCATGCCATAGCCCTTTTTGGTATGTGCCAAAATAACTGTCGGCTGACCTGGATGGCGGATTGCTTGATCATAAGCCGCATAAATTTTGACAATATCATGACCACCTCTCTTGAGCTGATCAATCTGTTCATCGGTCAAGCCTTGCACCAAGTTAGCCAACTCTGGGTTTTGTCCAAAGAAATTTTCTCGATTAAAACGCCCGTCTTTGGCGGCAAAAGTTTGCATCTGACCATCCACTGTTTGAGCAAATGCTCGGTCTAGGGCGCCAGTTGTATCCCGGGCAAATAAGCCATCCCAATCACTACCCCACAGAAGCTTAATGACATTCCAACCAGAACCACGAAATAATTTTTCGAGTTCGTTAATAATCTGACCGTTACCGCGAACTGGGCCGTCTAGGCGCTGTAAGTTACAGTTCACAACCCAAATTAAATTATCTAACTTTTCTCGAGATGCTAATGTCAGAGCACTCATGCTCTCTGGTTCGTCCATTTCGCCATCCCCAAAGACTCCCCATACTTTTCTATGAGAACAGTCTAAAAGCTGACGATCTGTTAAATAACGCATAAAACGCGCGTGATAGATCGAACTAATCGGCCCAATACCCATAGAACCTGTTGGGAACTGCCAAAAATCTGGCATCAAAAAGGGATGTGGATAACTAGACAAGCCACGACTACCATTACTTTTTGCCGTAATTTCTTGTCGATAGTGGCTTAAATCTCGGGTATTTAGTCGACCTTCTAAAAAAGCGCGGGCATAGATCCCCGGCGCACTATGCGCTTGGAAAAAAACCAGGTCTTCGAATACCGTCTTTTCTCCAACAGTTTGCCTACCGCGAAAAAAATGATTAAATCCAACCTCAAATAAATCTGCCGCGCTGGCATAACTGGCAATATGGCCACCTAATTCACCATACTCTCCATTGGCTTTTGCAACCATCGCCAAAGCATTCCAACGCATCAGCGATGCAAGTTTTTCTTCGATAGCTAAATCACCAGGAAAGTGCGGTTGTTGATTAACCGGTATTGAGTTGACATACGGTGTTACTAAATCTGGTACCCAATTAATTTGATGCTGATTGGCAATCGTCATTAGCTGATGCAATATAAACTTTGCGCGCTCATGATCACCAGATGCTAAAAATCCTAAAAAAGCCTCTGTCCATTCCGCAGTTTCTATGGGGTCAGGATCAAGATCTTGGATATCTGATGATTTTGAGTTTATTGGAGCATTCATTTATATTCGTGGTTTACAAGTTTAAGGGTTGAAGGTCATTGCAATAGCAAAACAACTCAGTTTCATCATAAAGATTTTTTGATAAAATATGATGCTAATTATTGGTCTAAAATTCTTTAAAACCATATAAAATACTGAATAAATTAAATTTTAAGGAATTTTATGCCGCTTGATCTGACAGATATCAGAATCCTTCACGAACTTCAAAAAGACAGCTCGATGAGCAATGTTGAGCTAGCTAAACGTGTTCATCTGTCCCCATCACCCTGTTTAATGCGCGTCAAATCACTCAGAGATCGCGGCATCATTAGAAATTATGTGGCACTGGCAGATCCCAAGTTGTTGGGACTTGATCTAAATGTCTTTATCTCCATTAGCCTAAAAGAACAGTCTAAAGCGGCCTTAGCAGAATTTGAAAAATGTATTTCTGAGCATGACGAAGTCATGGAGTGCTATCTCATGACTGGCGATAGTGATTATCTAATACGAGTAGCAATATCCGATATCGGCGCTTTAGAAAAATTCATCCTAGAACAACTCACACCAATTCCAGGCATCGAAAAGATACGTTCGAGTTTTGCACTCAAACAAGTTCGGTATAAAACTGCACTTCCCCTTCCAAAATAAAAAAGCTACTTATCTTTTCATATTCTATTTTTTCCTCAAACTGACTAAGCGGCTTAACTCCCAATCACCAGAATGAAATGGCTTGGAATAAACACACCAGCTCTTTATAATAAGGTCATCTTTAGCGCCATTGCCATGCTATGCCCATCTACATGAAAAATCTGTTCGTCAATCAGTTGAAATCTCACTCAGGGTTTTTCTTTGCACCTTGGGTACTACTATTCATTCTTTCTGGAATAATTCCTTCGATATCTTTCTCGCAGTCCACTAGTTCACCAAAGAAACAATCACATGCCCATCAACACGGCAAAGGTAGTCTAGAACTCACCCTTGAAAAAAACATCCTCAATGGGACATTAGAACTCCCCCTCGAAGCACTTCTTGGCTTTGAACACTCCCCTAAGACCTCTGCAGAAAAATTAGCGCTATCAACCTTAGAAAAAAGCTTAGCATCGCTTCATTTATGGTTTACAGTGAGTAAAAATGCCAGTTGTACTGAAAGTAAAACTAGTTTTGAACGCCAAACAAGCAGTAAACATAGTGATCTCCTTTATACCTTCAGTTTTATCTGCGAAAAACCAGAAGCACTCCAAGAATTGCATCTATTATTTTTAAAAGAATACCAAAGAGTTCAAGAAATACAAGTGATCTATGTCAATCAAGTAGGGCAGCGCTCTATCGTCGTAAAACGAAACTCTCCAATCCTACGTTTTTAAGAATTCCATTTGAACACGCTAAAAAATATTATCCAGGTGAAGAATTTAACTTTTGCATGGCCAACATGTAAGCCGCTGTTCAATCAATTTAACCTGCAGATTGAGCGTCATCAAAAAACCTATATCGCCGGTGCTAGCGGCAGCGGTAAAAGTACCTTACTCAATTTATTAGCTGGAGTCTTAGATACTGCGCAAGGAGAAATTTGGTTTAATGACCATGCTTTTCATCAATTGTCCAGATCCCAAAAAGACAAAATTCGTGGGCAAGAAATGGGTTTTATTTTTCAGCAATTCAATCTAATTCCCTACCTGAGCACCCTTGACAATATTATCCTGCCTCTCAACCTATTTCATAGCCGTAAAAAAGCCGCTCTTGATCTATTTGAATCAACACAAGACGCTGCTGTGTATTTGATGGAGCGCCTCGCACTCCCTATCCAGCTTTTACGTCAACCAGTTTATCAATTATCAGTCGGTCAACAACAACGGGTCGCTGCTGCACGCGCTTTTATAGGTAACCCAAAAATTGTCATAGCCGATGAACCAAGCTCTGCACTAGATTGGGAAAACCAAGCGCAATTTCTCAAACTCTTTTTAGAACTTGGCCAATCACAAAATATTACCCTCTTATTAGTGAGCCACGATGAACGATTAGCGCCTCACTTTGACCAAAGAATCAATTTACCCAATGGTTTGGGGCATTGATGCGGTATTGGATTTGGCTCGCCCTGCAAAGTGCTATCTCTCGCAAAGGTGCACTGTTGATTATTGTTTTTTCAACAGCTATTTCAGTCGCACTGTTATTAGCAGTACTGAAAGTACGAGATGATACCAAAACAAGCTTTACCAATGCCATCAGCGGCGTTGATTTAATCGTCGGCTCTAAAGGCAGTCCAACTGAATTAATCCTTTATAGCGTCTTCCATATTGGTCGACCTACGAGTTTAATTTCAGGAAAATCAATTTCAGAGATACAAAAGATCAATCAGGTTAAATGGATAGTTCCTATCCAACTCGGAGATACTTACCGCAGTTACCCAGTGGTTGGAACTAACTCCTATTTCTTTGATTCCATCAAGGCTCAAAATCGATCGCTGAGCTTTACTTCAGGTCAAGCATTTAGTGATCAAAAAGACCATGAGCTGGTCCTTGGTGCGAATGTCGCTAAACAATATAAGCATCGTATTGGGGACCGCATCATACTGTCCCATGGAACGGGCAAAGGGCCGGCTCAAGATCATGCAAATAGCCCCTTTGTTGTTACCGGTATCCTGGCTGCTACGGGCACGCCTATTGATAATAGTGTTTTTATCTCAATTCAAAGCTTCAACAACTTACACGACGGATCAAAAAATCTCCAATTCGCGCAATTAGACTCAGCGCAATACACAGCTTTCTTAATTGGTCTACAGCAGCGTTCTGCTGTTTTTTCAGTCCGTCGCCAAATAGACGCTCTAAAATCTTTTTCACTGATGGCAATCATGCCTGGCGTGGCTCTTGATGAATTGTGGCAAACGATGGAGATTGCTGAAAACGCCTTAATTCTTGTTTCACTAGGCGTTGTTTTAACTAGCATCTTTGGTATCATAGCCGCACTGATGGTCTCCCTCGAAGCACGTGGCCGAGAAATCGCCACGCTCAGAGCGATTGGTGCAAGGCCAAGTCAAATTTTCTTCTTTATTATTTGGGAAACTTTCATGATCAGCCTTTCTGGGATAGTTTTTGGCTGGGCCCTCCTACAAATTACGCTCCTCGTATTTTCCGAATGGTTTATGAAAGAATGGGGTATTCTAATCCAAAGTGGTTTACCGTCTCAAAATGATGTTTTAGCCATCCTTTCAATCCTTGCAACCGCTCTTTTATGTTCAACTCTCCCAGCTATCAAAGCTTATCGCCTTGCATTACACGAGGGATTAAATCCACCAAGCATATGAAAAAATTAATCGTTTTAGGTCTTTCTATATTTCTGTCTGGTTTTTTGGTGCAAAACTCCCTTGCTCAAACCTATAAAGAAATATTTTGGGAAGAACTCATGCCGCCAGATTGGGCCAAGCAAATAGAAAAAGATTTCACGAAAATGAAACAGTTTGAATCCATGGAGGACAGTGATCCCAAAACAGATTCACTCTATTCCAAATTAAGAAAACAATGGGATGAAGCCCCGATCTCTAAAAAATACATTGGTAAACCAATTCGCATCGCTGGTTATGTCGTCCCCTTAGACGCGGATCGATCCAAAACGCGTGAATTTCTGATCGTACCTTACTTTGGCGCCTGTATTCATACTCCTCCCCCTCCAGCCAATCAAATCATCCTTGTAATACCTCCGGCTGGCGGCTTAAAGGTCAGAAGTATGGACCCAGTCTGGGTCGAAGGTATTCTGACTGAGTCTAGATTGAATAGTGATATGGGCGTGAGCGCTTATCAATTAAATGCTGCGAAGATCGCCCCATATAAATAATTTGCTCGAATAAAAAATTAAGTTATCACGGAAAAAATGGGACTTCCCTCCTCTGTTGTAATTCTCTGAACACTTGCATACACCGAAGGTGGAATACTATCCTGGGAAAGTCTTCCAGTAACACGTAAACCACATGTCAAGTCTACAACAACGACATCATAAGGCGCATTGACTGAAAATCCAGCAGGCGCCCTTCGTATCGTTGTCCAAGTTACTAACTCGCCTTCATCCGATACCTCAGTTTCTATCAATTTTTGACAAAGACACTTTGCGCATACAGATACAACTTTGGCATATTGTTGCTGACATTTCTCACACTGATAGATGAGCATCACATATTGCCTCTTAAAATAGTTACCGTACAGGCAACGCCAGCACCACCTAGGTTATGTGTCATGCCAAGGCGGGCTTGCTGAACCTGATTTGAATGCTGATGTCGTAATTGCAGCGTCACTTCATAAATTTGACCAATGCCAGTCGCTCCTACAGGATGCCCCTTTGCTAACAACCCACCACTCGGATTAATAGCAATATCGCCATCTAAAGCAGTCCTACCTTCTATTGCCCAATATCCACCTTGGCCTCTAGGTACCAAGCCTAAATCTTCACTATCAATAATTTCAGCAATTGAAAAACAGTCATGTAACTCTACTAAGTCAATATTTTGAGGATTAACGCGAGCCTTTTCATAAGCTTGGGCAGCTGCAGTAACGTTGGCATGAAATGAAACAAGGTCCTGGTGGCCGCCTATATTTGGTGAGCCCCGAGTTTGTACGGAAGCTAAAACCTCCACGAGTGGATGCTTCAAATGTTGCGAAATTCGCTTGCTAACCTCCTTCGAAACTAAGACTACTGCCGCTGCACCATCCGAGGTTGGACAGCAATCAAATAATAAAATCGGATCACAAATAGGAAGACTCGCCGCAATTTCTGGCTCACTGAGTATCGCTCCCATCTGAGCTAAAGGATTTTTTAAGCCATTACTTTTATTTTTGCGTACTACCGCAGAAACATGCGAACGGCTTGTCCCATATCGTGCCTCATGGCTTCGCCATGCAAGACCAAAAAGCCCAGGAAAAGTTAATCCGCTAGGGCCATCATTCTCGTTATCCATGGCACAATTGAGCGCTACAGTCGTTTGCTTAGTGGAGGCATGCGTCATCGTTTCAACCCCGACCGCAATAGCAATATCTGTTTGACCACTAGCGACAGCCAGATATGCATGTCTAAAAGCAATACCACCCGATGCACAAGCACCCTCAACTTTCGTACAAGGGATTGGAGGAAAGCCAATTCGATCGGCAACAAGTCCTGCAAGAATTTCTTTACCATTTAGCGGGCCGCTGATAAAGTTTCCTAAATACAGCGCCCCAACCTCATCTCTTTCGACAGTGGACTCTAATAGGGCTTGTACTACTGCAGTGACCGCTAAATTTTCAATGCTTGTCTCGGAATGTTTTCCAAATGTAGTCGACCCTACCCCAGCAATATATACTTCACGCATGATTTTTATCCTGTTGTAGAATTTTTCGAAGAGCAGTTTTTAAAACTTTTCCGTAATTATTTTTAGGTAAGGAATCGACTAGTCGATAAACCTTGGGGCGTTTGAAACGGGCAATATTAGCCAGACAAATTTCATCTAACGCGTCAATATTCAGATCAAAACCAGGCTTTAGAACAATGAATGCAACTACCTCTTCACCCCATTCTAGATGCAATTGACCAATGACAGAACATTCGAGTACGCTTACATGACCTAATAATACCTCCTCAATTTCACGCGGATAAATATTCGAACCACCACTAATAATTAAATCCTTCGATCGATCTCGCAAGCATAAATAACCCGACTCCTCTAAATAACCCACATCACCAGTCCAAAGCCAACCATCCCGTATTACTTGCGTTGTGGCTTCAGAGTTGTTCCAATAACCTTGCATCACAGTTTGATTTCGTGTGATAATTTCGCCAATTTGACCTATCGGCAAATCAAGTCCATCTTCATCCACTACCCTTACCTGTACGGCAGTTCTAACAGGCCCACAAGTTGCAAGCCGGGCAAGATGCGTTGTATCACGATTGCCCTGATGATCAATTTTTGATAGTCCGGTAATCGTCATTGGACTTTCGCCTTGACCATAAAGTTGATACAGTTTTGGGCCAAAACAATCTAATGCACGCAATAAATCATTCACGTACATCGGTCCACCACCATAAATAATGGTGCGTAATCCGGGAAATTGCTGCCCAGGCTGGACAAAATTAACTAAGCGCATCACCATCGTAGGAGCAGCAAAAAATGTCACATTCTGATAACAGTCTAAAGCATCTAACATTTTCTGCGGATCAAAGCCGTCAAAGATTACCTGAGTCCCACCACCTAATAAATGAGGAATACTATAAAGACCCGCTCCGTGAGACAGCGGAGCAGCATGAAACTGAACATCGCCAGGACTAACCTGCTCAATATCTGCGCAATAGATCAAAGACATCATCAGCAAGTTATGGTGGGTAAGCATCGCTCCTTTCGGACGGCCAGTAGTGCCTGATGTGTAAAAAATCCAAGCTAAATCATCTGACTGAACTTCAACACATGCCATAGGCTGCACATCATATAAATTTGCATAGTCTTGTGATCCAGCAATCAAGACGTGAACATGTAAATGAGCTTCAATAAATAATTGACTTAACTCTTCTGCATAAGCCTCATCTACGAGTACAAGTCGAGCCGCACTGTCGGAAACAATGTGGAGTATTTCTTTGGCATGTAACTTCGCATTAACAGGAACCACACAAAGTCCAGCACACCAACAAGCTAATAATATGTCTAAATACTCTGGGCGGTTTTCCATACAAATGATGATTCGATCTTTTGGACAAATCCCATCTAGAGCTCGAATACCAGCTGCTAATCGACTGAATCGATTTGTAAAAGTTTGATAACTCACTTCCTTTAGTGAATAACCATATTGATCGAGATGCCTAGATCGAGATTTTTGATAGCGCGCTAAGGAATGATCAATCATGGCGATTGCACCTAGCTGTGCTTGAGCATTTTGTAGAATATAACCAGCAATGTTAGACATTCATACAACCTCTAAACTGAAACAATACCGATTAAACAAGTAGCATTACATATCAAAAACGAAGTGAAGAGAACTGTACCTATTTTTCTAGGCATTTAAATTACCCACATCAGTAGGCTTGTCTAAATATTTTGCTCGGCTAATAATTTAAAATCAATAACCCCTTTTTCACCATGCTCATTCACTAAGTCAGTCACCTGACGCATTAAAGCTACTTCACTTTCATTAAAGTCAAGCCCAATTAAAAATCCTTGTCGCGCTTTTAGTCCAGTTGGCCAATACACTTCACAAATATTTTCGTCTGGATCCTTAAAGTAACAACTAATGGCATTTCCATGTGTAACGGTATACAGAATTTTTACATCATTGGCTACAAATCTACGCCAATATTCAATCACATCATTTAAGGTACTACAACGAAAAGAAATTTGCTGAAGCAGTTGCACATTCAGAGGCACTGAGCGCCCAGCTACCAGTAATAATTCGTGATGCTCTTCTTCTGGATGGGATGACATAAATACAATTCCAGCAGCTTTGTCATCATCACTGATTTTTAACCCAACCATGTCCCGATAAAATTCAACTGATTTTTGTAAATCACGAACATGTAATCCAACATGCGCTAAGCGCTCAATTGAGGGAGTTGCCATTATTTCTCCTTAAATATGTTTATCAATGCGAACAGGTTTTTGGAACAAAAAAACTACTTAATAATTACCAGCTACCCAATATTTGACAATTATTACTCAATACCTAAATAGGCTTTTTGAATTTCAGGGCTATTTAACAAATCTGATGCCTTCCCTTCTAAAGCAATTCTACCCTCTTCTAATACATAACCCCGGCTAGCAATCTCCAGCGCCATAGTGACATTTTGCTCGACCAGTAAAATTGAAATACCTTCTTGGTTAACAGTTTGTATTGCTTCAAACATATCATGCATAATGCTTGGTGCCAAACCAAGTGATGGCTCATCCAAAAGTAATAGTTGCGGTTTAGCCATCAATGCTCGCCCGATTGCTAGCATCTGTTGCTGTCCACCTGACAAAGTACCAGATAATTGGTGAATCTTAGTCTTTAATATCGGAAATAATTCTAAAACCATCTCTAAGGTCTGCGCTCGAATAGCCTTTGCTCGAGGTATAAAACTACCGATTTCTAAATTTTCTAAAACGCTCATGTCAACAAACAATCGACGACTTTCAGGTACTAAAGCAACACCCATCTCACAAAATAAGTGTGGTTCAAGTTGGCACAAGTCAACCTCGTTAAATTGCATGATTCCAGCTTGCACAGGATTTAATCCTGCTATTGCATTAATTAACGTTGTCTTACCCGCAGCATTAGGCCCAACGACACAAATCAACTCACCAGGCTGAACATGTAAGCTGATATCCCATAAGGCAATAGCAAGCCCATGAGCAACTTGTAAATTTTGGATATTAAGCATTTTGTGGCCTTCGTCCTAAATATGCCGTAATCACATCAGGATGGCGCATTACTTCTGTGGGTTTACCCTTCGCAATTAACTGCCCATGATTGAGGACAGCTATCCGATCAGCTAAGGCGAGGACGGCTGACATCACATGCTCAACAAATAAAATCGTCGTTCCTTGAGATCGAATATTTTGTATTAACTTGACTGAACTTTGAATTTCACTAGGGGTTAGTCCAGAAAGAACTTCATCTAACATTAATAATTTCGGCTTCGTAACGAGTGCGCGGGCAAATTCTAAAAACTTTCGTTGATGTAAATTTAAATCTGTTGGTAATTGATCAGCTTTATCTTGCAGACCAACTTGACACAGAGCATCGTAAGCATCATGACTGGCATCTTCTAATCGGATTTTTTTGGCATAAGCCGCAACCAAACGAACATTATCATAGACTGTTAACTCATTAAAAGGTCGAGGTGTCTGATAAGTCCGACTAATAGCCCGCATCGCAATTTCATGGGCAGACAATGTACTAATCGATTTACCTAAAAAAAAGACCTGTCCACTCGTGCAAGAGTAATGACCGCTAATCACATTAATAAAAGTTGACTTACCAGATCCATTCGGCCCTAATAAACCTAAAATTTCTCCTTCGTAAATTTCAAGGTCTAAACTCTGTAAGGCCTGAATTCCATTAAAAGATTTGCTTAAACTCTTCGTATTTAAAAGAACTGTCCCTTGGTTTATCAGTCTAGGTTCCTCTACAGAACGGTGCTTGATCTTTAATCCTTGTATGATTTTACGAGAGTTTTCTTTTGTTTGAGAGCGTGCCCAATTACCCAATAATCCATGTGGAATAAATAATATAACTAATATCAAAATTAATCCTAAAATCATCTTCCCAACCAGAGCACTGTCTCCAATTGTGAAGACGTATTGAATTCCTGTAATAACAACTGCGCCTAGCAAAGGGCCAGCCCAATGTCTAGTTCCGCCAAGCGAGCTCATTAAAACAACAAATAATGGGACAGTAATTGAAAAGGTCTCATTAGCCGTTACATAGGACACAAATAAGGCTTGTATTGCACCTGCCATACCAGCCAAATAGGACGATAAAAATAACCCAATTAATTTTGCCCGGTAAGTCGGTACACCCATCACTTCCGCAGCATCCTCATCATCATGAATAGCACTTAAACCTAAACCTAATTTGGATGCATGAATCCATTTTGCAATTAATAATGTCACGATCAGTAAACCTAACATCATTAAATAAAATGCCGCTGCTGGATTTGGACCCAGGCGAGGAACTACAACTGAATTTAAATAAATTCCTGGCCCACCATCTATCGGTGTATTGAGTACGACTGTTGCAATCACAAAAGTTACTGCTAAAGTTAATAATGCAAATAGCTCACCTCGGACATTTTTTACCCGAAATACGAGCGCTCCAATTGCTAAACCAAATATCCCCGCAAGAAATCCTGCAACGATCAATGCTGGTAAAAATTCAAGATCAAGCTTGCCACAAAAGTACGCAACTGCGTACATGCCAATTCCAAAAAACGCCCCATGACCAAAAGAAAAATATCCCGATGTACCTGAAAAAATATTCCAAGAAACGGCTAATACACCCCAATAAAAAACAATGTACAGAAAAGACTGCCAAAACGCTGGCAAATTTAACCACGGTAGAAAAGCGAATACACTACCAGCTAAAATAATGAGGCCATGTGTTCGTTTCAATTACAATTTCCCCGGCCTGAAAAGCAATAAACCAATTAATAATGAAAAAGAGACAATCGGAGCCCACGACGGATTAACAAATACCATGGCGACTGCCTCAGACAGGCCAATCACAATGCCAGCAATCAATGGGCCAAAAGGGTTCCCCAAGCCCCCCAACATCACGACAGCAAAAATAACACCTATCCAACTGTACATTTGGGATGGATTTAAACTATAAATCAATGCAATACAAATGCCACTAATTCCAGCCAGAGCAGTACATAACCCAGCCATACCAAGACTAATTTTTTTTTGTGGAATGCCGTAAGCTGCCGCCATTTGAGGATCTTGGGCGATTGCTCTAACGGCTTTACCTAGATCAGTATGCCGCATCACTATATGAATCAGCCAGGCAACTATAAAAGCAATCACAAAACCAAGGCTTTCAACGAATGGAAAATAAATTCCCCCTATAGCGACTTTCTTATCTCCATACACAGTTTGTAATTTCTGAAAGTCTGCGGTCCAAATCAATTGGATAACCGCCTCAACGATAACCGTTAAACCAAAAGTTAGTAATAATGAATTAAGCGGTGAAATACTAAATCGCCTGGTCAACCAATGTAATCCGACTCCTACCAAGAAAAAAATCGGCGGGAGGATTAAAAAACAAACTAAGGGATCAAGACCTGTTTTATTAGTGATTTCAAAACACAAATAGGCTGATAAAAAAACAAAGGCAAAATGGGCTAAATTAATCTGCCCTAAAAAACCCCATGATAGACCTAAACCTAGACCTATCAATCCGTACAAACCTCCAAGTAATATGCCCGATACTGCTGATTGAATCAATAAATTTAAACTTGGCAAAACGAAATCCTAATCATTTAACTTGTAATTTGACTCCGGGCGCTGCCAGGTTTTTAGGATATACCATCACCCACCTGCGATTTTGTACTTGGGCAATTTTCATTAAATCATCGCCATAATTAAATTCACCATCCCAACGTAATTTGCCGGATACAGTGTCCACTTTATTTGTCTTCAGCCATTTTGCAAGGGTTGCATCATCAAAGCTTTTAGTAGCTTTTACAGCCGCCTCAAGCACTTGCCAAGCACTATAGGAAGTAGCAGCTTGCACATCAACTAATGGGTAGGGCAAGCCTGCTGCTTGGGCTTTTTCATGATAGATTCTGACAAAATCAGCCGCCCCAAAGTTCGCTGTGAAAGGTGGATGTTCCTGGAATAAAGATATAGCAATTGCACCGTCAGCCTCAGGTGACTGCGCCATCAATCCTGGTGTTGGATAAATATGCGTATGGATACGAGGAGAGTAGTCAATCTTTCGCATCGCCTCTAATAATTGTATTCCTTCAGTACCAATGTCTCCAATCCAAACCATATCAGGCTTGGCATCTTTAACGCGGGCAGCAATCGTACCAAAATCTTTATTACCAAAATCCCACTCAAGGTAAAGTACCTCTTTCAAATTTTTAGCCTTTGCTACCTCTCTTGCACCAACCGACATAAAGTAGATTGATGGAAATTTTGAGGTCACAATCGCAATTGTCTTGGGTGGATTTTGTACGGTCGCAAGCGCATCAAAGACCGTCACTGGTACTGTTTTATCAGGATGAGGCCCGAGACTCCATGTTGAAAATTGTTTATCGTACTTTGCCTGATTTGGAATTCCAAAAGTGTGGTGAATCAAAATTTTATCGTAACGTTGGGCAACACCCATGGCTGATAAAATCGCACCAGTGGCATAAGGGCCCATTAATAAATCCACCTTATCACTGGTAATAAGCTGCTCGTATAGCGTCCTAGCAACATCCGCTTTGGACTGGTCATCTTTTAAAACCCATTCGATTTTCCTACCTAATAAGCCGCCTTTACGATTAATCTCTTCAATAGCAATCTCACCGACAATTTTGTGCACAATCCCGGTCGCAGATAATGGCCCAGTTAATGCAAGCGTACTACCTATTTTAATAGGTGGTTTTGGTTGCGCCTGAACCATCCAGGCAGAAAAACCAAATATCACCATGGATATAAAACTCGTGAAGAAAAATTCTTTTAATTTACTCATCATCTCATCTCACTTTTAGTATTGTCTTTAAAAACTAGCCTTACGTTCATTTCAGGTGGTCATACCACAACTCGAATTGTATATAAATCTTCTTTACTTTAACTCAATAATAAAATATTTCCCCATGTTTAAGACTGAATCAACTTCGCAACTTGGCAATTTAAGGGTAAATACTAACACTCCAAGAAAATCTATACGATGTGCTTTACGCAACTCATTTGCTTACAGCAGTATCTCTAATGGCGTAACCATTCTTGGGCCTGCTGATACAACAGGTTTTGCTCGGGAGAGTTATGTTGGACAAGGTCTAAGGTGATTACTGCGCCATTTAAGGACTGCACATACGTGATATGCCGATAAGCTTTTGGTAATTGCGCTAATCGATTACCATCTAATTGCAATATAACCGAGGGGTCTACAGGGTCCATGCGGTCTTTTTCATGAATCGGATCTCGCCTTGCAATACACCAAGCTCCTTGGTATTTAACAAACCAATCAAAAAATCTACACCAAACGGTGATATCCACTTCGATATTTGTAACAAAAGCCCGCACCAGCAATACTATACGCGTCTCTGCTAAGGCTTTGTCACCAAATACCTCAATACAACTAGCGCCAATCGAATGCAAAGACGTTGCAGCATTGGGATTTTCGCTAGCCTTCATCGAGGCTGCAATAAATTCCTCTGCACTACCTACTAGCCAAGTTGTTTTAACAGTCGCATTTGGGGCATAACAACTGCGTAACCCCTCCCATTGCCGCGTATCTCTACAAAGACCCCAACGACGAACTACTTGCTCAATTGCCTGAATATCACTCACCTGAGAATCCATTTTCTTTCTAAAAAACCATCTTCTAAAAATACCTCTTAATCATCAACTGATTAAGAGTAAACAACAACTTATGCCTTAGGGCATCGTGTGTCTTTTTGCTTTGTCAAAATAAGACATGTCTAAAAACTTTTCTGGTGCCGGAGGATTACCACCCCACTGCCCCTCGATTTCCGCGCGCAAAGCTAGAACATTTTTAAATCCTGGCATATCAATTGCACAGTCTTTGGATAAACCACTCCCCTTCAACATCAACTCCTGATAGGTCAACTCTGTTAGACGGTCGTCTAATTTTAATTCACGCTTGAGGACTGCTAAAACTTGCTTTTTTTGAGCAGGATCCTGAGCGGCTCTACAACCCTCAATAAAAGCTGCTAAATAACGCTCTAAGACTTGCTCATTAGACTTCGCCCATGATCGCATCACAAAAGCACCCGATGCCTGATAAGGGCCATACAACTCAATGGTTCGTCCAAGACTTTTAGCGCCGCGATCGCGGGCCACAAAATTCCATGGCGGATTGAGCATAGTTGCTGCACCTGCCGGCGTATCCAAGCCCTTACTCCGGATTTCAGAACCACCGATAGGATCTAACTTATAGTCGCGTCCATCAATCAAACCAGCATTTTTAAACATCTTGCGTCCAATCAACGCATATGCTGTATTCGGAGCATCCACTACATATGTCCGACCACGAATATCAGCTGGTTTGTTAATATCCTGACGGACTAGTAATTCGTTCATGCCACCATCACCACCAGAAACAATCACAACATCCACTTTAGCAACTTCAATCATCGCCACCGCGTTATCTACCGCGGCATGCGCAATATCAAACCGACCCGCAGCTAAACCGGCACGCTGTTGCTCTGAATTAGGCGTAAATTGTAAGTTGACCGTAATTCCTCGCCGGCTAAAGTAACCCTTTTCCAGCGCCATATAAATCGGAATATTACTACCACCACGAAACACATTAACTCGCAGTGTCTCCGGTGTATTTGCCGGCACAATGATCGGTGCAGTCGCCGCACACGAGACTAATAAAGATAAAGCACTTACTGCAGACCAAAAGGTTATTTTCTGGATAGATTGTTTCATTGGATTTCCATTCTAATTAATTACGTGCTAATAAACGATTAGCATTGACTTGTTGAATTTGTTGTAATACTTGTACATCTAAACCTAATTGACTTAATGCAGTTACTTGTGTGTCCATAGCAACATATGGGTAGTCACTGCCATAGACTACTTGAGTCGAAGGAATCAGTTTTAATAAGGCAGCCATCGGTGCTGGATGAGTGGCGTTAGCGGTGTCATAATAAAGACGCCTCAGCTCAGCCTCAACCCCATTAGGGGCAAACATCGCAGCATTTTTAGCATTGCCATGGAAGAAGTTAATTCTGCCAGCTAACATGGGAATAGTACCCCCGGCATGCGAGAATAACCATCGAATATCTCGAAACTTAGCCAAAGTCCCACTCAAGAGTAAATTAACGACGGCTCTTGTCGTGTCATGCGGAACTTCTATCACGGCTGGAAACGTACCGGTATTGAGTCGCCCACAGCAACTCGCAGCTAAAGGATGAAAATAAACTAAGGCGCGGCGGCGATTCAATTCTTCAAAAATTGGGGCAAAATCAGGATGCCCTGGCCACTTGTCTCCATAGTTCGTCTGTATCCCAACACCATCCGCTTTGAGTACGTCAAAAACATATTCAATTTCTTTGAGAGTACTAGGGACATCTAACATATTCAGGGCAGCAAATAAGCCAAAACGTCCCTTAAAATCCCGCACCATCTCGGCTCCGTAATCATTGACCGAGCGAACCATCTCAACCACTTTTGGTAATGGTAAATCAAACCAGACACCAGGCGTTGAAGCCATCGATAAGATGGCTTTTTGAACACCAGCCTTATTCATATCAGCTATAGCTCCCTCACGAGTCCAACGCTCTTGCTGCGGGAAATGAGGGATCTTGCGCTGGTCCTCCCAATCAAACCAGGCTTTTTGATATGCTGGCGGATAAAAATGATGATGTGTGTCAACTAGACCAGTAACGTTTTGGGCCAAGAGTTGTGCGGGTATTCCACCCATTGCACTGAGCATGCTAATACCGCCAAGCCCTTTAAGTAAGTTCCGGCGAGAAGATGACGCATTACATCCTGAACAAGAAAATAAAGTATGTTTACATGAACCAAAATACTGTGATTTATTCAAAGCCATCTCCTAAGTTTTAATAATAATTATTTAAGGAATTCTAAAATAATCATAACACCTGTTTCACCTAAAAACTTCATCAATAAACAACTAAAAAGATCTACAGAGTATTCGCACTATCAGTCAAATAGCCTATGCTAACCAACCGGAAGTGCTGCAATTCGTCCAATAATCACCCAGCTCCTCTAGCTCGTAAAGCCTTACCCGCATCAATTGCCTCACGCAGCACTTCTTGATAATCTAGCCGAGTAAATTGCCCGCCACGCTGCAAAACTCGCCCATCAGCAATGACGGTATCGACATTGCGTGGCTGAGCTAAATTCACTAAAGCCTCATAGGGGTCAGCCATTGGCGCCATATTAATATCACCCGTACGCACTAAAATCAGATCGGCCCGCTTACCCGGGGTGAGTGAACCGGTGCGATTGGCAATACCTAAATCAACGGCACCGTCTAGTGTGGCTAGTTGTACCAGTCGTTTTGCCGTGAGTGGGATACGGTTCCCGACACGGTGACGGTGCAAATGGTACAAAAATCGCATACATTGGAAAAAGTCTACATTGTAGGTGCCCGTCAAATCAATCGACATACTCACTTTTACCCCAGCCTCTAATAGCTCAGCTAACTGAATCACCCCTGCACTTGCAGGACGCTGGGACTCACCAACTGGCGACATACTGTAACTGACGCCTCGAGCGTGTAATATTTTTCGTTCCTCTGCAGTCGTAAGCAAGGGATGAACGAGTTGCACATCTGCGCCCAAAAAGCCATTTTTTTCAAGTAACATAACAGGACTGGCGCCAGAAGTATGCATCGTAATCGGCAGCCCAAGAGCCCGAGCTTGCGCCCACTCCTTGCGAGCAGTTTCAACCGAAATATTCCCACGCAGTGGGTTCGTATCATCACCAATGTTGCGCGAGCAAAAACCCAATGTCAACATGCCATCATTAGGCATCCACTGGCTCTTGATTTTGGCTAATCCGGAGAAATCCATGGGTAAATTATTAGGCGCGCCTTGGGCTGCACCGTATGAAAAACGACCACGTAGTCCCATATCACGCATCGCACGCAACTCGGCATCTGCATGCTCAGCAGAGGCAATGTTATGCGCCCAGTTATGAACCGTCGTAGCGCCAGCGCTAATTGCCTCAGCCATGCCAAGTCGAACACTGGCATAGTGATAAGCTGGCGTAAAATGACGCCCCAAAGCACTAGTAACTGGGAAATATCCACGCTTATTATCGTCTGTACTCATCATTGGACGTAATAGACTAGTCCATAGATGCCAATGGGTCTCGACAAAACCAGGCATACAAATCATGCCGTTCGCGTCCATCACTTTAACTGCAGGTGCATGAATTTCATTGGCAATGGCCACAATGACGCCATTTCGAACATGAACGTCACCGCGCACAAAATCACCTACCGAGGCATCCATCGATAATATATTCGCCCCACGAATAACAAACTCATCTCGGTCTACAAATGACTCTCCAATTGCGCTGGAATAATTGCCTTTTTGCGCACAACCAAAACTCGTCGCTACCCCAGAGACAGCAATTGCAGAGGCTACTTTGAGTAGACTTCGCCTTTCACTATTTAGCTTGGTCATCTTATCTCCTTTTTATATTATTACTATCAATATACTATAGATTCCCACTCGATTAATCTGACTCAAATACTTTAAAGCGACAAATCACTGCAATCGATGGCAGTCGATATTTTGTCAATTACTTACTTACAAAGTCTCGGGAAAACCCTAATGACCGATATTTTATAAAGTATCTAATAAGCTCAAAACATCCAATTTTGTTAGGCAAATCTGTGGCGCAATAGTACCTATCATCCAAATAGTCCGGCATTGCAAGCTGATTTCACATACACATGAATTTCTTGCAGATCATAGTAAACGCACATCAAACGATCCAACAGCAATACCTTTTAGGGTTAAACTAGTTTAAATAAACAAGTCATCTTCTCAAGGAAAATTTATGCCCCCCAATTTTTATCGTGGCCTACAACTGATTACTTTGGCCATTAGTCTTTTCTCTATGTCTAGCCCCTTCGCCCAAGATGTGGATTATCCAAAAGGACCTGTCAAATTAATCGTTCCTATAGGAGCAGGTGGCGGAACTGATATTTTAGGAAGAAAGGTTGCCCAAAAACTGACTGAAATCTTAAAGCAATCAGCTTTTGTTGAAAATAAAGCTGGTGCAGGATCATTGATCGGCACTGACTTTGTCGCTAAAGCATCGCCTGATGGATATACGCTTCTCGTGGGTGGATTATTTAATATGGTCATGAACAAAGCACTCATGAAAAACCTACCCTATGATCCTGCAAAAGATTTTGTTCCTTTAGGCTATGTTTCATCTTACCCTTTTGTATTGACGCTGCGACCTGATTTTCCTGCAAATAACCTTGCTGAAATGGTTAAAGTGATGAAAGAAAAACCAGGCCAATACTCCTACGGTTCGGCTGGCGTTGGAACACTACAACATGTTTGGGGAAATATTTTATTGCGTAATTTAGGACTGGAGTTAATCCATGTACCATTCAAAGGCTCTCCCCCAGCCTATCAAGAAATGTTGGCTGGTCGCTTAGATATGATATTTGATAATGTCTCCTCCAGTAAAAGCTATGTTCAAACAGGACGCATCAAAGGTATCGCAGTCTCTAGCGAAAAGCGTACTTTAGCGCTTCCCAACCTACCAACGATAAATGAGACTAACCTGACTAAATTTAATGGCGAGAGTTGGTTCGGCATTTTTGCTCCAACCGGAACATCTCCCGCAATTGTTAATAAACTACGCACAGCGATGGCACAGATTAATAAAGATAGTGAATTTAATGCCCAGATCGAACAGGATGGAGGCAGACTACTCAATATTCCTGCGAGTCAACAACAAGCCTTTTTACTCGATGAAATCAACCGCTGGGTACCGGTGGTAATGAATAGTAATATCAAAGTGGATTAAGATGATTTACTGAGATATTCTTCTTGCCAAAAACCCAATGTTTTTTGAGCAGCACGATCAGAAAAGCTAAATAACATACAGTTTTGGGATGATCGAAATTGGTATTTCTTCCATGAGGGAATAACCACAACATCATGCTCTTGTAAATGGAGTGTTTGATCCTCCATATCGATGTAGCAAGATCCTTGTGCAACATTAAAAACCGAACTCTCTGTCGAACGGTAAATACTCCCCGCAAAATTTGAGGGAAGTAATTGCATAAAGGCCGCCATTGTTTTAAAGGCAAACTCACCGCTAACCTCATTCGAATAGACATATTTAAAGCCATGGGCAGGATCGCACAAGGATTCATCATTTGCTCGCTCTTTAAGAATTGCAGATATTTTCTTGAATGGAAAAATTAAAGGCTGCGCCTGATCCACCGGTACCTGCTTTAAAGGAAAAGTCTGGGCTGAATAATTTTCGCGAAAGTGGGCCCCAAATAGACTAGTAAATGGAGTGTCTAAACCGTCCATCCAAACAACTGCCTCTTCTCCCTCATTGCCGTGATCGTGCCAAGACCAGCTTGGCGTAACTACAAAATCTCCCGGACTCATTGGAACTTTATGGCCATCAATACTTGTATAAGCACCCGCGCCCTCTACTAAAAATCTCAGGGCGTTGGGGGTATGCCGATGCGAAAAAGCAAACTCCCCGGGTAGGATAATCTGCTGGCCAGCAAATAAAGAGTTTGCAATAAAAGACGTGCCCCTGAGCGAGGGATTTTCCATCACTAAAACTCTGCGTTCAGCATCCTTTTTGGTAATTAATTGGGTAGCCTCATCAAGTAAAGGTCTCATTTGCTGATATGGCCAATGCGCCACCACACAATCCGAACCTGGCACTAATTTGACCTGCCGATCCCAAAGAGGTAATAGCCCCAGCGCATGAATACGCTCTTTAAATTCGATTAGTGCCTCTAGATTATGAACTTGATTCATCAAACGATCTCAGCTTACTGCCGCAGTCGTCTCAAATATAGAAGCTCTGCCCCCAGAAGTCTGCTTAACCATAACGGTCATCGAACCAATTTTTTCAAATTCAATTTTGACATGGTCACCTCCCTTTATAGGACCTACCCCAGCAGGAGTCCCAGCTGCAATAATGTCACCCGGCTCTAAGGTCATAATGTGAGAAGCTATCTCAATCATGCCAGGAATATCAACGATTAAATCCCGCGTATTAGCGTCTTGCCGCAACTCGTCGTTAACCCATAATCTACCGCGCAAATTACTCGGATCACCAAGTTCATCAGCAGTCATAATCCACGGACCTACTGGACAAAAAGTATCAAAAGCTTTCCGAGCAACTCGCTCTTCCTTACCCCGCACCACAATATCCATTAAACATGAGTATCCAAATACGTAATCTTGCCAATCCTCTCTAGGGATATCCTTTCCACGTTTACCAATCACGATAGCTAATTCACATTCGTGATCAATTCGACGATCCGGCAAATCTGGTAAAAGAATCGGATCACTAGGCCCACTCAATGAAGAAGGCGGCTTTAAAAAAAATCCTAAGTTATTTGCCTTAGCTTGCCGACCCATTTCAGTTGCATGATCATGGTAATTAATCGGATAAGCAATCACCTTAGAACTTGCTGGGATCGGAGTAAGTAACTGGACTTGAGATAACGGTATCCTTGGCCTTGCAAGGGCAGCACGCAGAGTCGGCTCAAATTGTTGATACTCAGCAATCAAGCGGTTCATAGCGACTAAAGGCCAAGCCTCAAGATCTTTATTGACCAGATCATTGATATCAATGATCTCCTCATCAACTACGATGCCAATATGTCCCTCATTAAATCGTGCAAGTTTCATCCAATCCTCTACAATTTTTTTGATTTTTTACTACTTGTTGAAAATAAATTTATACTTATCATATATGAAATCCTTCCTAATTCAGATAAATTACCAAACAGTGCGATTGAGCGAGTCCTTATGTTGATTGTTGAGTTCGTTGTTGAGTTGGTTGTTGATTTTTAATTTCTCCCATGAGAAAGACTTGCTTGCGCATACCCTACCTACTCCTGATATCTTTCCTGATGTTGTTTGGGCCAATTACTTATTCCCAAAATCCAAGCTTAAATTATCCGAATAAACAAATTACCCTCGTTGTACCCTACACAACTGGTAGTACGGCCGATCTACTCGCTCGCCATATCGGCAATAAACTCTCTACTAAGTTGAGTGTGCCAATCATCGTTGACAATCGCGCGGGAGCAGCAGGTGTGATCGGTACTGATTTTGTTGCTAAATCTGCGCCTGATGGCTATACCATTCTATTCACAGCAACTTCGCACGCATCGGTTGCGGCCATTAGAACTAAATTGCCATATGACCCCATTCAAGGCTTCTCGGCGATTAGTCTTCTAGCCACAAGTGCAATGGGTTTAGTGATCAATCCAAATCTACCCCTCAATTCATATCAAGACTTCATAGCGCATGTCAAATCAAATCCAAATCAATATACCTACTCTTCTCCTGGAACAGGAACTACCCAACACTTGGCAATGGAGTTGCTCAAACAAAAAGGTGGCCTAGAAATTCTCCACGTACCTTATAAAGGTATTTCAGGAGCAATTACTGATCTAATGGGTGGTCATGTGCAAGCTAGTGTAGTTTCTTTGCAAGCCGCAAACACCTATCTCCAAAGTGGGCAACTCAAAATGCTAGCTATATTTAGTGAAGATCGCTCTAAAGCTTTTCCTAAAGTGCCTACGCTCAAACAAGTTGGTATGAATGAAGTCGTAGATACTTGGTATGGCGTCTTAGGTCCCGCAAAACTCCCAAGTGAAATTATTCAAAAATTAAATACTGAAATGAATCTTCAACTCAATACCCCAGAATTGAAAGACCTCATGGATAAGCAAGGTTTAAATCAGGTGGGCGGTCCAAGCGAAAGGATGCAAAATCTCCTGCAAACAGATATTAGTAAGTGGAAGTTGGTGGTAAAAAATGGCAATATTAAAACTGAATAAAGGTGCATCAATGAGTATTATTGAAGACTTAGTTATCGCATCTCGTATTTGTGTAGAACATGGCGTCATTGATGCCTATGGCCATGTCAGCGCCCGAAATCCTGAAAATCCAAATACCTACTTTATCTCGCGTGATCTCGCCCCAGAACTGATTACGCAAGCAGATATCCTTGAATTAGATATGGAAAGTAAACCCATCAAACCGGATAGTCCAAGAAGTTATAACGAGCGATTTATTCATAGTGAAATTTATAAAGCCCGGCCAGATGTGCATTCGATCGTTCATAATCATTCACCAACCGTAGTCCCTTTTAGCTGTACCAATTGTGAGTTACGCCCCATATTTCATATGGCAGCCTTCATTGGATTAGGCATACCGAACTGGGATATCCGAGAGGCTGAGCTTGGCACAGATATGTTGGTGCGAAATAGCCTGCACGGTAAATCCCTCGCAGATAAACTCGGTGCTCATCCCGCAGCACTCATGCGCGGCCATGGCTCTGTGGTTGTGGGAGAAAAAATTCAAATTGCAGTTGGCCGAACAATCTATCTGGAACAAAATGCCAAAATGCAATATCAAGCAATGACCATGTTTGGCAAACCAACAGAGGTCATCTATATGGATGATGATGAAGTGTCTGCGAATGTTAAATGGCAAGAGTACTACCGCTCCTGGGATTTATGGAAAAAAAAGTGGCAAAAAAAACTAGCGCAGGAGTAATTCTTCCTCATGCAAGTAAAGCCCACTTTAAATCCTGATGTCATCATCGTGGGTGCTGGACCTGTTGGTCTAGCTTTAGCTATTGAACTCGGACAACGAAATATTTCCTGCGTTATCCTCGAAAAAAATGAACGGGTTGGCTACGCCCCTCGAGCTAAAACAACGAATGCTAGAACTAGAGAGCATTTCCGTCGTTGGGGTATTGCACAAAACCTGCGCAAAGCATCTCCTCTAGGGATGGACTACCCGTCTAATGTGGTTTTTTGCACCAGACTTTCCGGCTTTGAATTAATGCGCTTTGAAAATGCTTTTTACTGCGCACCAGGGAGAAATCCCTTATATTCTGAGCATTCTCAATGGATCCCTCAATACACCGTTGAAGAAGTCATGCGCAGCCATGTTAGTGCCTTACCATCGGTACAAATGCTATTTAATACGGAAGTTTTACAAGTCAGCCAACAAGCAGATCAAGTCCAACTAGTGGCCCACACCAAAAGTAATCAATCAACATTCCAACTCGCAAGCAAGTTTTTAATTGGCGCTGACGGCTCTAAAAGCAAAATCCGAGAAGAAATTGGCGCCAAAATGGAAGGTATCCATGGTCTATCTAAAAATTACAATATCGTTTTTAAAGCACCAGGTTTAGAAAAAGCCCATCTCTTAGGTCCGGCAATTATGTATTGGCAAGTTAATCCAGATGCACCTGGATTAATCGGGCCGATGGACCAAGATAAGTGGTTTTTTATGCCAACTGGCGTCCCTAAAGAAGCCAAATTTGATCTAAGTTCATCTACTGAATTAATCAAAAAATCAACTGGTATTAACCTACCCTATGAAGTCTTGTCATCCGACGAGTGGATTGCAAGTCGACTAATTGCTACTTCCTATCAAAATCGCAGAATATTCCTAGCCGGTGATGCTTGTCATTTACACCCACCATTTGGGGGCTATGGGATGAATATGGGCATTGCCGATGCAGTCGACCTAGGCTGGAAAATTGCCGCAAATTTACAAGGCTGGGGAGGTCCATTACTTTTAGATAGTTACGAAATTGAGAGAAGGCAAGTCCATGACCTAGTCATGAATGAGGCCGTTGTGAATCATGGTGTTCTTGGCAATCAACTGTGGGTCGATGGGCTCGAAGATCAGACCATCGTAGGAGCAGAACTCAGAAAACAAGTTGGTCAGCGTATCGAAATTACCAAATTGCGCGAGTTCTCTACTTTGGGCATTATTCTTGGCTATAGATATGAACATTCACCAGTCATTGTCGATGATCATCAAAGCTATCCGCCGATCGATTTTATTAATTATGTTCCATCCTCAAGACCCGGTTGTCTCGCACCACATGCCTGGATGCACGATGGTAGCTCTCTGTATGATCATTTTGGCATGGGGTATACCCTAATTTGCTTCAATAAAGATAGTATCTATTTATATGAATTTTTGCAGTTAGCTCAACAAATGGGTATCCCTTTTAAAATGATTTCACCAATTGAACCAGGTATTTCACAACTCTACCAAAAACAATTGACAATTATTCGGCCCGATCAACATATTGCTTGGCAAGGTGATGATCTTCCTAAAAATCCCCAAATGCTTCTGAAGCATATTACTGGCCAACAATAATGTCTTCAACTTTACCTGCGCATTCTCCTATGTCAATCATGAAAAAATTTATCGCACTTTATCTCAATGTGTTTATTTGTATAAATGCTTTCGCGCAAGCGTATCCTGACAAACCCATCAAAATTGTTACCTCCTTTTCTGCGGGCAGTGGGCCTGACGCCTTACTTCGCAATGTCAGCGAAAAAATGAGTAAATCGATTAACCAAGCTGTCATCGTAGATAACAGGCCTGGAGGTAATGGTTGGATTGCAGCTGATTTGGTTCGTAAAGCGCCAACAGATGGTTATACCTTCTTACAAGTTGACAATACCCATGTAGCCCTCCAGCAACATCTATTTAAGAAAATGCCGTTTGACTTTAACAAAGAGTTTGAACCTGCGGCACCGATTTTTTGGACAAACTTTTTTATCGTCGTTCCAATGAACTCCCCATGGACAAGTGTCGCCGACCTCATCGCTGCCGCTAAAGAGAAAAATGGTCGATTATCGTTCGGCTCTTGGGGTGTGGGAAGTGCTGCCCACTTGGGATCTGCCCTTCTTGAAACAGAGATCGGATATCCCATGCTGCACATTCCGTTTAAAGAAATTCCGCAAGTCTATAACGCGGTTGCTAGTGGAGATATTGACTGGGCATTCGGTACCGCTGCATCTGCAGGCCCGTTATACCGAGGGAAAAAAGTTAAGTTTTTAGCAATCGCTGCGCCAAAAAGACTCGATGGCTATAACGATGTGCCAACAGTGACTGAAGCTAATGGCCCCAAAAACTTCGAACTAAAGACCTGGGTGGCCATTTACGCGGCTAAAGGTACACCTAAAGTTATGCTGGATAAATTCAATCAAGAGATGCGCCTGGCTTTATTGGATCCAGATATTCAAAAAAATATGCGAACTTTTGGTTTTGAGCCTTGGTTTAACTCGCCAGCAGAGGTCCAAAAGGAAGCGGATAGTCAATCTAAGAAATTTGCGACAATTGTAAAAAATACCAAAATATCGATTGACTAACCTTCTTGACCAAACCATGAAAGAGACCACCGTGAAAACTAAAATCCACCCTCTTCTTTTAATCTTTATCTCTTTTATTACTCTCACCACTTGGAATGCATACGCACAAGGGAGTTCTAATACCTTTCCAAATCGCCCCGTTACTCTTGTCGTACCATTTACGTCTGGTAGCGGCAGTGATACCATCGCTCGCATTATCAGCCCAAAACTTGCCGAGCGCTGGAAGCAAGCAGCCGTTGTCGATAACCGTCCCGGAGCAAGTGGAAATTTAGGTGCGGATAAAGTGGCTAAGTCAACTCCAGATGGCTACACCCTATTAATGGCCATCGATACCATGACGATGACGCCGGCTGTTTATAAAAGTATGCCATTTGACCCCATCAATGATTTAGCACCGATAGCAAGACTAGCTGTTGCCACCTATGCAATGGCAATCAATAACGATGTACCCGCGAAAGATCTCCCCAGTCTTTTGACCTATATCAAGAATAAGCCCGGACAATTGAATTACGGTACACCTGGAAATGGAACGCCCCATCATTTAGTCATGGAATATCTAAAAAATTTAAAAGGTCTGGATATGCTCCATGTTCCCTATAAGGGACTTGCTGGTGCTCAAACAGACCTGATCGGCGGACAAGTACAAGTCATGTTTGCAACTTTTAACTCATTATTACCTCTTGGTAAGGGAAATAAAATCAAACTCTTAGCAGTTACCGGTGCAAAACGCTCAGAACTCATGCCCGATGTTCCTACTTTTACCGAGCAAGGTATCCCTGAAATGGAAAACCTGTTCCCATGGTACGCAGTTCTTAGCCCAGCGAACACACCAAAAGACTTACAAAATAAAATCTATAAAGATTTTTCTGAAGTCATGCAACTCGAAGAGATTAAAAAGCAATTAAGTGACCAAGGTATATTTGTGCGACTCTCAACCAGCGAGCAACTAAAAGATCTCATTAAAACAGATATCGATCGTTGGAAAAAACTCGTACAACAAGCAAATATACCAACTAACTAAAGGTTTTAGTCATGCAAAGTCAACAAGCTTGTATTGATATTTACAACCATGTCATGCCCCCCAAGTATCTCGAAGAAATGAAACGGTATAGCTCAGATCCAGGCCTAGCTAAAAGAATGATGAGCCTACGACTCCTATGGGACATACCAGCTCGTGTAGAAATGCTTAAAAAGTATCCCCAAGTAAAGCAAATATTAAGCTTGGCTGTGCCATCCCCCGAAATGTTAGTTGGACCAGACCTATCCCCTCAACTAGCCAGAATCGCTAATGAAGGCATGTTTGAAATGTGCCAAACTTGGCCTGAATTTTTCCCAAGCTTTGCTGCTACCCTGCCAATGAATAATCCAGAAGCCGCGCTGGCAGAAATGGATTTTGCAATTCATCAAATGGGCGCTGTAGGAGTTCAAATATTAACCAGCGTAAATGGTAAAGCAATCGATCAACCCGAATACTTTGCAATTTTTGAGCGGATGGCAAATCATCACCAAATGCCAATCTGGATGCACCCGATTCGGCTGGCAAAAAAACCAGATTATGTCGATGAAGAAAAGTCTAAATATGAAATATGGCAAGTCCTTGGATGGCCTTTCGAAACAAGTGTTGCGATGTCAAGAATGGTTTTCTCTGGACTATTTGACCGCCTACCCAATATAAAAATAATTACCCATCATTGTGGTGGTATGCTGCCCTATTTTGGTAAAAGAGCGGAAACTCTTTGGGCCCAACTCGGATCAAGAAGTGCTGATGGTAGTGAAGCAGATGTCTTAAAAAATCTAAAAAAGCCACCCATCGAATATTTCAAAATGTTTTATGGTGATACGGTACTCGGTGGCTCAAGCTCAGCGCTACGCTGTGGACTGGATTTTTTTGGAGTGGATCAAGTACTGTTTGCCAGTGATTGCCCGTTTGACCCCGAGGGCGGTGAAATGTATATCCGTGAAGGCATTAATTCTGTCTTTAACGTTGGCTTAGGTCCTGAGGATATTCATAAAATATGCTGCGGTAATGCCTCTAAAATTATGTCTAAAAGCCATGCGATCTCCTAGGCCGTATGACTCATTTTGATCTATCTAGTTAACCCAGTCTATCTAACTTCATAAACTCCAAGTTTTCTATGCAGTGGTGCTTCATCAACCATAAAAATACAGGCAGGCTCTGTCGCCGAATGATTCTTTAAGGTCACCGGAGTATATCCAGGAGCGCAGCAAGTATCTGCGATTGAAAGTTTAAATTGCTCTGCTGCAATATGCACAGATATCTCACCCTCAATCACGTGATACACAGATGCTGGAGATCTAGCCGGTAAAGTCAGAGTCTGATCAGGCCGTAACATCAGCGCATAAAAACCGAGAATATTTTCGGCGTCGTGACCAGTCAGCGGGTTGACGTAAGTAACTTGCAAAACCTCAACCAAAGGATCCTGTTTCGCCATCATTTCTAAACTGGCGCGAACGTCCTTCCAAGCATAACGCAACATCGGATACTGACTATTACTTTTGGGATTAAGACTTGTCGGTAACACGCCACCATGAACATATAATTCGCTTAACTGACCATTACTCACGTTTTGACTCTTTCCCTCTTCATGATAAGACGTCTCCATATAATAAACAATCGGCAGATCTAAAACATCTAACCAAATAACTGGTTCTTGGCCTTCATGGCCGTGCTCGTGCCACAAACCAGTTGGTGTCAGAATCAAATCGCCACGATGCATCTGTAATTTATCACCATCAACCGTTGTGTATGCGCCCTCACCCTCGACAATCATCCGTACTGCATTTGGTGTATGCCGGTGGGAAGCCGCATACTCTCCTGGCAAGAGTAACTGCATTCCTAAATAGATCGCCGAACTTGCCTGCATTTTTTCGATCCCATGACCAGGATTAGCTAATACAAGTACCCGACGTTCCGCTTTTTCAATGGGCGCTAAATCTCCCGCTTCCATCAGTAATGGCCGAATCGCCGTATACTCCCAACATATCGGCTTAGTCTGACGTGTGGGAATTTTAGGAGGCAGAACACCGCGTAAACTCGGCCATAAAGGAACTAAATTTTGCTTTAAAAGCTCTTGACGATACTCTAATGGTAAGTCTTCTAAGCGTCCTAGTTCTTCCATATTCAATTCCTTATTAATCTGTACTAAATGCTCTTATCATAAATCATAACAATCATCGATTAGAACTAAAAACTTGATATACACTAGAATCACCGTGAAAATATAGAAAATAACCCAACAATAAAGAAAACACGTTCATATGCACATCACAATTATTGGCGCTGGAATTGGTGGACTAACCTTAGGTCTTGCTTTGCATCGTCTGGGGATATCCTGTGACATTTACGAATCAAACGCTGAGTTAAAGCCTGTTGGAGTGGGTATCAACATCCTGCCCCATGCTAGCCAATTTCTTTGTAAAGAACTCGGTCTCGAAGAAGAGCTGAGTAAACTGGCGGTCTTAACTCAAGAATCAATCTTTTTTAATCGCTTTGGACAAAAAATCTACTCGGAACCTGCCGGTAAATTTGCCGGCTATGATTACCCACAATTTTCAATCCATCGGCACGACCTCCTACAAACTCTATTAAATGCCTATCTTTTGCGTGTCGGATCTGAGCATCTTCATCTTGGCTATGCGGCTCTTTCAGTTGATGCATCAAAAGGAACAACAATATTTCAAATAAAACAATCTGGCGAGATATTGGAAATAACCAGCGATTGTGTTGTGGCCTGTGATGGACTGCACTCAGTCATCCGCAAGCAACTCCACCCAAATGAAGGAGCTCCAAAGTACTCCGGAGTGAATATGTGGCGCGGCGTGACGCGCGCCCCAGCTTTTTTAACGGGCGCATCAATGGTTCGTGCTGGCTGGCTTACCCATGGGAAAATGGTTATCTATCCCATTCGGAATCAGATTGATACAGCTGGAAATCAACTCATTAATTGGGTTGCTGAAATTGAAACGCCTAAATACCTCAAGCGGGACTGGAATAAAAAAGGCCATTTAGATGATTTTATTGGGGCATTTGAGGACTGGCAATTTGACTGGCTAGATGTGCCAGCATTGATGAGAAATGCCGATACAATTCTAGAATTTCCCATGATCGATCAGGACCCTCTGCCATTTTGGACTAAAGAATTAACGACTCTATTAGGTGACGCTGCGCATCCCATGTATCCCAGAGGCTCAAATGGTGCAGGTCAGTCCATCTTGGATGCGCGCTGCCTTGCTGAACTCTTAGCCCAAGATCAACCTGTATCTCAGGCGTTGATTGCCTACGAAAAAAAACGCTTATCAGAAACTGCGCAAGTCGTTTTAGCAAATCGCATCAATCCGCCAGATGCTATATTAAGAGAGGTCTACGAACGCTCCTCAGATCAGCCCTTTGATCAGATAGACAATATTATTTCCGCGCAAGAACTCAGCCAAATCTCGAATAACTATAAAAAAATCACTGGCTCAGATCCTGCCAGTCTGGGGCGATAAAATGCATTTCATATCTGATACATTCTGTTTAGCAATGCTCACCCGTATTTCTCGGGCAGTTTATCTAACGATCCTAGCTAGCCTATCAGCGTATTCCTGGGGACAAAATCCTCCCCAAGAAAATAAATCTGCAGCTAGTAGCCCCATTAAATTAATTGTGCCATTTACCCCTGGAACTGGGATTGATATTATTGCCAGAAGCGTTTCTCAGCCACTATCCCAAGCACTCGGACAACCTGTTATTGTTGAAAATAGGGTAGGAGCATCGGGGAACATTGGGACTGAACTCGTCGTTCGGTCTAAGCCTGACGGCAATACACTTTTAGTGACAGTTAGTACCCTAGTAATGAACCGCGCTCTATATAGTAACCTCACCTTTGATGCCGTCAAAGACCTAATCCCAATTACATTAGCTGCCAAAGGCGAACTGGTTTTAGCTGTCCCAGAAAAATCTTTGCAGACAACCCTGAAAGACTTCATACAAAGTGCTCAAAAAAATCCAGGAAAAATGAGCTATGGCTCCCCTGGAATTGGAACTCCTCATCACTTATCCATGGAACTTTTTAAAAACGAAACGCAAACCAAACTGCTCCATGTTCCCTACCGTGGCACTGCGCCCGCTTTTACTGACTTACTTGGCAATCAAATTGATGCGATGTTTATCCCAATCCACGTAGCCCAAGAACATATTAAATCAGGAAAATTACGCGGCCTTGCTCTAGGAGCCACAAAACGCAATGTGCGGACTCCGGAAATTCCAACTTTTAAAGAGCTAGGCTTTGAACAAATGAATGTTGAGATGTGGTACGGCTTTATGGCACCAAATGGACTATCTAATAACGATTTAAACCGACTTGGTAATGCTTTAAGGAAAATTCTCGTCGATCCTAGCCTAAAAACTGGTTTTGAAAGTCAAGGATTAGATCCTGTCATCAGCTCGTCTGAAGAGTTTAAAAATATCATCGCTATGGACGCTAGCCGCTGGGCAAAATTAATCCAACTGCAAGGAATTAAGCCAGAATAACTGATTTAGCAAAGATTGCTTATGAAATATCAATAAACGCCTAACTAAAACGCACTGTTTCAACACCCTCGACAATAAAGGCATGGAAATCACAAGCTTCCCGCCTGACTTCTTTAGCCTGGGCATATTCTGGTGAATCAAAAAAAACTTTCGCCATATTTTTGTCTTTAAACTCTAAAATTACTACGCGTGAATGTGGCATCTCACCTTCAACAACCTCGATGTCCCTTCCGCGAATAACAAATTTTGCGCCATATCGCTCTGCAGTTGCAGCTGATAAGGTTGCATATTCAAGAAACTTTTCTTGATTGGTAACGGTGATTAGGGCAACTAAATATGCTGACATATATTCCTATTATTCCTATTAGATTCCTGCAAATTAATTCACTGAATTTCTATAATTCATATAGCTTTGATAAATAGTACTCGCTATCAAATGATAGAGCAAGGGTTTGTGAATGCTTTCAAAGTGCACTTAACTAGCGCTGAGCAATTGGTAAGAAACTCCTTTTTTTGATCACATAGGGTGCAACTAGCATCCACAAAAAAGATAATCCCTGCAAAATAATCAGTACTTTGAAAGAACTATTGATAGCTTCTGACTTTGTGCTACCTTGCAGTATCAACCAATCCATTAAAAACCCAATTCCCCACTGAATCATAAAAGCTCCTCCAAAAATCAAAATATTGATCGATGTACTTGCTTTACCACTAATCGACCTTGGAAAAAATTGATTAAATACAGACTGTCCTAGAATAAAAACTGTCGATAACAAAGCAAATAAAAATAAATAAATAGCAGAATGTTCTTTCGGCATATATAACGCTAGTGCCTGCATTAATAATGCTAAGCCAGAAAAGATAGCGACATATTTAAAAATAGATAAACCCATCTGTTGTAGGATTCTCGGAATAAACATATTCGCAGCATAACCCAGCAAAAGCATTAAATTGAACAGGAATAAATAATTGGCAACCTCAGGCTCAGATAAGCCAATGTAGTCTCTGAACCAGTTCCCTAACCAGAGTGTTTGAATTGCGTAAAATCCGCCGATATTGAATATTCCCATCGGAAATACTTGTTTAAAGTTACCACTTTGAATAATAGGTAAATAAGCCTGTAACCAATCAAAGGATTTTTTTTGCTGATGTTTAGAAACGACTGGGGTCGGGTCCGAGGCTTTTGGAATACCAAAATAAATGACAAATACTGAAATGACTAACAGTACCACCATGATCCAAAATATGCCCCGCCAACCTAATGTGGGTAAAGCCATTTGGACTGGTATCGTCATCAGCATAGCTCCTGCCGTGCCACACATTAACATCGCAGATGCTAAGGGTCCTTGATATTCTGGTTTAAACCACCGACCATAAAAGGCAAAAGCACTCATCAAACAAGAGGATACCCCGATCCCAATAAACCATCTCCCCAGAGTCAAAAAAGATACCTCTTGAGCGGTTACAAAGAGCACACTACCTAAAACGGCAATCAGTAACAAAAAGCTTTCAGACTTTCTTGATCCATATTGATCTAACCAATGTCCAAGAGGCAATTGCATCATAAAAAAACCAATAAAAAAAGCCGCCGACATAACCCCTAAAATCGTATTACTAATCCCCATATCAGCAATCAAATTGGGCGCTATGATCGCATTAATCCCCCGAATACCGTAGGACAATAAATAAACAAAAGCAAAACATAAAAAGATCCGCAGTCCAAGCCATCCTTGGATTGGATATATCAGAGTTTTACGCGGAGTTTGCAAAGGAATATTCATGGGCGTCGGGGACTAGCTTAGCATGTATTTGAAAGGAGCCCTCTTTCAAATAAGTCATCTATGCGAAGAATTTGGATCACTAATCATCTAATTCTTGCAAGTTCGACCTGGCAATACAAGTGCTTAGATCTTTCAGTTAATTGATTTAGATGTAATTTGCCTTAATCTTCTTTCATCCCAGCAGATTTAACAATAAATCCTAAACGACTTTTTTCTGCTTTAATAAATTCATTAAAGGCTTGCCGAGTTCCACCAACCGGTTCAATTCCCACCGCTTTTAATTTATCAGCGGTTAGATTGTCTTTCATAGCAGCATCAACTGCACCTGCTAGCTTATCTAAAATTACCGATGGCACCCCTGTGGGAGCGTGGATTCCAGCCCAGTGAGCAATTTGCAATTCAGGAAATCCCTGCTCAACTGCAGTAGACAATTCCGGGAAAGCCGAGATGCGTTTAGTCCAAGTCGTAGCGAGGGCTTTAAATTTTCCACCAGTTTTAATATTCGGTAATGCCACAATACTTGCCTCAGACGTTCCAATAACCTGCCCCCCCATTACAGCTGTTGCACTCTCTGAACCGCTTTTATAGGGCACTGGAATAAATTTTGCGCCATATTTCGTATTTAAAAGCTCAGCAACAAAATGGGGCGTACTGCCTGTTCCGGCAGTAGCAAAATGAAATCCTGGGCCAAGCTTGGAGGCTTCAATCAAATCCTTTAAATCCTTCCATTCGGATTTGGCAGAAACAACCACCACAGAAGGTGATAGTGCAATCATGACAACCGGCGTCAGATCAGTCTCTTTATACAGAGAATTTTTTTTAATCATGGGGTTAGAAATAACACCCGCCGCACTAATTAAGAAAGTATATCCGTCTGGGATAGTCTGCGCCACATAAGCTGAACCAATCGATCCGCCCGCTCCAGGGCGATTCTCAATAATGATGTTTTGATTGAGTTGTTTTGAGGCACCTTCAGCCGCAGATCTTGCCATTAAATCATTAGCTCCGCCCGCTGCAAAAGGAACCACGAATTTAATTTGTCGATTAGGCCAAGTCTGCGCAACAGCAATCGAACTCACTCCTAGAAAAAGAATTAGAAATTGACAAATATGCACAAAATAAGGCTTATTCATTAGCCTGTCCTAAATAGCAAATCATCTTGTCATTGCTCCATAAATTAAGTCTTGAACTTGCTCTCGGTAATACTTTCTGAGCTCTCCTGGAGCCGCTGTTCCAAAGACAACCACCAGCTTTTCTTTCGGGTCGGCAAAAAATGCTGTCCCGTAGGAACCGTTCCAACTGAACTCCCCCACGTTACCAGGCACCGCCGCTAAACCAGGCTCCAGTCGAACCGCTACACCCAGTCCAAACCCATATCCATCTCGATGCGGCTCTACATTTGCAACCCGATTATCAATATTTTTGCCTAATTGATTCGAGGTGAATAGCTGAACCATTTGGGGACTCAAAATACGCTTACCATGCAATGCACCACCATTGACTAACATCTGTCCAAACTTTAAATAATCCGTTACAGTTCCTAAGGAACAACCGCCGCCACACTCAAAAGTAACATCTTTTTCTACAGGATGAATTCTTTGAGGCTTGTTATCAAGTGGGTTTAATTTAAATGCTCTAGCTTGACGAGACTTCTTACTTTCAGGGATATGAAACCCCGTATCTACCATATTCAAAGGAGCCCACAAAGTGTCTCTTAAATACTGATCGAGGCTTTTATTCGATACCTTTTCTAAAATAGCTCCGAGCATTTCAAAGGAAACGCTATATTCAAAAACTGTTCCAGGTTGATACACCAGGGGCAACTGGGCGATTTTAGAAATAAACTCTTTAGTACCGTTCATACTAGGCAAGTCTGCGCCAGCTGGATAAAGAGCGGAGGCAGATCCACCAGTATCTGGGCGGCCACCATAAGTCAAGCCTGAGGTATGGCGCAATAAATCTTGAATTGTGATTGGCCTACGGGGATTAACATAGTCAATTGAGCCATCCGCCTTTTGATTAGCTACTTTCATACCAGAAAGTTCGGGGTAATAATCAATCGCCTTACTATAAAGAGGTAATTTTCCCTGCTGCGTTAGGTTCAATACGCCAACCGAAACCATCGGCTTAGTCATTGAAGCTAGCGCAAATATGGCATCGATGGGCATTGGTGTTTTTGTTTCAGGATCTAATACGCCGTGCGCTTTTAAATAAACCAACTTACCGTCTCTTAAAATTCCAACC
>Ga0214921_10000824_pt1 | contig 55342 bp, 66 predicted proteins | sample LL1505_MetaG_FD_177992 | JGI IMG/M metagenome (GOLD analysis project Ga0214921, IMG submission 177992) | Freshwater microbial communities from Lake Lanier, Atlanta, Georgia, United States - LL-1505 | ecosystem: Environmental > Aquatic > Freshwater > Lake | place: USA: Georgia | collected... | reverse complement strand
GTCCAATGAGTCCAATGAGTCCAATGAGTCCAATGAGTCCAATGAGTCCAATGAGTCCAATGAGTCCAATGAGTCCAATGAGTCCAATGAGTCCAATGAGTCCAATGAGTCCAATGAGTCCAATGAGTCCAAGTAAATACGAAATAACTTATATAAATAGTTTTTAATTATAAACCTATGCTAAATACTGTATTTGTAAGTGGATATGTATCAAGAGATAATAATATGTATGAACATCGTAAAACAGAAGATTATATCAATTATGGAAAGAAGTTGTTAGGGTTAGATATATTTCAAGTAATTTTCATAGAAAAAGAAACATTTCAAACATACTTGAATGAATATAATTCAACCATAAATACTTTCAGATATGAATCCAAACCATTTGAGTATCTATTGAAAAACAATAAAATATTTGTCTTCTTTGAAAAGGAAGATAATTATTTATACAAATACAAAGATGAGTTGATTCATTTTCAAGTAAATACAGACAATCCAACAAAAGACACAAAAGAATATATGTTTATTCAATGTCATAAAACAGAATGGGTTAAAATGAGTATTGAATTATTATCTCAAGTAAATTTACTACAAGAACAAGAATTTATTTGGTTAGATTTTGGTATTTATCATATCATAAACAATGAAGACTTATTAAACGACACAATAAAAAAAATGACAAATAAACATGATAAAGTTCGTATAGCTTCATGCTGGAATATAAACGAATGTTATCATAAAGATCTATATACAGAAGTAATATGGTATTTCTGTGGTGGAGTATTTGGTGGAAATAAAAAAAGTATTACCCAGTTTGCGGATCTAATGAAAAAGAAATGTTTAGAACTCATAAAAGAAAAAAGAATAACATGGGAAGTAAATATATGGTATATGGTATATCAAGAAAACAAAGAATTATTTGATCCATATTTTGCTATTCACAATATAAGTATACTAGAAAATTATTAATCTCAGATAATAATATGAATAAAAAAGCAGAAATAAAAGAAATACGTTGTTTTTTCTTTGTACATTTTTTATCTATCATCATTTTTGCCATCATCAATTATTATCTCATGATAAACATAGAGAAACATTTTTTAACAAACCCAAATATTTCTAAAAAGGTATATGATAATAAAATATTAAGTGCCTTATATTATTGCGCAGGAATAGAATCAACAAATGGATCTACTGATTTAATTCCCTCAAGTATTACATCAAAATCTGTAGCTTTACTACAATACATAGCAACGATACTAATAACAGGATATTTTTTGTTTTAAAAAGAGATCAATTTGTTGGTTACTAAATAACTATGAACTTTCTTGATGATATTAATTAATAAAATACATCCATAAATAAACAATAATAATCTAGACTCACGATCAATCTCAAGAGGTTCTTTTCTAGGGAAAAACAAATACATCAATAAAATTGTCATACTCAAGACAAAAACAAATTCTGTTCTTTCCTTCCATGTTTGAAATTGAGTACTCTTAGCTAATGTATTAGGTGTTTTGGCAAAATGCGAATAATAAAAGAAGCCTAAAGCGGCTACAATAAATAATATCTTAATACCAACGATAAATATCAGATAAATATCATAAAACCTTAAAAACTTCATAATATATATAATAAAACAATTTAAATATATACATCATGATAATATGGGCAAGAGTTCCCGAGCGGTCAAAGGGGCAAGACTTAAGATCTTGTACATAATGTTTCGTGGGTTCAAATCCCACCTCTTGCAAAACCGGATTAACTCAGTTAGGTAGAGTGCCAGCCTTTTAAGCTGGAGGTCAAGGGTTCGATCCCCTTATTCGGTACTGCTTCATTAGCTCAGTAGGTAGAGCATTCGGCTGTTAACCGAAAGGTCGTTGGTTCAATCCCAACATGAAGCGTTTATATAAATATATTTGAAAACTTATTAAATATATTTAAAATTGAAATGTTTTTATAACATACAAATAACAAACAAAATGGAAAAGTTTCATCTCATGTTTAACAAGGCCGTTCAAGGTTATCATATGATATCGGCAACTCCGATTAGTGAAACTTTATGGGAAGATATCAATACGTTAATTTTAAGACATAGTGATTGTGAAATTCATTCAACAAGTAGCGGTAGTCATTTATCAGGTATGGATATAGATTCTTCTTTTGGAAGACTGAGTAATAAATCTACCAAGTACTCAAAACAAAAAAAGTTCATAGATATAAGTTCTTATAGGTTAACAACGGTTTGTAGTGAAAAGTCAGTTGGAGATCCATTACAAATCATAGAAGAGATCAACAAAAGAAAAAACTTTGATTACTATTCCATCATCATACGAGAAGAACAAAATCAAGAAATAGAATATGATTGGTTATTAATTCCAAGTAATCATGATGTATTAAATCCTTCCTCTTATGAATGGGAACCAACCATAGGAAAAAGAGGAAAAAACAAAGGAACACAAGTAGGATGGCATACAAATAAAAAAGAGGGTTGTAACATGTCTATTGTGTTTAGTATGTCTTCTCAATTATGGATACATATAGAAATGTCAGAAGAAATAAAATCATTTATAGTAGCAAGAACAAAAATAACAAACAAGCCAAAATACAATTATATAGAACTCGCAAGTCTTTGATTGGCGATAGTAATATAATCTTCGTTTATTTCAAACCCAATAAAATCAACATCATTTTTTAACGCAGAAACACATTCACTTCCAGATCCAGCAAAAGGAATCACAATCAATGATTTTATTTCTTTGTTCATAGAAGCTTTGATCAATGTATCACATAAAGACAATGGTTTTTGTGTTGGATGATCTACTCTTTCTTTTTTTCCTGCTCCTCCAGCTAAAGCAGATACTTTGATAACATCTCTAGGTAATGCTCCCTTTTCATGAGCAGTATAAACAGTTTCTTTGTCTCCTTTACTAAATCTACCCACAGTAGATTTTCTCACTTTTCCAGCAGCATTCTTCAAAAACTCTTCTGTATAAGGTTCTCTGACATCATCTCTATTAAAGACAGGTTTTTCTTTATAACAACATAAAATACTCTCATGGGTTCTTTGCCAGAAATGAAGAGAAGGAGTAACTTTGTTGGTATAATGCCAAACTAACCATCTAACATTACAAGTAATTCTGGTTCTAATAAAAGCAAGATTTTCACTGAATCCATAAATATACAATGTTCCATGAGGTTTTATTATTCTCAAGCATTCTTTGATCCATTCATCACACCATAACAAATAGTCTTCCATAGTTTGTTTGTCACTATCATTTCCAAAGTCTTTTCCGATATTATAAGGTGGATCACAAATAATAAGATCAACAGAATCACTTTCTATTTGTTTCATGCCCAAGATACAGTCCATGTGATGAATTTTGTTTCTTTCCATTGTCATTTCCATTGTCATTTCCATTTCCATCTCTTTATAAAGAAAGATAAAATAATATTTAAAATCAATTTTATTTATAAAATATGTCTTACAAAATAGTAGTCGCAAGATACAACGAAAACGTTGATTGGATTACAGATGACAACAAAATCATCTACAACAAAGGATACAAATTAAATATAGACAATGAAATACTTCTCAAGAATATAGGAAGAGAAAGTGAAACTTATTTACGTTATATCATAGAAAATTACCACAATTTGCCAGATGTTGTAGTATTTACTCAAGGAAACATAAAAGACCATTGCGATAGAAACAATATCAAGATGGACAATATGACTTATTTACTCAAGTTAAAAGAAGAAGCTTTCACTCATGGAAAATCTCTTGTTCCACAACCCCATATACATTTTCATAATGATTTCAATAGAAATCCTTATTGGTCTCCAGATTGGAACAAACAAAATAATTATTATTATTTACACAATAATTATTTGAACAACAACCAACAACTCTTCATACATTGGTTTCAAGAAAACATAGATAAGAATTATCCTAATCCTATCTCTATCTATTGGAATGGTTTGTTTTCCATCCGAAAAGATATAATATTGAAGAGAGATATAGAATATTATAAAAATTTATTATCTCAAGTAAATCATCACGTAAACCCAGCCGAAGGACATTTTTTAGAACGTTCTTGGTATTATATTTTTAACCACTAAATGCTTTAACACACTCCCAAATCTTACTGGACTCTTCCAATGTAAAGGCTCCTCTCTTTTGAGCAACCGTAATAAAGGACACCAACAAACTCAATGCTTTGTTTTGGTCTGTAATCTCCTCATCTACCAAACGAGCAGGCGGAACTGTATTAAGTTTTGAATTATCCTCCATAAAAAAAACTATAAATATTTATTTAAATGATTATTATTAAATTATATTACTTTCCAGTAGATCCAAAACCACCACTTCCTCTTGAGGTAATACTTAATTCTTCTTCTTTGTCTACAAGTTCTACATAAATAGGATTCAATCCAGGAGCACAAATCTGACTGATTCTATCAAATTTTTCTATCTTGTCATTACATCTAACATCAAACCAACATTTCAAGTTCCCGCGATATCCCGCATCAATAATCCCTACTGAATTACACATTCTCAAGGGTGTTTTATAAATACTGGAACGTGGATACATATAAAAGCCCGTAGGGTAAGTAATATGTTCTCCAGTATCATCTGTATGAGTAATTTGATTATCCATAACAGCTTCACATTTGATTCCATAATCAATACAAACTATTTGACATTCCAATAATTTTAGCTCAGGCACAAACAAATCAAATCCAGCATCACAATATTTATCCTCAAGAAACTTCTTGTTGTGTTTTTCAATACTCACACGATACTTTTCTTTCAACTCAGCATCTTCCACATATATTTTTAGTCTCATGCCAAGCATCTTAATTTTAAATAATCAAATATGTTTAAATTCGTTTTTTTGTTTTATTTCTGATACGTCTTTTTGTTTTATTTCTGATACGCCTTTTTGTTTTACGTCTTTTTGTTTTACGCCTTTTTGTTTTACGTCCTCCTTCTTGTGCTAATATTTCTTGTATTTGTTTTATTTCATCTTGTTTTTGTTCTGGGTTTTGTTTTTCTTCATATCCTGCTTCTTCAACTTTATTCTCTGTTTCTTCTAGAAGTCCTTCCGCAGCCTTAAGCACACCTATTAACTCATCCCTTTCTTTCTTTTGTTCACCAGTTAAATTTTTTAGTTGTTCTGCTTGTTTTCTTCTTTCTTCAATTATTTTTTTCATCATTCGTGTTTTTTTTATTTCTTCTTCAAGTATTTTTTTCATACTTAAAGATTCTATTTCAGATTCTCTTGTTTTTTCATAAACCATATTTTGTATTTGTAATCCGTTCTCATGACTAAGATCTCTCCTATCCATAGAACGTTTCATAAACCTAAAAAACAATTTAATTGGAAGTGTTATAAGTCCAAATACGTCAGTAACAGGAAGAGAATTAATCATGTTTTTTGTCATTTCCAATGTAGCACGTAATACAGAAATTATATCTCTAGAAGTTGATGTTGAATCATGTATCAGGCTTGTAGCGGTTTCTAACGCGGATTTTACAACATCACCTGAAGCTTTAGCAACCTTTATAGCACTATTACCAGCTTCTAGACCACTATTAACAACCCTCATAGCCTCAGTAGCAACACCTTTGATTTCTTTTGCCAAGTTATTAGGGTCAACAACTTTATTTTCTGATGCCAAATAATTAGGATTAACACCACCACCAATAGTCATATATTATAAACTTAAAATAAAATTGAAATTAAATAAATACTTATACAAATAATATACAAAGAAATGTCAAGATTCGCCAATTTATCTTCCACTCAAAAGAGCAACGATGGATTTCAAGTGTATTCTAGAAGAAGGAATCAAGTGAGAGAAGCAAGAGAAGCAAGAGAAGTAAAAGTAAAGGATGAAAAAATAATAAAAGAAGAATTGTTCCCATGTTTGTCATCCACACCATTGAAGCCAAAAGAACCCGTCATGAATTATTTAGAGAAAGCCAAGGTCTTACCAAAGGAAGAAGAAAAGAAAGAAATAATAGTAGAAGAAAAAAAAGAAGAAGTATTATTTACTCAAGAGGAAGCACATCAAGTCTTCTCAAATTTAACGGCAAAGTGGAAAAGATTTGAGGATGAATACATAGAAGAATATGGAGAAGAAGAATATTTGAAACAGTATGGTTGCTTTCTTTATTCTTATGTCTCAAGTGATGAAGAAGAGGAGGAAGAAGAGGTAGAGGAAGTAGATTGGTAATATGTTTGGTTTCATAAAAACAAGAAAAATATAATAGTATGGAAGATTATTTTAATGAAATGAATGATTTGGATTTGTCATGTTTGTATGAAGAAAACGATGAGTATGAGAATTATTATTGTTGTAACGTAAACAAAATATATGTACGTTTTTTTTTCATAAACAACAAACAACTAGAATGTAAGAAAAAAATAAATTTTTATTTGAAAGAAGAAAATAAGATATCTCAAGAAGAAATAAATCATTTATTAAACCAATATTCTTCAAAGAAATACAAGTTAAAAAAAATATTAAAATACAATTTAAGTTTGAAAGAAGATGAAGTACTAAAATTTATAAAATTACCAAACATATCTTTTTTAAAGTCCATTGAACATAAAGAAGATATTTATTTTGATCCCACAATAAAAATGTTTCATGAAGTGAATGAGATTATTTTGTTGTTAGAAAAAGAAGAACAACACAATACAACAAAAAAAGTATATCTTAATAAAATAAAATATTCGGACTAATCTTTAACCTTGCTTTGTTTTTTAATACAGCATTGTAATGAAATAACTTATGTTCACAATCTACAACAATCAAATTTCTTTTCGTATTGTATTTCATTAATTTCAGATTATAGTCATACTTTTGTTTAGGTATATATTTCAAGTTCTCTATTGTTTTATCATTATATTTACCATTTATAAAATAAGAAGTTTTATAAATAGCAAAACCATTAAAAGAGGATAGACAGTCCACATAATCATTTGAATTTGTGTTACTCAAAAGTGTTGTAATGTATTTCTGATATGGATGATAATCATGAAACCAATGACAATTAATATAAAATGGGTTTACAGCCAACGCCCAAATATCATAATAAATACGTTTGTTAAAAGTCAATCCATCCCAATTATTCGCATGAGATAAATGATATTTCAATGTATTCAATCTAACAGGAGAAGAACAAACATTATCGCAATCCATGACAATAAAATAATCATAATCAATAAACTTCTCACGTATAATCTTCAAATAAGCATTTCTTGCTTTAGACAAATTTTCAGTACGTTCTTTGAACAAAACATCTTTGTTATGATGAAGAGTTACATTCTTATTCTCCGCCATAAACTCCTCTATCAATTTCAAACTATCATCATTGGATTGATCATAACAAAGAATAATATGGTAATTTTTAAACAACGTTCCTATTTTTTTCATGTTTCCAAAAACATTCTTTAAATGTTTACCACAATTTCGTATGGTTCCACAAATAACACAATTCATAGTATTGTAAAGAATAAATATTATATTTGAATACTCATTTGTTTTTTCAACAAAGAATGAAAAGTAAAAGGCTTACAAAACAACAAAGAGGCCATTTCGCCAAAAGAAGTACGATGTGTATAACAAGAAAAAGAAATGATATGTTTACAATGTTTCATGAGAAAGAAATCAGTAAGTGTATCTAAAACAGATTCCCTCTGTATATTTTTAGATATACCCAGATGAGTAATATTGGTATTTTTAAAACAAGTAAAAGGAAAATACTTGTGAATGATTCTTTTTACAAAAGAGTTATCAGAAAGTATAAGATATTTTTCATTGGATTTTAATGTTTTTTTTAAAATACCAATAATTTTCAAAAGAGCAAAAGAAGATATTTTTTCATTGGAAATTAAAATAGAATCCCCTAAACGTATATGAATAACAACAAATTTATTTTTCTCTAATTTTAATTCAAGTAAATATTTTTGTACAGATTGAATTAAAATATCTTTGGGTTGTATTTGATTCAATACATTCATGATGACTTTTGGGTGGATTGGTTTCAAGGGAAACAAATTGGTCAACAAACAAATCGTTTCTTGTTTGTGTTTATTCAAAAAAGAAATATAATGATTATAATTAAATTTGTTAGAAGTATAAGAAATCAATTGATTCTCAGGAATCACAATATCATGGATAGAAGTTAAGAATTCATTTATAGGATGTTCAGAATAATTCATCAAAAAAGTTTTCTTTTGATGAATACATAATTGAGATAAAAACAAACAACCACGTAAATAATCACCAAAACCAAAATGTCCTAATTTGTAGACATTTATAATTTGTTGTATTTGTTTATCCAAAGAATTCATATAAATAGAAAATAAAATATAATTTATGGATTTTAACATAGATAATTATACAGAAGATGAATTATTAACTATTTTAGAACTAGACGATATATCCGTAGAAAATGTATTGGTCAAGATACAATATTATTTACAAAAGTTTCAAAGAAATATAAACATGAAACAATTTTTTATGAATATGAAACAAAAACTAATGGATTATTTTTCTCAAGATCAAGAAGAAGATCAAGAAGAAGAAGAAGACCAATACCAAGAAAAAGAAGGATTTGAAACATTGATGGATCAATACAATCAAGACACACAAAACGAAGAAACACAAAATGAAAACGATGATTCCGCAGCACAACAACAACAAGAATGGTATGACAGAGAATATTTGTTACAGAATGATATGAATCAAAATAACAAGTCAACAGATCGTGTTCAAAAAATAAATGTATTCAATAACAATCATGCTCCAATGAATAGAGAACAATTAGGTATAACAAATAATTATCAAGTTCCTTATTCTCAAGATACATTAAATCCAACATTAGAAAATACCATTACAAGATTGGTTAATTTGGATAGTCAATTTCGTCAGTCAAGTTCAGATGTAACTTCTAGTTCAACAGACTATACGTTGGATTTATCAGAACCTTTAAAAAACGTATTGAATATTTCTTTGTATTCTTTTTCAATTCCTTATACGTGGTATACAATTGATACACAATATGATAATAATTATTTTCAAGTGGTAAATCAAAACAATACATTCAAGGTAGAAATAGGTATAGGTAATTATACTTCTCAAGCATTTTGTGTAGAATTAAACAATCAAATATTAGCCAGCGGATTCATTCCTTACAATGATGCTAGTTTTGTTACGTTAATAGACAATCAAGGAAAAATAGAGTTACAATTCAATCAGGCAATAGATCCATCTGGGAACGAAATCTTTGGATTAACAGAAGGAGAAATATTTTCTCAAGAGATAAATCCTTACTTTCTTTTTTTTACTCCAAACACCAAACAAAATATAAGTTGTAGCAATAATAATCTCAATATTGGATATATAGACAATACGTTAGGCTGGATAATGGGTTATCGTTTACCATTACTTCCAATAGAAGCAGCAGGTAATCCAGCACCTTTTGTATTGGATTTATTTGGACCAAAATATTTTATCATTACGTTAGATGATTATAATTGTAATCGTATAAATAATGGGTTGATTACAATCACAGAATTACCAAGTAAATTAGCTTATCCAGAATATTATAATCCAACTACTCAACAAGCATGTATTCAAGAACTAAACAATATAGCCATATTAAATCAAGAATTTGAAGGATCTACCAATGGTTTATTATATGTAGAAAAGTTGGAGATAGTAAATAGTCAAGTTCCTCAAGTAACCGCAACTTCTCCAAGAACATTGACTCAAGCTCAAATTTACACAATCAATGAGATCAGTAAGAATCGTTCAAAAGTAACCAATACAAGAAACAAACCTCCGAATCAAAGTGATTCCTTTGCTATAGTACCGATAAAAAAAGGAAGTATAAACATAGGAGATGTCTATTGTGATTTCGGTGGTTCTTTACAAGAAAACAAGAGAAGATATTTTGGTCCAGTAAATATATCTCGTATTAGTTTGAAAATAACAAATGACAAAGGATTTCAAGTAGATTTACATGGAGGTGAATGGACTATTACTCTATTATGTGAAGAGTTATATCAATATTAAATATTGTTATATTATATGTTTTATATTTATTTCAATGATCCAACATTTGTAAAAGATGTAACAAGTATTTCAGGTTTAAAAGAAGACACAACACCTATTACTGTAGCAGATATATCTCCAGCAATATGTAGAGGGGTATTTACTCAAGATCATATATTTCATACATCAGAAACAGCTCATTTCTATGTATACAAAAAAACAGATGGAATAATTACTCATTACATGAGTGTGATGGTTTATTATCCTATGATGGAAATAGAACATGTATGTGTGACAGATGAGCATAGAGGAGAAGGTAAATTGTTACTGGATAAATTAAAAGAACTAGCTAAATTATTTGGACCTCCGGTAACATTGTATGGTTTAGCTACAACACCAGGATCCGCCAAACTATATGAAAGGAATGGATTTACTTCAAATACGTATTTAATAGCAGAAGGAAAAAGAAGAAGAAAGAAGAAAACAAAAAGAAAATCAAAGAAATCAAAATCAAAAAAGAATAAAAGAAAACAAGAAAAATTTATATTTGTGGTGAAATAATCAACTCATGTTTTTTGTTTTCGTTTATTTCTCCTTTTATTTCTTTTTTACAAAAGTAATAAGTAAAGTAAGAAGTAACAAATCCAATAACAATTCCAACAATCATTTGTAACAAAGTAAATTGTTTTCTCATGTAAAATAAATACAACGTAAAAAAGAGATAACAACCAAAGAAGTTTAAAATCCAAGAACGAGGAAATAAAAAATAAAAATATCCAAAAGAATAAAAAAGAAGAGTAGAAAACAAAGAAGGCATTCCTAACTCAAACATACTATAATTTTCTTGAATAATCTTCATGTGAAAAACATAAGTATCTAAATAGGGTTTAGGTAATAAGACAAAAAGTTTAATAAAGAAGTTCAAAAGAAAGTTGAACAAAAGTCCACAAATATAAAACAATCCATATTTATATTTTTTTTTCATGAAAAAATATAAAATCACGAAAATAATAAAAAAATAATAACTATTCATTTAGTTTATAAGAATAATAAAAAAGATTATATTTTTGTTCCATGTTGTTTTTGGTTTTACCACTTAGAATATCTCGTTTATTATAAAAAGTCAATTCTATATTTACATCATTACTTACAGGTTTTTGTTCATTTTTTTTATATACTTGATCAAATTTTTCTGTTGAATATTCAATGGATTGTTTGAATTTTTCTTTTAATGTTTCTCCCATGTCAAATAAATCATAATACTGACGATTCGGAACATTGTTTACAAGAGCTTCACAGAATTGATTTTCAGAAGTCAAATAAAATAAATAATCAAATTCATCTGTTTTCATTGTATCCATAGTAAAATAAAAAAGAGGAGGAGAAAAAACCTCATCATCATCATCATCTTTTACTTTCTTTTTCTCCTTCTCTTTCTCTTTCTTTTTCTCTCCAGTATCCATTAATTTTTTGGCAATATCTTTTTCATATTTTATAATGAGTTTATGTGTATCAGTAGAATCTGTAGAACCTGTATCCGAAATATATCTTCCACTAAGAATATCATCGTATTCTGCTTTGTCTTTTGCTTTATCTGGTTTTTTATCTGTACTTTTGTAAACAAGAATAAACGATTCTTGTCTTATGTCAGTAAGTTCATGTAATGAAACATTGATTTTATTATCATCATTATAAATATATTGAAAATCACCATTGGGATAACAAGAAGCATATACATAATGTCCAGGTGGATGACAAACAACACCTGTAAGAATATATGAACGTTTATTAGTAGTAGTCCTATTAGTCACTTCAATTATTTTTTGTGTATACAAAGGAGTTCTTGTTACATGACCTCCAACTAGTCTGCTAACATAAATAAGAAGATATTCATAGTCTTTATCTATGGTTAATTTCTCTTCATCAATCCGTTGTTGTAAATCATTTAACCTGTATGCTTCATTTATTGTAATAAAACATTCAACCCTATTAAACAAAACTCTTTCCAAAAAACTATGAAATGGATTGTCTGGTCTAGATGTAAGTAAACTTTCTTCGTAATTTTTAATATAAGTAATCATTATAGTAAATAGTTCCTCTACATCTTGAGTTCTTTTAGTGTGTACACCTCTATTAAGTATAGTGATAATAGGATCAACTTTTGCGCTAGCAATTGTATAAACTTCCTCCGTATTTCTTGGATCACGTATTTCATTTATGGTAGTAACTAACATATCAGTAATAGGAAATAAAGAAGTATAATTTTCACTCGTTTTATTTGTGTTATTACTTAAATCCGTATTTATTCCACGAATAAGACCCATTAATTCATCATTGTTAGAAAATACTTGAACAAATGTATTCAACCAACACTGAGTTTTTGTATAATTGAAAATAGGTTTACTTGTAACGGTAGACATTATACTATAATGTATTATTTTTTACGATAATAAACTAGCATTTGATATCCTTTCATGAAATTCCATTGAATCGTTTTACCATCTATATCTTTGGAACCTTTGAAAGAAAAATGGGTAGAAACATTTAACAAAGATTTCCAATTTAATTTAACCAACCGACTATGACTCATGCCATCATAACCATACTCTTCTCCATTACACATCAACAATCCACAAAAATGATTTCTATCATTGTCAATAATCGCCACACTATCTAATGAATACATATATTCACCAATAGCAAAATCCAATACTTTTTTATGAGGATACAAGTAAGAGTCAATAGGATATTGAAGAAGAATAACATGAGGAGGTAAATCAAAAGAAGAAAATTTTAATTTCAAGCTATCTTGTGTAGTCATTTTCACCATTCTTATGGATTGAAAACTCAAGTATTGTACCAACGCATTGTAATAGGTAAAAGGGTTCCCAGCATTACCTACTTTATAAATATTTTGTTGTTTGGGTAGATTTTTATAAATAAACTGAATAATTTGATTTGTATTCATTTTATTCATAGCATATTTATTTCCAGTTAAACAAGCTTCAATGTTATAATTGAGTAAGGCAAATCCACTTCTTAATTTATCAGGTATTTTATCTCCGTTAATTATTTGTCCCAAGATCATTAAATTCCGAAAATAATGAAAAAATTGTCTTCCCTTGTCACTGATAAACAACAATACAAACAAGACATTAAACCAACAATTGGAAGAGTATTGTTTGGGAGTAATAATTTTACTCATGTGTAAATGTTTGTTCGCAGACAATTGATTCAACAAATAATTCTCTGTTTTTTTATCCAAGTAAGAAAGACAATGATTTCCTATTTTTATTTCTAAAGGATCTAATTTACAAGATTCTATTTTTTCAGCACTTTTTGTTTTTAATTCAATCAATTTTCTATTGATAGTAGGACGGTAACTTTTTGTTTTGGATTTGCTTTTGGATTTGCTTTTGTTTTTACGTGATTGAGATTTACTTTTTGTTTTACGTGAGCGGGATTTGCTTCTATCCATTATATTATTACAACAAAGAAGTTGCGACCTTTCCAAAGTTTCCAAGAACTTCTGCTCCCACACCTCTTTCAACTGACTGGATTTTACATATAACTATATACATTTGAGCTTCTTTAAAATTACTAAATAATTGATCATAATCAAAACTATCTGTGCTTTTCAAACTAGCTAATTGTTTTTTCACATTGTTATTATACATTTGAATTTCAGTAATTCTATCCTTGATTCTTTTTGTAAAATTACAACGAACAATAAGTCCATTTGTATTTACCCCTTTGATTATATCATCTATTCTGTTACATATATTTTTAGCACTTTCTATTGTTTTGATATAAGGTGGTAAATATACAGAAGACCAAACATTGTTTTTATCTCCTCCTATAGGTTCTAAAAAAAGGATAGAATCATCGTCTTTGGTTATAACTTTAGGTTTTCCGAAAAATGAATCAAACCAACCCCCTCCTTTTCTCCTTCTTGTTCTTCCATTCCTATTCCTATTTCTTTTTGTCCTTCTCATATTATTTAACGCGATAATAAATCATCATGACGTAAGATAACATAAAATTGTATCGCATAGGACTATTAAAATGATAATACTCATTCAAGTTCAAGCGATGTCTCCAGGCTAAAGGTTTCATACGTGTCAAGCTATCTCCATCAAATCCATAGTCTTGACCATTACATGTCAACAATGCGGTATAATGATTTTTACCCACATCACGAACACAACAACTATCCAGTTTGTATTTAATCCCATTGTACTCAAATTCCAACACTTTATTGACAATCATATTATCATCTTCAAAAGTCAAAACAACTACATGAGGAGTTTTACCGAGTAATCCATCTATCAATTTATTTCGTTGACCAACAGGTAAACTTAATCCTGATTGAAATGTAATCGTTTCACTTGCTTCTATTTTGACAAAACGAATAGATTTTAAACTCAAGTATTGAACCAAGGTCATGTAATAACGAACTGGATTACCATAATGGCCTACTTTGTAGATATAATCAGAATAAAAGCCAATCGTTGTATGAATATATTTAATAATATCATTGGTATTTAATTGTCTTAAGGTTCCCTTATCTCCTATCAAACAAGTTTCAATATTGAAGTTTAATAACGCAAAACCATTACGTAATCCTTCTGGTATTCTGTCTCCGTTGGATAATTCACCTAAAATCATCAACGTACGAAAGTAATGAAAAAATTGTCTTCCTTTATCACTCATGAACAAAACAACAAACATACAGTTAAACCAACAGTTATCACGATTTTGTTTAGGAGATATCATCTTTGTTAAATTCAAATGTTTATTGGCAGATAACTGTTTTAATAAATATTGTTTTGCGTTGTCTTCAAAAACAGAAGTACATTGTCCACCTAAACGAATCTGTAAAGGTTTTGTATGTATATTTTTCTTGAAATCAGCTAAATTACAAGCAACTATTTTTTCTCTTTCCATAGATTTCAATGAATTCAGATCACGATTGATAGTAGGACGATAACTTCTGGATAAAGATCTACTACGGCTTCTACTACGACTTTTGGTTAGAGATTTGCGGCTTCTACTACGACTTCTAGTCAAAGATTTACTACGACTTTTGATTAGAGATTTACTACGACTTCTACTACGGCTTCTACTACGACTTCTGGGTGTTTTGTGGGAAGAATGTTTGATAGAACGTTTTTTCTTGGTATATCTGTTGTTGATAGTAATAGATCCAGTATCTTTAGAAACCATATCACAATCAGTATTCAAACGATATTCTTTTCCATTCAAGCGACAAAAGGTTCGTTCATCTCCACTTGCCATTTTACACAAAGGTAAATTACATTTTGTTTTTTTACGACAAGACGAAAAACATCTTTTACTCATTATATATAATTAAAAAAAAAATATAAATTATGGGAGCAGGAATATTACCGTTTGCTATAAATAACGATGAAATTTATTTTCTCTTTGGAAAAGAGAATAAGTACAATGATACACCAGGCTGGGCGGATTTTGGAGGAGGAGTAGAACCCAAAGAAGATATACTAACTGCCGCAATAAGAGAAGGATGGGAGGAATCCACGGGATTTTTAGGAGATCCTAAAAACATAAAAAAAGAAATAATAAAAAACAACAAGATGTATTTGGAGATAAAAAACAAATCTCTAAATTACAGAACCTATTTATTACCTATGGAATACGATGAAAAACTAGTAGAGTATTTTAACAAATCTCAAAATTGTATTCAAAACAATTTATCTAAAGACATGATAAAGAAAACATTTATATTTGAAAAACAAGAGATCAAGTGGTTTAAAATAAATGAATTGAAATCAAAAATTCATTTATTTCGTAAATTTTATCAAGAAATAGTAAAAGAGATATTATTGAATGAAAAAAAAATAAAAGAAAATATATATATGGCAAAAAGAAGTTTTCGTTCAAGAAAGCACAAAAAGAGTTCAAAGAAATCTTTCAAGCATTGGCTAACAAATTTGTACAAACCTTTTCAGACAAAAAAGAATAGACGTATGAGAGGAGGATGAGGAAATTCAGCTCCTGCCCTTCCTATACCTCTTTAATAAACAAGAATAAACAACAATTAATAAGGAATGACGAACTATAAAAACAATAGTTCTGTATATTTATTATACATAAGTAAATTCAATTCATCAATAGTTAATATTTTATTCTCCTGTAAAATATTTGCTCCTTCTACAATGAACTCTTTACATTCTTCAATAATATGTTCTGCGTATGTTTGCGCTTCATCAATCAAAGAGATAATTTCATTGTCAATTAATTCCTTGAATTTTTCACTGTTATTAGGAAGAATATAATTATCTCCCATGCCATAATGTAGAATCATCTTTTCAGCCAAGTTCAAAGCTTCTTCAAAATCTTGGATGGCTCCTGTTGTAACAGAGACATTATAGACAACTTCTTCGGCAATTCTTCCAGCCAATAAAATAGCCAAATGTTCTAACAAAGATTCTTTTGTCAATAAAACATTTTGCGTATTTTCAAACAATGTATAGCCAGGACTATTAGGAGAAGACAAATTAATGATTACCTTACGCACTTTACTATGATGTTTACTAAACATACCTAATACCGCATGACCCATTTCATGAACCGCAATACGTTGAATCAAATCATTGGAAAAGGAATGTTCAAAAGGTTGCCAACCCGCAATCATTTTATTCAAGACCAAATCAATATCTTTCATGGTAAAACAAAACCGATTCTCACGTAGTGAGGTTAACATGGCTTCATTCAACATATTTTCAATCTGAGCACCTGAAAATCCATTGGTCAAGTCTACCAAGTTCTCAATCTTAATACTCTCATCATGTGGCTTGCCTTGAATATGAATTTGAATAATTGCCTCACGTGTTACATCGTCAGGATTACCAATATATATATTCTTGTCAATTCTTCCAGGACGAATCAAAGCACCATCCAATAGATCTACACGATTGGTAGCACCAATGACAAAAATACCCGAATTGTTTTTAAATCCATCCAAAGCAACCAACAATTCATTCAAGGTACTATCTCGTTCAGAAGAGGCTGTATCACTATCCACACTTCTCTTTCTTCCCAACGCATCAATTTCATCAATAAAAATAATACATGGGACATTGCTAGAAGCCAACTTGAACAATTCACGAATACGAGAAGCACCTACACCCACATATTTTTCTTGAAATTCTGCTCCAGAAACACTGATAAAAGATGTATTGGATTCTCCGGCAAATGCTTTCGCAATCAATGTTTTACCATTACCAGGAGGACCTTCCAAGATAACACCTCTAGGTGTACGAACATTAAAAGCAGAATATTTTGTATGATTGGTCAAGATATCCACGCATTGGTATAATTCTTCTTTGATGTTGGTATATCCTCCAATATCTTTAAAAGTAATACCTGTATTTTCAATAATATGAAAATTCTCTGATTTCTTAACGCGTTCTACATTTCTTCTTTGTGGTTGAATGGGTTGAAATTCTGGGGAGACAGGATGAATAATAATACGAACTTTTTTATTCTTGACGTTCAAAAATTCATCAAAAGGATTCAATTCATCAAAGTTCAATATTTCTTGGGTTTGTATTGTTTTGTTTTTACTATTTAATCTTTTTAATACATCGTTATAATATTTTTGTGAGTAAGGATATTTTTTGTTCATGTTCATATTCATTCTTAAAGGAATACGTTTATGAAACGCACAACACCCCATCACAAAATAAAATAACGATAAGTATTTCATAATATAACTAATAAAATACTGTTTAAATGATTATTTTTGATAAAAAAAAAGTCTATTTGATAAATATGTCAATAAAGTGGTCGGATGACATAGAAAAAATATTAGAAGACATACGTATAAATAGTGTAATTATGTCAAACGAGCACAAGAAAAGATATTTGTATTTGAAAAGTATATTGAGATATTTTAGACTTCCTGTTATTATTATCAGTGGGTTTACTTCAGTCATGGCTGTTGGATTACAAAGTTATTTACCACAAAATATCATTTCAGGTACAACATGTTTGTTGTCATTGAGTTGCGGTATTATAGGTTCCATAGAGTTATATTTAGGAATTCAAACACAGATGGAAAATGAGTTGAATATGTCAAAGGATTATTATTTATTGGGAATAGATATACACAAAACAAAAAACTTGGATAGAGAAAACAGAAACATAGATGGAAGAATCTATTTGAACGAAACCTATGGAAAATACGTCAAATTAATAGAAGACAGTAATATCATCATAAAAAAAATTAAGGATCAATTAACTCCATTAAACTTTGAATCTATTAAAGCATCAAGAGATGAAGTAGATGTTTAAATATCTCCAATATCTATTTCTTCTTCCTGTTCTGTAATGGTTAATGTAATAGGAGCAGAAGGAATAAATTGTTCTCCGACATCTTCTGTAAACAATACATCGTCTTCGTTTCCAGTATCTTTTTCTACTCTAGACAAATCATTATTCAACAATATTCTCCAATCCGCTGAAATTGTTTTTTGTAATCTGTCCATATCTAAAGAACTATAAATTTCTAACAAGTCACAAATTGTTTTTTCATCTTCTTTTGCTGTTTCCCATTCACGTAAACCAATCAATACCCATGAACCTATATTAACAAAGTTAGATTTTTTATGTCTTCCACGAAATTTACCACGAACAATACATCTTCTTTTCTTGTCGTCAATACAATGAACTTCAAACATATTACTTCCAAATTTCTTTGTAATAATAGCATAAATTTCATTGGGATCTGTAGAGACAACAAATTGTCTGCTTCTAGAAGTATCCACCATATTCTTCTTTGCTTGATGTTTGTGTTTTCCACCTACTTGATTTTTGACCATCTTAATTATAATAATACATAAGCATTATTTTAATATCAATTTTTTTTTATGTTTTATAATTCTCTGGGCCTATGTCTTTCTTTGTGTCTTTCTTTTTCTCTTGATCTAGATCTGGGTCTTTGTTTTTCTGTAGATCTTCTTTCTGTAGACCTGGACCTATGTTGCCTTTCTGTAGATCTTCTTTCTGTCTGTTGCCTTTCTGTAGATCTGGATCTGGTCCTATGATGCTTTTCTGTCTGTTGCCTTTCTGTAGATCTGGATCTGGTCCTATGATGTCTTTCTGTCTGTTGTCTATCTCTAGATCTGGATCTGGTCCTATGATGCTTTTCTGTCTGTTGCCTTTCTGTAGATCTGGACCTTTGCCTTTCTCTTTCTCTAGTTGTTAGGGTTGATTTGCTTGATCTTTGTCTTAACGGTTGATTAATTATTTCAAGAGACCTTTCAATAAAACGAGAACAACCAACTTGTTTATCTGGACCAGATAATTTCAATATAATAACACCACGTTTCATGTCTTGAATTGAGATTAAATCTTTGTAATGAAAGCCAACCATATCATATATATTTCTTTGTATAGAACTTACTTTATTTGAAAGATTAGAATCGTCGTCAAGAACAAAATATTTAACATGAGGAAGTAAAAGATAACAATAAGATATACTGTATATCAATAAGAACAATGCTAATTGTTCACCTCTATGTCCTTTGTCTGTTCCAATCCACGAAATAGTAAATGCGTCTTTATCATCATCATTTTTCTTACTTTGTGAGCGACTACTTCTATCTTGTACTATTCTTGATTCACCTAAGACAATAAATACTCTAGATATAGTACAACTACCATTATCACATATATCGTTCTCACCATTATCACATGGTGTTGATGATTTCTGACAAATATAAAATCTATATTCATCATCAACAATTTTTTCTATTATTTTGTAATTATTTCTTTCTATCATTTCTTTAGATTTGTTTTTGAGATAATTCAAACTACACTCCATAATATAATATACAAATAATATATATGAAGTCAAAATATATATCTAAAATAATCCTGTTATTTATAATCATTTTATTATTGATAATGTTATTTGAGGCATATAAGAAAAAATAATATTTTGTTAATATATGGCAAGAGGAAAAAGTGCGTGGTTGCAAGAAGCGGTAAAATTCTATAATGAAAAAAAGAGAACGAATCCAAACTACAAATACAAAGACGCGTTAAAAGAGTTGGGAAGAATGAATAGATCAGGAAAACATCACAAAGAACATACTCCTACAAGAAAAGCAAGAAAATCAAGAAGAAGACGATAAACACTCTTTATGTGACAAAACAAGATTCTCTAAATGTATCTTTCTTCTATGTGTAGGAAGATTGGAAGTGTTCAATTTCAACAATGAAATCATTTCTTTGTTTAATGAGTTCATAGGACAACAAGACAAAATAGGAAGATAAAGTTTAGAAAGAATAAATAAATCCCAAGTAGAATGATATTCAAACAAAGAATAAACAATCTTCATTTTAGGTTGATTAATAAAAGAAGAATAAAAAGTATAGAGTTCATCATCTTCAGAAATAGAATAAAAAGAAAAAACAGAATGTATTTTCTCAGGGTCTAATGTATCCCAAGAACGAAACAGCAAAAAATAAATAAAATGTAATTCCAATGGATATTCTTTACACATATTTTTAAAAAGGGGTATCTTTTTTAAAAATATTTCTCCTGTTTTTTTTATTTTATTTACAATCAAAGAATAAGAAAATTGACTCAAGTAAATATCTTGAGTATTATCTATCAAATAAGACAACAAATAAGGATTCATGTAACAAATATGATGTTTATTTAATAGCTGTAATTTCTCTACAATCTTTAAAAAACTATGTATCAAATGAAAATAATAATTTTTTTGTTGAAATACAAAAGAAAACAAAGGTTGTAAAGTAGAAGGATGTTTTAAAAAAATCAGTTTTAATTGTGAATCATTCAATTCATAATGATGAAAAAGAAAAAAAGAATCATTATAAGAAGGTATTCGTTTCAAGTATTTTATTATTTTTATTTCATTCCAATAATGATTCGTTAAATAAGTATATTTCGTGTACATTATTTATGAGTAAGATTAAAATATCTGTTTTTGAATGTTTTCTTGATTTTAAATTCAATATCTTCACGTTCATATATATTTTTTTCATTTAATTCCAATATACTTTCTTGTATCAATTCACTATATAGTTCAGAGAATTGTAAAAACATATCCTTAGGTTTTACAGACAAATTAGCAAGTATATATTCATCCATTTTTTCTAACAAATCACTAGAAAGATAAATATATTGATTACGCTTTTTAGGTTCTACTTTTACTAATGTTTTTTTACGAAAATAATAACGACTGCTTTTGTACATCTTGGTTAATACATCTCCAGTATATCCAAGATCTATCAATCGTTGTTCTTCTTCTTGTATCTCTTCTTTGTTTTCTTCACACCACAATTCCCACCTCTCCATATACTCCTTACGATCCTCGTATTCATTCTTTTTGGAAAAGAACAATATTTTTTCTATCATATCAGGCGAAAAGTTATATCTATAGATGGACATTTTATTACATTTTCTTATTAAGTATTATAATTTCAATTTTAATAAAATTGAAAAAAACTTGAAAGTATAAACAATAATTAATAAAATGGAGAGAACAGAAGAAATAGAAAAAGAATCAAATAAGTATTCTCATGAAAAAGAGATCATAAAAGATTATTTAGAACAGTTAAACGATACACAATGGAAAGGATATTTGATAGCAAAACAATATTTGAAATCCTCTTTTCATTTGACAAAGAGTAATGGATATATAGAATATAAAAAATCTTTACTCAAGTAAATTCTTTTTATAATCCGCATAACTAACTATTTTTTTATTCTGAACTTTTTGAAGAAAAGAAAAGTTCATCAATTTCCCTTCATAAGTATAACGATTTGTTTTTTCTTTGATAGGAATACTTTTCAGGTTAATGGCTTGTACACCTGTTTGTTTCAAGGGAGTTTTACTCGTAGAAATAGAATTGTTTTTGTTATAATTTTTGAATTTCGCAAACACAGAAGATTTTTTATTTTCAACAACCTCTACCTCTTTTACAACACAATCCTTTAATTTTTCTAATTCGTCCTCTAAAAACACATACAAAATAGCACAATCAAATGTAATAATATATCTTCTCGCAATGACTTCTAAAAAATAATAAGGAATATTATGGTCTGAATAATAACAAAAGCTTTCTTTTTCACTATGATAAAACATCAATACATTTCCCAAAGGTGTTCTTTCCATCAACAAACTCGTTTTTAATTTTTGTAATTGTTCCAAAGACAATTCTTTTCTTTCCATCTTCTTACTCTTTTCCAAGTATTTATTTTGGTATCTTTCTACAACTTTTTCTTCTTCCTCCTCCTCTTCTTCTTCCTCCTCCTCTTCCTCACTATCCTCCCCCATCATTCTATCTTCTATTTCTTTATTGTATTTGCCCCCAAAGTCAATAAAATAAAAAGAAAATAAAAATAAAAACAACATGGATAACCACATATCAAATTATATAAAAAATATTTAAGTTTATAATAAAATTGATTAAAATGTAATTACTCATAGTTATTATAATACCATGAACTATTCAGTTGTATCCAAGTCCCTAACAAATAAAATAAGCAAAGAAGACAAAAAAAAAGAAGGAATCTATTTTACTCCACCTAATTTTGTCAAGCAAACCATAGATTTGATTCCTCTGATGAGTTCTATTCAACATATCTTAGAACCTTCTTGTGGATCTGGAGAATATATTACGGCTTTACAAGAAAGATATCCTCAAGCAAATATAGTAGGTATAGAAAAAAACGATACCATTTATGAATCTATTCTTTCTTTACAAAATACAAAAGTAGATATTTATTCTCAAGATTATTTGGAATGGAAAACTCACCTAAAATATGATTTGATCATTGGCAATCCACCCTTTTATGTAATGAAAAAAGACGAAGTAAACAAAGAATATTATCCATATTTTGAAGGAAGACCTAACATATTTATTCTATTTATTATCAAGTCATTGAAATTATTAAACAAACAAGGTATATTGAGTTTTGTATTACCTAAAAACTTTTTGAGTTGTTTGTATTACGAAAAAACAAGAAAGCATATTTATGAGAATTATCAAATTTTACATATAGTAGAATGTAAAGAAAAATATCTAGAAACAACACAAGAAACCATTTTGTTCATGATAGAAAAAAGAGATACAATAGATAACAGTCGTTTTGTTTGTAATATTTATCATTATATTGTCTTTTCATTAGAAGAAAATATAATAAAATTAAAAGAGTTGTACAAAAACTCAAAATCATTAGATGAGTTAGGATTCAAGGTCAGTGTAGGTAATGTAGTATGGAATCAATGTAAAGATATATTAACAGACGATGATACAAAAACAAGATTGATATATAGTTCAGATATAATGGGAGACAATGTGATTTTAAAAAAATATTCAAACACAACCAAAAAGAATTTCATAAACAAAAAAGGTATAACCAAACCAATGATTGTTCTCAACAGAGGTTATGGAGTAGGAAAATATCATTTTGAATATTGTTTGATTGAACAATCCAAAGAGTATTTAATAGAAAATCATTTGATTTGTATAGAATACAAAGAAGATTTACCTCAAGATCAATTAATAGAATTGTATAAAAAAATATTACTTTCTTTTCAAGATAAAAAAACCATAGAATTTATAGATTTGTATTTTGGTAACAACGCAATCAATACAACCGAGTTAAATTATGTATTGCCTATATATGAAAAAACATGTAAAGAACAAACCAAGTAAAGAACACATCTAAGATATTTGAAAAGCAGGGAAAGCAATACCATTACCATTCTTCCATCGTAACAATATATTTATTTGTTTGCCATTTTTTGTTGTACATTCATAACGTGATTTCTCAGGATTTTTTACAACAGATTCAATGACATAATCATTCATATCTACAATTTGTAGCGCAAAGCGTTCATTTGAGTAAAGCATGTAAATCTTACCTTTCTGAGTATCATATAAATATTGAGAAAGCAACTCGGTGTTCAACTCTGTTTCCTCAATAAATTTTTGTATGCTTTCTTTGGATAGTTGTTTAGACAACGAATAGAATTGGATATCCTCAGGATTGTTTGAGAACTGGCTAGACTGAGGACAGCCCCGATAGTAGAGGTCTTGATACAATTTCATACATTTCGGTTTGTTTGAGTGAATTTGTTTCATGTATTCTTCTTCCGTAGGTATCGTAACAAGAGAAGACGCAGCAGACAATTGAGGTAAATATCTATCAAAGTAAAACTTCTCGTAGCTTTGAGAAAGGTATTGGCTGGGTTTCATCGGAGAAACGAATTGAGGAATGTTGTCCAGACAAGTAGCGTTGAACTTGAACTCCACATGAAATTCTTCTGTTTCTCCCGAATCATAGCAAACCACAATACAAAAGTCGTAGTTGTACTTTCTTCCAGCCTTTGTTTGACACGTAATCTTCTGATAGGGCTTTGTAATCAATTCACTCAAGTAATTCTTCACTCCTTCTCTCAAGGTTTGCCATTCAAGACTCAAGTAATATTCTTCAGGAATTTCATTGTTGATGATATTTTTGATGATCTGTTCTCTTACCTTGTTGTTCTCGTCATTCATTCCACGAGAAGTATGCTTAAATACGTTGATGCTCTCCATATTCATATTTGTAAAAAATTATTAAACCCTTTTCTCTCCAAAGTAAAAAACAAGAATTAAAAAAAGAAATTTCAATTTTTTTTCATTTAATTATTTTTAAAATAACTTAATAATTTAAATGGATTATATGGCAGTTTTAAGAGATGCGATTGCGACATCGGTCTCTATGCAAATGTTCTTGGACAAAAACAATGCCGCATTAACACATGTATTTAATGCGAAGCTAACAAAATTTCTCATGTCTCACTGTAAGAACAAGCTAGAAAATTTTAATCCAGATAGGTTACAATCCACCGCAGTAAAAGCATATCCACTAAGTGATCGTCCAAGAGGAGAGAAGGATATCTCTAGTGTCAAATTCTATCAAAAACAACTAAGAGAAAAAAAAGATATTCCAGCGATTTGGATAATAAAAGACAAATCAAAATATATTTTATTAGATGGAGCTCATCGTATTGTGGCAAGTTATATAGAAAACAAAAAGTATGTAGATGCTTATATTGTAAATATGCCAGATAGCACAAAAGCCTCAGGAAAAAACGAAGAATTAATAGAAATTATGAAAAATACAAAATTATTAAAATCTCTCAAGACAACGTTGGATACATAGGCTATTTGATTCAGAATGTATGACATAATTACTATTCATGTAACAAGTATAGTTTCCAACACTCCCATCACAAATATACAAACATTTGCTGAGATAACTTGTACAATTCATATAATTTATACTTCCATAGAAGAGAGGACCGATTATAAGTCCTACAATAAAGATAAGAATTAAAACAATATCTTTTTGGCCAAAAGGCTCACGAATGGAATCACGACTTGGCATTTTTTATACATTTTCTACTTACATAAATACTTTTCAATTTTTTTATGACATTTCCCAAGACATTTTTTTTCACAACGAGAAATCTTGATATAATTTCCTGTTTTTTCACACAAATAAATGAACACAAAAAGACACACAAAATAAAACAACAAAACCCATTTGTCACCAGGTCTTGAATCATGACGATAATTGCGACGATAAACCATTTTGATTAACTATTCAATACTATAAAAATTATTTCAATTTTTTCAGTCTATCTTTGACAAATTCCAAAACAGTATTACTCAAGTCAGGAACTTTGAATGTCAGATAGTTTTTGTTGGTAGGATGTAGTTGAACCAATACCATACTAGAAATAGTAAGACCATAATTTTTCTCAAGTACATATTTATAAATATTCAATTGTAAGCTATAATGCCAAAAATTTGTATCCGGTACTGTATCTAAACAAGGGTTGATAGAATATTTATTAAAAGGGTTATTTTTGGTGATTTCTTTACATCGTTTCCAATCATAGATCATGAAAGTTCCATCTGTATTTTTATAGATCATATCAATAGACCCGGCAAGTTTCAATTCAACATCATAGATAGTCCATTCTGTTCTGTAAGGAATAAGAGAAGGAAACATATCAAGATAATTCATAAAATACCCCCATTCAACACTGTCTACAATAACATCTGTAAAAGGCAAAGTAGACAAATAAAATTCTTTCAATTCCTCATGGGTACAATCTATTTTTTCCATCGGTAAATTCATGAATTGTTCAATATAAAAATGTAAAAGAGTACCTTGAGAAGAAACCTCTAAAGCATTTTGAGACCATTGATCTTTGATTTGTTTTTTTGTCATGCCAAAATATTTATTTTTTTCATTCCAGTTCTTTCCTTTCATCATTTTATCAATGATTTTATCCGAGTCAAATTTTTCAAATTGTCCATGTATCCATGTGGTCACAGAGGTATAAGTAGATTTAGGATCTACTAAAATAGTATATTTATGGCTTTCTTCATAAAAAACAATATTCTTATCTAGATCATGAGCGTTTTGAATGGAAAGCTTGGTTGTCATTTTGTATACAATATAAAATAACAACAATTTAAATCAATTTTATTTATGTAATAACATGGTTAATTTTTCTATAGCATCTTCCATATGAATAGGAGGATTTGGATTAATATTGATTACTTTTTCTAATTGTTGGTCAGGATAAACACTTTGTAACTCTTGTTGAAAAGGTTCAGGATTACTAAATATAAAAAACAAATTATACAGTAATTTATTCATTTCTTCTTCATTTAATTTAGCTTTCCAAGTTTCTTTTACTCCTTTCTTTTTGATATACAAATAAACAGTGAGTACTTTATTTTTGTAATGAATACTAAAATCAACCGTTTCGTCTTTAGAGTTCAAAGAGATCGTAGGTTTTTTATGTATTTTCTTTTCTTCTTCTTCTTTTACTCCTTTTGCTTCTTTCACTTCTTTTTTTTTGTCTTTTTTATCTTCTTCATCATTTTTTAAAGGATTTAGAAAAGAAAAAAAACTCATTATATAATAAAATATATAATATTTAATTAATTTATGGAATTAATAATAGAAGAAAAATTGTCTTATGAGGATATTTTAAAAAAAATGAATTTGAAAGTGGTAGATGGCAAATTAAGTGAGTATGAGCCAGCCAAAAAAAACAGTTATTTTTATCCATCCCATAAAGAAGTAAAATTTGAAGAACCTAAAAAAACAATAACAAAACAAGAATATGTTAATTATTTAATACAAAAAATAAATCAAAAAAAAAGAATTTCTCAAATAAAGCCAAAAAGATTGTTGTTCAATCAACCTAATATTTATTCTTATAATCATCGTGAACCAAATACATTTTTTAATTTAAAAATAAAATAATACCAACATCAACAATACAAGACAAATAGTAAAGAATACAGTAAAACAGTATCTAGATGTATCTCTAGGCTGTTCTCGGATGACTGAACAAGGACTCGTTTTCTCTAGATAATCATCTATTTGGTGAAGAGCTACACCCAAAGCATTCCATCCAGTAGACTTTTCTTCTCGTTCGTATCTATCTCTTTCTTCCATCATTCTAGTAAAGTAGCGTTCTCTAATTTCATATACATTTTTTCGTAGTTCTTTTATCTGAGACCTAGATAAAGAATAATATATTTCATGATTCGCAAAATAATTTCTATTTTCAATGAGAGTAGGAACGATTTGTTGTTTGGTAAGCATTTTGTTCTGTTTAATATAAGATTCAATTACATAAAAATAAATTTCAATTTTATATTAAATACAATACAATCAATTATACAATGGATTTATTAATGGAGATAAAATCAAACAAAGATAAAATATTTTCTTTGTCAAAAGACGAATTTTTATTATGTATAGAAACAGCCAAAGAAACTTATTACAACAACACAAGTATTATAGATGATGATACATATGATTTACTAGAAGAAACATATCAAGATAAATATCCATCTCAAGTCATAGAGACAGGAAGTTTACCTCAAACAAAAAAAGTAAAATTACCTTATGAAATGTATTCTATGAACAAAATCAAAAACGATCCAATAAAATTAAAAAAATTCTTTCAAAAGTATACAGGAGAATATGTGATTTCAGACAAGTTGGATGGAGTGAGTGCGTTGTACATAAAAGACACAACAGAAAAACTATATACAAGAGGAAATGGAAAAATAGGACAAGATATTTCTTATTTGTTGAAGTATATAAATATTCCTCAAGTAGAAAATGTTGTATTGAGAGGAGAGTTGATTATTTCCAAGGACAAATTTGAAAAATACAAGAATGAATATTCTACAGGAAGAAATTATGTTTCAAGTATTGTAAATTCACTCAATCCAAAGAAGGAATACATAGAAGATATAGATTTGGTATTTTACGAAGTAATCAAACCCATACTCATTCCTTCTCAACAAATGGAGTGGTTGAAAGGAAATCAATACCATTATTCTCCTTACAAAGTAATCTTTTTCTCCAATACACTAACAAACGATTTATTAAAATCTATTTTGTTACAAAGAAAGGAAGAATCCATATATGAAATAGATGGAATCATCATCAATCACAATTTTATTCATCAAAGAACCAACAAGAATCCTTCTCATGCTTTCGCATACAAAACAGAGATGGAATATCAAATCACCGAAACAGAAGTAGTAGACGTAGAATGGAATGTCAGCAAAGATGGGTTGTTAAAGCCTAAGATCAAACTCGTACCCATTACGATAAACAACATCAATATTGAATATGTATCAGGGTACAATGGATTTTATATAGAATCCAATAAAATTGGAAAGGGAACCAAGGTAGAAATAATAAGAAGTGGAGATGTTATTCCAGTAATCAGAACCATTTTACAATCTACCACTCCCTTGTTTCCAGAAGAAGAATATGAATGGGACAGTAATCATGTAGAATTAAAGTTAAAAAACAAAGAAGGAAACAAACAATTTATACTGAAAGAGATTGTCTATTTTTTCAAGGGATTAAAAATTACAAGATTGGGATCAAATTATATAGAAAAGTTGATAGATCTAGGTTATGATAGTATAGAAAAGATACTTTTGATGAAAGAAGAAGACTTACAAAAAATAAAAACAACCAATTTCCATAACCAAATCCAACAACGAATGAAAGAGATATCTCAAGCAGAATTATTGTCTTTGTTGAATTATTTAGGTCGTGGATATTCACAACTTAAGATAGAATCCATAGAAAAACAATATTCAGAATTGTTTGATTTTCAAGTAGATATCAATACAAAAAAATCAAATTTGGAAAAGATCAATAAAAAAACAGCAGAACATATTTGTCAAGGACTATTGAAATTAGAAGTGTTTTTAAAGAACATAAATTACAATCTTCTTTTTTGTGCTAAAGATCCAGCGGCAGTTGTTCCAACACTTCCATAACCTGAATGAGGTTTATAAATATAATTATGCCCCCATGTAAAACACAATGAATTTTTACAATTGTTGAATTTTTTATTGTATGCCAAGGGAGCTATTTGAAACAAAGAATAAAAAGAAGTAGATTTATTTAACAAGTTGGAAGGATAAGAAGGTAAGGGAGCATTGTAGTTCATATATAGAAACAAGATTATTTTCCACAACCACAAGAAGCGGGGTTCCTCAAACGATCAATTAAATTTTTTTGAAAACTACTCGCAGGTCTACGAACAACAGGTCTACGAACAATAGGTTGTCTAGTTGGAACAACTCTATTTATATTTGTTCGTTGTTTAGAAAATGAAAAAAACCGATTCATATATATAGTTAAGATAAACAATTACAACGATCAATAATATTTAATTTGACAAATTTATCTCCATAAACAGGTTTTGCTAAATCAAAAGGAACATAAGGTAAAAATTGTTCTTTTGGTATGACACCTCTACGATAAGGTCCTTTTCCTTTGATACGATTCAAATAACGAGCATACGAATTGTGTTTGATATCTACACCCACTCCACCAGGAGAACCAGCCCCAGGACGACAATTGGTACGAGTATATTTTGTTGTGTTACAATGAGAAGGAATCACCACGTTTTGTTTGTGATAATGTAATCTATCACTGCTTTGATTTTGGTTGGTTTGATTGATATAGATAGGTTTTTCATATACATTCAAGGCACTTAAGTTGTCTTGATACAAAGAAGAAGGAACACGAACTACATTTTGTATTCTTTTTTGAATTTGTAATCGGTTGTAAACATTGTTGGTATTGGCAAAATCACAAGATTTACAATGATGAAAATTTATTTCTTTTTTTTTCAATTCATCTGAATATATGTTATCTGAATATATTCCCACAAAAGGTGTCAATAATTCTTCGCAATCTACAAAAGGTGTCAATATATATTCATCCTCAATATAATCCATATATAAAGAAAGAATATTTAAAATTGAATAAAAAAATAATAATAATAAGAAATAAAAATGCCAAAGGTTATTTGTCCTTTTTGTAAAAAGGAATATACATCTCAAGAAAAATACAATACACATCAATTGGTATGTGATATTGTTCACAACAAAAAAGAAGAAATACAATACTCAAGCAAAGAGATTACAAAAATGATTGTTTCGTTATGTATAAAAGTAGATAAATTGGAAAAAGAAAACAAAGAAATAAAAAATATTTTAAATACTATCAAAGTAAAAAAAGTAAATACATTAGAAAAATTGAATCAAACATACAAATTAGAAGAAAATATATTTGATTTATTAAAATTATGTATACAAAACATAAATATAGAATTTATAAGTAAGATCGCGGATACTTCTTTAGTGCTATTAATCATTCAGTTAATTGTAAACCAAATCAAATCAAAGAGTAATTTTCCTCCTTTTTATTATTGTAGAGAAAGACAAGAATTGTATATTTATTCCACAGAATGGAAAGCAATTACTATAGAAATAATCAAAACGATGATAAAACAAATTCAAAATAAATTAATTCATGTTTATTTTGAATGGAAAAAAGAAAAAGAATCAGAAAACAAAACAAATAATCTAGAAGAATTGTCAACAAACATTCTTATAAAAATATCTTTGATTCATGATGAAAAATACAAAATAAAAAAAAAGTTAACTACTTATATCAAAGAAATTTGTAATAATTCCTTATGATGTAATCCCGTTATATAAATAATAAACAACAATAAGAATAATAATAAATGTAATCAATGTTTGAATAAATTTTGTTAAATTCAATGTATTGTTTTGAACAGTGAGAAAACGCTTGAAATCATATATTTTTTCTAAACCTGTCATATAAATTATCATGACAATAAGAGGTTCTACTACAGCAGATACAAAAGTAGAAACCAGCTCTTTAAAAGAAAAGCCCACACATAATGCGATCATCGCAATAATTAATGTTCCAGATTTTGCGTTCAAAAATAATTTTATTTTTTGTAAAAATGTTGGAGAAGCATTTTTTACTAAATGATTTGGATTGTTCATAATATAAACAAAAAAGAAAAAAATTGAAATCTAAAAAAAAATTGAAATCTTTTTTTGACAAAGAAAAATGTACCATAAAGTTATTGTTGCGAAATGTCGTTTTCATTGAATCAATCGTTGAGTCTTTACATTCCTTTCATCAAGGATGATGTTTGCTTGGATACTTTCCTGCGAATATTTCACAATTTAGATATTGGTAAGGTAAGTCATGTGGATTTCGTTCAAAGTGAATGGAAATCTTTGCGAGGGTCGGAGAGAGAAGCATTTGTTCATTTTGAAGAATATTACAATACGCAAGAGGCGTATGATTTTCAAATGTTGTTGATGACGGAGCAAAGAGCAAAACTTTGGTATCATGGCACGTCATTCTGGTCCATTTCGGAGAATCTCTCAAAGAAGAAAGACACAGCACATGGGAGAAAGATAAAATTGGATTTGGAAGACAACCTCTTCTCAATGGAAAGAACATTGGTCAAAGACGACTTCCCCTACGATCCAAGAGAAGAATTGGAAAAACTGAAGAAGGAGAACGAAGAACTCAGACAAGAGAACAGAATGTTGAAAGAAAGAGATTTGGAGAAGGACAATCTACGGCTACAGGCAATGGTTGATTTCATGGAAGACGAAGAGCTAAAACAACAACAAGAACTTGCCTCAGCACAATACGAAGTGTATTTACTCAAGCAACAGTTGACGATTCAAGAGCAGCATTTCCAAATGCAGTTGGATGTTCTTGCCTGTCCAGATGATTATTGTTTGGATGATAGGCAACAAATGAAATGTCTCAAGGCAATGGAAGGCAGTTACACACGGGCGATAGAAAAAATAGTCAAAGGATATGAAGCACGCGAAGAAACGTTGAAGCAAGAACTGGTGGAAATGGAAAGAAAATTCAAAGAAGAAATGACAGCAAACATGAAATATGTAACAAATCATCTGGATCATGTCGTCAAGGGCTACGAAAGACACGAGGAAAAAATGAAACAGCAATTCGCAGAAGAACTATCCGCGTGTAAACAATACATGACAAAACAAATTCATCAATTTCCATGCGAAGAAGTTCAAGAAGAAGAAGAAGAAGAAGAAGATGAAGAGCTTGTAGAACTAGACAAATATGTAGCAACACCCGCAACAAGAGCTGTTGCGGGAAGTAGAAAAATAAACAAAATAGTGGGGTGTTTTGATGATTTACCTAACCAAATCTCTTCACAATATCTATCACACATACCAAAAAAAAGTAACTTACTCCACGATTTTCCTGTTCAATCCGCATGGTCTAATCATTAATTATTTCTAACCGGCTCTAATAAATCATATTCATCTAACCCATTTTTTTTCATAAAATTTATGTGTTTTTGAGTAAGTAGATGTTTGGACTTTCCAACAAATAAAAACTTTCCTCCACATTTACAAGTTAATTTTTCACACAATTTATCTTTGTTATTTTCTTTATAACGATTCGCTTTATCAATCATTTTTTCACGATGTTTTAAATAATACTCTTTGTTTCTTTCTTTTAACTCGTCTTTGTGTTCTAAGTTGTATTCTATCTGATATTTTAGTCTTTCTTCTTTGTTGGAATAATATTTCTCAAGTATTTTCTCTTTATTTTTCTCATAATACGTAACTTTTTTATTTACAGAATAATTATAATTTTCTACATTTTTCGCAATAATAAACAACATCTTTGTCATTTGATCTTCCATTTTGGCAATTTTACAAGAGTGTTAAACTTCTTCTTATAATAAAACTATTTCAATTTTATTATAATCTCAAGGAAGGATTCAAACAAATATCTTTGGTAGGATAAATATCTCCTGACATACAATAATCATTATAGCCTACTTTTACACAACTATTGTATCCTTTTTCATTACCAATCAAACACCAACCCTTTTTATGTGTAACAGCATTTACCTCTTCAGGTGGTGGCATCATATGAATATTGATATAATTTTGTTCTGTTTTGTAGTTATTGACAGCTTCATCTAAAGGAACGATTGTATTAGAAGAGGATGTTATATTTTGTTGACTACTCGTTGTATTGGCTGTATTAGAAGAAGAAGAACTAGAAGAAGTACTAGAAGAACTAGAAGAAGATTGTTTTGAAGCTATTTTTTTTTTGACAGCAGCAATCTTTTCACTTTGAGTAGGTGGACCCATTATTTTCAACAATATTTTTTTGAAGATAGAATTTGGAAAAAAGTAAGCAAGAGCAAAAAACAAAAGAACAATAAAAATAAGTAAAGCAATAAAAAACATAATATAATAAAAAACTTTGTATGTTTTATCTTCTACAATTATTTCATCTTCCATACTATTTGAAAGATAATAATTTAAGATATATTCTATTTATTATATTATGACAACCATAGGATCATATAACCATACTATTCCACCTGGAAATATGAATGATACAAATTTAACATCCATTTACAAACAATCATATGATTACAACAATAACTTTCAATTCAAAAATGTTACTACCGCTACATCGGTGAATGTTCCAACTTATACATTTATAAAAGCAAATATAGATACAGACAACTGTGTAATTATTGTTTGTGGTGGTGGATGGAAAACGTTAGTAATAGAACCAGAAATAAGCAATGCGGTTGAGTATTGGAAAACACAAAATGTAAATATTTATGTATTATTTTATCGTACACCTATATTAGATAATAAAGAGAGTCATCCATACGATATTACAAATTATTACAACATGAATGCTTATCCTTTTCTTTTATTATATGACCTAGACAATATGGTAAAAATAGTAAAACAAGCTTATCCATTTGGTAAATTAGGGTTGAATGGATTTTCAGCGGGTGGAAATACAGTATCTGTCTATGCGTCTATTATTACATATAATTATGATATCATGAGAGATATAAATTTCATAGTAAATGAAACACATAATAATATTAATTTACCTTTTCCATCCACAAATTTTATGAATTTTATCAATAAATATTCTGATGGAAATTATCCTCAAGCTAGACCCAATCAACAAATAGATTTTTTATTATTAATGTATTCTGTGGTAGATCTTACAATTCCACAAAAAAAACCAATACCTGTATTTCTAGATTCTATTTCTCCGCACAACTGTATATATCCATTGACTTTATTGTACTCAAGTAAATTATTCAAAGATGGAGTAAGTGATCCATTAACAAGCTCAGGTACTATGTCTATGATAACACGCAATTATCCACCCACCTATTTTGTAAGTTCATCCGATGATCCTTTTATTCCATTGTCAATAGGTAATGTTTATTGTCAAAACTTATTAAAAAACAACATACCTATTTATAGACAATTATATCCAAAAGGAGGGCATGGATTTGGATTAGGTTATTGTTTTGATTCTCAAGCTAAATATCCTTTGAATTTATATCCTTACAAATTTTTTGAAAGAACAATTCAGAAAAATTATATAAATACAAAATTAAGTGAATGGTTCAATCTACCTACAAATCCACCTATTTCACCCAACCCAATTTCTTTCAATGAATTTTTAAAAAATATTTTATTTAAAAGATAATAAATAAGTAAATTGATTTAAATTTCCTAAGATTTCATCACGAATATTGGACAAATCACTATGTTCATGAGAATATTTTAATTGAATAAAATATTTTTTGTATTTTTCTATTTGTTTCAAAAAAGAAGATACATTTGTAAAACTACGTAAAAGAATATTTTTAGAAGAAAGATTAGGTCGTGAAGGAAGTTTTCCTAACATAATTTCTACATATTTATCAATATTGTTATTTAATTCTTCATATAATTGGTCTGTTGCTTTATGAGTCGCATAATTAGAAGTTTGCCAATGATATATTTTGATCATGTTTAACAGTTCAATAAAAAGTAAAATTATTTTGTCTTGATTCATGAATTTTTTATTTTTCATGGTTTTATTTTTCATATATTATAAAGATATTATTCTCTTATATATAATATGGCAGGGATATATCCTGTAAATCAACTTGAACAAACAATTGGACCAGTAGCTGGTACAACAACTGGTGATGGAGGAGATAGTTTTTTTAGAATGCATATCATAGAGGGTACAACAAGTAATCCTGATTATATAATTGATGATACTAATAATTGTCCCCCACCCTCTGTTCCTTGCCCTTACGGTGCTGGTTTTGACCCACTAATAATTTCTGATGGTATACATATAAATGGTTTAACAATTAATGGAGCAGCACCCCCTAGACAATTAAAACCATCTATTAAAGACGAAACAAAAAAAGTAGATCCTATTATAACTCAAATTTTACCTAAACTTAATTTTACAGCAGAACCACCGCCACCAGTAACAGCAGCACCAGGTTCAGATGAAGGATTAAAAAGTAAAATATCAATATTAAAAGTTAGAAAAGAAAGTATAAGAACTTTTTCATTAGGAATATATAAATTATCAGAAAAATTTACTGAAATACTTAACGCTGGCGGGTATAAACATGCAGTTCAAGGTCGTGAATTTTATTATTTCAAGTTTATACCAAATCATTCTTTTCGTATATGTAAACACAAGCCAAATGAAACAAAATGGGACAAAGAGGAGATAACAGTCCATTTTGATCTTAATAGTGTTTTTCCACCAAAAGCAAATCAAACAGCAACAAACGATGATAAAGATGATGATTCCGCAAATCGGGCAACGTTAGCTTTACCACAAGTAAAAGAAATGGATATAAATATATTAATATGTTTATCTTACCTAGAAAAAATATTACATCAAATTAGTTTAAACGCAAATTTGTATGATACAACTGCTACAGGTACAAACACTAGACAAATAAAAGAAATGATAAATAATATTATAGATTGTTTTATAGTTTCTTCTTCAGGAAAAGAGTATTTAGATGTTGGACAATTATATGCTATTGTTGATGAGATAAATACTCAGAATCTTAATAATCGTTATACAGATACAGATATTTGTCGTAGATTTGATGTAGAAAGCGTTGATGATGTAATAACAAATATAAGATCATATAGGGAGTGTTTACCTACTGAAGCCCCAGAAACATCATGCCGACATTTACCTATGAGACCTTTTTTTGAAACAGGAGATAACGCGGCTGTAAAAATAGCAGGAAAATATTATAATTCATATGGTGAATTAACAGTTACATTAGAAAAAAAAGCTACACCCGAGTTTAGAAACCAGTTTACTTTAAGCAATAATCTTGGAGTAGTTCCTTATTTATTTGATTCATCAAATGTAGTATATTTAGTTTTTATTTATAATTTAATTTGTAAAAGAAAAGTAACTAATACTCAAGCCCAAAATGATTTGTTATTTCAAGTAGGAGTACCACTTATTGATAGAGCTTCACACGGACCATTATTTAGATTATTTGATCTCATTTACGATACTACATTGCTTACTGCTCAATATCGTTTAAAACAAATGCAAGATTTTGTTCATTTATTTTATTATTTATTAAAAAATTATATAGTTCATATTAAAGAAATATATAAAGATAAAGTTAACATTTACCCTTTGGATAATATTATTGATGATAATATGTATAACTTATTAAGTACAGTAAGTTATTTACATGATCATCATAAAAATAATCATCTTAAAGATTCGTTAATTATAGCTAATTTAGACCCATTATGTCATGACAATGGAGCAAACCATGTTTATAGATTAATAATGATATATAATTTAATTAAAAAGGCAAGAGGTACAAATAGAGGATTATATGATTTATTAAAAACAATAGATGATACTTTTAATAAAAACTTTTGTAATGTTGGTACAGATCCTCCTACTAATTTACCTTCTATTAAACATACTGCGAAGAATTTTCAAATAAATCAAAGTATGGCTATACCAGGAACTCCTGCCGGAGAGGTTAATACAAAATTATCAAATTTTTTGAGAGACAAACTTTTAGTTTCATTTAATGATACAGAAAAAAAAATATTTTATTTTCTTTCAAACTATACTTATGAAGATGTTGAAGAATTTTTATTAACTGGTTTAGTAAATTCTGATAGATGTATAGTATTTAATTTAACAATAAATACATTTAAAGAAAAATGTGAAAAAAAATTATTAATTAATTTAAAATCAGTAGTTGGCGATAAAGATGGTAATATAGTTATGCCATTCAACAGTTTATTACAGGCTTTTGCTAAGTTAACATTTGATATAAGCAATCCTAACCGAATTGATTATTATATTAATTCTCATCCAATAATACCTAGATATGCGGGTTGTTGTTGTGATCTTCCTTTACATTCTCATTTAACATTAACAAATAAAGACGTTCCATTATTATCTATAAAAACGAGTACTTTTTATATTACACCTGTAACATTTAATGACGCGGCAAGTGCGAGTACACATCCGAAAACAGTATTTCTTAGTGAAGCAGTTTTAATTTATTTTGGAAACCAATGCGTTCAAAATACTTACACTCCACATGGCGGACCACCTGTTACTAACAACATAGCAATTTATAAATATTTATTTAAATTTGAAACTTATAAAAATATAGCAATATACTTTGATTCAATAAAAGGAAGTTTTAAAAAATTAGAAAATTTATTAAATGACAATCCACAACATAGAACAGTTTATAATCATATGAAAATATATAGATTAGGTGATTATTGGTTTAAAATGGTTGATATTACTCAAATAAATATTAATAAAAAACTAGATTTTCAAGAACTAGCAAGAATATTTATAGAAAATACACGAGATGTATTAAATAGAGAAGATACTAATAGAGATGCTTTTCTTGCTATACCGACTGCTACTGATGCAGCAGCTGCTGAGGAAGCATACTACAATAACGGAATTTCTGGATATTTTCCTCTTCATGACGTAATTAAACACAATATGATTCAATTTTGTAAACAAATGAGAAATGTAATTAAAATAGATGACATATCAATTCCTAGTATCACTATTAAAGACTTGATATATATTGTTACTTCTTCAAAAGGAAAAAAAAAAATATATAGTGACCAAACATATTTTCAACAACTTTTTAATATTTTAATTCAAATTATTATGTCAATAATAAACAATACAGACACAAGCGATGATGATAAGACAGATTCAATAAGAGAAATAGTTCAAAAAATATGGCATTTAATATCTCCATTTTTAACAGGCCAAAAAATTAGATTTGCTACACCTACAACTACAACTGGTACAATTGGTGGTAATAAAACAAGAAAAGGTAGTAAAAGAAGAAAAGGTAGTAAAAGAAGAAAAGGTGGTAGTACCGATCCTATGGTTACTGATGCTGCTGCTCAGGTTGCTGCTGCTCAGGATGCTGCTGCTCAGGTTGCTGCTGCTCAGGTTGCTGCTGCTCAGGATGCTGCTGCGGCTGCTGCTAATATGGATATTGATACTGACCTCAGTGAGGAACTACGAGAAAAAAGGGATTATTTAAATTTGATATTAAATGACGAAAGAAGGCGTTTTGGAATACAAGATATAAATCTAAGGAAATACAAGCAACTCTTTGATGAAATTGATGTTACAGATGTTGAACAATTAGAAGTTTTTAATCTATTATATATTAGTGTTCGCAAATATAAGGTAGAACTAGAATATATAGATGAATTAAAAAATCACTTAGAAGAGTTAGAGGCAGAATTGGTAGTAAAAGAAAGGTTAAAGGCACAATTGCCAAAAGAGGCAAAGAGAAGAGAAATAAAAGAGGCAGAACTAGTAATAAAAGCAAAAATTACTGAAAAACAAGATATTCAAAGTAAAATTGTTAAAAAAAATAATGAAATATATAAATATAATAAAGTACAAATAGAAGAAATAAAAGAAATGATAACTCCTCCACCAAAAATAACAACTTTAGTAGAAGGAGAGGGTTATCAGTTAAATGTACAAGAAAATGTTGATGGTTTAGATAATAAATATAATGATTGTGATGAGTTTAATATATATATTCCAATATATATATTTGGAAAATATGGATTTATAATAAAAAGTATAGATGGCAAAGATAAATTAATTCCTCTTGACTCAGAAGTTGAGGTAGATTCGTTTCGCAGAAAAAATAATTTTAACAGACCGATTAATAATAATAGAGTTGATGGTGGAAATGGTGATGGAGACCAATTAGCTTTAGATGCGGAGTTAGCATATATAAATGAAGGAGCACGGGAACATCATTATTTAGGTAGTAATGTTGATGCTGTAGAAAATGATAGAAGGGAATTAAGACAGAGACAATTAACACAGAGACAATTAAGACAGAGACAATTAACACAGAGACAATTAACACAGAGACAATTAACACAGAGTCAATCTAGACAAAGACCACCAGGAGGAGCACAAGCAATACCAGGAACAAAAGAAGCAATAACAAACTCAAGTTTATTAAAAAGTTTAAATATATCACAAGAAACACAATTAGAACTAGATAAAGCAAAAAAACAAGAAAAAGAAGCCCAACAAGCCCAACAAGCCCAAAAAGCCATAACAGATAAACGATTAAAATTTACTTTTAATCGTTTAGACCAACCATCAAATTCAAACCGAACAGCACCACTACCAAAATTTTTAACAGGACCAGCAAAACCAGCAGCAGAACCACCAGCAAAACCAGCAGCAGAACCACCAGCAAAACCAGCAGCAGAACCACCAGCAAAACCAGCAGCAGAACCACCAGCAAAACCAGCAGCAGAACCAGCAGCATCCCGAGCAGCAGAACCAGCAGCAGTAGCAGCAGGACCAGCAGCAGAACTACCAAAATCATCATCATCAGTATCCCGAGCATCCCGAGCAGCAGTAGCAGCAGCAGGACCAGAAGAATCAGAAGAATCATCATCAGCAGCATCCCGAGCATCCCGAGCAGCAGTAGCAGCAGGACCAGAAGAATCAGAAGAATCATCATCAGCAGTATCCCGAGCATCCCGATCAGCAGCAGAACCAGAAGCACAACTACCAAAATCAGCTGAATCATCATCATCATCAGCAGTAGCAGAAAGACCAGTAGTAAAAAAACTCAAGTCAGAATCTTTACAAGCATTTTCACCACGTTCATCACCAAAATCAGGACTTTTAGATTCTACGCCATTTGGAGGGGTAGAAATACGCAAAGGTCCTGCTGCTGCTACTGCTGCTGCTACTGCTGCTGCTACTGCTGCTGATGATGATGCTGATGATGGCTTTGATGAAATGGTGAAAACGCTACCCAACGATTCTCGCTTATCATCAGTACAAACTGAAAAAGCACTACGAACTGGACCAATGGTAGTTGATCAAGTATTTACAGAAAGTAAAGAAAGATTAGAAAGTAGTAGTTCTCCAAGAATTAATATAGTCAATTTTAAAGAACTTGTGAAAGATGTTAACGATGCTATTAGTGGTGATGATGATGAAAAAACAGAGACAGCAGTTAATAAATTAACCATGGCATTAAGAGAAAGACGGAGTAACTTATATACGAAATTAAGGTCTGATCTATCTGATGAGCAAAGAGTAAAATATGAGCAAGAACATAATTTGATAGAGGAACGCCTTAGAATTCTTGGTAAAAAAAGAATACGATATGAAAGTCCAATCAGTCTTCCAAGAGAAAGTCCAGCAATAAAAAAAGCTCGTACAAGTCCTACTACAATTCATACAATACATGATAGTGCCGTACCAATGTCCGGAACCAGTTCCTCCTCCAGCACCTCCTCCTCAAGCTTCTTTAGGGGAGGAAAATACAATAAAACAAAAAAACATAACAAGCGCAAAAAATCCAAAAAACTAAAAAAACAAAAAAAAATAAGAAAATCCAAAAAAATAATAAAAAATAAAAAACATAGAAAATCCAAAAAAATAAAATCTTTTACGACAATACTATAGAACAATATTATATTTATTCAATATTTTCTGTGGTATTAAATCACTCTGTATTTTTTCTAATTTTTTGAAGCACTTGTTGATAGTAACTTCACTAATTTCACTCATGTTTTTAACATCCTTTTTAGAGATATTCAATTTGAATATTTGCGAAACAAAGTAAATAATTCCAGCAGCAATAGAATGAGGATTATTCTCAGGCATAATATTTTGTTTTTCTATTTTGATAGAAATAAACAAACAAAGTTTTGTTAATTCCAAATTGATATTTAGTTTAGAACAATATCTTTCAATAAATGCTTCCGGTTTTGTTTTACAAAAAGTCGTTTTGTCTTGGTTTTCAAATTCTTTCTCAAGATGATTGATAATAATTTGTGCGTTTTTACACCCACGTGTAGCACTCGGAACATCCAAATGAAAGATAACGGCTAGTTCTTTGGCAGTTCTTGGATTGTCATTGATACGACAAGCAATATAAATAGAAGCGGCAATCAATCCATCTTTGTTATCTCCACGAAAAGTTTGTTCATACTCGGTAATTTTTTTATGATATCGGATAGCATCATCAATAATAAATTTGGAAATACCAGAATTTTGTGCCATGATATTGATTCGTTGAAAGTCATCATATTGTGCTTTTTCCTTATAAGGCATAGACTGCCATTCGGTATATCTTCTAATTTTTCTCATTTCATAACTGGTATTTCCATTACACAAAACTTTACAGCCGTAAGAAGATTGTTCTAACAAAGGGTTAATTGGCATACCACATCGTGTAGGATCACTATTATGATTGTCATCTGCCCCATAAAATCTCCATTCAGCACTTTGGTCAATCATATCTTTGTAGATAATTCCACATTTGATATTTGTACAAGTTAAAAAACCTTCATCCGAAAAAGATAATTTGAATTGACAAGTATCACAAATGGTTCTTTCTCCATCTTTTCTATAAATACATTCTAAAGGGTCTTTTTTTTCTTCAAAGTCATTGTCAACAATATTCCACAATAATTTCTTGTTCATCTCTTTAGATTTAATTTTCTTAGTATTATTCATTTCTTATAATTCATATTAAATAGTTTTAATTCAATTTTATTTTATAGATAATTGTTATGAATAAAATAAAAAAAGACTTAGTAAAAGAATTGGATAAAAAGATGTTTCAGTATATATCAGAAGAACACCAAAACAATATGATAGATAAAGATGATTTAGACAATATGTTATTAATTCTTTCTACAAAATTACAAGCAGAGTTAGATACAGAAACCATAAAAAAGATATCAAAAATAAAACAAATAGAATATGATAAAAGTTGTTTAAATATATCAAAATTTTATATCAAAATATTTCATATTGTATATGTTTTGATAGATATACTAAAGAGTAAAGACAACAAATCCAAAAACAATGTTTGTTTACATATGTTGAAAGAATTATCTTCTGATGAAAATAAAGTATTTCCACCTATGGATAATTTATATCATGACAAATATTTATTTGAAAACAAATTTCATCACATGAGTAAATCCACTAAAAAAAGATATGAAAAAGACTTGAAAAGTTTTATATTGACATTCACAGGAAAAAAAGAAATACCTTCTCATGTATCCTCTTTTGAAGATATCACAATACATGATTATGACCATGAAGCCAATGATTGTGTAGAAAATTATTTATTTTATGAATATGCTTCACATTTAAAAAGGTCCATAAAAAGGTCTATGGATATTCAAAAAAAGTTAGAAGAGATATTGGAAAATATAATAGATGTAAAAGAAAAAAGAATTCACTCAAGTTTAACAGAACATAAGTTAATCCTTTATATAAAAGAAACAAGAGAATATGTTATTCAATTATGGAATGAGTGTAGTAATGGATATACTCATGGAAAAAGATTACTAGAAAAAATAATGGAAGAATTGTATTTGAAGAAAATCATTGCGGAACAAAAAAGCATAAAAAAAACATTGGATAAAGTATATTCACAAAAAGTTCAACCCAACAATTTGTATATATCCGAAAAAGATTTACGCATAAATATATTGGAACAATAAATAGACAGCAAATATTTGAAAAACAGACAAAGAAGCAATCGTATACATAACGGTCAAATCATTCTCAGGACTCACATATTTAATGGTTTGTTCTATATCTACAAATTGTCCATAGTCGTTTTCTTGTGTAACATTGAGAATTGACAAAGGTAAGTAGTTTTCCATTTTATATATAAATAATAAATTAGGTAAATAACATTTCAATTTTATTTTATGTTTTTTCTAGTCAACATATGTTTTGCCTTTTTTGCGATTCGTCTATATTTAGATCCACGAGAACTATATTGTCTAGCGCGGACATAAGCAGCCCAAACTCCTTTTTTACTAACATTACACGTATTTTTTTTACAAATAACAAAACTTTTTCTTGAACCTAAAAAACATTTCCTTCCGCAGTTGTTGTACATATTCAATCTTTCTTTTCTAGAAGGTTTTTCATTTTTCCATCCTTTCCATGGAACTTTTCCTTTCATATATATAATATGGATAATATAATTGTTCGTGTAAAAGAAGAAAAAGATGAAAGTGATACAGAAGAAGATTATATTTGTTCCATGTCAGAAAACGGAATAGAAAACGGAATGGAAAATGGTATGGAAAGTGATGAAAATAATTCTTGTACAATATATTGTAATGATTTTGGAAACAAATTAACTTTCAAAAAAGTAGAAGACAAGATAAACAAAAATTATTTTGATATCAATTATACATATTCATCTTCCTTGGATATCTTGGCTTCTTATTTGAAAGGACAAAAGATTATTTATATGGAATCCAAATACGAATGTGAAAAAAGATTAAATTATCTAATGATGCCTGCGATATTTTTATCTACGATAGCTACTATATTAACTACTTTTGTATATCAGTATAAATATGGTTCTTATGTATTATGCGCGGTCAATGGTATTATTTCTTTTTTATTGGCCCTAGTAAATTTTTTCAAGTTGGACGCTTGTGCGGAAGCACACAAAACATCCGCACACAAATATGATAAATTACAGAGTTCAGTAGAATTTACCTCAGGCTCAATCTTGTTGTTTCGTGATTTTGAATTGGAAAAAAACATAAACGAACAAGATAAAAGCTGTATGAAATCATCTTTATTGACAAAACATAAAGAGATGGAGTTGGAATTGAAAAAAAAAATGTCCGATGTTGAAAAAAAAGTAGAAGAGATAAAAGAAACAAATCAGTTTATTATACCAAGACACATACGATATATGTATCCAATTATTTATAATACGAATATATTTTCAGTAATCAAAAGAATAGAAGATTGTAAAAAAAAATCATTGACAGAATTAAAAAATGTAAAAAATGAAATAAGACATATTAATGAAATGATAAAAAAAGAAAATAATATTTGTATCAAACAAAAACTTCAATTGAAAAGTTTGTTTGATTTGAAAAAAAAATTAGTAAAAGAAATATTATTATTAAAGTCCTCTTTTTCTGTTATAGACCAAATGTTTCATATGGAAATAGAGAATGCGAATAAATTATCCAAAAATTGGCTTATACATTTTTTTGTTCCATTAAAATTACAAGACCCTTTAAAACTAAATCCTTTTATTGAAGATTTAATGGATCCATTTCAAAGAGTAGATTTGGTTTCGTTGAATGAAAATTGACTTTTCAGTAATTCTATATTTCTTTCACCTGTTTGAAAATGTAATATTTTATCTCTACACATGGCACAAGTTGGTTCTTTCAATTTTGCGGAATGAAGATAAGAAACCATACAATCAATACAATAGTGATGACAAGAGTTGATTGTAATTATATTTTCTTCCACAATTTGATGATAACAAATAGGACATTCAACAATCATTCTTTCTTCTTCTTTCTCCTGTATTTCTTCCAAAGTTTCTTTGCCTGATGATTTGGGTTCAGCACATTCACTTGTAATCATTTCTTCTTCTAATTTTTCAGGTATTTCTTCTGTTGTTTTTTCTTCGGCAACAGAAGAAGTTTTCATTTTTAGTTGAATATGAAACTCAGCAGGTATAGGTAGTTCATCATTAAAAGAAGCAATAGAAATCAAACGTTGAGAAAGAAGCAATCCTTCAGGTGATAATTCATTTTCAAGATAGGATGCCTCAGGAAAATATCTAGGTAATCTTCCATAAGGATAAATTTGTCCATTGTTTAATAATACACGAAAGTGATTTACTGTATGTCCAAAATTTTGAGGATATCCATATTCATCATATGTTACTGGTATCATCGCACATAACACAGAAAACGTAGAGTCATATGTAAATCTCAAAATATCTATAAACAACAGATTTGTAAACAGCTCCAAGGAAATATCTACTTCACTTGTAAACCGATTGCCATATTTCAATAATATATTAGACGCATATTGATAACAACCCATTACATGAAATACAGGAGATTTACAATACAAATCAAATGAATAAGCAGGAGTACTATTGTTTGGAAATGTATTGCGTACTCCAAAAACTCTTTTTTTTTCTTCAAATAAAGTCAGTATAGAAGGAGATAATTTAACAATTTTCAGATTGTATTTTTGAAAAATCATTCTTCGGATTTTGATATATATATTGTATTTCTTGCTATGAAAATTGTGAACATAAATTCTTAGATACATACAAATTTGATTCAAGATTCTGAATGGAATGGTAATAATATAATCCAAACTAGACTTGAGTCCAGTACAAGAATTTTCTAAAAAGAAGTTGTATATTCTATCTACTAATTCCTCTACAATTCTAGGAATTTCAAAATTGACACAACCTAATTTATTATGTCCTCTTCTTTGACATATACTACATTTTGTCAAGGCAAAGATATTCAAATTTCCCAAATGTGTTTGCTTACGCATTGATTCTTGATTCATTGTATAAACTCTGGAGATTTCTGACATCTTTCAATTTGAAAATTAAAATTCAAAAAAAAGATTTCAATTTTATTTAGTTATGAAAAAAATCCATAATAAAAAAAAAAATTGAAAAGTTTTTTGTTCAACAAGAACTGTACTATCCCCAGTGGATTCTAGTGCTTTCGTTTTAAACAATAATATGGCTTTTCAGTTCGCAAACCAGTTTGAAGGATCAACTCTCTCTTTTCAGGAGATTGGGATGTCCATTTCCAGTGCCTTCCCTTCCGTCATGATTCCTTTTGTTCATCCCAACAAAGTGGGCATTGTCAAGAGTGTCATTGAAGGGTTGAGGATTGGGAAGGTGTCCAAGGTAGATAGTATTTTGAGAGAAGACTCCAAAGGAAAGCATTACCAAGTGTTTGTTCACTTTGAGTTTTGGGACGAACGTAATCCCGACTCAATGCGCCTTCGTGCGAAGATTTCCAATGGAGAGACGGCGAAGATTGAGTATGAGCATCCTTGGTTTTGGACGCTTGTACTTAACAAAGCGGTAAGCCCACAACACGTAGTTCAATTTAACCCACCCCCTCGTCCTTGTCTTTCGTTTCCAGAACCAGTCCAAGCATTTCGCCCACCGCCTCCGCCTCTGGCTCCTATGTTGCCATTTCATCATCATCAGCAGTTTGCGCAACCGATGTATCCAGTGGCACCCATGCTACCGCTTCATCAGGCTCCTGTGTTGCCCCCGCAACGGCAGATGATACCGCGCACTCTACGCATGAGAAGAATTGGTCATGAAGAGAAGAGAGTTCCAAGGAAGAGAGAGATTCCTCCGCCACAGCTTGTCGCATACAAGAACCCTCCAGTGAAACAAGATCTGAATTTGGAGGAACTTTGCCAGAAGCTAGAAGCAGTTCAAATTGAGCAAGAACGACAAGAAGAGCAAGAAGAAGATGCTGACGAAGACACAATGTCAGAGGTGTCAGAGCTGACGACAGAGACCACGGGCGAGAGAAGATCCAAGAAAGGATACTACAACGACACAGATGCTCCCAAGGCCGACATCATCGTTCCCAACTACGGATCTCCAGAAGAAATTGCTGCGACGGTGGTGAGGATCAAGAGATCAAGAGCGTCAAACAAGCCCAAGAAGAGCGGAAAGTAAACAGCCTTCGTCTAACCGAACTAACCGAACTAACCGATAATAAATCTAACCGATCTAACTCATAATAAATCTAACCGAACTAACTGATTTTACATGGTTGCGAATTTACATGGTATTTTTTTTATTGTATATTGATAATGAAAAAAGAATTTATTTTATCAAATAAAAAAGAAAATGAAATATTAATAAAATCAATTATTCATGTTTTGAAAAATATAAATATTTCATGGAAAAAAACAAAAGAAAATTATATTTTAAGTATTGTTTGTGAAACATGTGAATTATTTACAAAAAAGAATAATTTACATATTTTTTTGATAAATTTTATAAAACAAATAAAATATTTGGAAAGTCAAAAAATGAGTTATTATTTATTAAATCCAGAAAAAATATATATTATAAACGATGAAATTACTTTCATGATAGATGAAAATACAAATGAAATAACAAAAGACGAAATAAGAATAACCAATATATTTGAAAAGAAATTATGTTCTCCAGAATTGTACGAAGTAAAATCACTGCCTAACAAAGTTTCTCTTAAGAGTATTTATTTTTCTGTCAGTTTGTATTTATTAAAAGCATTTGTAGAAATAGACGAGAGTATATTTTATAGATTAAAAGAAGAAGAAGACATGGAAAAGAAGATATATTTATTATTAAAAATAGATAGTTGGTTGAATCAAATAAAATATAGTAAAATGTATTGGTTCATAAAAAAGAATTTGTCTATAAATGTAAAAAATAGAAATTTAGTGTATATATAATATATGTCCTTAGCAACCTTTAAAAAAAAATCAGTTGTTATATCTGGATCAAATATTTCAGGCAAACCTGTATATGAATATTTTTTACCCTCAGGACCTTTTGGAACACCCAATACACTCAATTCTACTATGTTGAGATTGAGTTCTAACCAAAAAGCAGTCAGTGGATTTTCATTGAATGGTCCTTATCGTAGTTCTTCTTTTTTCAAACAAAGTATAGGAACACCTTACAGAGGACCTTATGCGAAAGGAAATGGAGGTTCAGGAGGAAGATATTATAATGTTCCAGTATACAATGTAAATTTATTCAAAGCACAATTTGCTGGAAATCAAAACGAATATGTTAAAAATTCTACAGTAAGTACCTATACAATGTTAAGAAAAAAATACAGATATTTATACACAGGACAATATCCGAACTACTGGGTTCAGCCCAATACTGGATTTAGTAATTTATCAGAAAATTCAAGTCAAGGTCTCTATCTAAATAATTTGACAGCTACCTATAGTAGAATTGTAAATACAAACGATGTAGCAAAATATATTGATTACAAAAAGAATTGTGGTTTAGACGCAAGTATATGTAGTGAAAAACCAATCATAAAACCTACCACATTAAATTATACAAAGTTTTTGTATATACCTCAAGATTCAAGTCAATATACTACACGTATTCAGAGGAAATGTGTAAATCCATTAAATTATCAAAAACCTTTTCCAGGTCTTACAAACGGAGGTACATGTAATTCAATATCTCAAAAAACAAATAAAATATTCATAGACAAGAAAGTAGAAAATGAACTAAATAGTTTGGGTATAGGTCTTACAGATGCGACTTTAGGTAAAGATATTGTTATCAAAGATGAATCATGTAATTAAAAATCTAAATGTTTGAAGATATCTGGTATATATTCAGGTTTATCAAAAATAGATTTGTATTCTTTGATATGTTTTATTTTGTGAAAAGTAGGAATAGAAGTATTCAGTTTACCTAATAATTCTTTTTGATATAAATTTTTTATGAAAGTTTGTTTAGAAAAAAAAGTGAATATTACAAAAGGATTTATTAGCTTCATATTCATATAATGATATTATAATTCTATATCCTTATAATTTTCCTTCTTTCATGAGTTCTCTAAAATACACAAGATTATCAAAACGAATAGATAGACTACTTCTAGGCAATGTATGATTCAGTTGAGCATCCTTTGTAGCCAAAAGCATTCTTCTCATGCGATCATCCTGACTAAATTTCGCCAACTGTGAATCAAACATTTCTTGTGTTCCACGTCCACTACTTCCAAAGAAATCTTCATCCACCACAATACCTTTAGGACGAACTTGCTTTCCCTTGTATTTTCCACTCTTACCTCCATATGCCTTGGACATGTTTGGATCCCTGGACATCTCAGACCCTGAATCCAATGAAAACAAACGATAGAATTCTGGATTGTTCTTTTTAAACTTAGACCCTTGATAATAATGTTCAACAGAATACCACTCCATTCCATCCAATTGAAATCTACATTCTCCAAAGTTAGAAAGCATCTTACGAAAGTCAGGAAACTCAGCCAAAGACTGTTTGTATTCAGCAGACAATTCCGCAGGAATGGTTTCTCTAGCTCCCTTTCCAGGAGCAGCATCTTTGGAAGCAGAATAAAAGTAAAATTGTATCTCAGGATTGAACATATGTTCTCTCTCAACCAATTCAGTAACTTGATCAGCAGGCACCATTTCGTATATTTCTTGTTGTTCTTCTTTGTCTACAGAAGATTTCAATTTTTTTATTACTTCTTCAGCATTGTATTTTTCAATCGGTTTGTCATTTATAATATTAAAAATTTCTTCGTCATTTTTATTTATTTTATTTCTTAAAAAATGACGAATCTTGCCATCTAAAAATTTACGAATCTTTTTTGTCGCTACTTTTTTACGAACTTTTCCATCTAAAAAAGTAGAAATTTTTCTTGTAGCTACTTTCCTACGCATTTTGTTTACTTTTTTTCTTCGTAAATGTCCATTGACAAATTCATTGATAAAAATACCAGAATTTTTTTTTGTATAATTTTTTTTGACAGCACAATTATTGTCAGGATCCATTTTATAACGAGGTGTCAATCTACAAAACTGTCTTTCATCTCCTTGAATATAATTACAAAATCGGGTCTTACATTCTTGTGGTTTTCTTTTTCTACACATAGAAAAACATTTTGTTTTACCCATATATTATTTAGATATATTTTTTTCATTCGCCTTGTAATAGGATTGTAATATATTCATGTGTATTTCTTTGTCATACTCTATCGTGTTGTTTTCTATACTTTGTAAAAGTTGTTTACAGCAATCATAACATTCTCTGTAATAACCATAATTTAAATAATTTTGAATAATACAATGATAAATATAGTAAATATTTTTAGTAGGAAAAAAATAATTATTTAACAGTTGTTTATAATCACCATAACTTTTTTCAATATCATCATAGAATTCATCTAATATTTCTAAATACAACATTTCTTCACCATGTCCATATCCTAAAATAGTTGTTTGAATAAAAATCTGATTTAATCTATTCAAAATCTTGATACCTAGTTCTTTGTTTGTCAAAAACAAACAACCAGCAACAACCCATCTATATTGCTTGTAATATTCTTTTTTATTATCAAAATTTTTGAAATTTTTATTTGTCACATTTATTACTTGAATATGAAATTTATTACTAACATTAGATAAAATAGTCAATAACATTTCTTCATTGTAATTTTCACCTATTTTTTCAAAATTATTTCCTATATTGGAATCTATCCACCCAAATTTTGTTGTTTGAAAAGGGTTTGAATAAATAGTTTCTAATACAAAATTAAATTTACTACAGCACAATAAATGAGATTCACTACATGTTCTTTCATCTTTTGTAGGCCAATATTTTTCCCTATTTTGTTTTATTATATTATTGTATTTGTAAAAAGGTAATTCTTCAAATTTTTGTACAATATATTTTGTTAAATGATCTAGATGAAATGAACTACGTATTTCTTTGATTTTATCACAACAATATTCATCTGTATATATAACCAAATAACATGATGTTTTCAATAAAGGCTTCATGTTATTTATAGAATCATCAAAACTCCTTGATTTCTGATGAAAAGAGTTCAAATAAAAACAAGAGGTAGTTAACGTCGTATCCGGTATATTCATAATATCAATAATAATTTAAAAAAGAATGAATAAACTAATAATGAATCTAACATTATCCTCATGCTTTTATGTGTTGAATACAAAACATGATATGAATAGCTATAAAGAGTGGATTTCTAATTTTTTCCAAATGATAACAGATTGTAATATTGTTATTTATACAGATGAAAAATCCTTAGAATATATACCAAAAACAGAAAAAGAAAATATAAAAATTATTCTCAAGAATATAGAGGAGTTTTCAACATATCACTACAAAGAAAAATGGATAGAAAATCATGACAAAAATCATTTATTGAAAGACAAAGTAGAATGGAAGGTAAATATGTTATGGTGTGAAAAAATTATGTTTGTCAATGAAACCATAGAAAAAAAGTATTACAATACAGAATTTTATGGTTGGTGTGATATAGGATATTTTCGTAATAGACCCAATGATGTTCATACAAATTTTTTACTGTCATGGCCCAATAAAAACAAGATAGAAAATCTGAAAAAAGACAAAATATATTATGGATGTGTAAATTCCAATACAGAATCAATTCAGTTCTTGAAAAATATCATTCAAAACAAAAATATATACAAATTACCTTCTCGTCCCATTCCGGACAATCAAGTATCTATTGCTGGTAATTTTTTTGTATGTCATAAAAAAAAAATAACCAAGTTGAAACATATGTTTTATGATACCTTGTTTTTATATTTTACTCATGACTATCTAATAAAAGACGATCAAATAATATTGGCAGATATCATATTTACCAATCCACATGAATTTGAAATCTGTGTAGAAAATGTACCTGTATATGATACTTGGTTTATGTTTCAACGAATTTTATTGTAATAAACTATTTATTTCTACTGTATTTACAATATTGTTTTTGAGAAAATCCTTTTGGTTTTTTACAATTAATGCTTTTCTTGTATTTCAACGTCCATTTGCCACCTTTTCTATTTTTCTTTGTTCTCATATAAAAGTAGGAGATTTTTTACTTTCAGATTTCAAAATAGAAAGGATTTGTTTTACTAATATATCTTTATCATAATTTAGAGTAGCACATTGTTGATTAGATAGACCTTCCCAATTTGATAATGCTTCTAGTTGTTGTTCTTCTGTTAACGCAGGATTCAAACAAGTAGCCCAATCAAATCGTTCATACCAATGATCGTTAGAAGGATGATGTACATTATATCCTTCTAATTTTTGTGTGTCTATTCGTATAGATAAATGTGCTAATTTTCTATTTTCTTTGGAACTATATTTAATAATGGGAATTCTTTTATTTCTAGTATTCACAGGATAAGATATGGAAAAGGTTGGATTTTCTATAACACATATTTTATAAAAACATATTTGTATACCATTTGTTGTCACATTTATTCTTTTTTGTCTTTCATCATACTTATAAGTCCATGTTTCTTTGAAAACCTCAACATAAATAACAAAAGGTTCACCGTTCTTTTTAACAACCACAGGAGTCAAAATAAAATAAGCTGGATCACATAGAATAAAACATTCTTTTGTTTCTAAAGTAGCTACCACATGACTATACTCAGGATACCCTTTCTGAATCAATCTGGGTGGTATGGTTGCTGGAATAAGAATGGCTTCTATTCTTTTTTTCTTGAATTCTTCTAAAACCATATATGCCAATGAAACACAATTTCCACTTTTATATTTACTAACTACTATATCATGATGTTCTATTGGAACAGAATCAGGTAAAAAATAATAAGGAAGCAATGAATATGTAAATGCTTCTATAATATCTTCATTCACTTTTTTTGCTATACTCACTAACTCATGTAACGGTTTATGTAATATTTTTTTTGTATAATTTTCATTACAAATAGGTGTTTTTGATGCGTTTAATTGAATATAACGATTGTACGATAATAAATGTTTATCTATTGATTTCCCTCCAAACAATCTATATGTTTTTCTATTCTTTTTTTTATTCGTTCTTTTATTCCTTCTCTTGTTTGTTCTTTTTTTGTATTTTATTGGTTTTCTCATATTAAAACAAAATATTTATTATATTCATAAATAATATGTTACATCCTATTACTTTCAGTATTCCAAGTGAAAAAATATGTAATAATGAGTATGTTAAAACAAAAATAGTATCCAATTTAATACCAGGTAATATGTCAACATATATTTATAATACAGAAGAAGAATATTATAATGAATACAAAACATCTTATTTCGCTGTAACAACAAAAAAAGCAGGCTGGGATTGTATGAGACATTATGAGATAATGGCAAATGGATGTCTTCCATATTTTGTGGATATTGAAAACTGTCCTGAAAAGACTATGTATTTATTACCAAAATATTTATTGATTGAATGTAATATCTTGTACGACAAATTCAAAAATAAAAATATAAATGAATTAACAGAGGAAGATATAAATGATTATAATATATTACGAGATGAATTGTTAGAATATACAAGAAATTATTTAACAACAAACAAAATGGCCAACTATATATTAGAAAAAATAAATATCAACAATGTAACAAAGATTTTATATTTATCTAGTGACACAGGTCCTGATTATTTAAGATGTGTAACATTACATGGCTTCAAAACATTATCCGGTATTCTTTGTCATGATTATCCCAAAATACCACATATTTACAAGTCTGATCATATAGATTACAAATCTTTGTATGGTAAAGGTATTACTTATACGAACTTACTGGATCACGTATTACATGATAATGAATTAGATAATACAGTAGTAGAAGATATAAATAATAAGTTTTACGATATTATTATTTATGGATCTTATCATAGAGGAATGCCTTTTTATGATTTGATTTGTAGTATATACAATCCAAATGAAATTATTTTATTATGTGGCGAAGATATACATCACTGTAATTATGACTTTTATTCAAACAAAGGTCATAATGTGTTTGTTAGAGAATTATAATATTTACTGTTTGGTAAGAAAAATAGAATTGTTAAACATATTCATAACATAAGAAGGAGAATACAGCGTATATGCGTTGAAATCTTTTTTTGAATAAATATAATTTGTGATATTACTAAATATATTTATAAGATTTTCTTTGGAAGTGTAAATAATTGCTTTATCTCCCAAGATTTTAATATGTTCCGAGTCTCCACAATTACAAGTAAGAATGGGTTTATTTTTTGAAGAAAATTCAGCAATAGAAAGACCAAATGTTTCACCTATACCTCTTGCGTGTATCATAGCATCACACGTATTGATAAATTTAACTTTGTAGTCTAAATCTATATTTCTGTCAAGATATATGATTTTAGGATGCTCATAAAACTTATTTGTGTTCATAAATAAAAAATAACAATTTGGGTTCGTTTTTAAGTATTCTATAATTGCTTCATGTGTAAATTTTATATTGAATTCTTCTTTACCACCATATCTTCCTAGAACAATAGCATTCTGAGGAATGTGTAATTCATTTCTTAAATTTTCATTATGTATAGGCAAATCAACAATATGAGGTATAACAGGTAAATTTGTATTGTATTTATTATTCAACATTTCTGAAATACTAATGTAAAAATCACCTTCAGGATATGTAGTATCAAATACACAATGTTTAATCGTTTTACAATTTCCCCATATATTTTTATTATTGAACTGGTAGATATCATTTCCTCCACCATAAGTCAATGTATAAAAAAAGGATAATTGATAATCGTTGATCATTTTTGTCATATCATGAATACTACCTATTTCAATAATAGAAAATCTTTGTTTAAATTTATCATAACTACATCTTTCAGTTGGAAAATGAATATTTCGTTGTGTTTCTTCTTTAAAACAAATGATATAACTCTTATTATTTAATATTTCCTCGTTGTATTTCGCATAATCATATATAGCAACTTCTGT
>Ga0214921_10000823_pt1 | contig 55348 bp, 49 predicted proteins | sample LL1505_MetaG_FD_177992 | JGI IMG/M metagenome (GOLD analysis project Ga0214921, IMG submission 177992) | Freshwater microbial communities from Lake Lanier, Atlanta, Georgia, United States - LL-1505 | ecosystem: Environmental > Aquatic > Freshwater > Lake | place: USA: Georgia | collected... | reverse complement strand
GGAGGCGCTAATACCTTCGCTAACAATAGACCAGGTTGGGCAAAGCCAATTCATAAATTATTTGTTGATAATAAAGTCAATATTTTTTTTCAAGGCCATGACCATGTATTTGCCCATGAAATTTTGGATAGTATAACCTATCAAGCGGTGCCGATGGCCGCTGATTCAACCTATGAAATTGGAATGTTGGCCAATGCTGATTCTTATGTTTCAGATACCGTTGTTGGAACGGGTCATTTGAGGGTAACGGTGTCGCCAGAAAATGTTAAAGTTGATTTTGTTCGCGCCTATTTACCTGCAGATACTCTTGGGGCACACAAAAATGGAGAAGTTGCTTTTTCATATACTATTGGATCTGCTAAGGGTTCTGCAATAAATGAAATAATTGAGGCAGATCAAGTGAATATATTTCCAAATCCATCAAACGATTTATTAAATGTATATCTTTCAAATAAGTCAGAAATATTGTTTCTTTACATTTACAACGCAATGGGACAATTAGTAGCCAAAGAACATTCTAACACACTTGATGTAAGTGCATTTCCAAATGGCGTTTATATTTTATCTGTGGAGACAAATCTTGGCTCATTTAATAAAAGGGTAATCATAAATAGATAGTTCAAATGAAAAGACTAAACTTCGCAATCATAATATTATTTTCTGTTTTTAGTTCATCATTTGGGCAGAGCTTACTACACACAGAAATGTTAGGCAGGCCTACAAATAACTCAATAACAATCCAAGCTTTTTTTGATACAACGGTAGAGATTAGTATTCGTTATGGAATAAGCCCATCAAATTATTCAAATCAAACCAATTGGCAATCTTTTTTGGGGAAGGAACCTGCTGAAATTGTATTGAATAACTTACTAGAAGATACAAAATATTATTACCAACTTGTTTATCGTTTACCAGGCTCTACAAGCCTTATATATAGACCAGAGTATTCATTTAGCACCCAAAGGAAAATGGACAAGTCATTTTCATTTACTGTGCAAGCAGATCCGCATTTAGATGAACAAAGTGATACGGCATTATATAAATTATGTCTAAAGAATCAATTAGAGGATAATCCTGATTTCATGATTGATTTGGGTGATTTTTTAATGTCTGATAAATTAACAAATGCGTCTAGAATTGTTCCAAGAGATACCATTACCTATAGATGCAATCTGCTTAGAAGTTATTACGAAAACATTGGGCATTCAATTCCTTTATTTATTGCACTTGGAAATCATGAAGGAGAGGCTGGTTGGCAGATAAATAATACGGCTAACAATATTGCAGTATGGGGTACTTTGGATAGAAAGAAATATTTTTTGAACCCTTCTCCAAATGCATTTTATTCAGGTGATACAACCAATCATCTTTTTGTTGGTAAACGTGAGAATTATTACTCATGGGTTTGGGGAGATGCGCTATTTATTGTATTAGATCCCTATTGGTATACCAGTCCTAAGCCTGATTCATTAAATGGTTGGAGATGGACCCTAGGTAAGACACAATATGATTGGTTGAAGCATACACTTGAAAAAAATAGTTCAAAATTTAAGTTTGTATTTGCACATCAAATCATTGGTGGCGATCCAGATGGAAGAGGAGGTGTTGAATTTGCTAACCTATATGAATGGGGAGGAAATAATTTAGATGGGACAAGAGGTTTTGAAAGTAATAGACCCGGTTGGTATAAACCTATTAAAGATTTACTTACTGAACACAGGGTAAATATTTTCTTTCATGGGCATGATCATTTTTTTGGCATGCAGCAAAAAAATTGTCTTTATTATCAAGAGATTCCTCAACCAAGTCATCCTAATTTCACATCAATTGCTCAAGCGATAAAATATGGATACAAGGAGGGAGTTATCTTACCTGGATCTGGTCATATAAGAGTTACAGTTGATGGAAATGGTGCAAAGGTAGATTATGTTAGAGCTTATTTACCTAAGAATGAAAACGGGTCTAGAAAAAACAAAGATATCGCAGCATCATACTATATAGGAAATAAGAATTGTTATGACTCTTTAAATTCAAGTTCACCCATTGTTTGGAATTCCAATTATACTGATGAATTAATTTATCCAAATCCATTTGCAGAGGAGACTAAAATTGAATTGAACCTAAATAAGTCTAATATTCTGAATATAGTAATATGCAATCAAAATGGCCAAATAGTAAGGACCTTATTAAATAATTATAAAATTCAAAAAGGACAGTTTCAAATAATATGGGATGGGCAAGATGATAATGGAAATAAGCTGCCAACAGGGGTATATTATTATCAATTAAAGGGACTTAACGAACAAATTAAAACGCACAAAATCATACTAAATAGATAATCAAAATTTATGAAAAAATTGTTTTTACTTATATACCTATTTGCTATGTCATGCATAGCGATGGCGCATGATGCACATTATGATAAATTAATTCTAAGGCAATGGCAGTTTACATCGGAGCAAAAAACAATAGTAGGCTCATTTTATATGTTTAAAGACAACAAGGTCTTTATTGAGGATATTAATGGAGAAATATTATCTATACCTATATCAAAAGTTTCAGATATTGATAAAGCTTATGTGATGGAGAAGTATCAAAATATTGTCAAGATTAACTCTGATCCAAAGCAATCTAATTCATTGCCACTTTCTAAAATTATTTTAACAATAGTGTCTTTGCTATTGCTTACCATCTTTATATATTATTTTTCGCGTGTTCAACAAAGAAAGTTCTTATATCCAGTTTTGTTTGTAGGAATCTTAGGTATCTTGTTTAGTTTTACTCAAAGGTTAATGAAAACAACTACAGATCCAAACTTTGTCAATTCAGCCTTTATTCCATTTAAGCCGGAAGTAAATACAAGGTGGGATAATAATTATTTTTATGTTGAGTCAAAGGGTATTCCCCAACATTTGATGATGGCAGGTATTACAGGTTGGCAGCAGCAATTTCCTATACCGCAATGTTATATTGGAAATAATGCTTGGAGTATTCCTTTAAATCCTATTAAAGCAACAAATCCAGTTCCCGTAAATCAGCAACATTTTCTGAGAGGTGCCATCGCTGTGGCAGCAAATGGCATAGCCATCTTTAATCCATATACTAATACTGGAGTAGATGCTTTGTTAGATGGACAGCTAGATAATTTTGGCGGACATTGTGGAAGAGCAGATGACTATCATTACCATAATGCGCCTCTGTTTCTAGATGATAAAACAGCAGATATTTTGCCCCTAGCATTTGCTTTAGATGGTTATGCAGTATATGGTTCATTGGAGCCTGATGGCTCACAGATGAAGCCATTGGATGCAAATCATGGGCATGAAGTAGATAATGGAGTTTACCATTATCATGGTACCAAAACCGCACCGTATATGATAGGAAATATGGTAGGCAAGGTTACCGAAGATTCGACACTACAAATTATTCCTCAGGCTTCGGCTAAGCCTATTCGTCCTTCTGGTACACCTCTTAAAGGTGCTGTAATTACTAGCTGTATACCAAACTCCTCAGGAAATGGATACACATTAACTTATACCTTAAATGGGGCAACGGATTCTGTTGAATACAGTTGGACACCTGCAGGTGCTTATACTTTTAATTATTATGTTTCAGGAGTTAAAACCACTACTAATTATAAAGGCACCCCTATATGTACTGTCCCAAATACTAGTTCAATAAATCAAACTCTTAAAGACGAAAAGATTGTAAGAATCTTTCCTAACCCATCCACATCTGTTTTGAATATTCAACTTGACTTAAATGGTATCAATGATGAATTTAAACAAATTAGCTTGTATAGCCTTAAAGGTGAAAAAGTTTTCTCATCTAATAAATATGAGCGACAAATTGATACAAAATCATTCGCACCTGGAATATATTTAGTTAATATATGTTTTGATACTTTTCAGATTACTAAAAAAATAGTTATTGAGTAATGTTAATGAGGTACATATTTTTTTTAGGTTTATTTATTTCTAGCTTTTGCTATTCTCAACAAGTAACGCAATCCATGAAACGCTTGCCTGACACTGGTCAAAAATTGAGTTATACAAATACGTTCGGAGAAGATAATGATTATAATATTAATTCTCCATTTTATATCAATAACAATGATGGAACCATAACAGATACCATAACAGGATTGATGTGGCAAAAAACAGATGGTGGTGAAATGACTTTTGAAAATGCACTTAGCTATACAGATACCTTAACACTTGGAGGTTTCAATAATTGGCGTTTACCAAATGCCCATGAAGCATTTAGTATATTGAATTTGCAAAGTAATAATCCCGCTTTGGATGTTTCTTTTTTTACCAAAACACTAGCTGATTATTGGTGGACATCAAATAGGCAAATAAATGATAGTACAAAAATTTGGGTTACCAATGCAGGTGGAGGTATTGGAAACCATCCCAAATCAGAAACCATTAGTGCAGGAGGTACAAAGAAAATACATGTACGTGCTGTTAGAGATATTATTGCTCCTCCCATTTTAGCAAATCTATATACAGACAATTTAGATGGAAGTGTTATTGATAATAGAACCCATTTAGTTTGGCAAAAGATTCCAAATACAAATCCAATGTCATGGGAGGCCGCATTACAATATGCTGAGGGATTAATATTAGGAAACGATAGTAATTGGAGATTGCCCAACATTAAAGAATTGCAATCGTTAAATGATGAATCATATGTCAATCCAAGTGTCAATCCTTCATTTTTCAATAACATGGGTGTTCGAAAATATTGGTCATCCACCACGCAGCAAAACCAAGTGGCTAATGCTTGGTATTGGAATACACAATATGGAATTACAACCTATGATGCTAAATCAAATAACAACTTTGTTATCTGTGTAAGAACTAACAAAGCTACTATTGCAAGTTCAATTGAAAGTTTTTCAATCCATGAAAATAAAGTTAAAGTACTTCCCAATCCATTTGTGGATAGAATTGAAATAATTGGTTTTGATAATAATTCAGTTTTTTGTTTGCTTGATGCTACAGGTAATATGGTTTTTGAAGGGAACGATATTTCTAGTCAGAGTTTTGCGTTCTTAAATAGGGGAGTATACTTTATTTTCATAAAGAATTCTGTTATTAAACCAATCAAGCTAATTAAAAATTGACAACTGAATTTATTAAATATGTAGTACTTGGATTTACTCATGTAATCCCCTTAGGTTACGACCATATATTATTTATTATTAGCCTATATTTATTAGATTCAAAGTTTAAATCTAGCATTATTCAATGTAGCATTTTCACACTTGCGCATAGCATTAGTTTAGGATTAACCACATACGGGTTAATAGTTCCAAAAAGTAATTTGGTTGAATCCTTTATTGCTTTGTCAATCGTCTATGCTGCAATTGAGAATATTGTAAAAACGAAATTGAGTAAGTGGCGTTTGATAATCATATTTTGTTTTGGGTTAATACATGGGATGGGATTTGCCAGTGCACTTAAAGATGCTGGAATATCTCAAAACTACTTTATTCAATCACTTTTAGGATTTAATATAGGTGTTGAAATGGGACAAATTTTAGTGATAATAATCACGTATATCGTTCTTGTTAGAAGCTTTGCAAATAAGGTATGGTATCAAACAAAAGTGGTTTATCCTATTTCGAGCCTTATAGCTTGTTTAGGAATATTTTGGGTGATAATTAGATTCATGGCTTAAAATGAATTTTCAATAAAATATATGTCAATATGTGCCTTATCCTTAGATTCAATTTTACGTAACTAAGAATTAAAACTAAATTTATTTAACCGAATTCTCCTTTGGTCCTCTGAGATGTATTACCAATCCGTTTAGAAAATTTCTCAAAATTTGATCTCCACATGGTTTGTAATTAGGGTGGTCTTCTTTCCTAAAGAATGCACCTAATTCGCTTTCTGTAATTTTAAAATCAACTAATTTCAAAATCTCAATGATGTCAGTATTCTTGAGCTGAAGCGCTACTCTCAACTTTTTTAGTATATCGTTATTGCTCATTTACTTGATTCGGTTTTCAAATAGATTATTATATGTATTTTCTGCTTTTGAATAATAATATTTTGATTCTAGTTTTTTAATCCAAATATTGTTTTCTTTTGAAAATGCAATTGTATTGATTAATTTGTTTTTAAATTTTGTCTTTTTGTCAAATCCGCAAATTTGAGAAGTTGAGATATTTGTATCAAAAAAGTGCATTTTTTTTTCAATTGCATTCCAATGGTTATCTTCGAAATTAAATTTTATTTCTTCACAAGTATCGCCTTTAAAACTCAGATTAAATTGAATTTTTGAACGAGTAATCCAAATTCCTTTTTTATTGTTTTTGATTAAGCTAATTACACTTTTATTTTTTTTGTTTATTGAAATATTCATTCCAGTTAATTTCCATTCAACGTCAAACGTATTCCATTTATACTGGTTGCATATTACTTCAAGACTATTTGAATCATAAAAATAATCCTCTTTGTAAGTGTTTTCCCAATCCTCAATATTGATATTCCAGTTAGATTGTGTTTTCTTAACTAGAATATTATTTTGATTAAACTCAAAAATTTCTTTAGACGTATTATGCCATTCCCTCTTAATTTTATTCCATACACAATGAATCAAAATATTATTATTTCCTTTTTTATCATAATTGTAATCGATCCTTTCTTCATCTTCCCATTTCTTATTCCTAGGATTATATTTTAGGTAATAAGCCCTTACAATATAACCCAAAGAGTCATAAATATATTTTTGTAAATAATAGGGGTAATATACTTTTCGGGATTCTATATTAATGAAATAACAAATGCTATCGCCTCTCAATGATTTAAGCGCATATTGGTTTGCTTTTTCATGATTTTTACATCCTATTATTGATAGCATTATAAGAAATAAACAAAAGCGCATTGTTTTTATTATTTAAAAAGTGATGTGTTTTATTTTTGTTTATTTTTATTAAGCCAATCAGCAATATCTTTACTTATATAGTCTGGTATGTTCCCCTTTTTGTAATATTCATAATACTCTGAAGGGTTTTCTCCTTCCATCATAATGTGATTTAGTTTTGGATAGAATAGAAAAGAAACGTCTTTTGTTCGTTTTAATTTCTTTCGCCAAATCTCATAATTTTTTATTCCCGTTTGATAATCTCTGCCAAAATTTATAATTAAAACAGGTTTATTTAATTGTTTAGTTGTTGCAACATGATCGAAATTATTCATCCAGATCCAATATTCAGGGCTTACCATAAATGGCATTGAGTCCCTTGGAGTATTCTCATCAAACTTCCCATTCAATGCAAATTTTGCATGTCGAGTTTGATCGTTATACATAGGTGCTTTTTCTGGTGTCATAACTTTTAAATAGTTATACTGTTCAACCATATTGGCAAGGGTATTCATAGAATGCGAACCAATCATTATAACCCCTTTAATGTCATTAGAATTTTTTGCCATATATGATGCAATTAGTCCACCTTGACCATGGCCTAACAAATATATTTTACTAGTATCAATATCTGATCTTGCTTTCATTTGTGTAATTATTCTCTTGATGTCAAATATATATTCTTCCTCAGGTGTGAATCGTCTTTTAAGGTTATAAAAACTCATCAGACTTAAATTATATTCTACAGAACGCTTATCATATCTTAGAACTGAAAACCCTTGTTGTGTCAGCATATATGCCAAATCTCTATATGGTTTGTTAGGCTCATAGTCGAAGTCTCTATCTGTCGGACCGCTTTCACCTATAATGATTACCAATGGTGATTTTGATGTTGTTTTTGGTGTTGTTAAACAAGCCTTTAGAGCAAGGCTATCAAATCCTACTTTTAATTTTATCTCTTTAATTTTATTAAGATCAAAATGTAAGGGTGGTGTATATACTTTGGCGCTAGATAGAAAACCAATATTGGTAATTTTATTACGCATATCGGTATATATATTTAAAATATAAGACAGGTATTGAAGTTTTAGCTCAATTTGATAATATTGGTAAACTCCATAATTACTTGAGTCTATTTCATATGCAATGTATCTATGTGAAACATATTGTCCGTATTTACCTGTTACCTCCGTCCAAACATGAATGATAGAAGAAATATCTTTTATATATAATTTATAGTCAGGATGACATTTGTCAAATACTTTTTCAAAGCTACTGTCTTTCAAGTTTTTTATAACCCCATCAACGAAATCAAAATTTTGAGATGACAGCGATAAACTAAAAAATAGGGATATGAAAAGTAATTTAGCTTTAATAAAATTCATGCAGTAAAGATAAGGTACCTGCGAAATTAAATGCTTAATAAAATCTTAAAGTGTATTGTTTAGCAAATCCAAGGAAACAGCTTTGCGATAAAGTTTGGTGTTAAAGGCGTCATTTTTAATAATATCTGCGTGCTTTATATGATGCAAATCACTGCCTACAAAATTGATTAATTTGTTTTCAATCAGGTATTCAACAGCTTTTTCAACCTGTTTAGAATAATATCCTACCATAGATAGAATATTTGCCTGAAGCAATATGCCTCTATCTGCTATTTCTTCAAAATCCTTTTTCTTTATGCTATAGTAAAGATATCTTTCGGGGTGCGCTAGCACTGGCTTATAGCCAGCCATGAACAAATCAAATGTTACTTTTTTGAAATTTCGTGGCTCCGTCATAAATGGAAGCTCAATTAATATATACTTATTATTTCCCCCAAATGTTAAAAGGGTTTCATTGTTTTTAATTTTGTCTTCTAAGCCTTCATCTACCATATATTCCGCAGCGGCTTCAAATTGGATTTGAATATTTCTCTCCGTTAATCCTTTGCGAATTTCATCTACTTTCGGTAAAACATTTTCAGGCCCATTTTTATAATAATCACTCATAACGTGTGGTGTGGTGATGACCTTTTCATAGCCCATTTCAGCGTATATTTTTAGCACATCTAAAGTATGCTCAAGAGTTTGTGAGCCATCATCTACTCCATGTATAAGGTGCGAATGAAATTCAACCTTGATGGGGTTGATAAATGGATCCGACATTCTTATGTCTGACCCATCTTTTTTATTAAATATGTTTGAAAAAAAGCTCAATCTAAATTTGCTCCAAATAACCTTTAAGTTCCATAATATTCGGAACGTTTAATGAATCTACTTTTCGGTAATCCGCAACGTAAATGCTTAACCAATCAAGACGATGAATTACCTCGTAAACGCTAGTTAAGTCAAATTCACTTATAGACATGTTAATTACCTTATGGTTTTCAACTTGTAATAAGTTTGATAAAAACTCAAAACGTGCACTTGTTCTTTCATTCTTTCCTGAATCAAGGCAGAAATAAATAGATGGAAGAACACCATAATAGCTTTCAATTACATTGTGATTTGCTTCAGGTAATACGTGAGTAAAACACTCATGCTTTGCATTTTCTTGAATTTGTTGAGCAAATCGAATTCCTACTGCCTCAAAATAACCATCTGTGATTACAATAAATTTATTGTTAATTTTAGATTTGATGCTTTCAAACATTTTTGTTGCATCATTCTCATATGGAGTTGTATCGGCAACGTTAGCAATAATATCTTTAAGTTCTGCTGTGATATCTTTTTTGATGAATTCCGAAAAAATCAAATTCATATAGGTTAAAGAAAAACCTAATGCCATTCTAGGCTGAAATCCACCCTCTAAATGATAAGTTTTAATATTATTTTCTTCGGCTAAGGCACCAAGTTTACCACCACCAGTGAGGATAATCATATCACACCCACGTTCTTTTACGTGACCAAACATAGTTAAGGTTTCTTCAGTATTTCCGCTATAAGAACCTAAAATAACAAGTGTATTTTTGTTAACATAGCCAGGCAAAGTATAATCTGCGATACATTCTATTGGCACTGGAAAAGAGTCGGTAAATATGTTCTTAACCAATCTTCCTCCAATACCGCTTCCTCCCAAACCACCAATCATTACACTAGTATATTTACTAATATTCATACCATGAAAAGTATAGTTTGATAGTGCATAATTAATTTGATAACTAAATTTTTTGAGTGCTTCGTGTTGAGGATTCATCTTTTTTTATTTTTCAATTTTTATTTTATAATATTCATTAAGTAGCTGCCATAGCCACTTTTCAGCAACTTTTGGGCTTCTCTTTTTAGTTCTTCTTTTCCTATAAAGCCCATACGGTAGGCCACTTCTTCAATGCAGCCTATTTTGAGACCTTGTCGCTCTTCAACTACCTGAACAAATTGTCCGGCTTGCATGAGTGAGTTGAACGTTCCTGTATCAAGCCAAGCTGTTCCTCTTTGTAATACACCCACTTTTAATTTGCCTCGCTCCAAATATACACGATTAATATCGGTAATTTCTAACTCACCTCTTGGGGATGGTTTAATATTCTTTGCAATATGCACCACTTCGTTATCATAAAAATACAAACCTGGGACAGCATAATTTGATTTAGGCTGCTCTGGTTTTTCTTCAATGCTAAGTGCATTCATATCATTATCAAATTCTACAACACCATATCTTTCAGGGTCACTAACATGATAAGCAAATACAACCCCACCATCGGGATTATTATTTGATTGGAGCAAGGTGCTGAGTCCAGAACTAAAGAAAATATTATCACCTAAAACTAAGGCAACCTTATCATTTCCGATAAATTTTTCACCTATAATAAAAGCTTGAGCCAATCCATCAGGACTAGGCTGTTCGGCATATTCAAATCTGCATCCAATTTGAGAACCATCTCCCAATAATTTTTTAAAACCAGGTAAATCATGCGGAGTTGAAATTATCAAAATTTCATTTATTCCAGCTAACATTAGAACCGACAGAGGATAATAAATCATCGGTTTGTCATAAACGGGCATTAATTGTTTGCTTACAGCTAGTGTAAGTGGGTGTAGGCGTGTGCCACTTCCTCCTGCTAATATGATTCCTTTCATTTCGTTTTATAATTAACGTTTGGCGTATAATGCATCATAGTAGTTTTGATAACTACCACTTGTAACCTCATTCATCCATGCCTCATTTGAAATATACCAATTTATGGTTTTCTCAATACCCTCTTCAAATTGAAGTGATGGTTCCCATCCCAATTCTTTCATTATTTTATGGGCATCAATTGCATACCTTAAGTCATGCCCTGCTCTATCTGTAACATAAGTAATTAGCTTTTCAGATTCACCATCAATTCTGCCAAGCTTCTTGTCCATAGCCTTACAAATTACTTTAATCAAATCAATATTGGTCCATTCGTTAAATCCACCAATATTGTATGTTTCACCAATTCTTCCTTTATGAAAAACGTCATCTATGGCTCTAGCGTGATCAACAACATACAACCAATCTCTAACGTTTTCACCTTTTCCATATACTGGGAGTGGTTTATTGTTTCGTATGTTGTTTATAAAAAGAGGAACTAGTTTTTCAGGAAATTGATTTGGTCCATAATTATTTGAGCAATTAGATAAAACAACCCGTAGATTATAAGTATTATGGTAGGCTCTCACAAAATGGTCGCTGCTGGCCTTGCTTGCACTATAAGGACTTTGTGGGTCGTATGCCGTGGTTTCTAAAAAAAAGCCCCCATCGTGCAAACTTCCATATACCTCGTCTGTAGAAACGTGATAAAATATATTTTCGCTCAAATTATTCTTCCATAAATTCTTAGCCGCATTTAACAAATTTACAGTTCCAACAACATTTGTCATCACAAAATCAATTGGATTTGTAATACTTCTATCGACATGACTTTCAGCCGCCAAGTGAATGACATCAGTGAATTGGTGTTTTTCAAACAAATTATTTATTTGATTAGCATCAACAATGTCGGCTTTTAGGAATGTATAATTTGGAGCGTTTTCAATATCTTTAATATTTTTCAAATTACCCGCATAGGTAAGTTTGTCGAGATTATAGATATTATAGTTTGGATATTTATTTACAAATAACCTAACAACGTGGGAACCGATAAATCCGGCACCTCCAGTTATTAGTATATTTCTCTTTTGCATGTATCTTGTTTCTTTATTTAAAACTATGAAATTAATAGAGATTCTAATTTTTTTTCCCAATCCCAAGCAGTTTTCATACAATTTTCTAAGTCTCTTTCAGTTTTCCAACCAAGCTCTTTTTCTGCTTTTTCGCAACCAGCATAAATTTGGGTAATATCGCCACCTCTGCGCGGCCCAATTTTATAATTAAGTTTAACTTGTGTAACCTTTTCAAAAGTCTGTATTACTTCCAATACTGAACTTCCCTTGCCTGTTCCTAAATTAAAAACACTATATGAGGATTTATATTTTTTATTACTTAGGTATTCTACTGCTTTAATGTGCGCTTTGGCTAAATCTACCACATGTATAAAATCTCTTATACACGTTCCATCAGGTGTATTATAATCATTGCCGAACACTGTTAAAATCTCCCTTTTTCCTATAGCTGTTTGAGTGATATAGGGTACTAAATTATTCGGAATACCCAAAGGCAACTCTCCAATCAAAGCAGAATCATGGGCGCCAACCGGGTTGAAATACCTTAATGAAACCGTCTTTAAATTGCTTGCATTGGTTTGATCTAATAATACCTCTTCACAAATTTGTTTTGTGTTCCCATATGGTGACTGGGCAATCATAATAGGTGCATCTTCATTAACTGGTGGAGTCGCTTCGCCATAAACAGTGCATGATGATGAAAATACAATATTTTCAATTCCATTTTCTTGCATGGCTTCCAATAGATTTAAGGTTCCGCCTACATTGTTTTCATAATATTTTATTGGCTTTTCAACACTTTCGCCTACCGCTTTACTTGCTGCGAAGTGTATGACTGCGTTAATATCCTTATTTCTTGAAACATACTCTTTAATTGATTTTTTATCTCGAATATCTATTTTTTCAAATATCACTTTTTTGCCGGTAATCTTTTCAATGTTTTGTAAAACAGAGGGATGCGAATTGTCGAAGTTATCAATAACAACAACTTCATAACCTGCGTTTTGCAATTCAACTACTGTGTGCGAACCAATATAACCTGTTCCTCCTGTGACTAATATTTTCATAGTGGCTTTTTTGTTTAACGAATTTGGTGTGATGAACAACAAATTTTTGGCAATTTAAGTTATTGATGCTAAAAATATGCGTGAATTTTATCTTAATAATTGAACTCTCCATGATTCGTTTTAAGATGCAATTCTTTTTTATTAGACGCTTCAACTCTACCAATAATCTGAGCTTGAATACCGTATTGATTTGCTATTCTTATTAAATCTGAAGCAGTGTTTTCATCTGTGTAAAATTCCAATAAATTACCCATATTGAAAACCTTATACATTTCAAGCCAACTGCTATTACTTTGGTTTTGAATCATTTCGAAAAGTGGCGGGGTGTTGAATAGGTTGTCTTTAACCACTTTTAAATTATCAATAAAATGAAGTATTTTGGTTTGTCCACCACCTGTGCAATGCACCATACCATGGATTTGATTGAAATGATTGTCAAGAATTTCACGAATAATGGGGCTAAATGTTCTTGTGGGCGATAGTATCATTTTACCAACTGATAGTTCATGCCCGTTTAGTTTTTCACTTAATTTTAAAGACCCTGTATAGACCAAATCTTGTGGAACTAGCGGATCAAAGCTTTCTGCATAATCTTTATAACTCGAAGAAAGTACATCATGTCTTGCCATTGTTAGGCCATTACTTCCCATACCTGCATTGTATTCTTTCTCGTAAGTTGCTTGGCCAAATGAAGCAAAACCTACAATTACATCACCCGCTTTAATTTTATGATTTGAAATTATCTGATTTCTCTTAGCTCTCGCGGTAACGGTGCTATCAACTATTATCGTTCTAACCAAGTCCCCTACATCAGCTGTTTCACCCCCTGTACTATGTATGTTAATGCCGTGTAGCCTAAGCATCTCCAAAAACTCTTCAGTCCCTTCTATAATAGTTGAGATTACCTCACCTGGAATCAGGTTTTTGTTTCTGCCAATGGTTGATGATAATACAATTTTGTCGTAAACCCCTGCACACAGCAAGTCATTTAGATTCATGACAATTGCGTCTTGAGCGATTCCCTTCCAAATACTTAGATCCCCTGTTTCTTTCCAATATAGATAGGCTAAACTTGATTTAGTTCCTGCTCCGTCAGCATGCATGATGTTGCAATATTCTTCATCATTGGTCAGATAATCAGGTACTATTTTACAAAATGCTTTAGGAAAAATTCCTTTGTCTATATTTTTAATGGCGGCATGCACGTCTTCCTTTTGCGAAGACACACCTCGTTTCATGTATTTATCGGAAATCATGTTGACAAAAATAGGTTTAATATTATTAAGTAAATAATCAAAATTTATGGAAATTATGTTGCAAAAACTTATTAAAAAGTAAAAGGTTTAAATAAATGAAACTTATATTTGTCAAATTAAAAACTAAAAATTATGTCATTCGAATTACCAAAATTACCATACGATTACAATGCCTTGGAGCCTCATATTGATGCACGTACCATGGAAATTCATCACAGCAAACACCATAATGCTTATGTTACAAATCTAAATGCTGCCATTGTTGGCACTGAAGCAGAAAACCTTAGCATTGAAGAAATTTGCAAGCAAATTAGCAAATATCCTATGCCTGTAAGAAACAATGGTGGTGGTCATTACAACCACAGTTTGTTTTGGAGCATTTTGGGAATAAATAATGGCGCTAATCCAACTGGGAAATTGATGGATGCTATTAATGCAGACCTAGGTGGTATGAACAAGCTAAAAGAAGATTTTAACAAAGCTGCAACCACCCGATTTGGCTCAGGTTGGGCTTGGTTATGTGTTGAAAACGGAAAATTAAAAATTTGCTCTACACCAAACCAAGATAATCCTTTGATGGATGTGGTTACTGAGTGTAATGGAACTCCCATTTTAGCATTAGATGTTTGGGAGCATGCATATTACCTAAATTATCAAAATCGTAGACCTGATTATATTTCATCTTTTTGGAACGTAATTAATTGGGATGAAGTTAGTCGTAGGTACCAAGCAGCTATTTAATTTAAGAATCAAAGAGCGTCTGGCCAAAAGCTAGGCGCTCCTTTAATAATAAACCATGAGTCATTACGAATTAACCAATATCAAATCTATCAAGCTAACACCTGCAAATGATTTGATGAATTATACTTTTCCTGATACAGATATATTAAATCAAATTGAAGATAAAAGGGTAAGGATTACCAACCTAAGCAAAGCTTTAACTTTTGGAACAAGCAGTCAAAAAGGCAAATCCAGTTTGGTTCTTGATACTAATAATGGCCAAGTAAGAACAGAGGCAGTGGTTATTGGCTTTGATAACGCTAGTGTTTGGTTAGAAGGTAATATTAAATTACCTATGTCTGCATTAAGAAGTGTAGATTTTATTTAAGACAACTATTCTTCCTCTTCAAATGGTTTATGAATGGTGTAGTTTTTCCATCTATCAATTACTGCTTTAAACTCAACTGGTAATTCTGTTTCAAAAAACATTTCTTTATGGGTGGTTGGGTGAATGAAACCTAATGACTGAGCATGCAATGCTTGTCTTGGCATAATTGCCATGGTATTCTCTACAAACTGCTTGTATTTGGCAAATTGAGTTCCTTTTCGAATTCTATCACCATCATATGTGCTATCAGCAAAAAGGGAGTGACCAATACTTTTCATATGTACCCTTATTTGGTGTGTTCTACCCGTCTCTAATCTACATTCAATAAGTGTTACATAATGCATTCGCTCAAGTACTTTATAGTGTGTAACACTCCATTTCCCTTTGCTCTCATCGTCTTGCATTTGAAATATTTTTCGATCTCGGGTACTTCGTCCGATATAGCCAGTAATAGTTCCTTCATCTTCTAAAATATCGCCCCAAGCCAAAGCCACATATCTTCTCTTGATGCTGTGGTCGTAAAATTGTTTGGCAAGAAAATTCATAGCAAATTCAGTTTTAGCTATCACTAAAATTCCAGATGTGTTTTTGTCAATCCTATGAACTAAACCGGGCCTCACATTGCCATCTTTGGCAAATGGTAAATCTTTAAAGTGCCAAGCTAGCGCATTTACCAATGTTCCTGAAACATTATTATATCCAGGATGAACCACCATTCCTGCAGGTTTATTAACGATTAACACCTCATCATCCTCATATAAAATATTAAGCGGAATGTTTTCAGCTACAATGGTATTGTCTTTTGGTGGGGTGGGTAAAACTATTGAAATAACATCGAGCGGTTTTATTTTATAGCTCGATTTGGTGGGTTTGTTATTTACAAGTATAGACCCTGATTCAGCGGCATATTGGATTTTAGTTCTGCTGGCATTTTTAATTCTGTCCATCAGATATTTATCAATACGTGTCTGGTGTTGACCTTTTTCTATTTCAAAACGATAGTGTTCGAAGAGCTCCTGCTCATCACCTTGTTCACCGTCTAAATCATCATCTTCTTCTTGTAGCATCTTCTGTTTTGTGGGTTTATTACCTAATTCTATCTGCACTTTTCACTAATTCCTCATCACGTTTAACAAGCATGATGGCTCTCCAATTAAGGTAAAACATAAAAATCATCAAAGCTATGCCAAAGGTAGAGGCAAAAGAAAGGGATGACATATTAAATCCAGGAATTTTTAAAGCTGCGGTAGAAAAGGTTGCAGCCAATAATAATAGCATGAAAACGTAGTTGAATTTGGCAAATTTGATTTGTTCTGTTCTGTTTTTGTAAGAAAAAATTACTTTAATTGTCCAAACAATAACAAGTGTTAATATTGCTATTAAAGCATATTGAATACCACTTTTTTCTGCTACTATGGTATGATTTTCATAAACATTAAAATAGATAATGTTTAATACATAATCAGTAGAAATACCATTGATATCTTGATGAACATTAACTATAGAACCGCCACATAATACAGCTCCAATAATTATAATAGCTAGAAAATAAACACTTTGTAACCTTTGAATCATAATTGAATTAATTGGTGCGCAAGTTACAATTTTGACCGATATTGTTAGCATCTAAGTTACAATGGAGCATGAAACTTATAAAATAAAGCAAACTTTAGTAATAGGATTATTTCAAAGAACTAAACGTTTGTAGTCTTATATATCATAACATTACACTGTGCATGATGCAAGACTGATTCTGCAACGCTGCCCATCAATATACGATCTATACCTTTTCTGCCATGTGAACCCATGATTATTAGGTCGGTGTTTGTTTGTTTTGCAATATTTACAATGGTGTCAGCAATGGTATTGGTATCAATCATTTCGTATGATATATCAATTTTTGGATTTTGTGATTTTAGTTTTTTAACCAAATCAATTAATTTATTTTCTGTTTCTCTTTTTTCGTTATCCAATAACTCTTCCGAAATCAATGGATATATACCATTCATGTTCCAATCATAATAATTTATCTTTGCTAAAACATGAAATAAATGAAGTGAAGATTGGTTTTTCTCAGCCAATAATAGTGCAAATTTTAGAGCTTCATTTGCATATTCTGAGAAATCAATTGGGCATAAAATTTTTTTGAAATCGTTCATGTCTTTAGGGGTTTATTTCTGATAACTTATTAAATATAAATTTACTGCAATTGTTCAGGCATTCTTGTATCAAAGCATTCCAATGTTGTTTTGATTCCACAAACTCATTTTGAAGCGTATTTATTAATAACTCAACATGATGTTCAACATCATCGAAATCATGCTTTTTTAATTCTAAAGCCAACTCAATTGTTAATTGATTTATTTTCTGTTCTTTCTTTTCAGTTAAGTATACTAAGTCGGTGATATTGGGATGATAATTTTGCAATTCTATTTTGCTATTATCTAATACGTTTAAAATAGTTGGAAACACCAATCTTGACTCATAGGTATGCAATGAACTAAATTCTATTTGCATATCATTTAACAAACCAATAATTGAATGGTGTTCTTTATTTCTATTTGATATGCTCAATACATAGTAAGAATTAATTAAGTTGAATTGCTCATTTATCTTTGGATAAAGTAGCAACATCAATTGGTCAATTGATTCCTTAATTTTCAATGAATGCGAGCACATTTTAGTATAATTTATGCACACAAATTTGGCTTAAAGATCACTTCTAATATATGATAGTGTTTGTTTTAAAACATGATATTGGGCATGTTTAATCATTAAGATTTGCCGTTTTAATCAATAGTTGAAGATTTAGTATTTTTATTTTTTTGCCGATAAGTTCTATAATCTTATCCTGATTGAATTCAGACAACAATCTTATAGCACTCTCGGTAGAAGTTCCAACATAGTCTGCAATTTCTTCGCGGCTTAAAGTAACATTTAAGGTGGCACCATCTTCTATACAACCATAGGTAGCTTTAATAAATAATAAAGCTTCAGCTAATCGTTCTCTCACATTTTTCTGTGATAAAGAAACAAGATGATTTTCTGCAAGTTTTAAGTCACCACTTACTTTTTTAACAATTTCAATTAATAGCTTATTATTTTTTAGAATAGTGCTATTAAAATAAGATTTATCAATGATACATATTGATGAATCCTCCAAGGCAACGGCAGAGCAATGATATCTTTCATCAGAAATAAGAGCCCTGTAACCAAGAATTTCACCTTCTTTGGCTAAACTTAGTATTTGCTCTTTACCATCAAATCCAGTAGTTGATAATTTTATTTTACCCGTATTGATACAAAACAAACCATTAGGCATTCCTAATTCATTAAATACATATTGCCCTTTTTTATAGCTAGAACATGTCTTGTGTTTATTAAGGTCTTCCAATTGTTCATTGTCAAGCACGTTAAAAACGGAGTGAATTCGCGCATTGCAATAAAGACACGCTGGCTTGTTTTCAAGAATCTTACCCATAATTATTTCTAATTTCCTAACTTCATTTCAAATGTAAATCTTTTGATTGCTTTTTTATCATTATTTGATTTTGTTCTAATTATTTGTTAGAAAAGGACTTCAGTTTACCATCAGGATTTATTAATTTTATGTGGTAGCGTGTATTTACAATTTTTATTATTGCAAACAGAAAAACATTTTTAATCATTACTTGATTAGTGAAATGTTTACAATAATTCACTCGCTCTCACCTTTAAAAATCAAAATTTAAAAACTGTAGAAACTTTTAAGATAAAAAAAGTTTCCAACTGTCAAAAAGTTTCTATATTTGCTCCCGAAAATTGGAAGGAGGATAGAAATGGAACCAAAACAAAAAATTTTACATGAGGCAGCTTCATTGTTTATGAAGTTTGGTTTTAAAAGCATCACCATGGACGATATAGCCCGTGAATTGGGGGTGAGTAAGAAAACGCTTTATCAATACTTTACTGACAAGAACGATTTGGTTAATCAAACCATAGATGAGCATTTGCTATATATGGAGTCAAATTGTTCAAGAATAACAGACGGAAATCAAGATGCAGTAAGCACTATGATTAATATTACTGAGTTTGTAAGTGGTACAATAAAACAAGTTAATTACAAAATACTTTTTGATCTAAAGAAATATTTTAGAGAAGCATGGGACAAGATGAACAACCATAGAATTTCTTACATTTCTGAAAATGTTCTACAAAATATAAACTTAGGCATTAGCCAGGGATTGTACCGCCAAGATTTAAATGCTAAATTAATTAGCCGAATGTATGTTCATTTGGTTGACTTTTTAGTTGATCCGGAATGGTTAGAAAAAGAGGGATATGACCTGAAGCACGTGCATTTTCAGATTATCGAGTTTCATTTAAGGGCCATTTGTACAGATAAAGGCATAAAGATATTAAATCAAAAATTACAAAATTTAAAAGCATAAACCAACTATGAAATCAAGAATAAAACTATTTCTAATGCTAATTATTGCGGGCATTGGGATAATGAAAGCGCAAAACCAAGAATTGAAAAAATTCACATTGAACGAAGCAATTACCTTCGCTAAACAAAACAATTTGTCTTATCAAAATGCAAAATTAGATGAATTAACTGCGCAAAAGTCAGTGAATGAGTTATTGGCAAATGGACTACCTCAGGCGAATGGAGAATTATCTTATAATAGAAATATAGATATTCCGGTTACACCATTGCCAGATTTTATAACCCCAAGTGTAATTTTCGCCAATCAAAAATATTTTGGTCTTAGTCCAACTGAAAAATATGTTCAAGGCCAGCCAGTGCCAGTTGCTTTCGGTCAAAAAAACTCGGCAACTGCCAGCTTAACAATAGGACAGCTTTTATTTGATGGTACTTTCTTTTTGGGTGTGAAGGCGGCAAAAGAGTATGTTAAGTTATCTACTTTGACCAAACGCAAAACTGAAATTGATGTTGAAGCTGATGTCACAAAATCATATTACCTTGTTTTATTAAACGAGGAGCGTTTGATACAGATTAATAAGAACCTCGTTTTAATGGAAAAAAGTTTAGCTGACTTACGTGAAATATACAAAGCTGGATTGACAGAAAAAATAGACCTTGATAGACTTGAATTGAGTTATTCAAATGCCAAAATATCACGTGATCAAATTAAAGATATGACAATCATGACTTATCAGTTATTAAAAATGAATATTGGATTGCCAATGGCTGATAGCATTCTTTTAACTGACAAATTGAATGACTTATCTGGACAGGGTTCAATAAATTTGGAGATTGCTTCAAATGATTACAGCAAAAGAATTGAATACCAAATGGCAGAACAAGGTTTGATATTAAACAAGCTTGATAGAAAGAGATATTTAACTGGTTATATGCCAACAATAACCGCATTTGCATCATTGGGTAGAAACACTTTTAGCAATGACTTTAGTGATTTAGCAAATACATGGTTTCCATCGACCATTGTGGGTGGTAAAATCAGCGTTCCAATATTTGATGGATTCAGAAAACATGCTCAAACTCAAAAGGCAAGTATTTCAATTAAAAGAACTGAGAATCTGAAAAAGAACTTGGAAAATGCAATTGATATAGAACGATTCAATGCCAAGACAAGTTATCTAAGAACAAACGAGCAAGTTCTCACCCAAAAGCAAAACATGGATTTAGCTGAACAAATATTTAAAAGAGCACAATTAAAATTAAAGGAAGGTGTTGGATCAAGTACCGAATTATTAATGGCTGAAACTGAATTGAAAAACGCACAAACTAATTATTTGACTACATTATACGATTTAATGGTCGCACAGGTAAACGTTAAAAAATCAATTGGATACTAATTAAAATATTAAAATAATAAATAATGAAAACAATAAAAACAATCATTTTAAGCGTTGCTGCGCTGGGAATTATCGCATCATGCGGTGGAAGCGCAAATAGCGTTGAAGCAAAACTAGCCAAGCTAGAAAAACTAAAATCTGAACAAGCCGCTTTAGCTACTCAAATTAAAACTCTAGAAGATGAAATAAAATCAAGCGGAACCAAAATTGAAATATCTGAAAAGGTGGTAAATGTGGCCGTTACTGCCATAGAAACGAGTAGTTTTAAGCACTATATTGATGTACAAGGTAGAGTGGATGGAGATGAAAACACTACCATAAGTGCAAAAGTTCCAGGTTTGGTTTTGAATGTACTTGCAAAACCAGGTACAGTTGTTAAAGCAGGTCAGGTTTTGGCTGAATTAGATGGAAGTGCAGTTAGAAAACAAATCCAATCAATGGAAACTAATCTTACTTTACTTACTGATTTATACAACAAGCAAAAAGCTTTATGGGACAAACAAATCGGTTCTGAAATACAATACAAACAAGCCAAAGCCAACAAAGAATCTTTAGAACAACAAGTTTCAGCCATGCGCGAACAATTGGGCATGTATAAAATTACATCACCCGTTAACGGAACCATTGATGTTGTAAATTTGAAAATTGGTCAAACTGCTGCACCTGGAATGCCTTACTTTTCTATAGTTAACTTCAATAAATTGAAAGTGAAAGCAGATGTGGCAGAAACATATGCAAGTAAGATTAGAGAAGGAAATGAAGCATTAATTCAGTTTCCTGATATTAATAAATCTATTCAAGCAAAGGTTACTTATAGTGGAAAAGGCATTAGTACCTTAAATAGAACTTTTGGTGTTGAAATGGCTTTACCAAGTGATAACAGCTATTTGCCAAACATGATTGCGGTTGTAAAAATTGTAGATTATTCAGCAGACAATGTGATAGTCATTCCAGTTAATTGTATTCAATCAAATCAAGATGGCTCAAATGTATTTGTTGCACTTACCGAAAATGGAAAAACTATTGCTAAAAAACGTTTGATTGTATTAGGCAATACCTACAATGATAAAGCTGAAATTAATTCTGGTCTAGTAAAAGGAGATAAGTTAATTACTGAAGGTTATTCTGACTTGAATGATGGAGAGCTTATTAAATTTTAATGGTTAGTTTATCTATAAATTAAATCACTTATATAAAACAGCTGAAGGCTAATAAACTCAAGCCAAAACCAAAAATATGTTAGATAAAATAAAAGAATTTAAGCCCTCTACATGGGCTATAAATAATAAAACAAGTATCTATATTATGACAATCATTATCACCCTAGCGGGATTAATGAGTTATAATGGATTGCCTAAAGAACAGTTCCCGGAAGTAGTGTTTCCACAAATTATTGTAAGTACAGTTCAGGCTGGTACTTCTCCAAAAGATATGGAGAACATTGTAACCAAACACATCGAAAAAAGTGTTAAATCTATTTCAGGAGTTAAAAAAGTAACTAGTAATACCATACAAAATGTAAGTTTAGTTACGGTTGAATTCAACACAGATGTTGAAATACCTGTAGCAAAACAAAGGGTAAAAGATCAGGTTGATAAAGTTAGAAAAGATTTACCTCAAGTATTGACAAGTGAACCTTCAGTTATTGAAATTGATGTGTCACAAATGCCTATTATGTATGTGCACTTATCAGGGGATTATCCACTAGATAAATTGAAGACATATGCAGAAGATTTACAAGATAAAATTGAAGGATTAAACGAAATAACAAGAGCTGATATTGTTGGTGCTCTTGACAGAGAGGTTCAAATAAATTTGGACATGTACAAGATGCAAATTGCTGATGTGGCCATGTATGATGTGATGCAGGCGATTGGTAACGAAAACGTTACAATTAGCGGTGGTTCAGTGAAAATGGATGGATTGCTCAGAGAGATTAATGTGGTTAGTCAATATGCAGATGCTAAGAGAATAGGTGATTTAGCCATTCGTTCTGCAAGTGGCGCTATTGTATATCTAAGAGATATTGCTGAAGTAAAAGATGGTTTTAAAGAACAAGAAAGTTTTGCTCGTTTAGAACATAAGAATGTTATTACCTTAAACATTGTAAAAAAGAGCGGTCAAAATTTAATTGATGCAAGTGATAAGATACGAAAGTTATGTGATGAAATGAAGGAAACAAGATTTCCTGATGGGTTAAAAATTACTGTAACAGGCGATCAATCTGATAAAACCCGTGTAACCCTTCACGATTTGATTAATACGATTGTAATCGGTTTTATTTTGGTAACATTAATATTAATGTTCTTTATGGGTGCTACAAATGCCTTATTTGTGGCGATGTCTGTACCACTATCAATGGCTGTTGCATTTTTGTTTTTACCCGCGATAGGTTTCACATTAAACATGATTGTATTGTTTGCCTTTTTACTCGCATTAGGTATTGTAGTGGATGATGCCATTGTGGTAATCGAGAACACACATCGAATTTTTGATAATGGTAAAGTTCCAATAAAGAAAGCAGCAAAACTTGCAGCAGGCGAAGTATTCCTCCCAGTTCTTTCAGGTACATTAACAACTTTAGCCCCTTTTATACCATTGGCTTTCTGGCAAGGTGTAATCGGTAAATTTATGTTCTTTTTACCAGTAACATTAATCATTACATTGTTAGCTTCATTGGTGGTAGCATATATTATCAACCCTGTATTTGCAGTTGGATTTATGAAAACACATGAAGAAGAAGCAGCAGAGCGTAAAAATACAAAAGGTTTTAAAATAACTTCAGTTATATTCGCAGTGATTGCTATTTTATCCTATTTAGGTGGTGGTGTAGGTTTGGGTAATTTTGCTGTTGTAATTTATTTATTGTACTGCTTGAATAGATTTATTTTATACAAAGCTATTGGCAACTTCCAAAATAAAATTTGGCCATCATTCCAAGAGAGATATCGAAAAATAATAACATGGTGCCTATTTGGAAAGAGACCCATTTTTATTTTGTTAGGCACAATTGGTTTGTTGTTTTTCAGCTTCTTTCTAGTTTCTATTCGTACACCTAAAATTGTATTCTTTCCTCAAGCTTCGCCAAATTTTGTATACACCTATATTCAAATGCCAATAGGCACAGATCAAGTAAAAACGGATTCAATTACCAAATTGGTTGAAGAAAGAATTTACAAAGAAATTGGTGACAGTAATAAAATTGTAGAATCTGTTATATCAAATGTGGCAATTGGTGCAGGCGACCCAAGTCAATTCGAAGCTGGTGCGCAATCTCATCTAGGTAAAGTTACTGTTGCTTTTGTAGAATTTGGAAAACGAAATGGTGAGGAAACCTTGTTGTATTTAGATAGAATTAGGAATGTGGTTAAGGACATTCCAGGTGCACAAATTACTGTTGAACAAGAGAAGGGTGGACCTCCAACCGGTAAGCCTGTAAATATTGAAATTATTGGTGATGAGTTTGATGAGTTGACAACTGTTTCAAAAGATTTAAAACGATATCTTGATTCTTTACAGATTCCTGGAATCGAAGAATTGAAATCGGATCTTGTAACTAATAAACCTGAGATATTAATCGAGGTTGATAGAGAAAGAGCAAACCGTGAAGGAATAACTTCATCTCAAATTGGTCAAGCTTTACGTGGAGCTATTTTTGGTATTGAGGTTTCTAAATTCAAAGATGCAAACGATGATTATCCAATTCAAGTTAGATACAATGTGAATCAACGTAACAATATTGATGCATTGATGAATTTGAAAATAACATACAGAGATATGAATATGGGCGGGCAATTACGTTCTGTTCCATTGTCATCAGTAGCTAAACTCAAATACAGCCAAACATATGGTGGTATTAAACGTAAAAATCAAAAGCGTATGGTGACCCTAGGTTCAAACGTTTTAGTGGGATATAATGCAAATGAAGTGGTGGCTCAAGTTAAAAAAGCGGTAGCTAAGTTTGACCTCCCAAAATCAGTTATGGTTGATATGACTGGAGAGCAAGAGCAGCAAGCAGAAACAGGTGCATTCTTAGGAAGAGCGATGCTAATTTCACTAGGACTTATATTTTTAATTTTAGTTACTCAGTTTAACTCGTTGTCTAAACCAGTGATTATTTTGAGTGAAATTATTTTTAGTATCATTGGTGTGTTATTAGGCTTTTCAATTTTCAAAATGGATATGTCTATCTTAATGACAGGAATAGGTATTGTGGCTTTGGCTGGTATTGTAGTTAGGAACGGAATTTTATTAGTTGAGTTTACAGATATTTTAATAGATAATGGAATGGAATTGAAAGAAGCCATTATTGAAGCAGGTCGAACACGTATGACACCTGTTATATTAACTGCCTCTGCTACCATTTTAGGTTTAGTCCCTTTGGCTGTGGGCTTGAATATCGACTTTGTAACCTTGTTTACTCATGGAAATCCTCACATTTATTTTGGCGGAGATAGTGTTGCCTTTTGGGGACCATTATCATGGACCATGATTTTTGGATTATTGTTTGCCACAATTCTAACGTTGATCCTAGTTCCAGTTATGCTGTTATTAAGTGAAAGTTTAAAAACGAAAATTTTTAAAACAAAGCCACAAGGTCATAAAAAGGAAGATGATGAAACAATTTTAACAAATAACTAATTGCTCATTATTTAACATTTGTAAACGAATTGTAAAAAGTAGAATAATGACTACAAAATTGTTTGTTTTACAAAAACTAAAACGACATTTGTAACGTTTATATTGTATTGCACTTAGGGGTAGATGTGCAATTTGTTTCATAGGCTAAACGGGGTTCGCGCCAGCGACCCCGTTTTTTCATTATATTTGTAGTTCAATGTATACTTGCGGTTATGTATGTCCTTCTTGCGAAGGAAAAGGATTTATGGATGATGGAAACCCATGTTATTGGTGTCAACCTCTGCCAGAGAGGAAAGATTCAACTTCTGAAATTAACATAGATGCTGAAGAGGATAACTAAATTTCAATCCTTATTAAAAAAATACAATAATATCAAGTCTTTTCTTTTAGGATTTGCCTTTAGTTTTGTAGTTAGATGCAAGATATAGAGCCACATTATTTATGGAGAGATTTTTATAAAAGCGAGGATGATGAACGCTCGCCTTTTTATGAAAGAGAGTATAGTGAATTTGAATACACCAACAAAGTTTATAATTACTTGCTTCATCCTCAGTGGGACGAGTTTGGCTCAAGTACTTTATACCTAAAAATACTTTATGTTGATTATAGAGAAGGCTTTGTCATCATTGAGATGATAGGGGAGTGGAATGATGCCATAAATAATGATATCATGTTCCTTAAACGAGATGTGGTAGAAGAGTTTGAAGCAAATGGAATCAATAAGTTTATTTTAATAGGTGAAAACGTTCTAAATTTTCATGCGAGCGATGATAGCTATTATGAAGATTGGTTTCAAGATGTTGAAGAAGGTTGGATTGTAGCCATCAATTTTCAGGACCATGTATTGCAAGAATTTAGACAAAACAACATTGACTACTACTTGAATTTTGGTGGTGAATTAGATAATCTAAATTGGAGGAAATTATTGCCAAATCAAGTTTACAGAAACGTTGAAAATATTATTTCTAGAAGGTTATCCTAATAAAAACTTTCACCTTTTAGGTATTTGGTTTTTAGCAGTGGACAGATTTTATACCTTTCTTCTTTGGTATCCTCATACATGGCTTCCAGTGTTTCGTAAACATACTTTATTCCTACTTTATCTGACCATTCAAAAGGTCCGAAAGGGTAATTGGTTCCTAGTTTCATGCTGGTGTCTATGTCTTGCATGCTTGCTGTTCCTTCTTGCAATGTATAACACGCCTCATTAATGATCATGAAAATTACCCTTGGTGTAACCATGCCAACTCGGTCTTCCACTAAGGTGTATTTCCATTTTAACTTCTCCATAGAGTCATTTAGGATGCCTTTGTCTTTTGCATTCAATAATGATACTTCAAAAAGACTTCGATTGATAAAGCTTGGCAAACCATTCATGCCAAATAAATAACAGTCGATTTGTTTGCCATAATCATGTTGGGCCTTTGCCAATTGTTGTTTAACTGCCGAAACAAAAACGGGTTTCTTGTTGAGTCCTGCATAATATTTCAATTGATGAGGAAATTCATCAAAATTAAAGTCAAAAATGATGTCAAAATCATCTACATTGGCTGATGGAAAATTATTATCATCAAACCTAACTAAAGAATAATCAATAGATGAAAGCTTTATTTCTAATTCTTCTACCTGTGATTTTGTACCTCGTGCCAAAATTTTCATATTCGCAACATATTTCACTCAAAACTAAAAACAAAATATTTATGGAAAAGAAAATTATTACCAGTGCCAATGCACCTGCCCCAATTGGTCCATATAGCCATGCAAATTTAATCGGAAACACACTTTACGTAAGTGGTCAGGTAGCCAAAGATGCCCAAACAGGCGAGATGGTTGTTGGGGATATCAAATCTGAAACCCGCAAAGTGATGCAAAATGTTGAAGCCATTTTAAAAGAAGCTGGAATGGATTTTACCAATGTTGTTAAAACCACTATTTTCTGTATAAATTTGGGTGACTTTGCCTCTATCAACGAGGTATATGGTAGCTTTTTTACTGATAATTTTCCAGCTCGCGAAACGGTTCAGGTTTCAAAATTACCTTTGAATGTTAATGTAGAAATTAGTGTGATTGCTGTTAAATAAGACAACATCAAATATCATTGGCATCAGAAATTGAACAAGATGAATTTTTAATAAATAGTAACTATGAAAACAATTGACAATATAAATTTTGCAGGTAAACGCGCTCTAGTGCGTGTTGATTTTAATGTACCTTTAGACAAGGCTAAACTAGCTATTACAGATGATGCTCGTATTAGAGCAACAGTGCCAACTATCAAAAAGATTTTGGCTGATGGTGGTTCTTGTGTATTGATGAGTCATTTAGGTCGCCCATTAAAAAAGTTAAAAGAGGATGGAAGTGTTGATTATGAAAAACACTCATTGAAACATACCCTTCAAAAAACATCTGAATTATTGGGTGTAAATGTAAAATTCGCCCCTGATTGTATAGGGGCAGAAGCAGCTGAGATGGCATCAAATCTTAAAGCAGGTGAAGTGTTGTTGCTTGAAAACCTTCGTTTTTATAAAGAAGAGGAGAAGGGTGACGAAGCTTTTGCAGAGAAATTATCCAAATACGGAGATGTATATGTAAATGATGCTTTTGGTACTTGTCATCGTGCACATGCCAGCACTGCGGTAATAGCTAAGTTTTTTCCTAACGCTAAGTGTTTTGGATATGTGATGGCGAATGAAATTGCCAATGCTGAAAAAGTGATGAAAAAAGCTGAACAGCCTTTCACTGCCATCGTGGGTGGGGCAAAGGTTTCAGACAAATTATTGATTTTAGAAAATTTGTTGAACAGCGTAAACAATCTACTTATTGGTGGGGGTATGGCTTATACATTCTTAAAAGCCATGGGATACGAAATTGGCTCATCACTTTGCGAAGATGACAGACTTGACCTTTGCAAACATTTGATGGAAAAAGCAAAAGCTAAAGGGGTTAATCTTTTATTACCAATAGATTCTGTAGTTGCTGATAAGTTTGACAATGCAGCCAATACCAAAGTATGTGATAACAAGCAAATAGAAACAGGTTGGATGGGCTTGGATATTGGACCTTTGGCAAGTGATGAATATTGCAAAGTCATTCGTAGTTCAAAAACCATTTTGTGGAACGGACCTATGGGCGTTTTTGAAATGACTAGTTTTGAATATGGCACCAAGTCAGTGGCGCAAGCAGTTGCCGATGCTACTGTCAATGGTGCATTTAGCTTAATTGGTGGTGGAGATAGCGCTGCAGCTGTTGCTAAATTTGGTTTCGAAGACAAAGTAAGTTATGTGAGCACAGGTGGTGGCGCCTTGTTAGAATATTTTGAGGGTAAAACCTTGCCAGGTATTGCAGCCATAAACGATTAAGATTTTGAAAGAGACGTTATACTTAACGTCTCTTTTTTTTGGTCAATTTTACTAATATATAGCAACCAATTTATCATGAAAAGATTCTTTAATACCTATACCTACAGTTTTTTATGGGCGTTTCTTATTCTTTGTGTCTGTGGCATGAATGGAAGTTATTTTCCTGAAATTCATTTTACCGACATCATTCAACCAGATTCTTTGGCACATATTACCCTTTTTGGCCTTCAAACGTGGTTTATTGCTACTGATAGAAAACGCAAATCATCTACAAATGGGCTACCCTTAAGACTTATTCTACCTGCCTTTGTGATAAGTGCCATGTATGGTGTAATCATTGAAGTTTTACAAGCCACTGTATTCATCAACCGCAGTTACGATTATATGGATATGGCAGCCAATTCATTAGGCTGTGCTTTGGCCTCGGTTGTACTTTTTCTGAAATTCAAGAAAACTCTTTGATTTTTGGCTATATACTCTGCTAAAAAATAAGCATATTTGCAGCTATGAGTATTCGCCAAGAAAAATTTGCAGGCATCATTCAACAATATCTATCTGATGTGTTTTTGAAACACAAAGGAGATTTTAATAATGCATTTATAACCATTAGTAGGGTAGAGGTATCTCCGGATTTGGGTTATGCAAAGGTGTTTTTGAGTTTCTTGGCCGAAAAAAACAAAGAGCAACTTCTTAGCTTGATAAAACTTCAATCAATAGTTATTAGAAAAGAGTTGGCAAATAAAATAAAGAATCAAGCTCGCATTGTGCCTGAGCTTCAGTTTTTGCTTGACGATAGTCTAGATTATGTTTTTCATATGGAAGAGGTAATGAAACAAGTGAAAGAACAGGACGAAAAAAAGAAAAACAGTTAAAAATAATACCCAAATATACATTCACATTGATTAAATTATGAATTACGACCCAATAAAAAAAGACTTAGGTAATGTTTTCAATTCGTCAACAGCCATGCGCAAATTGTTCTACAAATTGCTTGATTTGCTATTGCTTCGCACATGGCATGTTCACCGCGAAATGAAAGCATGGATGAGAGAAAAACCAGCAGCCATGATATTGGATGCAGGTTCGGGTTTTGGTCAATATAGTTTTTATATGGCTAGCAAAAACAGAAACTATTCTATTGATGCCATTGATGTGAAAGACGACCAGATTGCAGATTGCAACCAGTTTTTTGCTAAGTGTAATTTACCAAATGCAAAATTTGCAGTAGGTGATTTAACACAATCTATTGCAGTAAATAAATACGATTTTGTTTTGTGTGTTGATGTAATGGAACATATTTTAGAAGATGTTCAAGTATTTAAAAATTTTCATCAAGCTATGAAACCTGGAGCTATGCTATTAATATCTACTCCTAGCGACCAAGGTGGTAGTGATGTGCATGAAGAAACAGGCGAAAGTTTTATTGGTGAGCATGTTCGTGATGGTTACCCTAAAGAGGAAATGGCTGAAAAATTAAGACAAGCTGGTTTTGATAAAATGGAAATACTGTATAGCTATGGTGCACCAGGTAAAATTGCTTGGAAATTAAGCATGAAATACCCAATGACAATGCTTAATGCAAGCAAAGCATTTTTCATCATTCTTCCTTTTTACTATATAATTACTTACCCATTTAGTTATCTGTTAAACTGGCTTGATACATACACCAAACACAGCACAGGCACAGGCCTGATCGTGAAGGCTTGGAAATAGTTGATGAATCTTCCACTTAAAATAGCATTTCGTTATTTTTTTTCGCGTAGGCGAGAAGGCTCTTTCAATATCATTACACTTATTTCAGGAATATCTCTCCTGGGCTATGTGGTTGGTGCAGCCGCATTGATTATCGTTTTGTCTGTTTTCAATGGTTTTGAAAACCTATTCTCAACCCTCTATAGTCAGTTTGATGCAGATATTCAAATTACATCAACCGTAGGAAAGAGTTTTCCTACCTCACAATTAAACATTGCCCAAATAAAAAATATAGATGGGGTCCTACATGTAAATTATGTGATTGAAGAAAATGTACTGGCAAGGTATAATGGCAAGCAGGTGTTATCAACAGTAAAGGGTGTTGATGAAAAATATCTTGATGCTGTTCATTTGGATACAAACCTTGTTTCAGGGGCATTATTACTTCAAGAAGGAGATACGAATTTTGCGTTGATTGGTCAAGGATTGGCATATCAACTGGGTGTTCAACCCGATGATCAATTCAAATTCCTTACCATTTATGTGCCCGCAAAAGGTGAAATTGATTTACTAAATGCGGATAATGCATTTAAAAGAAATCCTATTTTTCCAATTGGTGTTTTGGGTATACAAGAAGAAGTTGATAATAAATACATCATTGTACCACTTCGTTTTATTGAGCCTCTTCTTGAAAAGAAAAATCAAGTTTCAGCTATTGAAATCAGATTGAGTAATGACGCCTCTATGGATAAAATTAGGTCGCAAATTGAAGAAATGGCAGGTGGTACATTTGCGGTTAAAAATAGATTTCAGCAACGTGATTCATTTTATAAAGTAATGAAGTCTGAAAAGTTCATCAGTTTTATGATTTTACTTTTTATTATGATGGTGGCAGCATTCAATACGGTTGGCTCATTATATATGTTAGTCATTGAAAAGAAAAAAGACTTGAAAATATTTGCTAGCATGGGTTTGACGGCTAATCAAGCTAGAAGAGTATTTATGTTTGAAGGAATAATTCTTGCCATTTTTGGTGGACTAGTTGGTATCATGCTTGGAGGAGTTATTTGTTGGCTTCAACAAGAATACAGCATTATCAGTTTTTCATCGAGTGAGGGTTTTATTATAGATTCATATCCAGTAAGAATAAAAGCAGCAGACTTTTTGTATGTGTTTTTAACCATTGTTGGACTTGGATTTATTACCTCTTTATATCCGGCATACAAAGCCAAACAAATGATTCTATAAATGAAAAAAAAATTTGCTATTGCCATTCATGGAGGAGCAGGAACTATTCTTCGTAGTTTAATGACTGCCGAAAAAGAATCAGCCTATACAAAAGGATTATCAGATGCTATTGATGCAGGAAATTCTATTTTAAAAAGTGGTGGTTCAAGCATAGATGCCGTTGAGGCCGCAGTAAAATCTATGGAAGATTTTCCATTGTTTAATGCGGGACGTGGAGCCGTTTTTACCAACAAAGGAACACATGAAATGGATGCTTCCATTATGGATGGAAATACACTAGAAGCAGGTGCTGTGAGTGGAATTAGTTTAGTTCAAAATCCAATATGCTTAGCTCGAGCTGTGAAGGAAAAATCAGGTCATGTGTTTTTATGTGGTAATGAAGCTGAAGCTTTTGGTAAAACTGTAGGTATAGCTTTTCAAGATGAATCTTATTTTTATACAGAAGAACGATACAAACAATGGGTTTCTTTGAAGGATAGTGATACCTATCAACTAGACCATAGTGATAAAACAGAAACCGGTGAACGTAAATTTGGAACAGTTGGTGCAGTGGCATTAGATATGCATGGAAATATTGCTGCAGCTACTTCTACAGGAGGCATGACCAATAAGAGGTTTGGACGTATTGGAGATTCTCCCATTATTGGGGCCGGCACATATGCCAATAACAAAACTTGTGCTATCAGTTGCACGGGTCACGGTGAGTTTTTTATTAGGGCCGTAGTAGCCTATGATATCAGTTGCTTAATGGAATACAAAGGCTATTCACTTAAACAAGCATGCGACTTTGTAGTGAAAGATAAATTGGTAAAATTTGGTGGAGAAGGTGGACTTATAGCTATTGATGCAATCGGTAATATTGAACTGCCATTTAACTCAGAAGGTATGTATCGTGCATGGAGTGTGGAAGGTGAAGCTTCAAATATTAAGATTTACGAAGACTAATGAATTGAAGCATTAGATGCTATTGCCACAAAGTTTTTTATAATAGTAATTCCATATTCAGTTTGACAACTTTCGGGGTGAAATTGAATTCCAAATAGGGGTAATTCTTTATGTTGAATGCCCATTATTTCATTATCACAAACACAATTTACGATAAGATAATCAGGTAAATCTTCTGCAACCAATGAATGATAGCGAGTAGCTGAAAATTCTATTGGTATTGTTTCAAAAAGATTTACTTGACTATGCTGCATTTTATCAACCTTGCCGTGTCTTGGAATTTTGGCTTTAGTGATGTTAGCTCCAAAATATTGTGCAATTGCCTGATGTCCCAAACATACACCAAGAATGGGCTTTGTGGTATGGTAATGATGTATTAATTCTAAGCTTATACCTGCAAAATTTGGTGATAAAGGCCCTGGAGATATAACAATGGCATCAAAATGTATTTTAGCTAATTCAACCAAAGTAATTTCATTATTTCTATAAACAACACAATTAACCCCACATTGCTCAATATAATCTTTGAGCATGTATGTGAAGCTATCAAAATTGTCTACAAGAAGGATGGTCATACTAGCAAACGGATTTATATATGGCAAGTGTATTCTGATAATGATTATCCCACGAGAACTCTTTTTCTCTTGCAATACCTTTTTGAATCATTTCGTTTTTTAGATTTGGATTTGATAATAGCAAGTTCATTTTCATTGCCAAATCCTCATTGTTGTTTTCTCAAAAACCAATGCTGCATTGCCAGCAATTTCAGGCAAACTGCTGCTATTGCTTATAATAACAGGAGTTTTACAAGCAAATGCCTCTAAAATAGGAATGCCAAATCCTTCATAGTTTGATGGAAAAACAAACATTTCTGCGTTTTCATATGCATAACGTAGTTCTGATACACTTAGAGCTTTACGAGTTATATAATTTGTCAAACCAAGTTTTGATAATTTTTGATGTTCTTCAACATTGAATGATTCATTTCCTGTGCAAAGTAATTGTAAGTCTGGATTTTGATTTCGTATTCGGGCAAAGGCATGAAGCATGCTATCAAACCCCTTGTAAAAGGAGCGTGACCCAACAAATAATACATATTTATTTGGCAAGCTAGTTTTAGTAGACTTGTAGTCGGTGATTGATTGGGCTAAGTAATTAACATGAATTTTATCGGGGTTTACATTAGCATAAACTTCAAGTAAATCCTTTTTTGTATTTTCTGAAACCACTATGATGGCATCAGCTCTATCTATATTTTCTTTCTTCTTTTTTGCCAAATCTTTATAATGATTGTTTTCTCCAAATTTTTCATGAATAAGGTCATGAACTGTAAAAACTAATTTGGTTTTTGAATTTGACTTCAGAGCATCAAAATAGTAATTACTATAAAATGTTGGGTGGAATATATCAGGCTTAATAATTCTTAAGGCGTCATTTACTCTTTTATGGGAAATAAAATGATTTACTCCTCTAACTATTTTCCCTTTTAATGGGAAGTTACTATTCCGCAAGTATGGCTTGATTTGAGGAATTTGTAAACTTAGCAAAAGGTCATTCTCTGAGTAGAGATTTTTAAAATCTAATTCCACGGAATTGTCCTTTTTTACACGTTTAATTATTTCATAAAAGATTTTCGAGATTCCTCCAAATCTTTGCCTATAAAAAATCTCATCATCAATTAGTAACTTCAATTTTTTTTATTGCAATAATAAATAATAAACCTAAAATTGTACTCACCTATCACAACAATGAAATTTAGCGGATTTATATCCATATATTTTCTCATTTATTTTTTTACAAATTCTTATTATGTAAAAGGTCAATGTTTTGACTGCACTACAAGTGTTCCAATAAATAGTGGGCTGGTTTGGTGTCATCCATTTGATGGAAATGCAAATGATGCTTCAAATAATGGTTACAATGGAACAGTTAATAATGTAACATTTGTAAACGACAGGTTCAACAATCCTAATAAAGCTGCTAGTTTCAACGCTTTTAATTCTAATGTAGATATTACCAAAACATTTCCTGATTTAACTAGTTTAAGTTTCAGTTTTTGGTTTAAGCCGAATAATATAAGTACGCAATCTTCATGTTTATTTTGGGAAGGTAATAGTTTATGTGGTCAGGATATTACAATAGGTATTAATGCTGGTCAATTATATATTAGAGCCGATAAAAGTGGAGCCACATTAATAGGACTTACAGACCCTAGTGCTGCTTATACCTTGCCTTCAAATTTTGGTTCGAGTTGGCATCACTTTGTTTGGACAATGTCACCAACTCAATCTAAAATTTACATTGATACAATATTGGTAAAAACTTCAAACGCTACTGGTTCAGGAGTTGGGGCGCATTATATTCCAAGTTATGGTTGCAAGTATGATGGAAACAATGCTCCTTGTGGTGGACCAAAAGAAGGTTTTTATGATGGCTCAATAGATGATAGCAGACTTTATAATAGAGTTCTATCTTTTGCTGAAGTTAAGCAGTTATATTATAATGTCAATACCAATATGTATGTTGGACCCGGTTCAACTATTTGCAAAGGTGATTCAGTTCAAATTAACGCTTATGGAGGCCTTTCATATTTATGGAGTCCTGCTGGCTCCTTAAGTGGGACAGCAATCTCAAATCCATTTGCAAAACCATTATTGTCAACAAAATATGCTGTAAAAATAATCAATGGTTCTTGTCAATTAATCGATACAGTTAGAATTACCGTTAATTCAGTTACAGTTTCAAAACCTACTGACCCAACAATATGTCAGGGTGATTCAGTTAGATTAATTGTATCTGGAGGTGTAACATATTTGTGGAAACCTAATAATACTTTAAGTGACTCAACTATTTTTAATCCTTATGCAAAACCACCTTCTACAACTAAATACTATTTTAAGGTAGTTAATAATTCGTGTTCTCTTATAGACTCAGTAACAGTTAACGTTACCCAAGTATCCTCCAATGCAGACGTAGATAAAAATATATGTGTGGGAGATAGTGTTCAGTTAATTGGTTCAGCAATTGGTGCTTTTAAATGGAAACCCACAACTTATATGAATGATTCAAATCTTATCAGTCCATATGTGAAGCCACCTAGCAGCATTAGCTATATTTTAACAGCTACCCAAGGTGCCTGTTCTCGAGTTGATACTGTAAAGGTAAACGTTTCGAATGCTTCGGCCTATGCAGGTCTTGATAAAAATATTTGCTTGGGGGATAGTGTTCAATTAGACGGGGTGGCAACAGGCAGTTTTACATGGCAACCCACCACTGCTATGAGCAGTCCAACCCAAATAAAACCCTATGTGAAGCCTGTTAGTGATACCAAATATATTTTAAAAGCTAGTTTTGGTTCATGTGTTCAAAGAGATACTGTTGATGTGTTTGTTACCCAAGTTTTGGCAAACGCAGGCAAGAATCTAACCGTTTGTTTAGGTGATAGCGTGCAATTGCAAGCCACAGCATTGGGTAATATTACTTGGCAGCCAAGCACCTTTTTAAATAACCCAAGTTTAATCCAACCATATAGCAAACCCACAACAAATATTGATTATATATTTACGGCTACCAATGGAACATGCGTGCAAAAAGATACAGTAAGCGTAAGTCTGTTTACCAATGCCTCGGCCAATGCAGGTGCAGATCAACGTATCTGTGCAGGGTCAGGAGTATTCCTGAATGCAGCTGCAGCAAATACTTATGAGTGGACACCGCCCTATTTTATTACCAATAGCAATTCTCAAACTCCATTTGTAAATCCATTAGTAGATACTACCTATTATTTAAAAATTAGTATGGGCTCTTGTTTTGGATTTGATACTGTAAAAGTAAAAGTAGTGCCTATACCAAGCGTAAACGCAAGTGATGACACAAAAGTTTGCTTGGGCGACTCGGTGCAGTTAAATGCACACGTTAGCAGCCCTGCTAAATGGGTTTGGAGATCACAAGTTCAATTGTCAGATAGCAATATTCTAAATCCAAAAGCTAAAATCACACAGAGTTCTATTTTTATTATCATAGCTAGTGATACATCAAAACTGTGCTATGCTTTTGATACAATGATTGTAGATCCATACCCAGTAGTAAAAGCAATTTATTCTTCAGATACATATAGTGGCGAAGGCCAGGTAAAACCTGTTTTTGATAATATCAGTCAGAATGCCACAAAATACACTTGGTTGTTTGGAGATAGCTTAAATACCAGTTCAAAAGACAAGAATCCAGATTTTACATTTATAAGACCAGGCGTTTATAAAGTTAAGCTAATTGCACAAAACGACTATGGTTGTAAAGATTCAATAACAAAAGAATTTACAGTATTGCCTGCAGGAAAATTTTACATACCAAATGCCTTCACCCCAAATGGAGATATGTTTAATGAGGTGTTTAAGTTTGTGTATCCTGAATCAGCTTACAAAAAGGTGGAGATGACGATATACAATCGTTGGGGAGGATTTATATATGAAACATCTATGCCGGGAGGTAAATGGTGGGATGGAACATTTGAAGGAGCTCCTTGTTCAGAGGATGTTTATTTTTATGTGGCTAAAGCCATTAAAGTTAATGGAGAAATTTCTGATTACCACGGTACGATAACCTTGTTGAGATAAGTGTCTAATTTCTCTAATCCCACTTTTTCTTAAAATCTCCTTGGGCGAAGAATTTTTCGATTAAACAATAGAGTAAAATAAAAAAATACCTGCTGCCCATTTCTCTAATTTTTAGTTTACTAACTCCATGTTTTCTATTTGTCCAAGAGTTCGGTAAAACAGTATATGTGTAGCCTCTTATAATGGCTTTTAATGGTAGCTCAACAGTAAGGTTGAAGTGAGGGGATAGAAAAGGTTGAATGCCTTGTATTGTCTCTCTTTTATACATTTTAAAAGCATTCGTAACATCATTATATTTTATCCCAAATAATATTCGAACAATATTATTAAAAAATCGATTGAGATAGAGTTTGTGTGTTGGGTAATCATATACTTTACCACCCTTGCTCCAGCGTGTTCCAAAAACACAATCATATCCTTCTTGCATTTTGTTATAGAACTTAACAATGTCTTCAGGTGAGTCGCTCAAATCTGCCATAACCACTGCCACGCAATCGCCACTAAAGTTCTCTAAACCTTTACGAACGGCATAACCAAAACCATTTGGGCCGTTATTGGTAATAACATCTAATGTTGCAATATGCTTCTTTAATTCACTTAATACTTCAAGTGTATTATCTTTAGAATTATCATTCACCACTAAAATTTGGTGATTGATATCCGTAGTTTTAAGTTTATCATAAATGGCATGTAGGGTTTCGCCAATTGATTCGGCTTCGTTGTAGGCAGGTATGACAATGCTTAGCTTCACTTTTTTTTTATGATGTTTGAATTCTAACAAGCATCTTATCATGCATTTCAACCAAGGTTTGTTCAAGGTTGAATGTCCAATCCCAAGTTGGGTAATGTGATTTAAATTTATTTACATCACTCACATACCAAATATGATCGCCAATGCGATTGGTCTCGCTATAGCTAAAACTCATTTTATTTCCAGCTATTTTCTCGCACCAATCTATAGCTTCAAGCATGCTGCAATTGGCATGTCTACCACCACCTGCATTGTATACCTCTCCTTGACGAGGGTTTTGGTAGTAGTGCCAAAACATATTTACTAAATCATGGCTATGAATATTATCGCGCACCTGTTTGCCTTTATATCCAAATATGGTATAATGATTTTTGGTAATAGCACATTTCATTAAATAGGCTAAAAACCCATGTAATTGAGCACCGCTGTGGTTGGGTCCTGTGAGGCAGCCACCTCTGAAAACTCCTGTTTTCATGCCAAAATATTTACCATATTCTTGAACCATAACATCAGCGGCTACTTTGCTAGCACCAAAAACCGAATGTTTGGTTTGGTCAATGCTCATCGACTCGTCAATACCATCCTTAAAATATGAGTGCGATTCATCTATCTCCCATCTTTTTTCTAATTCAACCAAAGGCAAGAAATTTGGAGTATCGCCATATACCTTATTGGTAGAGGTGAAAATAAAAACTGCATCTTCACAATGTAATCGGGTTAATTCCAACATATTTAATGTGCCAGTTGCATTCACCCCAAAATCGGTTAATGGTTCTTTGGCAGCCCAGTCGTGACTTGGTTGTGCTGCTGCGTGAACAATTAGTTTGATGTCTTTACCATATTCAGCAAAAACCTTCTCCAATGAAGTATAATCACGAATATCAATTTCATACGGTTTAAAATTTTGGTATTTTGAACTCAGTCTGTCTTTGTTCCAAATGGTAGAACCATCTGCTCCGAAGAAATACGAGCGCAAATTGTTATCAATACCAATAACCAAATCAAATTTTTGCGAAAAAAATTCAACTGATTCTCCCCCAATTAATCCGCTGCTACCTGTTACTAATGCTATGTTCATTTATAATTTATTATTTGTGGAGACGTTGCATGCAACGTCTCTATCCTAAAATGTTTTTTAAATTATGTTCGTTTTGTTTCAACCAATCAAATGTTTCGGCTACCAATGTTTTAATATCTCTTTTTGGTTTCCATCCACTCAATTTATTTAATTCACTTGAATCGCCCACATATATCCTAATATCTGCCGTTCTATTTTCTTTAATTGAATTTATTTCAATACTATTTCCCGTAACTTCTTGGCATAATTTAGTTAGCTCTTGTAAGCTAAAGCTAACATCAAGTCCACCTCCCGCATTTAAGGTTTTGCCACTATATAAATCAAAATTGTGTACTTGGTGGTTAATCAAATCAAATAAATCATCAGCATGCATGATATCACGCATTTGCTTGCCTGTTCCGCCATAGCCTATATAGCTTAAATTTTGTTTAAAATAATGTCTAGCAAGCCACAGAACCAATACCCCTTGGTCTACTTTACCCATTTGCCATGGCCCACTAATTACCCCACAACGATTGATAATGGTTTGCATGCCGCGCAATTCGTTGTATTCGGTAATCATTAACTCAGATGCAAGTTTGGTGGCGCCATAGAAACTACGGCTTCCTTCAAGCGGGAATTCTTCTGTTACACCTTTCGAGCTGATACCTCTTAATGATTGTTCGTCCTTCCAAACAAATCGGGTTTCCAATTCTTCAAAGGCTGCTGATTCAAGGTTCTTGATTGGGTATATTCTACTTGTCGATAGAAAAATAAAAGCTGCTTTGTGTTTGTCAGCTAATTCCAAACAATTTACAGTTCCAAATAAATTAGCATTGATAAGCGGATAAATCGGAGAATTAATTCCAGATAATACTGAAGGATCTGCAGAAGCATCAATGATGAAATCTAAATGTTCAAATTGGTTTAAATCTTCCTGGTTACGAATATCCCCATGAATAAAAAGCACCCCTGCTTCTTTTAGTCTAGGAAGATTTAGCTCTGAACCTCTGCGTCTGAGGTTGTCAAAAGCATATACGGTATAGTTTGGATATAATTTCTTAAAATTGATACACAAAGTTGAGCCTACAAAGCCCGCACCACCCGTTATTAGTATTTGTTTTGACATGGTAAAAAAAGACTGCAAGTTTAAGACATTCAGAGGATTTTTACCAATATTTTAACTGTCTGATAAACTTACTATTATGTTGTATCAATCTCGCTTTCATTTTATGTTTATTCGTGTTTGTATTTATAATAGTTTGCCTAAGCCATAAAAAAAACTACTTTTGCAGCGGCAAGCGGTACTAGTAGCTCCTTTTAATCCCCCAGGTCTTGATCGAAGCAAGGGCGTAAAGTTGTAGCACTGAGATACAGCTTGCCTTTTTTGTTTAATAGCTTTTTAGCCTACAATTAATTTCAGTTTCATCGAAGCTTTCTCTTTTTGCCCCACATAAACCGAAATCTAAATGAAAAAATTATCACTAGTTCTTGCCTGTCTGTTATCGGGCTTCTTATCCTTCAGCCAAATTAAGGAGTTAAAATATAATTTAAATGATGACGGAAAAAACTATCTTAAACTAACTGCATTAAGTCAAGTTTGGGTACGGTATAACGAAAATAACCCTGGAAGCAAGGTATACAACGACCCTCAATCTGAAAGTTTTGATATTGGCATAAGAAGACTCCGCTTTCAATTACTAGGACAAGTGACAGATAGGGTTTTTGTGTATGCCCAATTTGGACAAAATAATCTAAACTATCTATCTGCACGCAAGGTGGGTTCGTTTTTTCATGATGCCACCGTTGAATATGCCTATGTACCCAAGCATTTAACTATAGGAGCAGGCTTAACTGGTTGGAGTGGATTAGGACGCTTTGCATCCCCCTCTGTTGGAAGTATTTTGATGATGGATGCCCCATTGTTTGAGCAAGCAACCAATGATATTACCGACCAATTTTTACGTAAGTTAAGTGTGTTTGCGAAAGGCAAAATTGGAAAGCTGGATTACAGAATGGCTATTTCAAATCCATTGCCTGTTCAGTCTTCTTATGGAACTACTGTCGTTTCAGCAGTTGATACAACACTAACTACCAAATATGCAACCTTTTCTCCAAGTGCACCTAATAACCAATATCAAGGTTATTTTATGTACCAGTTTTTGGATGAAGAAAGTAATCTTACACCTTATACAACAGGTAGCTATTTAGGCAAGAAAAAAGTATTTAATATTGGTGCCGGCTTTGTTTACCAAAGCAATGCAACAAGAAGTCTTTCTGCTGACAGCATCACTAAATCACATGATCTGGTAATGGCAGGGTTGGATGTGTTTTATGATACCCAATTGGACAAAGAAAAAGGTACTGCCTTAACACTATACGGTGGTGTGTTTAATTTTAATTACGGACCCAATTATGTTCGTTATCTAGGTGTGATGAATACAGCTAATGGATCAAGTATATCAGATCCTCAAAAACTTAGAAATTTTGGTAATGCATTTCCCATGAACGGAACCGGAACAACCATCCTTGCTGAAGCAGGTTATTTGATGAAGAAAGACCTTTTAGGCACACAAGGAACATTGCAACCTTATGCAGGTTTTACTTATTCGAATTTTGATAGGTTAAAAGACCCTTGTACTTTGCTTGATGTAGGAGTGAATTGGTTAATTAAAGGACATAACTCAAAAATGAGTTTCCATTACCAAAACCGACCTGTGTTTAATCCAAATAGCACAGGAGATTTGATTAGTCAAGATAGAAAAGGCATGTTTGTGATACAATACCAGATTGCTATTTTGTAATTGTGGTTAGGTTTTAATATAGAAACGCGCAGCCGAAGGCTGCGCGTTTTTTGTTAGAAAGAATTTGAATTAATAACTCATTTCAACAATCTTTACCACATCATCAGGGCTAATGTTTTTATGCTCACCAAGGCCCATTATTCCTCTTTCTGTAAATGTTTTAAAGATAAATGGCGCAGCATCTTTATAGTTCTCACTGTATGTAGATAATTTGGTTTCTATACCTAAAGATTGAAAGAAGGCCTCCATTTTGTTGATGGCTGCATGCGCTTTTTCTTCAGTTGTTCCTTCATTTATTTTCCAAACCCTTTCGGCATATTGAGCCAATTTTTCTTTTTTACTTTCGAAATTGTAACGGTAATGACTTGGAGCAATGATAGCCAAAGTTCTTGCATGGTCAATGCCATACAAAACTGTTAACTCATGACCAATGGCATGCACAGTCCAATCAGTAGGAACACCCTTTTGAATAAGTCCGTTTAAAGCCATGGTGCAACTCCACATAAACTCACAAGCGGTGTCATAATCAGCAGGATTATTCATAATGCGTGGTGCTATTTCCATTAGCGTTTGCATAATGCTTTCTGAAATGCGGTCTTGCAGCAAAGCCCCAATAGGGTAGGTCATGTATTGTTCTAACACATGCGTATAGGCATCTACAATGCCATTTGCAATTTGTCTTGGCGGAATAGAGGCAATTACTTGTGGGTCGAGGATGGAGAATTGAGGAAACAATCCCGGTCCACCCATGCCTAGTTTTTGTTTGGTTTCAGCTCTCGAAATCACAGCACCCGAATTCATTTCAGAACCTGTGGCTGGCAGAGTTAATACCACACCAAATGGCATGCCCACCTCTGTGCGAATGCCTTTTTGCAAAATATCCCAAGGGTTTTGTCCATCATATAAGGCAGCAGATGATAAAAACTTGGTTCCATCAATAACCGAACCTCCACCTACTGCTAATAGATAATTGATTTTTTCGCGTTTGATGATATCCAAGGCCTTCATCAAAACATCATATTCAGGATTGGCCGGAATACCTCCAAATTCAAGCACTTCATAGTTTTTGAGCGCAGTTTTCACTTGCTCATATATGCCATTGGTTTTAATGCTTCCACCACCATACAACATCAATACTTTTGCATGGGCAGGAATTTCATCTGCAATTTTTGCTATCAATCCTTTACCAAAATGGATTTTGGTTGGGTTTTTAAATTCAAAGTTTAACATCATTTTCTTTTTAAATAACAATGCAAAGTACTACAATTTGTTTTTCATAATTGATTTTACTTTTTTACAAAATTCACATATTTATTGCTGTTCAATCTAAGTTTAGCCATTTGAGATAATTAGCTTAGTTTTGAAAACAAATTTTTACGTACCTATATTTTGAATTTCGAAGACTTAAATTTAAACAAAGCCTTACTGAACGCCCTTTCAGACTTGGAATATATTCATCCTACTCCCATTCAGGAGAAGGCCTTTCCTGTGATTATGTCGGGTTGTGATATGATTGGATTGGCACAAACGGGAACAGGAAAGACCTTTGCTTATTTGTTGCCTCTGCTACGTCAATTGAAATATTCAGAGCAAAAACACCCTCGTTTGCTCATTTTGGTTCCTACACGCGAGTTGGTAATGCAGGTAGTGGGTGAAATTGAAAAACTTACAAAATATATCACAGTAAGATACACGGGTATTTATGGTGGTTCAAACACCAATACCCAAAAGGCAGTAGTCTTTAAAGGTGTGGATGTGTTGGTGGCAACCCCAGGTAGGTTAATAGATTTGGCTAGTATAGGTGCTTTAAGACTTAAATCCATTCAAAGTTTGGTGATAGATGAAGTGGATGAAATGCTTGAAACAGGATTCAGAGCGCAGCTTACCACCATATTGGATATGCTGCCTCCTAAGCATCAAAACATTTTGTTTTCAGCTACATTAACCGAAGAGGTTGAAAAACTCATTTCTACTTTTTTTGTAAACCCTCAGAAAGTAGAAGTGGCAGCACATGGAACCCCATTGACCCAAATAAAACAATTGGGATATACTCCACCTAATTACTTTACCAAGGTAAATCTCTTGCTGCATTTGCTTGGAACAGACGAAAGCATGAACAAGGTTTTGGTATTTGTTTCAAAAATAAAATTGGCGGATAGGTTGTTTGCCCAAATAGCTTCTAAATTTCCAGAACAAATGGGTTTGATTCATTCTGCCAAATCGCAGAACAAACGTTTTGAAGCCTTGAATTTGTTTAAAGAAGGAAAGACTCGTATTTTAATTGCTACTGATATAGCGGCACGTGGCTTGGACATTGCAGATGTGAGCCATGTTATAAATTTTGACACACCTGAAATTCCAGGTGATTATATTCACCGAATAGGTAGAACAGGTAGGGCAGATAAAGATGGAACGGCAATCACTTTTATCAACGAAGTGGAAGAGGAATACATTGAAGCCATTGAGGCCATGATGAAAATGAGCATAAATATTGAAGCCTTGCCAAATGAAGTGGAGATTTCATCAGTTTTTGCCGAAGAAGAATTGCCGGTAGTGAAAAGTAGAAATTACTTAAAGCTACGCAAGCAAACAGCCCCAAAAGGATCTTTTCATGAGAAAAAAGCCAAGAATAAAAAACAACAATTGGGTGGACCTAGAAGACGTAACCCATTAAAAACAAAACCTCGCAACAGGGCTGTAGAACGCAAGAGAGCCAAGAAAAGAGGAGGGATGAGTTAGGTTACCCTCCAGCCAATTCTTTAATATAAAACTGAAAAGGCAAGAAGGTTTTGGTTCCTTCAGCCACATAAATATCCCCCGTTTCTCCTTGCAATATAATGGATATTGGCGATTGAAATTTTAGTTCAAACTCGCTAATGCTTTGAAGGCAAGCTCCACAAGGCATCACAGGTTCACTCACTTTATAGTCGATGGCTTTGGCTGTAACAGCCATCATTTTTATGGGCACATTAGGATAAGTAGCACCCGCATGAAAAATGGCCACCCTTTCAGCACACAAACCCGAAGGATAAGCAATATTTTCTTGGTTACTTCCTTTAATAATCACACCATTTTCTAACAAAAGGGCACAACCCACTTTGAATTTTGAATAAGGTGCATAGGCCGTCTGCGTAGCATCATGGGCCGCTTGCAACAATTCTTTTTCCATTGCTGATAACTCGTTTTCGTTATTGTATTTTTTAACGATTGCTTCCTTTTTTATTATTTCCATCTATTCAAGTTTAGTTAAATTTTGTTGTTTTCCATACTTCATGTAGTTTCGTTCACTCAAAAATAGCAATTCATGCAACATATTTTAGTACTTGGGGCGGGGCTTTCATCATCATATTTAATAAAATATTTGTTAGCAAACGCCAAAAAAGAGAACTGGCATATTACAGTAGCCGACCAATCTTTAGCCTTAGCAGAAAGTAAAATTAAGAAACACCCTTTGGCAAAAGCCATTGCCTTGGATGTTTCAAATAAAGAACAACGCGAAGCAGAGATTAAGAAGGCCGATATAGTGGTTTCTCTTTTACCCCCAACCCTTCATATACTTGCTGCTAAGGAGTGCATCAAATGTAAGAATCATTTGGTAACGGCTTCTTATATCAGTGATGAAATGAAATCATTGCATAATCAAGCTTTGAAAGCCGATGTTTTGTTTTTGAACGAGATTGGTTTGGATCCAGGAATCGACCATTTATCAGCTATGGAAATGATTCATGGCATACAAGCAAAAGGGGGAGAGATTGTATCTTTTAAATCGTATTGTGGTGGTTTGGTTGCGCCTGAATATGATAACAACCCATGGAATTATAAATTTACTTGGAACCCCCGAAACGTAATATTAGCAGGACAAGCAACGGCTAAATATTTAGAGGATACCCAGGTGAAATTTATTCCTGCCAATCGTATTTTTACCCAAACCGAAGATGTAAATGTGAAAGGATATGGCAAGTTTGAAAGCTATGCCAACCGCGATTCTTTGGGTTATATTGAGCCCTATGGCATAACGAGTGCAAAAACGGTTTTGCGCGGGACACTTAGAAGAAAAGGATATAGCCTAAATTGGAATAATCTAATAAAATTAGGCTTAACCGATGATACTTTTCACATTCAGCATAGTCATGAAATGAGTTATCGTAAGCTTTTGTGTGCCTTTATTCCAGGAGCTACAGATGCTAATATAGAAGATAAATTATCTGAATTTTTAAATATCACTAAAAGCTCGAAGGAATACAAGAGATTAACTTGGCTAGGTTTATTGTCAAATGATTTGATTGGTTTGAAAAATGCAAGTCCAGCACAGATTTTACAAAACTTGCTTCAACAAAAATGGAAGTTAGAAAAAACCGACTTAGACATGATTGTGATGAAGCATGAGATTACCTATAAGTTAGGTGCTAAAATTCAAAAGGATGATAGCACTTTGGTTGTAAAAGGGGAGGATGCAGTATACACAGCTATGGCCAAAACAGTGGGCTTGCCCTTGGCCATTGCTACAAAACTTATTTTGCAGGGTAAAATAAAAAGTAGAGGTGTACAAATGCCTATCCATGAGGAGTTTTATAAACCTATTTTGAAAGAATTAGAAAAATTTGGGGTGAAGTTTATTTAATTTTTATTCCCAAATATGTATTTTGGCATAAAATTTTCTAATTGAAAATATAAGTTTTTATTTGTTAAAATTAATAACACAAACACTATGAAAAAAATAAGCATTATTATGATTGCCGTGCTGAGCATTGCAGTATCATGTAAATCAAAAAAGGGCGCTAAAACTGTAACTGATAAAGCATCTGGAATGGAAGTAATTACTTTACCATGCGATGAATTTAGATCTTCAACTGCTACCGCTTTTAGGGCTACTCAATCACAAAAAAGTTCTGATTTGTCATTATCACGCGAAAAGGCTTTGGTTGTGGCTAAGCAGCGTTTAGCTGGTTTGGTTGAAACTAAAATCACTTCAGTAACCGATCGTTATGCAGATGAATACCAAACAGCTAATTCTTTGGAGATGAAAGGTAAATATAATAACCTAACCCGTGAGATTATCAGTCAACAGTTGAATGATGTTACCATCCTTTGCGAAAAGACTGTGAAAGAAAGTGATGGAAATTACAGCACCTATGTAGCAGTAGAAATGAATAAAGATGCTTTGAAAAAAGCATTAGAAAACAAAATAAGTTCAAGTGCTAAACTTAATATCGACTATGATAAAATGAAGTTTGAGCAGATTTATAATGAAGAGATGAAGAAATTAGATGACGCTAAAAAATAGTTTTTAGAAATTCTTTGAAAAGCGGATTGGTTGAGCCAATCCGTTTTTTTATTGCCCTTTTTGTAACAAATTGTTTCTTAATCTACCATAAGTCTTCATTTTTCTTATTTTCGCAAATCTCAAAAAAAGGTGAATAACGAAAATAACATAGAACTAAGTGTGGTGATGCCATGCTTGAATGAAGCCGAAACCCTTGCTATATGTATACGTAAGGCACTTACATGGATGAAAGAAAACAATGTGGTGGGTGAAGTGGTAATAGGCGATAATGGAAGTACAGATGGGTCGCAGGAAATTGCGATAAATGAGGGTGCTAGGGTAGTTGCCATACCGCGTAAAGGATATGGTAGCGCTCTGATGGGAGCCATTGAGGCCTCTAAAGGAAAATACGTAATCATGGGCGATAGCGATGATAGTTACGATTTTTCCAATTTGACTTTATATGTTGAAAAGCTGAGAGAAGGATATGATTTGGTAATGGGTAACCGTTTCAAGGGTGGTATAAAGGAAGGTGCTATGCCTTTTCTTCACAGATATCTGGGAAATCCAGTATTATCTTTCATTGGACAATTATTTTTTAAATGTCCGGTAAGCGATTTTCATTGTGGATTAAGAGGATTTAGACAGGATATAGTAAAGGTGTTGGACTTGCAAACAACGGGAATGGAGTTTGCCAGTGAAATGGTTGTGAAAGCCACCATTTTCGATTTGAAATTGGCCGAAGTACCAACCATTTTGTCAAAGGATGGCCGTAGTAGACCTCCACATTTGCGCACATGGCGAGATGGATGGAGACATTTACGCTTTTTAATGATATATAGCCCACGTTGGCTTTTCTTATACCCAGGTTTATTTTTAATGATTACTGGACTTATTCTTGGTGGATTTATTATCAAAGGTCCAATGGATATGTTCAACCGTATTACCTTTGATACAAATACTTTGCTATACTCGGGAGCATTTATTATTACAGGCTACCAAGCAGTGTGTTTTGCTATTTTTACAAGGGTCTATGCTCTACAAGTAGGTTTTCTACCCAAGAAAGATTATATACTTAAGTGGTTTGATTTTATTACTCTTGAGTTGGGTTTGGTAGTAGGAATAATCATCACCCTTGCAGGGTTGTTTGGAACATTTTATTCTATTAGCCTATGGAATAAAACCAATTTCGGAAACCTTGAATATTCATCTATTTTAAGATTGGTAATTCCATCAGTGGTATGTTTAATTATTGGCATGCAAACAGTGTTAGCCAGTTTCTTTTTAAGTGTTTTGGGAGTAAATAAAAAATAAAAATTATGTTAAAGTCGATACACCATCAGTTGGTTTTTTTAAGAAGGATAAATGTTTTGTCGAATGAAATATCATCTGTTATGGATGATTCAATAAAGAAGGTGGTTGATGTGGGTTGCGGTGATGGTACAATAAGCTCTTTAATTGCTTCTAAGAAAAAAGGTCGTGAGTTTTCTGGTATCGATATCATGGCAAGACCAACATGTGCCATACCTTTTAAAGAATACGATGGTCATCATATTCCTTATGAAGACAACAGTGTAGATGCTTGTATGTTTGTGGATGTATTACACCATTTACATCATGTAAAGGAATTGTTGGCTGAAGCCAAACGTGTATCGAACAAATACATTATCATCAAAGACCATTTATGGAAAAATAAACTCGACTATAAAATTTTAGAGTTTATGGATAATATCGGTAACAAACCTCATGGTGTGGTTTTAGAGTACAATTATTTGCCAGAAAAAAAATGGAGAGAAATTTTTGATGAGCTAGGATTGGAAGTAGTAAGTATGAACAAATCCATCCCACTTTATGCCTTTCCTTTTAGCATGGTATTTGGTCGCGAACTTCATTTTGTAGCATTACTTAAAAAGAAATAATTTTATGCAGCGCATTGAATCAAGGTTAACTTTTGCAATTCATTATAAAGCAAATTCAGATAAGGAAACCACTCAGTTTTTACAAAGCATTAATAAATCAAAAAGTGATGTTGATGCCGTAATTGTTTGTGATGACAATACAAAATCAGCCATTGAAAAATCTCAAACTGAATTGTTGCAAAAAAACCGATTATTTTTTGCAAATGACATTACAGCTTTGACAAATCAGTGTCAAGGTAGCGTGCTTGTTTGGGTGGAGGATGTTTTGAAATTGAACCTAAACGCTATTTTGGGATGGTACAATGCAAACAAAAAGAGCATTGCAAATGAAACTGTTTATGTTGCCTCAAGGCTTGCAGATAATAAGGCTAAGACCGCATGGCAACTGAAAGTTTATAATCATTTATACAGATTTTTTACCCCATCTTCAGTAAGTGATAATGATTTTGGAATTCTAATTTCCAAAACTGATTACTTTGACAACCTTGTTCAAAATAATTGCCTAACTAATACGAGTTTTCAGAATAATCTATTGCAATTACAATTGTCTGAAATTAACCTTCAAGAGATTGCAATCAGTGCTGCCGAAAAATCAGCAATACCTTCGTTTGTAAATATCATTGCAACACCAATTAGTTGGTTTACTTATATCCTAAATTGGTTTTTACTAAGCCCAATAAAATCCTTCAAAACTGGTATGAATTTATCAAGCAGTAATGCAGGCTTGTATAGGTTGTTGTTTATAGCTTCATGCTTATTCATGATGTATTTTATGCCATCAAAGAGCTTTGATTATGGCATTACATGGGATTCGAAATTACACAATGAGTATGGTTACAACATGCTTAAATATTTTGAGTCGGATGGAAAAGATACAACCTGTTTTACTTCACATCGAGATTATCCTTTCTATGGTGAACATATTAATGTCATAGCTTCGTATATCAAAAAAAATTATGAACCTAGTTGGGGGGAGTTTGGAACAAGACATTTGCTCAATTCAATCTATGGTTTAATCGCAGTTATTTTTTGTGGTTTAATTGCATTTGAATTAGCTGGTTGGAGAAGTGCTTTGATGGCTCTATGGATTATATTTTTAACGCCATCTTTCTTCGGACATTCCATGAACAACCCTACGGATATTCCGCTCGCCACAGGATTTGCCATTGGTGTATACGGCATCATTAGAATACTCAAGAATTTACCTAAATTTAATCCAAGTGCTGTCTTTGTATTTGCGATAGGTTTAGGAGTAGCAATTGGTTCTCGTATTGTGGGCGTTTTATTGGTTGCCTATTTGGGTTTATTTATGGGCATACTTTGGTTACTATATGCAAAAAAAGAAAGCATTGGAAAAGCCCTAAAACTTATTTGGCCTTATGCCCTTGTATTATCATGTGCTGCCGTATTAGGTTATATGTTTGGATTAAGTCTATGGCCTTATGGACAATTTAGACCCATTGAAAATCCATTGCAAGCCTTAACTAAATCAAGCGGAAACGCTTTCTATGCTTATAACCTTGAATTGTGGGAAGGTCAAAAAACCTACATGATTTATACTCCTTGGTATTATCTACTAAAATTCTTAGGAATTACCCTTCCTCTTTTTGTTTTGACAGGCATTGCATCGGCCTTGCTTGGTTCTTATTTTGTATTTAAAAACAATAAGAATAAACTGGCTATAGCACTTGTATTGTTCACGGTTGTTTTCCCTATTGTGTATGCCGAAATGAAGAACATTACCTACTATAATGGTTGGAGACATTATTTGTTTATCTATCCATCACTTGCGGCCTTGGCAGCTTTGGGTTGGGATTCATTATATAGATTAGCGAAACCCATTTGGTTGAAATATATTTTGCTAGCTGCCATGTTAGGTTTAGCAGGTAAATCAACCTTATGGATGATAAAAAACCACCCCAATGAATATGTCTATTTCAATGAATTGGTGGGTGGCATTAATGGTGCTTATGGCAATTATGAAACTGATTATTATTCTAACTCTGTGAGGGCTGCTGCTGAATGGATTGCTAATAATGAACCTAAGAATAAAAAGCTAACTGTTGTAGTAAACAATGAGCCATTGACTGCTTCTTATTTCACCAAGCGTTTAAGCGATAGTATCAATGTGTATTGGACTCGCGACTACGAGGAAGAAAAGCAGTTTTGGGATTATGAAATTTTAACAACAAGAACCTATTCAAAAGCCCAATTGTTGAATGGTGGCTTTCCTCCTAAGGGAACTGTATTTGAAGTTAAAGCAGATGATGTTCCATTGGCTGTGGTTGTTAAGCGTCAAGTTTGGTGGATGCCTTTGGGTTATAGAGCCATCGATTCTCAAAAAATTGATTCAGCTGTTTATTATTTCAGAGAAGCTGTTAAATGGGATGATAAAAGCGAGGAAGCACATCGTATGTATGGCTTTGCTTTGATGGGTGCCAATAGCCTTGACTCTGCCAATATGGAGTTTGATAAATCCATTGCATTATATCCTGAAAATTATTCAGCCTATTCAAACAAAGCCTTATTGGCATTCAATAAAAAGGATTTTCAAAATTGTATAAAAATCGGAGAGCAAGCCATTAAGTTGAAAGAGAATTTGACTGAAGCATACTATTATGTGGCCTTGGCAAAGTTGAACTTAAACGATACCTATGGTGCGATTGCCACTCTTGAGAAATCAATTAAAAATGGTGGACAGATTCCTGAAATTTATTACTACTTAGGTAAGGCATACGAAACAACCAACAATACTTCAAAAGCCGCAGAGTCATTTGAGTATTGCTTGGGATTAAACCAAAATTTTGTGCAAGCTTGGGCTGATTTGGCCAATGCTTATAACAAACTTGGCCGAACTCAGGAAGCGCAAGGAGCTATGCAAAGGTATCAGCAGTTGGGTGGAAAATAGTTTTTAGTTAAAGCATCTTTAATTTTGTTTTGACTCTATTTTATTCCATTCATTTTATTCATGCGCTGTCAAAAATATCTTGAAGTGATAGATTTTTAACTACAAAAAACACCTATATTTGTTTTCTTATGTCGCCTCATACTAGATTAAGAAAATTACTCATCCTATTGGCTTTGTGCTTCATTGGGTTTTTGGCTAATACGGGTAAAGTAAAAGCCGAAAATGAGTTAGACAGTCTGGAAACACTGCTACCCTACGCCAATGATTTACAAAGGGTAGACATCCTTAATGCCATAGCCCTTGTGGTAAAAAATACCAATCCAAATCGCTCGATCGACTTTGCCAAGCAAGCATATAATCTATCCAATAAATTAAATTACGATAAGGGCAGGGCATTATCACACATAATATTTGGTATACATGAGAAACGAAAAAGCGACTATGAAAAGGCGCGTACTGAATTTCTTTTGGGACTTAGTCAAGCTTTAAAGTGTAAAGACTTAATTACGATATCTCTTGCTTATCATAGCCTAGGTAATTTGGCTAATATCAAAGGTGATTACCCTAAAGCGCTTAGGTATTACTTGGGTTCATTAAAGATTTCTGAGGATTTACAAGACATAAAAAGAGTGTCGAAAACCTTGAATAATATTGGTGGTATTTACCTTGAAATGGAAAACTTTGATAAAGCGGAGCAATTTTATTTAAGAGCGTATGACCTTGAAAAAGGAATTGGAGATGAACTGTCATTGGCAGAATTAGCAAATAATTTGGCTAACATTTATAACATCAGTGGCAATCAAGTTAAAGCGCTTTTTTATTACAATAATTGTCTTGAAGTTTTTAAGAAATTAGGTAGCATCACTGATATAAGCACAGTGTTGAATAATATTGGCAGCATTTATTCAAATAAAGGTCAATTAAAAAAATCTCTACTATATTTATATGAAGCCCTTACGTATGATGATAGATTAAATGACAAACACGATGTGATATCAACTTATCAGAACTTGGCCACAGCACATGTAAAGTTGAATAACAGAGATTCTGCCTTATACTATGCTGAAAAAGTAACCAACATGGCTAAACAGCTTAATTTTAAAAAAGAATATGCGCTTTCATTAGAATTAATGAGTGGTATCTACGAAAATTTTGGAGAAACAGTAAAGGCTCTGTATTATAAAAATGAAGCGGATAAAGCCAAAAAAGAAGTAGTTGGTCCTCGTAAAGCCAATGAAATGGCCGATCTTCAAATGGATTATGCTGGTAAACAAAAACAAAGTCAAATAAATAAATTAGCTAAGGATAACGAGACAAAAAAACTTGAACTACAGGAAAAAGAATTGAGTTTGCAACGTAAAAATGTTCTGCTGCTTGGATTTGGATTAGGTATTTTCTTTTTAATATTGATTAGTATTATGTTGTTTTACCTCATAACTTCAAATCGCAAAAGGAAAGTACTTGAAATTAGCAGTGAAACCAAAAGCAACATACTAAACAAAGTAAACAGTGAATTACGAAATCCTTTGAACTCAATCATTGGTCTCTCTGGTTTGGCGGGTGAAAGTAAAAATTTGACTGAGTTAAAAGAGAATCTATCAGGTATCAAATCTTCAAGTGATGAGTTGTTATTTGTTATGAACAATATCATTCATTATTTGCAGGTGGATTCAGGTAACTCAAAGCTTTTTCCTATTAAATTCAATTTGATTGACAACCTACAACCCTTGTTAAAATCATACCAACATCAGTGTCATTCAAAGGGTTTGTTATTTAGCCAGATGGTTTATCCAGATGTGCCACAATATTTAATTGCAGATAAATTTAAGTTTTTAAGTATCATAGATAACTTGTTAAGCAATGCACTTAAATACTCTGAATCTGGTGTTATTAAGTTTGAAATGAAGGCTGCTCAAAGCGAATCAAAGAACGAACAAAACAAAATTACCATTCAAATAAAAGTTAGGGATGAAGGGAGTGGGATAGATAGCCATAAACTTAAAAACGTTTTCAAACCTACGGCTGATTCAGATACCTTAAATAACAAAAAATCAGGTTTTGGGGTAGGTTTATTCTTAACCCAATATTTTGCAAAAAAAATGCAGGGCAAAGTCGAAGTGCAAAGTGTTGAAGGACAAGGGACAGAATTTACTGTTTATCTTAATGTAGAAGCAGTGCCAGCAGAGTTACTAAGTGAACATCATCTAAATGATTCATTTAAAACGGGTCCTATACAAATATTAATTGCACAGAATAACCCTACTAACCAGAAGGTTTTGGTTAAAATGCTAGAGAGCAAAGGCCACATCTGCACTGTTGTTTCAAATGGCGAGGAGGCCCTTAATAAATTGACTGAGAAAAGTTTCGACATCTTGTTGATGGATATTAAGATGCCCATCATGGATGGTTTAAAGGCAGCTTATCATATCCGTAAGGATGATGAATTCGAATTAGATAGAAATATCCCAATCATAGCCATATCAGCGGATGCTGATGAAGAGGACATCCAAAAATGCTTCGAAGCAGGCATTAATGATTTTTTGGTGAAACCTATTAAGAAAGAGGTGTTGATTGCCAAAATTGAAGAATTACAAAAACAAAAAAATAATACTAAAGCGCACGTCCTTGCTTAATGGTAAAAAAAGCACATATTTGCCCCCGTTTAATAAAATATTATGTCTGTATTAGTAGATAAAAACTCAAAAGTAATAGTGCAAGGATTTACAGGTAGCGAAGGCTCTTTCCATGCACAACAAATGATAGAATACGGAACCAATGTAGTTGGTGGAGTTACGCCTGGAAAAGGTGGACAAAGCCACTTAGATCGTCCGGTATTCAACACTGTAAAAGATGCAGTTGAAAAAGCAGGTGCTAATGTCTCTATCATTTTTGTTCCACCTCCCTTTG
>Ga0214921_10000822_pt1 | contig 55357 bp, 49 predicted proteins | sample LL1505_MetaG_FD_177992 | JGI IMG/M metagenome (GOLD analysis project Ga0214921, IMG submission 177992) | Freshwater microbial communities from Lake Lanier, Atlanta, Georgia, United States - LL-1505 | ecosystem: Environmental > Aquatic > Freshwater > Lake | place: USA: Georgia | collected... | reverse complement strand
CGCCGGCACCAGGCGCAGCTTCTCGCCGCAATCCGGCCGCCCGCCATCATGCAGCAATATCTTGCCGTGCTCGTCCGAGGCGCCGACATAGTCGAGGCCCGGGCGGCCATGCACCAGCGGATAGCCGCTATCGGTCGGCAGCGCCTTATGGCCGGCATCCACCACCGCCACGCCGGGCACCGCCGTGCTCATCACCGTCGCCAGCACGAAGAGCGACTGCCGGAAGGGCGGCGCGCCCTGGTTGCGGGCGTAATCGGCATCCATGAAGGCGTAGGAGCCAGCCTGAATCTCGGTATAGACGCCGCTCGCTGCCTCCTGCGCGAAGGTGCCGGTGCCAGCGCCGCCCACGATGGGGCAGGCCAGCCCCTGCTGGCGCAATTGCTCCACCGTGCGCCGCGCATCGCCGATGGCGCTGTCAATCGCCGCCGCCCGGGCTTCCGGTGCGCGGATATGCTGCGCGCTGCCCTGATAGGCCTGGATGCCGCCAAAGATGAGATGCCGGCTGGCGGCGATATATTGCGCCAGCGCCACCGCATCCGGCCCCGGTTGCACACCGCAGCGCGCACCGCCGACATCAATTTCCACCAGCACCGTGATGCGCCGGCCGCAGGCCTGAGCCGCGGCGGCGATGGCATCAACCTGCCCCCGGTCATCGACGCAGATGCCCACCCGGGAAATGCTGTTCAGCGCCGCCAGCCGAGCCAGCTTGCGCGGGCCCACCACCTCATTGGTGACCAGAATATCCGGGATGCCGCCCCAGGCCAGCACCTCGGCCTCGGCCACTTTTTGCACGCATTGGCCCACCGCGCCGCGCTCCATCTGCAACCGCGCGATCACTGGCGATTTATGGGTCTTGGTATGCGCCCGCAGCTTGGCGCCTGTGGGGGCCAGGGCGGCGGCCATGGCGTCCAGATTGGCCTCGAAGGCATCGAGGTCGAGCAGCAGGGCGGGGGTATCCACCTCCTGCTCGTGCATGCCGGGTTCGGCGGGGGGGGGCTGCATGGCGAATCTCCTGATCAATCCCCATCTTGCGGCGATGTCGTTCACCAATCCAGATGTGCTGGTCATCGGCGCTGGCGCCGCTGGCATCAGCGCTGCCCGCACACTTCTCGCCGGCGGGCTGTCCTGCCTGGTGCTGGAGGCCGCCCCGCGCCTGGGCGGCCGCGCCAAAACCTGTCTGAGTTTGGGCGCGCCCTTCGACCATGGCGCCACCTGGCTGCATGATGCCGACACCAACCCGCTCACCCGCTTCGCCACCGATGCGCTGGACCATGACACGGTGCGCGAGCGGCATGTCTGGATGGGCGACCGCTGGGCCGTGTCTGCCGAAATCGCCGCCCATGCCCAGGCGGAGCAGGCATTTTTCGACGCGATGGACGCCGCCGCCCACCTCCCGGACTGCCCGGTGGCCTCGGTGGTGCCCGAGGGTGGCTTCTGGGATGCCACCATCCGCCACTGGCAGGGCGCGCAAATCCAGGCGCGCGAGGTGGAGCTGCTCTCGCTGCATGACCAGATCGAGAATGACCTGGAAGGCCCCAATCTGCTGCCGCGCCAGGGTGTGGGTGCCCTGCTGGCCGGGCTGGCCGAGGGGCTGCCCATCCGGCTGAATGCGCCGGTCGAGAGCCTGGATTGGTCAGGCCCCGGCGTGGTGGTCCGTGGCGGCTTCGGCACGCTGCGTGCCAGGGTGGCGATTGTGACCGTCTCCACCGGGGTGCTGGCCGCAGGGGGCATCCGCTTCACCCCCGCTTTGCCGGCGCGCCATGCCCAGGCGGTGCATGATTTGCCGATGGGGCTTTTGACCAAATTCGGCTTTCGTTGCAGCGAAAGGCTGGGCATTGCGCCCTTTCACGGCATCCGCGTGCGGGTGACGCCTGAGAATCCCCGCCCGGCCAGTTGGATCATGTGGCCCTTCGGCGCCGATCACCTCTTTGGCTTTGTGGGCGGCGCGCGCGCCTGGGCGCTGAGCGCTGCCGGCCCGGCCGAGACCGAGGCGGCATTGCGCGCTGAATTCGCCACGATCTTCGGCCCCGGGCATCTCGGCCAGGGGCTGGTGACGGATTGGGGCGAAAATCCCCACTTCCTCGGCAGCTATAGCCAGGCCCGGCCCGGCGCGGCCGGCGCCCGGGCGGTGCTGGCCGAGCCGCTGGGGCCGCTGCTCTTCGCCGGGGAGGCGACGCATCGCGGCCTGGCCGGCACCATCGGCGGCGCCTGGGCCGAGGGTCAGCGCGCCGCGCAATCAGTGCTGGACAATCCGCCCGCCGCTTGATGCAGCGCAGCCAGGGCCGCGCTCACTCCACCGTCATCCGCAGTTCCCGCACCAGCGGGCGCATCGCCGCCACCTGGCTATGCACCTGGGCGGTGAATTCGGCCGCGCTATTGCCGCCGGGCTCGGCGCCGAGTTCGGTGATTCGGCTGACCACCGCCGGGTGGCGGGCCGCCGCCACCAGCTCGGCCTGCAGCCGCGCCAGGATGGGCTCTGGCGTGCGGGCGGGGGCGAAGAAGCCGTTCCAGCCCAGCATCTCGAGATTGGCGAAACCCTGCTCGCGCACCGTGCCAACCTGGGGCAGGGCGGTGGCCCGGCTGCTGGCCAGCGTCGCTACAGGCCGCAGCGTGCCGCCGCGAATATGCCCCAGCGAGGAGGAAAGCTGGTCACCACCAAAGGCGATGCGCCCGGCCAGCATTTCCTGCACCAGGGGGGCAGCGCCGCGGAAGGGCACATGGTCCAGGCGGATATTGGCATCGCGCTTCAACACCTCGGCCATCAGGTTGATGGTGCTGCCCGGGCCGGTGGAGCCATAGAAGGCCGCCGGGTCCTGCGCCCGCGCCCAGGCGATGAACTCGCCCAGGTTCTGCGCCGGCACCTGCGCGCCCACCAGCAGCATCATCGGCACATTGGCGCCGAGCGTGAGGGGGGCAAAGTCCCGCTCGATGGAATGCGGCGCACGGCCGGCGAATTCCAGCGCCGCGGTCGTGGTGCTGAAGGTGAGGTTGTGGAACAGCAGCGTCTGGCCATCGGGGGCGGCCTTGGCCACCACATCGGCGCCGATCGAGCCGCCACCGCCGCCGCGATTTTCCACCACCACCGACACGCCGAGCGCTTCCGTCAGCCTTTGGGCATAAAGCCGGGCCAGCAAATCCGTCGTGCCGCCGGCGGGGAAGGGCACGATGATGCGCATGGCGCCCGAGGGGCTCCAGCCCTGCGCCAGGGCGGGCAGGGCGGGCATGGCCATAAGCAGGCTGCGGCGTGTTGGCATGGACGTTCTCCGTTGCATTGGCCCCGACGGGGGCGCGCCATGCTCCGAAGCCGCAGCCCTGCCGTCAACCGCGGGCGGGGCGAAAAGCAGCCGCCGCGCCGCTGCAAAATCTCAGCGCCGCAGGCTTTCGACGAAATATTCATAATTATCGGCGTTATTCGCTGCTGCGGCCGGGTCATCCTTGGCCAGAACGGCGGCACCGCGGGTGGAATACGCCGTATCGCGGGTGCGGGCGGCGGCGTGGCTGACCTCATGGACGACGATGCCCGCGCGGCTGTCCCAGCCATCCGAGCGGGCGCGGAAAAACAACTCACAAAAGCCCATCGCGCCTGAGGCGTTCATTGTGTAAGCAAAGCGCCCACGCGGGCACATTGAGGGGCTGTTGCAGGCTATTTGCTGCGGGCGCTGGCGCGCCAGATATTCGGCGATAATGACAAGGTTGCGGCGCACCGGCACCACCGGCCCCGCGCCGAACCAGCGGCGGAATTCCGGCAAATTCGGGTTTTCATCCAGCGCGCGGATGGCGTAACGGACCATCTGCGCCGCCTCACGGAAGGCGGTTTCGATCTGCATCGCCTCCTGCTGGCTGCAACTGCCAGGCGATGGCTGGCCGCCCCAGCCGGGTTTTTGCGGATATTGCGCCTGTGCGGCGCCCGCCACCAGCAGCCATGCACCGCCCACCAGACCCGTCCATCGCCGCATCAAAACGCCAACCTCCGTTTTCATCGGAAGTATAGCAGCAGATCATCGCGAAACAGGAACCGAAGTTTTTCACGCTTGGCTTTTCTTCATCCCGGCAAGCCGGCGCTATTTTCCCGCCGATGGCATTCGGCTAACGGTACCATGCTTGAACGGAGGAGAGGGTTGTCATGCGGGTGGGCGTGATCGGTGCCACGGGCGCGGTCGGCAAGGAATTGGTGGAGGTGCTCGCCAAGCGGCATTTCCCGGTGACGGAGCTGCGGCTCTTCGCCTCCACGCGCTCGGCCGGCACCAAACAATCCACGCCCTGGGGCGATGTGACGATCGAGGCCTATAGCCTCGATGGCGCCCGCAAGCTTGATCTCGCCCTGCTCGCCGTCTCGGGCGAATTCGCCCGCGCCCATGCCCGCGCCCTGGCGGCCGAGGGCGTGACGGTGGTGGATAATTCCTCGGCGCTGCGGCTGGAGGCCGATGTACCGCTGGTGGTGCCCGAGGTGAATGCCGCCGCCATCGGCGACCATCGCCTGATAGCCAATCCCAATTGCACCACTGCCATCCTGGTGGTGGCGCTTGAGCCGCTGCGCCAGGCCTTTGGTCTGAGGCGCGTCATCGTCTCCACCTATCAGGCGGCGTCAGGCGCCGGTGCCGAGGGCATGGCCGAGCTGGAGCGCGAGACGCGCCGCGTGCTGGTCGATGGCCAGCCGGCCCAGCACGAAATCTTCGCCCATCCGCTGGCCTTCAACGTCATTCCGCAAATCGACACGTTCCAGCCCAATGGCTACACGCGTGAGGAGATGAAGGTCGCCTGGGAGAGCCGCAAGATCATGGGGCTGCCAGATCTTGCCATCTCCTGCACCGCGGTGCGCATCCCCACCTTCCGCGTCCATGCCGAGGCGGTGACGATTGAGACCGAGCGGCCGGTGACGGCCGAAGCCGCGCGCGAGGTGCTCTCCCGCGCGGCAGGGGTGCGGGTGGTGGATGAGCCAGCGGCGCAACGCTACCCCATGCCCATCACCGCCACCGGGCAGGATGATGTCGAGGCCGGGCGGATCAGGGCCAACCCCGTCTTCGGCGATTGCGGCTTGGATTTTTTCCTCTGCGGCGACCAATTGCTGAAGGGTGCGGCGCTGAATGCGGTGCAGATTGCCGAGAAGATGCGGCGGTGAAGCTGGGCTGAGGGGCGTCGGCGCCGCTTGAGCTTACCCCCCAACGGGTGTTGAAGGCCCATGCATTCGAATAGTGAGGCACCCGCCATGACCGAGACCCTGCCCATCCGCCGCGCGCTGCTCTCTCTGAGCGACAAGACCGGCCTTGTCGAATTCGGCCGCTGGCTGGCTGGCCATGGCGCGGAAATCCTGTCCACCGGCGGCACCGCGAAGGCCCTGCGCGAGGCCGGCGTGCCTGTGAAGGATGTGAGCGAGCACACCGGCTTCCCGGAAATCCTCGATGGCCGGGTGAAGACCCTGGTGCCGCAGGTGCATGGCGGCATTCTGGGCCGGCGCGATGATGCCGCGCATCTGGCGCAAATGGCCGAACACGCCATCGCGCCGATCGATCTGGTGGCGGTGAACCTCTACCCCTTCGAGGCCACGGTGAAGGCCGGCGGGGATTTCGACGCCTGCATCGAGAATATCGATATTGGCGGCCCGGCGATGATCCGCTCGGCGGCCAAAAACCACGCCGATGTGGTGGTGATCACCGAACCCGCGCAGCTGGCCCAGGTGATGGCGGCGGGCGGCAGCACGGTGGAGATGCGGCGTGAATTCGCTGCCGCCGCCTATGCCCGCACCGCGGCCTATGACGCGGCGATTGCCGCCTGGTTCGCCGGCCAGCTCGGCCAGGACTTCCCGCCCCGGCTGGCCTTTGCTGGCACCCTGGCGCAGACGCTGCGCTATGGTGAGAACCCGCATCAGCAGGCGGGTTTCTACCTCGATGGCTCGGCGCGGCCCGGCATTGCCACCGCGCGGCAGGTGCAGGGCAAGGCGCTGAGCTTCAACAACCTCAACGATACCGACGCCGCCTTTGAATGCGTGGCCGAGTTCGAGGCGCCGAGCGTGGTGATCGTCAAGCACGCCAACCCCTGCGGCGTGGCCCAGGGTGCGACGCTGAGCGCGGCCTGGGATTTGGCGCTGCGCTGCGACCCGGTTTCGGCCTTTGGCGGCATCATCGCCGTCAACCGCCGGCTGGACCGGGCGGCGGCGGAAAAAATGGCCGCGATCTTCTCCGAGGTGGTGATCGCGCCCGAGGCGGATGATGACGCGATCGAGGCCTTTGCCCGCAAGAAAAACCTGCGCCTGTTGCTGACCGGCGGGCTGCCGGATCCGGCCGCGGGCGGGATGGTGTTTCGCAGCGTGGGCGGCGGGTTTCTGGCGCAGGGCCGCGATAGCGGCCGGGTGAATGCGGCCGGGCTGCAGGTGGTGACCAAGCGCGCGCCCACGCCTGCTGAGCTGGCCGACCTGATTTTCGCCTTCCGCGTGGCCAAACACGTCAAATCCAACGCCATCATCTATGCCCGGGATGGCGCCACGGTGGGCATTGGCGCGGGGCAGATGAGCCGGGTGGATTCGTCGCGCATTGCCGCCTGGAAAAGTGGCGAGGCAGCGCGCGCGGCAGGGCTGGAAACCTCGCTGGCGGTGGGCAGCGTTGTCGCCTCTGACGCCTTCTTCCCCTTCGCCGATGGGCTGGAGGCGGCGGCGGCGGCGGGTGCAACGGCGGTGATCCAGCCCGGGGGATCGATGCGCGATGCCGAGGTGATTGCGGCGGCCGATGCCGCGGGGCTCGCCATGGTCTTCACCGGCATGCGGCATTTCCGGCATTGAGCCTCGAAACCCTCCTCATCCTGGCGGCGCTGGCCGTCATTATCCTGCTGCTGGCGTTGCTGCTGCTGCGCAGGCCGCCGGCTGACCCGACCCTCGCCCTGTTGCAGGCGGCGCAGGAGCGGCAGGGCGAGCGGCTGGGCGCGCTGGCCGGTGACACCCGCGCGGCCCTGGCCGCCGCCAGTGAGGAAAATGGCCGGGTGATCTCCGGCTTTGCGGTGGAACAGACGCGCCAATTGGTGGAGAACCAAAACGCGCTGCAAAACGCGATCACGGGCCTGACCGCGCAGCTGGTCAAGCTGCAGACCGAGGCGGCCGAGACGCAACGCCTGGGTTTTGTCGCCGCGCGCGAAGCCCAGGCCGAGACCGCCGCCATCCTGCGCCGCGACCTGGCCGGCGGCATTGGCGAGATCAACACCAATTTCGAAAAGCTGCGCACCGGCATCGTCGAAGCCCAAGCCGCCGCGCAGCAAAAGCTGGCCAGCGAACTGAACACCACGCGCGACCTGATGGAAGCCAAGCTGAAGGAAATGCGCGAGGGCAATGACGCCCGCCTCGCCGAAATCCAGAAAAGCGTGAATGAGCAACTGGCCGAGGCGGTCGAGAAAAAGATGACCGAGAGCTTTGCCCGGGTCATTGACCAATTCGCCGCGCTGCAAAAGGCCATGGGCGATGTTCAGGCCGTCACCACCCAGATCGGCGACATCAAGCGGCTCTTCGGCAATGTGAAAACCCGCGGCGGCTGGGGCGAGACCCAGGTGCGCAGCATGCTGGACGATATCCTGCCGCCCAATAGCTACCAGCAGAACGTCAAGCTGGTGGAGGGCAGCGCCGATGCGGTGGAATTCTGCGTGGTGATGCCCAGCAGCGGCGAGACCCAGGTGCTGCTGCCCATCGACAGCAAATTCCCCACCGAGGATTTCGAACGCCTGCAAGCCGCCTGGGAGGCCGCCGACCCGGTGGCCGAGGCGCAGGCCCGGCGCGGGCTGGAAGTGGCTATACGCACCCAATCGAAAAAAATCGCCGAAAAATACATCAACCCGCCGCGCACCACGGAATTTGCCGTGCTCTATCTGCCCACCGAAGGGCTTTATGCCGAGGTGGCGCGCATTCCAGGCCTGATCGATGGCATCGGCCGCGATCATCGCATCGTGGTGCTGGGCCCCACCCTCTTGCCGGCCATGCTGCGGACCATCCAACTCGGCCATGTCACGCTGGCGCTGTCGAAAAACGCCGAAAGCGTGAAGGATTTGCTGGGGGCGACGAAGGCCGAGATCGGCAAGATGGATGACCTCTTCGTCGCGCTGTCCAAGCAGGTCGGCACCATGGGCAACACCATCACTCGGGCGCAGACCCGCACCCGGCAGATCACCCGCAAGCTGCGCGGCGTGGATGCGCTGCCGGGTGAGGAGGCCACGGCCCTGCTGGGCCTGAGCGACGGCACGATAGAAGGCGACGAAGATTGACCCCACAGCTGCAATCTGCCGCCGGCCTGCTGGCGCTGTGTCTCCTGGCCTGGGCCTGTGGCGGGTTTCGCCGGGGTGTGACCGTCCGGGTCGTGGTCGCCGGCCTCGCCGGGCAATTGGCCCTGGGCGCCGCCATGCTGCATCTGGCCCCCTTCCGGGCGGCATTTTCCTATGTGGGGGATGCGGTCTCGGCGCTGGCGCAGGCCACCACCGCAGGCACCTCGCTGGTCTTTGGTTATCTCGGCGGCGGGCCTTTGCCTTTTGTGGAACCTTTTCCGGGGGCGGGGTTCATTCTGTTTTTTCAGGCGCTGCCCCTGGTGCTGCTGGTCGGCGCGCTGTCCGCCCTGCTGTATCATTGGCGGGTGCTGCCGCTGTTGGTGGGGGTGATGGGACGGATCGTCACCGCCGGCTTTGGCCTGGGCGGTGCGGCTGGCTTCTCCGTCGCCGCCAATGTCTTTGTCGGCATGGTGGAGGCGCCACTGCTGATCCGGGCCTGGCTGGCGCGGCTGACACGTTCGGAGATGTTCGTGGTGATGGTGGCGGGGCTGGCCACGATTTCGGGCAATACGCTGGTGGTCTATGCCACGCTGCTGGCGCCGGTGGTGCCCGATGCGGCGGGGCAATTGCTGGCGGCCTCGCTCATCGCCGCACCCGCCTCGGTGCTGGCGGCCATGCTGATGATCCCGCCCGAGCCGGGCTTCGTGCCCGACCCGGCACAGGCCGAGGCCGCGCCGCTCTACACCTCCTCCATGGAGGCGCTGGTCCAGGGCACCACGGATGGGCTGCAGCTGCTGCTGGGCATCATGGCCATGTTGATCGTCTTCGTCGCGCTGGTGGCGCTGGTGAACCTCGCCATTGAGCCCTTGACCGGCATGACGCTGCAAACCCTGGCCGGCTGGGTGTTCCGGCCGCTGGCGCTGGCCATGGGGGTGCCCTGGGCGGAATCGGCCATTATCGGCGCCTCGCTCGGGGTAAAGCTGGTGATCAATGAATTCGTGGCCTACCTCAACCTGGCGCAAACGGGGGGCGCGGGGCTGTCGGAACGCTCGCGGCTGATCCTCACCTATGCGCTGTGCGGCTTCACCAATATCGGCTCGCTGGGGATCATGCTGGGGGGGATGTGCGCGATGTGCCCGGAACGCAGGGCGGATATTGTCGCACTCGGCTGGCCCAGCCTGCTGGGGGCCACCCTGGCGTGCTGCATGGTGGGTGCTACGGTGGGTATTCTCACGCCATAGGAAGCGTCATGTCGCACCTCGTTCATCGCAATCTTCGCGCCGATCCGCCACTGGCCGTCTCCGGCCAGGGTATCTGGTTGACCGGGGCAGATGGGCATCGGGTGATGGATGGCTCGGGCGGCGCCGCCGTGGCCTGCCTCGGCCATGGCCACCCGCATGTGCTGGGCGCGATGCGCGACCAGTTGGACAAACTCACCTATGCCCATACCAGCCTCTACTCCAATCCGGTGGCCGAGGCGCTGGCCGATATGCTCGTGGGGCACGCCCCGGGCGGCCTGACCCATGCCTATTTCGTCTCCTCCGGCAGCGAGGGGATGGAGGCCGCCATCAAAATGGCCCGGCAGCATTTTGTCGAAGCCGGCCAGCCCGAACGGTTCCATTTCATCGCCCGGCGGCAGAGCTATCACGGCAATACCCTGGGCGCCCTGGCCATGGGCGGCAATGCCATGCGCCGCGCGCCCTATGCGCCCATCCTGACCGACGCCTTCAGCCATGTCTCGCCCTGCTACGCCTATCGCGACCAAATGTCGGGCGAGAGTGACGCTGGCTATGTCCAGCGCCTGGCCGATGAGTTGGAAGCCGAGTTTGTCCGGCTGGGGCCCAACACCGTCGCCGGTTTCGTGGCCGAGACGGTGGTGGGCGCGACCTTGGGCTGCGTCGCCGCCCTCCCCGGCTATTTTCAGGCCATGAAGGCGGTGTGTGACCGGCATGGCGCGCTGCTGATCCTTGATGAGGTGATGTCCGGCATGGGCCGCTGCGGCAGCCTGCATGCCTGGGAGGCCGAGGGCGTCGCCCCCGATATCCAGGTTATCGCCAAGGGGCTGGGCGGTGGCTATCAGCCCATTGGCGGCATTCTGGTCAATGACCGGGTGTTGGACCCGATCCGCAATGGCTCGGGCGGTTTCATGCATGGCCATACCTATCAGGCCCACCCCATGGCCTGCGCGGCGGCGTTGGCGGTGCAGGAGGTGATCCAGGGCGAGAAACTCATCGACAATGTCCAGGCGATGGGGCGTTTGCTGGAGGCGCAATTGACCGAACGCCTGGGCAATCATCGCCATATTGGCGATATCCGCGGCCGCGGCCTGTTCTGGGCGATCGAATTGGTGGAGGACCGCGCCAGCAAATCCGTCTTCGACCCGGCGAAAAAGCTCCATGCCAGGATCGGCGCCGAGGCCTATGCGCTGGGCCTGGCCTGCTACCCCATGGGCGGCACCATTGATGGCCGCCGGGGTGACCATGTGCTGCTCGCCCCCCCCTATAATGCCACCGCCGAGGAGATCGGCATGATTGTCGAAAGATTTGGCGAGGCGGTGGACCGGGTGCTTTTTTATTGACGAAGCATCTATCCCAGATGCCAGGCTTGGGTTAACCCGCCTGAGGCTCTGCTGAGGTGCCGCAAGGCTGCAAAAGGATAGCGTGACGTGAAGGGTATTCTTCTCGCTGGCGGATCAGGCACCCGCCTCCATCCCATGACCCTGGCCTGCTCCAAGCAGTTGCTGCCGGTCTATGACAAGCCGATGATCTATTTCCCGCTCGGCACCCTCATGCTGGCCGGCATTCGCGACATCATGCTCATCTCCACGCCGCATGACCTGCCGGGCTTTCAGCGGCTTTTGGGCGATGGTTCGGCCTATGGCGTGCGCATCACCTATGCCGAGCAGCCCTCGCCCGACGGCATTGCCCAGGCCTTCCAGATCGGCGCCGAATGGATCGCGGGCGAGCCCTGTGCCTTGGCTTTGGGCGATAATATTGTTTACGGCGAAGGCCTGTCCGATCAGTTCCAGGCCTGCGCCCGGCGTGCCGAACAGGGCGAGGCCACGGTGTTCGGCTATCGCGTGGCCGATCCGGAGCGCTATGGCGTGGCCGAATTCGATGATCAGGGCCGGGTGCTCTCGTTGGAGGAAAAGCCGCTCCAACCAAAATCCAATTGGGCGGTGATCGGGCTGTATTTCTATGACAAACGCGTGACGGAGCTAGCGGCAAGCCTGAAGCCTTCGGCTCGGGGCGAGCTGGAAATCACCGATCTCAACATCCTCTACATGCAACTGGGCGCGCTGCGGGCCGAACGCCTGGGCCGCGGCACCGCCTGGCTGGATGCCGGCACGCCGGACAGCCTGCTGGAGGCCGGCACCTTTGTGCAGACCGTGCAGCACCGCCAGGGCCTGCAGGTCGGCTGCCCGGAGGAGATCGCCTTTCGCCGCGGTTTTCTCGACGCAGATGCCCTGCGCGCCCGCGGCACGACCAAGACCGCCTATGGCCGCTACCTGCTCGAACTGGCCGATGGGCAGCACGCATGAACCTTACCCGCTTCGATATCGCGGGCCCGGTGCTGATCGAGCCACGCCGCTTCACCGATGCCCGGGGCTTCTTCAGCGAGGTCTGGAAAGCGTCCAGCCATGCCGAGATCGGCATCACCACCAGCTTCGTGCAGGATAACCACTCCCTCTCGCGGCTGAAGGGCACGGTGCGCGGCCTGCATTTCCAGCGCCCGCCCACCGCCCAGGGCAAGCTGGTGCGCTGCACGCGCGGTGCCATTTTCGATGTCGCTGTCGATATTCGCCCGGGCTCGCCCAGCTTCGGCACGTTTGTCGCCGTCGAACTATCGGCCGAGAACGGGCTGCAGCTGTGGATACCGCGCGGCTTCGCCCATGGCCTCTGCACCCTCACCGAGGATACCGAGGTGCTCTACAAGGTGGATGCGCCCTACGACCCGGCCACCGATTCCGCCATCCGCTTCGATGATCCCGCCATTGGCATCCCCTGGCCGGTGCCCCCCGGCGAGGCGCTGCTCTCCGACAAGGACCGCGCAGCACCCATGCTGGCCGATGCTGCGCTGCCGGAGGCCTGGTAGCGCCATGCCGCGCATCCTGGTGGTCGGCCGCACCGGCCAGCTCGGCACCGCTTTGGCCGAGGCGCTGCCCGCCACATCCTGGCCGCACCATGTGATGGAAGCGCCGGAGCTGGACCTCACCGATGCTGCCTCCATCGCCGCCGCCGTGGCCGCAACGCAGCCCGAATTGGTGATCAACGCCGCCGCCTATACCGCGGTGGATGCGGCCGAGAACAATGTCGAACTCGCCCATGCCATCAACGCCACCGGCCCCGGCCTCCTGGCCGAAGCCGCGGCGCGCGCCGGCGCGGCGATCATCCATATCTCGACCGATTATGTCTTCGATGGCAGCCAGGGCCCCTGGCGCGAGCATGACACGCCGGCACCGCTGGGCGTCTATGGCGCCACCAAGCTGGCGGGCGAGCAGGCGGTGGCGGCGGCCAATCCGCGCCATGCCATCATTCGCACCGCCTGGGTGTGCAGCGCCACTGGCCATAACTTCCTCAAAACCATGCTGCGCCTGGGCGAAACGCGCGACGAGCTGCGCGTGGTGGCCGACCAGCAGGGCGCGCCCACCTTCGCCGATGATCTGGCGGCGGCCATCATCGCCATGGCGCCACGGGTGGTGGCTGGCGAGGGGACGGGCGTGTTCCACCTCACCGGCGCCCCGGCCACGACCTGGCACGGCTTTGCCGAGGCGATCTTTGCCGAGGCCGCGCGGCATGGCCGCAAGGCGCCGCTCGTGCACCCCATCACCACGGCGGAATACCCCACGCCGGCCCGCCGGCCGGCCGATAGCCGGCTGGAATGCGGCCGCATCACCGCGCTGCATGGCGTGCAGCCGGCTGATTGGCGGCAATCGCTGGCGCGTGCGGTGGAGCGGCTGCTCAAGCAATAGGTGGCTGCACCGGCCGTGGTTTCCCGCGCCTCATCCAAACCTGCTGCCAGACCAGCCCTGGCGAAGCCCCGGCCGCGTGACCATCTGCCGATCATGAGCCAGCCCCCTGCCAAACCCGCTGCCAGCGCCGCTGTGGCCGCCTTCCTGGCCCGAGTGAACAGCCTGCCCGTGAAGCCGGCGGGTGGGCCGCCCGGGCGGCTGCTGTTCCTCATGGACGCCACCGCCAGCCGCCAGCCCAGCTGGGACATGGCCTGCCATCTGATGGCCGATATGTTCCAGGCAACGCGCGACGTGGGTGGCCTGGCCATTCAGTTGGCCTATTGGCGCGGCCATATGGAATTCGCCGCCACCCCTTTTCTGACCGACGCGACGGAGCTCACCCGCCGTATGGCCGGCGTGCAATGCCTGGGCGGGCAGACCCAGATCCTCTCCGCGCTGAGCCACGCCCTGGCCGAAACCAAGCGCAGCCGCATCCATGCCTGCGTGCTGGTGGGCGATGCGTTGGAGGAGGCGCTGGACCCGATCTGTCACGCTGCCGGCCAAATGGGCCTGCATGGCACCCCCATCTTCGCCTTCCATGAGGGGGGCGAGCCGAAAAGCGCCGATGGCTTCCGGCAGATCGCCCGGGTCTCCGGCGGCGCCTTCGCGCCCTTTGACGCCGCCAGCGCCGAGGCGCTGCGGGAGCTGCTGCGCGCCGTGGCGGTTTTCGCCGCCGGCGGCCGCCAGCAATTGGCAGCGCTGCCGGGCCAGGCCGCCCGGCGAATGCTGGCGCAGCTGCCCGGGCCCGCGCGCTGATGGTCTGGCTGGTTGTGGGCTTTGGCGGGTTGCTGTTCCTCTATGCCATGCTGCGCGCCTTCGCCTATGCCACGCCCGGCCAGGCCCGGCAGGCGCTGGTGGTGGGCAGCGCCGCGCTGGGGCTGCTGGTGGTGGCGCTGCTGGTGCTCTCAGGCCGGGGCAATCTGGCTTTTACGCCCGCGCTGCTGTTCGGCCCGGCGCTGTGGCGCTGGTATAAGGGCTGGCAGGCGAAGCAGGTCTTCTCCCGCGGCGCGGCAGAGGGCGAGACGGCGGTGGATACCGCCACGCTGGAGATGCGCCTCGACCTTGCCAGCGGCGAGATGCGCGGCCGGGTGAAGCGCGGCGCCTTCACCGGCCAGTCGCTGGCTGGGCTGACCCTGGCCCAGCTGCTCGAATTGCTGGCCGATTGCCAGGCCGAGGACCCCGAGAGCCTGCCCCTGCTGGAGGCCTGGCTGGACCGGGTGGCGCCGGATTGGCGGCAGCCGGCACAGCCCATGGACAGGGCGGCGGCGCTGGAATTGCTCGGGCTGGTGGAGGGTGCCTCGGCGGTTGATATCCGCGCCGCCCATCGCCGGGCCATGCGGCAGGCGCATCCCGATGCCGGCGGCGATGGTGCGCTGGCCGCCCGGCTGAACGCAGCGCGGGATTTTCTGCTCGGCGATTGAGTGGTCCCGCAGGCTGACACAAATCGGTCTTCATTCGCCGTTATGCAGAACCAGTGACAACCCACAGCCTGCCATGGCACATATGCCCAGCAATAGGAGAGTGCATAATGCTGAAGCCGCTGAGAAAGGCCGTTCTTCCCGTTGCTGGCCTTGGCACGCGCTTCCTGCCCGCCACCAAGGCCACCGCCAAGGAAATGCTGCCGGTGGTTGACCGCCCGCTGATCCAATACGCGGTGGATGAGGCCCGCGCCGCGGGGATTGAGCAATTCTGCTTCATCACCGGCCGCGGCAAGACCGCCATCGTCGAGCATTTCGATGTCGCCTATGAGCTGGAACGCACCCTGGACATGCGCGGCAAGGCCCGCGAATTGGCCGAATTGCGCGCCCAGCAACAGGAGCCGGGCTCCATCATGACGGTGCGCCAGCAGGTGCCGCTGGGGCTGGGCCACGCCATCTGGTGCGCCCGCAGCTTCATCGGCGACGAACCCTTCGCCATCCTGCTGCCCGATGACCTGATGCAATGCGACACCTCCTGCACCGCGCAATTGGCCGCGGCCTATCGTGAGACCGGCGGCAATGTCGTCGCCGTCGAGGAAGTGCCGATGGAGCGGGTGAATAAATACGGCGTGATCGATATCGAGAAGGATATGGGCCGCCTGGTCAGCGTGAAGGGCCTGGTCGAGAAGCCGCCGATCGAGGAAGCGCCCTCCAACCTCACCATCATCGGCCGCTATGTGCTGATGCCCGAGGTGATCACCCATCTCGCCAAGATGGAAAAAGGCGCGGGCGGCGAGATTCAATTGACCGATGGCATGGCCAAGCTGATCGGCCATCAGCCCTTCCATGGCGTGCGTTACGAGGGCCGCCGCTTTGATTGCGGCGACAAGATCGGCTTCCTGGAAGCGCAGATCGCCTTCGCCCTGAAGCGGCCGGAAATGGCCGCCCAGGTGCGTGAATTCCTCAAAACCTACAGCTGAGCCGGCGACGGCGAGGGGCGTAGACCATGCATATCGCCATTGTTGGTGCCGGCTATGTCGGCCTTGTCTCCGCGGCCTGCTTTGCCGAATTCGGCGTGGATGTGTGGCTGCTGGACAGCGATGCCAGCAAGATCACCGCCCTGCGCGAGGGCCGGATTCCGATCTATGAGCCCGGGCTGGACCGCCTCGTGGCCGATAATGCCCGCGATGGCCGCCTGCATTTCTGTGACACGCTGGAAGAGGCGATGGCGGGGGCGGATGCCGTCTTCCTTGCCGTCGGCACGCCGTCCCGCCGGGGCGATGGCCATGCAGACCTTTCCTATGTGTTCGCCGCCGCCGAACAGGTGGCCCGCGCCGCCCAGGGCCCGCTGACGCTGGTGACGAAATCCACCGTCCCGGTTGGCACCGGCGCCAAGATCGCCGCCCTGGTGCGCGCCATCCGCCCCGATATCTCGGTGGCCTCCAACCCGGAATTTCTGCGCGAAGGTGCTGCCATCACCGATTTCATGCGGCCCGACCGCGTGGTGATCGGCATCGAGCCTGGTGAATCGGGCGAGCGCGCGCTGGCCACCCTCAAGCGGCTCTACCGGCCGCTCTATCTCATCGAGACGCCGATCGTCGCCACCTCGCTGGAGACGGCGGAGATCATCAAATACGCCGCCAATTCCTTCCTCGCGATGAAGGTCAGCTTCATCAATGAGGTGGCGGATCTGTGCGAGCGTGCGGGTGCGGATGTGCATGATGTGGCGCGCGGCATCGGGCTTGATGGCCGGATCGGGCGGAAATTCCTCCATCCTGGCCCTGGCTATGGCGGCTCCTGCTTCCCCAAGGATACCCTCGCCTTCGCCAGGACCGCCCAGGATCTGGGTGCGCCGCTGCGGCTGGTGGAGGCCACCATCGCCGTCAATGAGGACCGCAAACACGCCATGGCGCGCCGGGTGATCGCAGCGCTGGGTGGCGATGTGGCGGGCAAGCGCATCGCCATCCTCGGCCTGACCTTCAAGCCCGAAACCGACGATATGCGCGACGCCCCCGCCCTGGTGGTGCTGCCCGAACTCGCCGCCGCCGGCGCCGAACTGCATGTCTATGACCCCGAGGGGATGGAGCAGGCGAGGCCCATGCTGCCCGCTGGCATCACCTATGCCGCCACCGCCCTGGCCGCCGCGGCGGATGCCGATGCGGTGGTGCTATTGACCGAATGGAACGAGTTCCGCGCCCTCTCGCCCGAGAAGCTGCGCGGGGTGATGCGCGGCGATGCGCTGCTCGATTTCCGCAATGTCTATGACCCCGCGGCGATGCGTGCCGCGGGCTTCGCCTATTCCAGCATAGGGAGGCCTTGATGGCCGCTTTCCACCACCAGTTCCATGCCACCTCGCTGCGTGAATACGATATCCGCGGCATTATCGGCGAAAGCCTGGGCGCCGAGGACGCTTTCGCCATTGGCCGCTGCTTCGGCAGCGTGGTGGCGCGTGCCGGTGGAACCAAGGTGGCGGTGGGCTATGATGGCCGGCTCTCCTCGCCCATGCTGGAAGAGGCGCTGGTGCGCGGCCTGATGGCCAGCGGCATGGCGGTGCTGCGCGTCGGCCTTTGCCCCACGCCCATGCTGTATTACGCGGCCTATGCGCTTTCCACCGATGGCGCGGTGATGGTCACTGGCAGCCACAACCCGCCGAACTACAATGGCTTCAAGTCGATGCTCGGCAAGAAGCCCTTCTTCGGCAAGGATATTCTGGCCCTCGGCGCCATGGCCGCCAGCGGCGATGTGGTGCCCGAGGCCCAGGGCAGCCAGAAAAGCGTGGATGTGGCGGCCGATTACGTCGCCCGCATGGTGCAGGATTATGACGGTGCGCGCGGCCTCAAGGTGGTGTGGGATCCGGGCAATGGCTCGGGCGGCGCCATCACCGAAATGCTGGTGAAGCACCTGCCGGGCGAGCACACCGTGATCAATGGCGAGATCGACGGCACCTTCCCCAACCACCACCCCGACCCCACGGTGCTGAAGAACCTCGAGCAGATCATCGCCAAAGTGGCCGAACTCGGCGCCGATCTGGGCATTGCCTTCGATGGCGATGCGGATCGTATTGGCGTGGTCGATGGCGAGGGGCATATGCTCTTCGGTGACCAATTGCTGGTGGTGCTGGCGCGCGACGTGCTGAAGCGCCACCCGGGGGCCACCATCATCGCCGATGTGAAGGCCAGCCAGGTGCTGTTTGATGAGGTGGCGAAGGCCGGCGGCGTGCCGCTGATGTGGAAGACCGGCCATTCGCTGATCAAGCAGAAAATGGCCGAGACCGGCAGCCCGCTGGCGGGCGAGATGTCGGGCCACACCTTCTTCGCCGATAAATGGTATGGCTTTGACGACGCGCCCTATTCCGCCGTGCGGCTCTTGGGCATCCTGGGCCGCGCCAGCGAATCACTGGCCGATATGCGCCGCGCCCTGCCCCAGGTGCTGAACACGCCCGAGCTGCGCTTCAACTGCGCCGAGGACCGCAAATTCGAGGTGGTGCGCGAGGTGCAGGCCCGCCTCGCCGCCGAAGGGGCCAAGGTGCAGGCCGTCGATGGCGTGCGGGTGCTGACCGAGGATGGCTGGTGGCTGCTGCGCGCCTCCAACACCCAGGCGGTGCTGGTGGCCCGCGCCGAGGCCAGCACCGCGGCGGGGCTGGAGCGGCTGAAGGCATCGCTGGCGGCGCAGATCACCGCCTCCGGCCTCGAAGTGCCGGATTTCTCCGGCGAGAATGCCGGGCATTAGGGCGGTTTTCGCTCAGCCCAGCTGCAAATCCATCCCCCGGGTCAATTCGGTCCAAAGGTCCCGCACCCGGATGATGGTGGCGGCGAAATCCTCCGGCCCGAGCCAAACCGGCTCAGTGTCCATCGCCACCAGCCGCGCCCGCAGCGCCTCGCGCTGCATCGTGTCGCGAAACACTGCGGCGAGGCGAGCATGCACGGCCGGCGCCATGCGCGCCGGCCCCAACAGGCCGATAAAGCCCGACCAGCCGCGCCCCACATCCACCCCCTGCTCATAAAAGGTGGGCAGATCCGGCATGCCGCCGGCCCGTGCATCGCCCAGCGCCGCCAGCGGCCGCAGCTTGCCGCTCACCACATGTTCGCGCGTGCTGGTCAGGCTATTGATGCCGCAATCCACCTCATTGGAGAGATAGGCGGTGACCATCGGCGCCTCGCCGCGATAGGCCACATGGGTCATGCCCATATTCAGCCGGTTGTTCATGGCGAGTGCGAAGACATGCGCCGATGACCCCGCCGCCCAGGAACCCAGATTGAGGTTCCGCCCCGCCGTCGCCTGTGCGCGGGCATAGGTGATGAACTCGGCCAAATTGCGCGGCGGCAGCGCTGCGCGGCACATGAAGACCAGCGTGGTGGTGCCCATCTGGCCGATGGGGGAAAAATCCCGCACCGCATCATAGGGCGCCTGGCCAAGCACGATGGGCGATTGCACCAGCGGCGTGATGGTAAACAGCAGCGTATGCCCATCAGGCGGGCTCTTCGCCACCGCATCCGCGCCGATCATGCCCGCAGCACCCGAACGGTTTTCGATCAGCACCGGCACCCGCAGCATCTCGCTCATGCTCTCGGCGCAGAGCCGGGCCCAGACATCGGTGGCACCGCCCGCGGGGAAGGGGACGATGATGCGGATCGGCCGGTCCGGCTGCCATTCCCCTTGGGCCAAAGCCGGCGAAGCCAAAACCCCCGCCATCAGCGCACGACGTTGCATGCCCTATCCTCCCTATTCTGGCGGAGAGGCTAACCGCTCAATCCCGGCCGCGATAGGCCGGAAGCGACCAGCCCCGCTGAATGGCCAAGGCGCGGATGCCGAAGGCCAGCGCCATGCCGGAGATGAAGGACGGCTCGCGCCACACCCCATTCAGCCTAAGCACGATGAACAGCCCCGCCCCGGCCAGCGCCGCCAGGGCATAAATCTCCCGATGCAGAATCAAAGGCACTTCATTGCAAATCACATCCCGGGCGATGCCACCAAAAGTGGCGGTGACCACGCCCATCAGGCAGGCCGCCCAGGCATCTGCGCCGGCCAGCAGGGCAATCTCAGCCCCCAGCACGGCATAGAGCGCCATGCCCAGCGCATCAGCCCAGAGCAGCAGACGCGTCTTCACCGCAAAGCGCGGGGCGCCGAAAAACACAAAAATGGCGACGACGCTGGTAATGCCCAAAAGCTCCGGCGCGCGCAGCCAGAACAGCGGCAGCCGGCCCAACAGCACATCGCGCAGCGTGCCGCCGCCCAGGCCGGTGACGGCGGCCAGCATGATCATCCCCACAATATCCATCCGCTTGCGCGCCGCCGCCAAAGCGCCCGAGACGGCAAAGGCCACCATGCCCACCACATCGATGACGGGCAGAATGGGCTCAAGCGGGATCATGCCGCCGCCACCGGCCGGCCGCGCCGCCACAGCAACACCCCCAGCACCGCCAGCGCCACCATGGCCAGGCCCGAGGCCAGCATCACCAGGCGATGCGCCTGGCCGAACACCCTTCCCTCATGAAAGGCGCGGAACCAGGCGCGGGCGTGGTCCACGCCATCGGGCAGGTTCACCTCCTCCAGCCTGCCGGTGCGGGCATTGACATAGGCGGCGGCGCGGCCGGAGGGCCAGGCGCCATGCTCGGGTAGCATGACCAGCAGCCAATCCGGCTCCTCGGGCGGGTCGGCCGGCTCGGCCCAGGCCAGGCGCCAGCCGGGCAGCGCGGCCCGGGCCACGGCCACCGCGCCGTCGAGGTCCACCGGCCCCGTGCCCTTCACCTGCGGCACCCGGAAGGCCGGCGCCGGCGGCAGGATGGGCTCCAGCACCCGCCGGGTGGTATCTGGGAAGCTGACGGGCATGGCGCTGAGCGTGGCCAGCAGCAGCGGCAGCAGGGCCCAAAACCCCACCGTCCGATGCAGGTTGGACAATCGCCTCCTGCCGCGCAGGCCGCGCTGCGGCCACACCGCCTCAGCCACCGGCACCGCACCGCGCCGAAGCCACAGGCGCAGCCCCAGAATAATGCCCAGCAGCAGCGGAAAGGCGGAAAGCCCGACCAGCAGCTTGCCCGTGCGCCCCGCCAGCGCATGGGCATGCATGTCATAAAACCAATGCACCACAGACCCGCGCCAGGGCAGGCTGGATTGCACCGCGCCGGTTGAGGGGTCGAGATAGAGCGTTACCCGGCCCGCTGTGCTGGGGAAGATGGCGCGGGCATGGTCGCTCAGCTCATCGGCGGGGAAGATCCGCCAGGGCATCTCATCCCTATGCCGGCCAGCGGCATCAAGCAGCGCCTGCAGCGGCAGGCTCGATGGCGCGGCGGGGCGCGGCATCGCCGCCTCCTCCAGCCCATGCCAATAGATCAGCGTGGCGCCGGTCAGCCCCACCACCAGAAACCACGCACCCAGCACCAGCCCGAGCCAGCGGTGCAGGCGCCGGGCGGTCAACTGCATTATTCGGCGGCGACGGTGCGCGCCCGGGCCCCGGCCGCACTCTCCTTCGCGCCGCCGGCGCAGAGCAGGGAGAGGCCGAGCAGCCCGGCCACCACCGGCAGCACCAGCCAGGGCAGGCCGAAATCGATCAACAGCCCCATCGGCACCGGCGTCACCGCAGAACCCAGGGGCAGGGAGGCGCTGACAAAGCCAAAAACCTTGCCGATTTCACCCGGCGGGCAGGCATCCTTCAGCATCACGTCGCGCGGGGTGCGGCTGGTGCCCATGGTCAGCCCCGCCAGCAGCCCCACCACCGGCAGCAGCAAGGGCGGCATGGGCAGCAGCCCCAGCACCAGGATGGAGGTCATCGAGCACAGCGTCAGCACGGCCACCATGTTGAACAGGTTGCGCTTGGATTTATCGGCAATCCAGCCGCCCACCAAAATGCCCGAAGTGGCCCCCACCATGTAGCCAGTGAGCACGGTGGAGGCGAGCGCCACCGGCGTGCCCCACAACTGCCCCAGCACGGTGATGACAAAGGACTGAATGCCCGAACCCGCCATGGCGCTGAGCATGAAAAAGCCAAAGAACAGCAGGATGGGCTTGTTCAGCAGCAATTCGCGGCCGCCCATGCGCTTGGCATCGCTGGGCGGCTTGGCCTGGTCGCGCAGCACGCTGCTCTGCCACAAAATGCCCAGCACCACGGGAATGCCCAAAAGCCCCACCAGCAGCAGCACGCCCCGCCAGCCCATGATCGGCATCAGCAAGGCGATGATCGGCGGCGCCGCGGCAAAGCCCAGATTGCCGGTGAAGCTGTGCAGCGCAAAGGCGCGCCCCAAAAACTCCTTGCGGATGGAGCCGGCCAGGATGGCGTAATCGGCCGGGTGGATGACGCTATTGCCAATGCCCGAGCAAACCGCCAGCGCCAGGATCATCCAGTATTCCGTGGCAAAGCTCATCGCCGAGACCGAGAGCGCCATCAGCAGCGTGCCGCCCACCAGAAAACCGCGCGCGCCATATTTATCGACCCAGAAGCCCACCGGCGTCTGCAACACCGCCGTGGTGCCCGACATCAGCGCCAGCGACAGCCCGAGCATGGCATAGGAGACATCAAACTCCGCCCGCCAGGTGATGAACAGCGGCGCCAGGCACAGCATGTAGAAATGGCTGAGGAAGTGACCGGTGCCGATCAGCCCGATAATCCGCCCGTCCTGACCCTGCATGCGCGAAACCCCTGTCTATGCATCGGAAACTGGCCTTAGCCCTCGGGGCCGTCAACGCGGCATTTTCTTACGGTGCGTTCATGCGCTCGCCCAGCCCTGCGGATCAAGGCCGGGGCTGTGCAGCGCGCGGATCTTGGGCAGACTATGCCCCGGAGACACGCCATGAATGAACGCGCCCCCCCGGCGAGGCGGGATGAATTCCCCCATCACAGCCCCATCACCACCCGTTGGGCGGATAATGACGCCTTCGGCCATATCAACAATGTGCAGTATTATGCGTTTTTTGACACGGCGGTGACGCGCTGGCTGGTGGAGCGGGGTTTCCTGCACGTCACGGCGGGCGAGGTGGTGTGCTTCGTGGCCGAAACCGGCTGCCGCTATTTTCGCCCCCTGGCCTTCCCCGAGCCGGTGAGCGTGGGCATGCGGGTGGCGAGGCTGGGCACGAGTTCAATCCGTTATGAGCTTGCGGTGTTTGGCGCGGCGGATGAGGCTGCGGCGCAGGGCCATTTCACCCATGTGACGGTCAACCGTGCAAGCGGGCGGCCGGTGCCGATGCCAGCATTGTTGCGGGCGGCGGCGGAGGGGCTGATGGCTGCGCGGCGTGAGGGTGTGTAGGGTGCGTCAAATCCTGCTGGAATCTCGTGTCCAGCCTCTGGAAAGCGAGGATAGCCCATGAGCCGCATAGAGCGCGTGACGCTGGAGGATCGCTGGACCTCAACGGGCGAGGAAACCCTGCTCACCGGCACCCAGGCCCTGGTGCGCCTGCCTTTCCTGCGCCGACAGATGGATGAGGCGCTGGGCTGGAACACGGCGGGGTATATCACCGGCTATCGTGGCTCGCCGCTGGGGGGCTATGACCGCGAACTCGCCCACCACCGAAAGCGCCTGGCCGAGGCCGGCATCGTCTTCGAGCCCGGGTTGAATGAGGATCTCGCCGCCACCGCCTGCTGGGGCACGCAGCAGCTGGGGCTTTATGACGGCGCGAAGAAGGAGGGCGTCTTTGCCATCTGGTATGGCAAGGGGCCGGGGGTGGATCGCTCGGGCGATGTGCTGCGCCACGCCAATGGCGCCGGCACCGCGCCGCGCGGCGGTGTGCTGGCGCTGGCGGGCGATGACCCTTCGGCCAAATCCTCCACCGTCACCAACACCACCGAGCACGCGTTTCTCGACATGGAAATGCCCATGCTCGACCCCGCCGATGTGGCGGAGGTGCTGGAATATGGCCTGAAGGGCATCGCGCTATCCCGCTATTCCGGCCTGTGGGTGGCGATGAAATGCGTGGCCGAGACGATGGACGCCACCATGTCGCTGGTGGTGGACCCGGCGCGCTATGCCACGGTGGATCCACCCATCATCGCCCCCGATGGGCTGCATATCCGGCTGAAGGATTTCCCCTTGGCCATCGAGGCGCGGCTGCGGGGTTCTAAACTCCCCGCCGCCCTGGCCTTTGCCCGGGCCAATGGCATCAACCGGATTGTGGCCGATGCGCCCCGCGCGCGCTTCGGCATCGCCGTGCGCGGCAAGGCCTATAACACCATGCGGCAGGCCTTGGCCGATGCCGGCATTTCCGATGACATGCTGCGCGAGCAGGGGGTGCGAATCTGGAAGCTGGGCATGCCCTGGCCCTTCGACATCGCCGCCGCCCGCGATTTCGCCCAGGGGCTGGCCGAGGTGCTGGTCATTGAGGACCGCCGCGCCCATGTCGAGCCGCTGCTGCGCGATGCGCTGTATGAACTGCCCGACCGGCCGCATGTCTCCGGCAAGCGCGACCCGGATGGCGCCGCCCTGCTCAGCGAATTGACCGAGTTGGATGCCGGGCAAATCCTGCGCGCCCTGCATGCCCGCCTGCCCGAAGCGCTGCGCACCGCGCGCATGCTGGCGCGCATCGCCGAATTGGACGCGCTGGCGCAATCCGCCCAGCCGCCGGTGCATCTGCGCCCGCCGCATTTCTGCCCGGGCTGCCCGCACAACACCTCCACCCGGGTGCCCGAGGGCAGCCATGGCCTGGCCGGCATTGGCTGCCATTATCTGGCCAAGGACATGAACCGCAGCAGCGACCTCTTCACCCATATGGGTGGCGAGGGCGCACCCTGGATCGGCCAGAAGCATTTCTCCGAAACCCGGCACGTCTTCGCCAATATGGGCGATGGCACCTATGCCCATTCCGGCATGCTGGCGATCCGCGCCGCGATCGCGACCAAGACGCGCATCACTTACAAAATCCTGGTCAATTCCGCCGTGGCCATGACCGGCGGCCAGCACCCCGAGGGCGAGGTGACGGTGCCGCGCATCGCCGCCCAGATGGTGGCTGAGGGCGCGATGGAGGTGGTGGTGGTGGGCGATGATCCTGAGCGGCATCGCGGCAACCCGCTGATCCCCGCCACCGTGCGCTTCTACCCCCGCGCCGAACTGGACGCGGTGCAGCGCCACCTGCGCGAGGTGGATGGCACCACGGTGCTGATCTACGACCAGGAATGCGCCACCGAGCGCCGCCGCAAGCGCAAGCGCGGCCTGGCAGAAAAGGCCACCAAACGCGTCATGATCAACCCGCGCGTCTGCGAGGATTGCGGCGATTGCTCGGTGAAATCCAACTGCATCGCGGTAGAGCCCATCGAGACGCCCTTCGGCCGCAAGCGGCGGATCGACCAGTCCAATTGCAACCAGGATTTTTCCTGCCTGGAGGGCTTCTGCCCCAGCTTCGTCACCCTTCTGGGTGCCGAGCCTATACGCCCCCCTGCGCCAAAAACCCTCACGCCGCCGGCGGAGCCCGCACGGCTGGCGCAGACCGAGGCCTGGAACCTCGTCATCGCCGGCGTGGGCGGCCAGGGGGTGACGGCGCTCTCCGCCATCCTCGCCATGGCGGCGCATTTGGAGGAGCGGCCGGTGCGCGGCGTGGATGCGCTGGGCCTGGCGCAAAAGGGCGGCGGGGTGTTTGCCCAGCTTCGCGTGGGGCTGCCGCAGGGCGAGCCGCTGCTCAGCCCGCGCATTGGCCAGGGCCAGGTGGATGTGATGATCGCCGCCGATATGGTGGTAGCGCATGGCCGCTTCGCCCGGCCGCTGCTCTCGCCGCATCGCAGCGTGGCGGTGCTGAGCGATGGCGTGGCGCCCACGGCGGAATTCGTTCTCAACCCGGAAACCCAGATGGATGCCGGTGCGATGCGCGCCAGCCTGGACGCCGCCTGCCAGGCGGTGGTGGCGCTGCCCGCCGCCCGCGCGGTGGAGAATGCCTTTGGTGACCTGATTTATCTGAATGTCTATCTGCTGGGCGTGGCCTATCAGCGCGGTCTGGTGCCCATTGGCAGCGCGGCCATCATGCGCGCGCTGGAGCTGAATGGCGCCGAGGTGGCGCGCAACCAGGCCGCCTTCACCGCCGGCCGGCACGCGGCCCTCACCCGCGAAACCCCGCTTGCGCGCGAAACGCTGGAGGCGATGATCGCCCGCCGGGTGGCGGACCTCACGGCCTATCAAAGCCGGCGCTATGCCGCACGCTATCAGGACTTCGTGGCGCGGGTGGCGGCGGCGGAAAAAGCCGGGCGCCCAGGCGAAAACCGCCTGACCCGGGCGGTGGCCACGCAGCTCTATCGCCTGATGGCCTATAAGGATGAGTATGAGGTGGCGCGGCTGCACAGCCTGCCGGAATGGCAGGCCCAGCTGCGGGACCGCTTCACCGGCACCACCCGCATCGAAATGCATCTGGCGCCGCCCTTCATGGGCGACAAAAAGCGTGCCTTTGGCCCTTGGATGCTCAAGGCCATGGGCCTGCTGCGGCATGGCCGGTTCTTGCGCGCGAGCATGCTCGACCCGTTTGGCCACACCGCCGAACGCCGCGAGGAAGCGGCGCTGCCCGGCGAATATATCGCCGGGCTGGAAGCCCTGCTGCCCCACCTCGCCACCCATGCCGAGACGATCTGCGCCTGGGCGGAGGCGGCCGCCGGCATCAAGGGCTATGGCCCCATCAAGGCGCGCAACCTGGCGGCGACCCGCGCCAGGATGGCGGCGCTGCACAATGCGGTGATGACGCCGCCCAAGGAGCCCCATGTTCGAGCTGCCTGAAGACACCATCGCCCTCCGCGACACGGCCCGCGCTTTCGCGGCCGAAAAGATCGCCCCGCATGCCCAGCGCTGGGATGAGGAGCGGCATTTGCCGGTGGATGTGCTGCGCGAGGCCGCCGCCCTCGGCATGGCCGGCCTCTATGTCCGCGAGCAATCCGGCGGCACCGGCCTCAGCCGGCTGGATGCCGCCACGGTCTTCGAGGCGCTGGCCTATGGCTGCCCGACAATTTCCGCCTTCCTCTCCATCCACAATATGGTGGCCTGGATGATCGACCGCTTCGGCAATGACGCCCAGCGGGCGGCGCATCTGCCCGGCCTGCTCAGCATGGAGCGCATTGCCAGCTATTGCCTGACCGAGCCCGGCAGCGGCTCCGACGCCGCCGCCCTGGCCACCCGCGCCGCGCGCGACAATGCCGGCTATGTGCTCAATGGCAGCAAGCAGTTCATTTCCGGCGCCGGCGTGTCGGACCTCTATCTGACCATGGTGCGCAGCGGTGGCGATGGCGCGGGCGGTGTCTCCGCCCTATTGATTGCCAAGGACACGCCGGGGCTGAGCTTTGGCGTCAATGAGAAAAAAATGGGCTGGAACGCCCAGCCCACAAGGCAGGTGATTTTTTCCGATGCGCGGGTGCCGGCCGAGGCCTTGCTGGGCGAGGAGGGGCAGGGCTTCAAATTCGCCATGGCCGGCCTTGATGGCGGGCGGCTGAACATCGCCGCCTGTTCGCTGGGCGGCGCGCAGCGGGCGCTGGATATCGCGCTCGATTACGTGAAGCAGCGCCGCGCCTTTGGCCGAGCGGTGGCGGATTTCCAGGCCACCCAATTCCGCCTGGCCGATATGGCGACGGAGCTGGAAGTGGCGCGCAGCTTCCTCTGGCGCGCCTGCGCCAAGCTCGATGCCCGCGCCCCCGATGCCACGCCATATTGCGCCATGGCCAAGCGCTTCGTCACCGATACCGGCAGCCGCGTGGCCGATGAGGCGCTGCAATTGCTGGGCGGCTATGGCTATCTGGCCGATTACGGCGTGGAGAAAATTGTCCGCGACCTGCGGGTGCATCGCATTCTGGAGGGCACCAATGAGATCATGCGGGTGATCATCGCGCGGGAATTATTAAAGGCCTAAGCAAGTTTTCGCTTGCAGCGACGCGGGCGCTTGCGATTCTAATCGCCCATGCGCTGTATTGTCCTTGCTTTGATCGCGCTCGGGTTGTGCATAGGCGCAGCAAAAGCGCAAATGCGTGTGGTGGTGGTGCCGGCTGGCCAGGAGGTGGTGGTGCCAGCCCGGGGCGCTGCCGTGACAGGCCGCCTGACGCCGCGGCCGCGCCCCGCCCTCAGGCGTGACATGGGGCGGCTGGCGGGTGGCACCACGCTGGGTGGTGGCTCCGGGCTGGCAGTGCCCATGCTGGCGCTGCTGCCGCTGGCCGCCGCCGCCGCCCTGGCCGCCTCGCTGCCGGGCGGTGGCGGTGGAACCGCCAGCCCGGCACGCACGCGGTAGAGGCTCAGTCGTAGACCTGGGCCATGGTCTCGGCCACCAGGCAGGGCCGGGCATTGCCATCGACCTCCATCTCATTGGTCATTGTCACCCGCACGCCGCCGGTGATGGGCTCCACGGCCTTGACGGTGAGATGCAGGCGCACCCGGCTGCCCGCCGGCACGGGCGCGGTGAAGCGCACCTTGTTGGTGCCGTAATTGATCGAGCGGCTGCGTTTGACCACGCGATAAATCATGGGCGAGAGCCTGGGCAGCAGCGACAGGGTGAGAAAGCCATGCGCGATGGTCTTGCCGCCCGGCATCTCGCGCGATGCGCGCTCGACATCGATATGAATCCATTGATGGTCACCAGTGGCTTCGGCGAAGAGGTCGATGGTTTTCTGGTCGACCGTGATCCATTCGCTGCTGCCAAGCTTGCGGCCCACCCAATCGGCAAGCGCTGCGGGGGTTTCGATATCGATCATGCTGTCCTCGTTGATGGCGTTTCCATGGGCGAGGCTGCCGCCTCGCGGCTGATCCGTCCAGCCGGTTGAATTTTGATGCGGCTGTTAAAGAGACATTTACCCAAGGCGGGGCAGATTGACGCTGTCCGGCAGTAGGCCGGGGCGCAAGCCAAAGGAAAATCCGATGTCGATGAACAGCATCAACACCAATATGAGCGCCATGGTGGCGCTGCAGGCGCTCAACCGCACGAGTGACGAACTCTCCACCGTGCAGAAGCGGATTTCTACGGGCTTGCGTGTCGCGGATGCCAGGGATGATGGCGCGGCCTTCGCCGTGGCGGAGCGTATCCGCGGCGACATGGCGGCCACCACCTCGGCCAATCAACAGTTGGGCGGGGTGAAGGGCCTCTTGGCGGTGACCAGCGCCGCGCTGCAGAACGTCTCTACCTCCTTGGTCAAGCTGAAGGAACTGACGGTCAAGATGGCCGATGGCAGCATTTCTACCAACCAATTAGATCAGTATCATACTCAGGTACAAGAAATTGAGAAAAATATACATTCTTTTATTTCCGATGCGAGTTACAATGGAAATAATGTTATTGACGATCCTACTGCAACAACAACAAAAGTAATTAGTAACGGCTCCGGGACTTATTACACTTTTGCTACGTATAAAGCCATCACAAATATATGGAATAATATATCTCAAGCCCATACCTACACTAGGGGAAATGCAGTCGCGGCCATGACGGCCGGTGGCAGGCTCAGCACGGCAATTAATAACACGCTGACGCAGTTGAATAATTTCGGCAGTTACGAAAAATATATCGATAATCAGATCACGTATAATAAGTCGATCCTTGATGCGCAGGAGAGCGGCATGGGGGCGCTGATCGATGCCGATTTGGCCAAGGAATCCGCGCGGCTTCAGGCGCTGCAGATCCGCCAGCAGCTCGGCACCCAGGCGCTGGGCATTGCCAACCAATCGCCCCAGATTTTGTTGGGCCTTTTCAAGGGATAAAAGAAGCGCCGCTTGCGCATGGCAAATGCCAAGCCAGCCAGCATGACGCATAATGCTGCAATAAATTTTCCGGACAGACAGGATAAACCCTCGTTTCGCCGGGTGGCTGGGCTTGGCGTCTGGTTCGAAATGCGGGAAGGGGCGCCAAGTCTTCAAGGATACCCCGCATGCCCACACGCCGCGCCATCTTCGCGGCCGCCAGCCTGGCGGCGCCGGCGGCTCATTCGCAGGAGGCTTGGCCGCAGCGGGCCGTGACCATGATCGTGCCCTGGGCGCCGGGTGGCTCGAATGATGTGGTCGCCCGCCTGCTGGCACCAGCGCTCGAGGCCCGGCTGCGCCAGCCCTTCGTGGTCGAGAACCGCCCCGGTGGCGGCGGCAGCGTGGGCATGGCGCTGGCCATGCGGGCCCGGCCGGATGGGCTGACGGTGTTCATCTCCTCCGCTTCGAACCATGTCTTCCATCCGCTCATCGCCAATGAAACCAGCTATGATGTGCGTGAGGCGTTTCAGGCCGTGGCCATGCTGGCCGATGTGCCCAATGTGCTGGCGGTGAACCCCGCGGTGCCTGCCCGCAATGTCCAGGAATTGATCGCCTGGATTCGCACCCAGCGCGGCGGCGTCTCCTATGGCTCCTCCGGCGTCGGCTCCTCCAACCATTTGGCCGGCGAATTGTTTCGTATGCGCACCGGTCTGGACCTGACGCATGTGCCCTATCGCGGTGGCGGGCCGGCCATGGCCGATCTGATCGGCGGCACCATCCCGATGGCGATCATGAACCTGCCCACCCTCATCCCGCCGGCCGAGGCGGGGCGGGTGCGGCTGCTGGGCGTGGGCACCGCCACCCGCGTCTCACTCAAGCCCGACCTGCCGACCATCCAGGAACAGGGCGTGGCCGATTACGCCGTGCGCAGTTGGACCGGCGCCTTCCTGCAGCGCGGCACGCCGCGCGCCATCATCGAAACCCTCTCCGCCGCCTTCAAGGAGGCCCTGGAGACCCCGCTCGCCCGCACCCGCCTGCGCGATATCGGCAGCGAGCCCCTCTTCATGGACCCCGCCGCCACCGATGCCTTCGTGCGCGAGGAATACACCCGCTGGGGCCCGGTGGTGCGAGCCGCGAATATCCGCATCGAATAGGGTTTTGGCATCGGCCCTGCCATGCCAGCATTGCGCCCATGAAGCTCACGCCGCACAACCGCTACGACCATTCCGCCATCATCAACCGCCCGACCTACACCTGGCCCGGCGGCAAGAAACTGGCCCTCATGCTGGTCAACAATATCGAGCATTTCCACTATCGCGAGGGCCTGGGCAGCGACAGCACCGGCCCCGCCGGGGTGCAGAACCAGCGCCCCTATGCCTGGCGCGATTATGGCAACCGGGTGGGGCTGTGGAACATGCTCGGCCTGCTCGATGAGCTGAAGCTGCCCGCCGGCCACAATTGCAACTCCACCGTGCTCGACCATTGCCCGGAAATCGCCCCCGCTTTGCTCGCCCGCGGCGATGAGCTGATCGGCCATGGCCGCACCAATTCCGAACGCCAGGACGTGCTGAGCGAGGCCGAGGAACGCGCGCTCATCATCGAAAGCCGCGACGTTCTCGCCCGCCACAATGGCGGGGTGGCGCCGCGCGGCTGGCTCGGCCCCTATATCGCGCAGAGCGCTGTGACGCTCGACCTGCTGGCCGAGGCCGGCTTCACCTATTGCCTGGACTGGCCGGCCGATGACCAGCCCTTCTGGATGCGCAGCCGCGCCGGCCGCATGCTCAGCGTGCCCTATAGCGTCGAGCTGAATGACAGCCCCGCCATGGTGATGCGCCACCACACCGGCCGCGAATTCGCCGATATGATCACCGACCAATTCGACGAAATGCTCGAACAATCTGCCGAACGGCCGATGGTGATGACCATCATCCTGCACCCCTTCATCCTGGGCCAGCCGCACCGGCTGCGGCCACTGCGCGGCGCGCTGCGCCATATTCTCGGCCAGCGGGACAATCTCTGGATCACCCGGCCGGGCGAGATGTTCGACTATGTCGCCTCCCTCCCCGAAGGTCTCATCCCATGATCCGCGATTTCGAAGGCTATGGCCGCAATCCCCCCGATGCGCGCTGGCCGGGCGGTGCGCGCGTCGCGCTCAACTTCGTCATCAATCACGAGGAGGGCGGCGAGCGCTCGGTGCCCGATGGCGACCCGCAGAGCGAGAACGCCCTGACCGAGGGCTCCACCGGCCTGCCGAAAGGCCGCGACCTGGCAGCCGAGAGCATGTTCCAATATGGCAGCCGCGTCGGCTTCTGGCGGCTGCATGGGCTTTTCGCCCGCGCCGGCCTGCCCTGCACCATCTATGCGGTGGCGCAATGCCTGCAGCGCACCCCCCAGGCGGCGGCGGCCATCCGCGAGGCCGGCTGGGATGTGGTGGGCCACGGCCTGCGCTGGGATAGCCACGCCGATATGGACGAGGCCACCGAGCGCCACGCTTTGACCGAGGCCACCCGCATCATCGAGGACACCACCGGCCACCGCCCCCAGGGCTGGTATTGCCGCTACGCCCCCAGCCTCAACACAAGGCGCATCCTGATGGAGCTGGGCTACAGCTATGACAGCGACGCCTATGATGACGAACTGCCCTATTGGAACCACGAGCATGGCCGCCCGCACCTCGTCATCCCCTATACGCTGGTGAACAACGATGTCCGCTTCCAGCGCGCCGCCATCACCACCGGCGATGATTTTCACACCTACATCATGGGCGCGATTGAAATGGCGCTGAGCGAGCCCGGCAGCCGCATGCTGACCGTGGGCTTGCACAACCGCATCATCGGCCACCCCGCCCGCGCCATCGGTCTCAAGCGCATCCTCGATGCGGTGAAGACCATGCCTGAAATCTGGGTCTGCCGAAGGCTCGATATCGCCCGCCACTGGATGGAAAACCACGCCCCATGAAACAGACCCTGCCCAATTGGCGCTCCCTGATGTTCGTGCCCGCGGCACGGGAAAAATTCATCGCCAAAGCGCATGAGCGCGGCGCCGATGCGATTATTCTCGACCTTGAGGACAGCATCTCGCCACCAGAAAAACCCGCCGCCCGCGCCGCCCTCGAAGGTGCCATCCCCCGCGTGTCGCAAAACGGCGCCGATGTGGTGGTGCGCACCAATCGCGAGCTGGAATGGACGGTGCTGGACATCGCCGCCGCCGTCCGCCCCGGCGTGCGGGCGCTGATCTGCACCAAGATCATGGGCCCCGAACATGTCCGCCTGCTGGCCGAATTGATCGACGCCGCCGAGGCACGGCAGGGCATGCAACCTGGCTCCACCGGCATGATCCTGCTGGTCGAGGACGCCGCCGCCGTGCTGCGCGCCAAGGACATCGCCTCCGCCCATCCGCGCGTCATCGGCATGGGCGTGGGGGCTGAGGATCTGGCCACCGATATGGGCATCGAGCCCTCGCCCGATGCGCTGGAATTCCCCAAGCGGCTGGGCCTGCTCTCGGCCAAGGCTGCCGGCATCCTGGCCATGGGCTTTATCGGCACCGTGGCGGGGCTGACGGATCTGGAGGGCTATCGCGCCAATCTGCGCCGCTCCCGCCGCCTGGGCTTTGACTGCACCACCTGCATCCACCCCATGCATGTGCCGATCATCAACGAGGAATACGGCGTCTCGGCCGAGGCGGTGGCGCGGGCGCAACGCATGGTCGCGGCCTTTGACGAGGCGCTGGCCCAGGGCCTGGGGGCTGTGACCTTCGAGGGGCAGATGATCGACATCCCGGTGGTGCAGCGCGCTCGCCAGTTGATCGCCCGCGCCCGGCTATGAGCATCCGCATCGGCATGCTGGTGCCCTCCAGCAACACCGCGGCCGAGCCGCTGACGATGGAAATGCTGCGCGATGTGCCCCGCGTCTCACTGCATGTCGCGCGCTTCCGGGTGACGCGGCTCGACACCTCCGATGAGGCCCTGGCGCAATTCCAGGCAGCGCCGTTGCTCGAGGCCGCCTCGATGCTGGCGGATGCGCATATGCATGCCATTTGCCTCAACGCCACCGCCTCCTGCTACACCGGCATGGCGGGTGACCGTGCGCTGCTGCCCTTGCTGCCGCAACCGGCGGAAACGGCCATGCTGGCGCTGCTCGAAGCCCTGCGCATCAAGGGTGCCCGCCGCATCGGCCTGGTCACCCCCTTCCTGCATGATGTGCAGGCCGCCACCATCCGCGTGCTGGCGGAGGAGGGGCTGGAGGTCGTGGCCGAGCATCACTTCAACGACCCCGGCAATTACACCTTCGCCCGCTTCACCGAGGCCGAGATCGAGGCCGCCATCCTCGATGTCGGTCGCAGCCCGGGCCTGGACGCCATTGCGGTGATCTCCACCAATCTGCGCGGCCCCCGCCCGGCGGCGCGGGCCGAGGCAAGGCTGGGCATCCCGGTCTTTGACACCATCGCCACCGCACTATGGGGTGCGATGCGCAAAGCCGGGGCCGACCCGGCACAACTGCGCGGCTGGGGCAGCCTGTTCAGCATGGCATGACAATTGCCCAGCCGCCCCCCGAATAGAGGTTGGGGAAACCGCCGATGATGCGCGCCGCCTGCGGCATTCAGGCCTCTGATGGCCATAAGCCCCGGCGCCATGTTGCATCCCCGCAGGAGAAGCGACACCATCGGGACATGATCCCCACCATCCTTGGCCTCGACCACGTTGTGATCGCCGTGCGCGACCTTGATGCCGCAGCGGCACAATGGGCCGCCCTCGGCTTCCACCTCTCGCCGCGCGGCACCCATAGCGAGCATATGGGCAGCGGCAATTACACCATGATGTTCGGGCAGGATTACCTCGAACTCCTGGGCGTTCTGGCTGACAAGCCACACAACGCCCCCCTGCGTGGCTTCCTCGCCAAGCGCGAGGGGCTGGAGCGCACCGCCTTCACCACAAGCGATGCCGGCGCCGGCGTGGCGGCGCTGCAATCGCGCGGCATTGCCGCCACCGGCCCGGTGCATTTCGGCCGCCCCGTGCCCATGCCCGATGGCAGTATGGCCGAGGCCCGCTTCTCGGTCATGCATTGGCCGGTGACGGAAGCGCCGGCCGGCTTGCGCATCTTCGCCTGCCAGCACCACACAAGGCACACCGTCTGGGTGCCCGAACTCCAGGCCCAGCCCAATGGCGTCACGCGCATCATCCGCGTGCTGGTCGCCAGCAATTTCCCCAATAAGGCGGCGGAACATCTGGCCCGGCTGACCGAGAGCACGGTGCGGCTGGAGGATGGCATTCGCCTCGTCCCCACCGGCCCCGGCCGGGCCGAGATCGGCTTCGCCCCGCGCGAAACCATCGCCGCCCTGGGCGGTTTCGACCCCGAAGCCCTGCCCGAGGAGGGCGGCGCCGCCCTCATCCTTGGCACCACAACCCCCCGCCCGCCCGCCATGGCCAATGGTTGCGGCCTCATCTTCCAGGAGATCACCCCATGAACCGTCGCGAGACCCTTTTATTGGTTGGCAGCAGCCTGGTGGCCGTGCCCGCAATCGCGCAGGAAACCCCCCGCCGCGGCGGGGTGATGACGGTGCATTTCTCCACCGAGCAGCGCATTCTCAACCCCTCGCTCCAGGCCTCGACCGGCGTCTACATCGTCGGCGGCAAGATCCAGGAGGCGCTGGTCGATCTCGATGCGGCCGGCAACCCCACCCCCGTACTGGCCGAATCCTGGGAAAGCAGCGCGGATGGCAAATCCATCACCTTCAAGCTGCGCGCCGGCGTGACCTGGCATGACGGCAAGCCCTTCACCTCCGCCGATGTCGCCTTCACCGCGATGGAGATGTGGAAGAAAATCCTCAATTACGGCACCGCCCTGCAACTGTTCCTCACAGCGGTGGACACCCCCGACCCGCTGACCGCCATCTTCCGCTATGAGCGGCCCATGCCGCTCGGCCTGCTGCTGCGCGCGCTGCCCGATCTGGGCTATATCTCGCCCAAGCATATCTATGAGATCGGCGATATCCGGCAAAACCCGGCCAATACCGCACCCATCGGCACCGGCCCCTTCAAATTCGTCCAATATGAGCGCGGCCAATTCATCATCGCCGACCGCAACACCAATTACTGGCGCCCCAATTTGCCCTATCTGGACCGCGTGGTCTGGCGGGTGATCGGCGATCGTGCGGCAGCGGCGGCGCAGATGGAGGCCGGGCAGATCCTCTTCAGCCCCTACTCCTCCCTGGCGATTTCCGATTTCCAGCGCCTCGCGCGCGACCCGCGCTTCGAAGTCACCACCCGTGGCAATGAGGGCAATGCCCGCACCAACACGCTGGAATTCAACTTCCGCAACCCCATCCTGGCCGATATCCGGGTGCGCAAGGCCCTCGCCCATTCGCTGAACATCCCCTTCTTCATCGAGAATTTTCTGGGCAGTTTCGCCAAGCCGGGAACGGGGCCGATCCCCTCAGTCTCCACCGACTACTACCCGGCCGGAATGCCGCAATATCCCTTCGATGTGGCGGCCGCGAACCGCCTGCTCGACGAGGCGGGCCATCGCCGTGGCGCTGGCGGCCTGCGCTTCTCGCTGCGCCTTCACCCCGCCCCCTGGGGCGAGGATATCTCGCTCTTCGCCACCTTCATGCAGCAGAGCTTCGCCCAGATCGGTGTGCGGATCGAAATCGTCCGCCTCGATGCGGCGGGCTGGCTGCGCACCATCTACAATGACCATAATTTCGACCTCGCCTCCGGCTGGCACCAATACCGTTCGGACCCCGCGGTCAGCACCACGGTCTGGTACCGCTCCGGCAGCCCGGTCGGCGCGCCCTGGACCAACCAATGGGGCTGGAACGACCCGACCATCGACCAGATTATCGACAATGCCGCCACCGAGCTGGACGTGCCGCGCCGCCGCGCGCTCTACGCCGATTTCGTCCGCCGGGCGCAGACCGAATTGCCGCTCTGGATGCCCATCGAGCAGATTTTCGTCAGCGTCTTCAACAAGCGGCTGCGCAATGTGGCCAATAACCCGCGCTGGGCATCCTCCTCCTGGCACGACACCTGGCTGGCCAATTGAGCCGGGCTGAACACCGGCTGCGCCGGGCATGAGGATTGTCGCTCTGGCGGGCAAGCGGCTCGCCGCCTCGCTGCCCACGCTGCTGCTGATCCTGGTCGGCATCTTCTGCCTGCTGCAATTCGCCCCGGGCGACACGGTGGACGCCATGCTGGCACAGATGGGCGGTGGCGACGCCGCCATCGCCGCCGATCTGCGCCGCTTCTACGGCCTCGACCTCTCAGTGGCCGAGCAGCTCGCCCATTACCTCTGGCGGCTGGTGCGGCTCGATCTCGGCTTCTCCGCCATTTACGGCAAGCCGGTGGCCACGGTCATTCTGGAACGCCTGCCGGCCACGCTCTCACTGATGGGCGCCTCGCTCTCCTTCGCCTTCGCCGCCGGCATGGCGCTCGGCGTGATTGCGGCCAGGCGGGTCAATCGCTGGCCGGATACGCTGATCTCCACCTTGGGGCTGATCTTCTATGCCACGCCCTCCTTCTGGTTCGGGCTGATGGCCATCGTGCTCTTCTCGGTGCATTTGCAATGGCTGCCGGCCGGCGGCTTCGGCGATGTGGCCATGGGCTATACTGGTGCGCGGCGGGTGCTGGACATCGCCTGGCACCTCGTGCTGCCCACCCTCACCCTCGGGCTGATTTTCCTCGCCATCTATCTGCGCATCATGCGCGCCTCGATGCTGGAGGTGCTCAGCCTCGATTTCGTCCGCACCGCCCGCGCCAAAGGCCTGCGCGAGACCCGCATCATCACCCGCCACGTGCTGCGCAACGCCCTGTTGCCCATGGTCACGCTCATCGGCCTGCAGGCCGGCACCATGCTGGGTGGCGCGGTGGTGGTGGAGAGCGTGTTTTCCCTCCCCGGCCTCGGCCGCCTCGCCTATGAAAGCGTGGTGCAGCGGGACCTCAATACCCTGCTCGGCATCGTCTTCGTCTCCGCCCTGCTGGTCATCGCGGTAAATTTTCTGGTCGATATGCTCTATGCCCGGCTCGACCCTAGGATCGGCGCATGAGGCGGGCGCTGCTGGCCTATCTGCGCAACCCGGCCGCCCTGCTGGGGGCTGTGCTGGTCCTGGCCGTGCTGGCCATGGGGCTGGCCGCACCGCTGCTCTTTCCCAATGACCCGCTGGGCCTGGCCGGGCGGCCGCTGCAATGGCCCGGCGCCAACCCACGCTTCCCCCTCGGCACCGACCCCTCGGGCCGGGACATTATGGCGCAGCTTTTCCACGGCGCGCGCGTCTCGCTGCTGATCGGCTTCGTCGCCACCCTGGTGGCCACCGCCATTGGCATCGCCATCGGCGCCCTGGCCGGCTTCTATTCCGGCCTCGTGGACACGGTGCTGATGCGCCTGACCGAGGCCTTCCAGACCCTGCCGAATTTCCTGCTATTGCTGGTGCTCGTCGCCGTCTTCGGCTCGCAGATCGAGACGGTGACCATCGCCATCGGCCTCGTCTCTTGGCCGCCAGTGGCACGCCTCACCCGGGCCGAATTCCTCACGCTGCGCACCCGCGAATTCGTCCAGGCCGCCCGCGTGCAAGGCCTGTCCGACCTCCATCTCATGCTGCGCGAGGTGCTGCCCAATGCCCTGCCGCCGGTCATCGTCTATGCCTCGGTGGTGATGGCGGTGGCCATCCTGCTGGAAAGCGCCCTCGCCTTCCTGCAACTCTCCGACCCCAATGTGCCCTCCTGGGGCAACCTCATTGGCCTCGGCCGCAACGTGCTGCGGGTGGAATGGTATGTCTCGGCCATCCCAGGCGTCGCGATCCTGCTGACCATCCTGGGCGTCTCCCTGGTGGGGCAGGGGCTGAATGACGCGCTGAACCCGCGAATCACCGGCCGATGAGCGCGCTCTCGATAGAACACCTCACCGTCGCCCTGCCCCGCGGTGCCGACCGGCCCTATGCGCTGACCGATGTCTCGCTCAGCATCGCGCCGGGTGAAATCCTCTGCGTGGTGGGTGAGAGCGGCTCGGGCAAATCCGTCACCGCCACCACCATCATGCGCCTCATGGCGCCCGGCGTGCGCGTCGAAGCCGGCCGCGTCATGCTGGGCGAGACCGACCTCGCCAGCCTGCCCGATGAGGCGCTGCGCCGCCTGCGCGGCCGCCGCATCGCCATGGTCTTCCAGGAACCCATGACGGCGCTGAACCCGCTCATGGCCGTGGGCGACCAACTTGCCGAAATGTGGCGCACCCACACCGACCTCTCAGCCGAGAAAATCGCCGAACGCAGCCTGGCCGCCCTGCGCGAGGTGGCCCTGCCAGACCCCGAGGGCGCGCTGCGCGCCTATCCGCATGAACTGTCCGGCGGCCAGCGCCAGCGCGTCATGATCGCCATGGCGCTCGCCCTCGAACCCGAATTGCTGATCTGCGACGAGCCCACCACCGCGCTGGACGTGACCACCCAGGCGCAAATCCTCACCCTGATCCGCGAACTCCAGCGCCGCCGCGGCACCGCAGTCCTCTTCATCACCCATGATTTCGGCGTGGTGGCCGAAATCGCCGACCGCGTCGCCGTGATGCAGCAAGGCGTGGTGGTGGAACAGGGCAGCGTGCAGCAAGTGCTCACCGCCCCCAGCCATGCCTATACCCGCCGCCTCCTGGCCGCCGTGCCCGGCCTGCGCGCGCCGCCTGCGCGAAAAATCTCGCCCGAGGCGGTGTTGGAAATCCGCAACCTCGGCAAAACCTATCGCCCGGCCGGTATCTTCCGCCGCCGCCGCGCCGCCCGCGCGCTGGATGGCGTCTCAGTCACCCTGCGCCGCGGCGCAACCCTCGGCATTGTCGGCGAAAGCGGCTCCGGCAAATCCACCCTGGCCCGCTGCGCCGTCGGCCTGCTGGCCTTCGACCAAGGCGAAATCCGCATCGCCGGCCGCCCCTTGCCCCCCGCCCGCCAGGCCGCCGCCCATCTCGTGCAAATGGTCTTCCAGGACCCCTACGCCTCGCTGAACCCCCGCCGAAAAGTCGGCGACCAAGTCGCCCAAGGCCCCATCGCCGCCGGCACCCCACGGGCAAAAGCCCTGGCCGAGGCCGCGGAACTCTTCGCCCTGGTCGGCCTCGAACCCTCGGCCCTGGCCCGCTTCCCGCATGAATTCTCCGGCGGCCAGCGCCAGCGCATCGGCATCGCCCGGGCGCTGGCCATGAAGCCCGAAGTGCTGGTGGCCGATGAACCCGTCTCCGCCCTCGATGTCAGCGTGCAGGCCCAGGTGCTCACACTCTTGCGCGAATTGCAGGCCCGCCTCGGCCTCTCCATCCTCTTCATCACCCACGACCTGCGGGTGGCAGCGCAACTCTGCGACGAAGTGGCGGTGATGCAGAACGGCCTGGTGGTGGAGGCGGGACCGATCGGCCAAGTCTTCGAGTACCCCGCCCATGCCTATACAAAAAGCCTGCTGGCGGCAGTGCCTGGGCGGGGAATGCTTGGTGTTTAGCTGGCTGCTCAAAACGAGTAGGGAGTGAAAGTAAGATCGAGGGGCTTTGCCCCTCGAGCACCCCAGGAGGAAACTCAGTTTCCTCCACCTTCGTTAGATTATTGATATAAAAAATTAATCAAAGGTCCAGGAAAATCGTCGACATACATGTCGACCCTGGTGGGAGAGCGCGAGACGGCAAAGCCCTTTCGCTGTTTTTTTCCTCCGCCCTCAGCGAATTTCATCGGCCTGTTAATCGACCGTAGCACCGCTGGCCCGGATCACCGGCGCCCATTTCTCCGTCTCCTCCCGGATAAAGCGGGACAATTCCTCCGGCGAACTCGGCGCCGGCTCCACCCCGTGGCGGCGCAGATTGCCCGCCACCTCCGGGTCAGCCAGCGCCTCGCGCATCGCCGCATTCAGCCGCGCCACCACCGCTGGCGCCATGCCGCGCGGCCCCACCAGCGCATTCCAATTGGCCACCGCATAGCCCGGCAGGGTTTCCGCCACAGCCGGCGTATTGGGCAGCAGCGGGCTGCGCGTCGGGGTGGGTGCGGCGAGTGCGCGCAGCCGCCCGCTCTCAATATGCGGCAGGGTGGTGCTGGCCGTGGCGCAGGAGAAATCCACCTTGCCGGAAATGATATCGGCAATCAGCGCGCCGCCGCCGCGATAACTCACCTGGATGGTCTGAATGCCCGCCATGGAATCGAGCAGGCAGCCCGCCAGATGCCCGGTGCCCCCCACGCCGGAATGGCCATTGCTTAGCGTGTCCGGCCGCGCCCGCGCCGCCGCCAGCAGGCCAGCGAAATCGGCAAAGGGCTTATCCGGCGCGCAGACAAAGAGATTGAGGATATCCCCCGCCAGGCTGATCGGCGAAAAATCCACCCTTGGGTCAAAGCCCAGATTGCGGAACAGCGTGGTGTTCAGCGCCAGGGCGGCAATGGTGCCCATCAGCAGCGTATGGCCATCAGGCGGTGCGCGCAGCACCATCTCGCTGGCCAGATTGCCCGAGGCGCCGGGCTTATTCTCCACCACCACCGGCTGGCCGAGCGAGGCCTGCAGCCGGGCCGTCATCGCCCGGATGGTGATATCCGTGCCGCCGCCGGCGGAAAAGCCAACGACGATGCGAATGGGCCGTGAAGGTGCCCATTGCGCCCTCGCCAGCCCGGGCCCCGCCAGCCCCGCCAGCAGCGCCCGCCGCCGCATCAGACGATCTGCCGGGCTTGGAAATCGGCAATCTGCTCGGCGCTATAGCCCGCCTCGGCCAGAATCGCCGCGCTGTGCTCGCCAATCGCCGGCGGATGGCTGGTGATGGCGGAGGCGGTGCGCGAGAGGGTAAAGGGCTGGCCAAGATAACTCGTCTCGCCCAGCGCCTGGGCGATGCCCAGATGCTTCACCTGCGCATCCTCAAAGACCTGCTGCATATTGTTGATCGGGCCGCAGGGCACGCCGGCCTCGTTCATCGTCTCCACCCAATGCGCGGTGGTGTTGCTGCGCGTCGCCTCATCGATCAGCGCATTGAGCGCGTGGCGGTTCTTCGAACGCGCGCTGGAGGTGGCGAAGCGCTCATCCTCCAGCCATTCCGGGTGGCCCATCACCTTCACGAAGCGGGCATAAATCGCCTGGCCCGAGGCGGCGATGTTCATCGCGCCATCGCTGGTGGTGAAGACGCCGGTGGGGATCGAGGTCGGGTGGTCATTGCCCGCCTGCTTGGGAATATCGCCGGCCATCAGCCAGCGCGCCGCCTGGAAATCCAGCATGAAGGCCTGGGCCTGCAGCAGGCTGGTCTGCACCCATTGCCCCTGGCCCGAGGTCTCCCGCTCCAGCAGCGCGGTGAGAATGCCCATGGCGGCAAACAGCCCGGCGCAAAGATCAGCCACCGGAATGCCCACCCGCATCGGCCCGCGCCCAGGCTCGCCGGTGATCGACATGAGCCCACCCATGCCCTGGGCAATCTGGTCAAAGCCCGGCCGCCCGGCATAGGGACCATCCTGGCCAAAGCCCGAGATCGAGGCATAGACCAGCTTGGGATTAATGGCCGAGAGCGCCGCATAATCCACGCCCAGCCGGTGCTTCACATCGGGGCGATAATTCTCCACCACCACATCGGCCTTCTCGACCAGCTTCTTGAAGATGGCCACGCCCTCGGGCGATTTCAGGTTCAGCGTCAGGCCGCGCTTGTTGCGGTGCAGGTTCTGGAAATCCGGCCCCATGCGCGGCCCGCCCATCGGGTCGCCCGCATCCAGCCCCTCGGGCATTTCCACCTTGATCACATCAGCGCCCCAATCGGCCAATTGCCGCACACAGGTGGGGCCCGCGCGCACGCGGGTGAGATCGAGAACCTTAAAACGTGACAATGCCGGCATGGCCGAACTCCTTGAGCGATTCGCGCCACGCTAAGCCTGCTTCGCCTCATGTCCAGCCGGGGGCTTGCGCAGAGCACCCATGCCGCCCCAAATCATCACCATGATCGACCCCTTCGGCAGGCACATCAGCTATCTGCGCGTCTCCGTGACGGATCGTTGCGACCTGCGTTGCGTCTATTGCATGGCCGAGGACATGACCTTCCTGCCCAAGGCCGAGGTTTTGACGCTGGAGGAGCTGGAACGCCTCTGCGGCGCCTTCATCGCCATGGGCGTGAAGAAAATCCGCCTGACGGGGGGCGAGCCGCTGGTGCGGCGCAATGTCATGTCGCTGGTCGAGGCGCTGGGCCGGCGCATCGGTCCCGCCGGGCTGGAGGAACTCACCCTCACCACCAACGGCACCCAATTGGCCAAACACGCCGAGGGCCTGGTCCGCGCCGGGGTCAAACGCCTCAATGTCAGCATGGACACGCTGGACCCCGAGGGTTTTCGCGCCGCCACACGCTGGGGCGACCTGGCGCAGGTGCAGGATGGCATCATGGCCGCCAAAGCCGCCGGCCTGCGCATCAAGATCAACGCCGTCGCCCTGCGCGGCCTCAATGAGCATGAATTCGACCGCATGCTGGAATGGTGCGGCCGCCATGGCTTCGACCTCTGCCTGATCGAGACCATGCCGATGGGCGAGGTGGCGGAGGACCGCACCGACCGCTACCTCTCGCTCGACGTGGTGCGCGCCCGGTTGCGGCTGAACTGGAGCCTCAGCGAAAGCGGCTACGCCACCGGCGGCCCCGCACGGTATTTCGATGTGGCCGAAACCGGCACGCGCATCGGCTTCATCACCCCGCTCAGCCACAATTTCTGCGAAAGCTGCAACCGCGTGCGGCTGACCTGCACCGGCACGCTCTATATGTGCCTGGGCCAGGAGGATGCGGCCGATCTTCGCCCGGTGCTGCGCGCCGGCCTCGATGACGCGGCGCTGCAAGCCGCCATAAGCGAGGCAATCAGCCGCAAGCCCCAGGGCCATGATTTCGTCATCGAGCGTGCCCGCCCAGCTGCGGTGGCCCGCCATATGAGTGTGACCGGCGGATGAACCCAGAATCAATCATTGCTGCGCTCACCATCCCCGGCCTGCCGGGCTGGACAGGCCTCCTGGCGGCGCTGGCGCTGGCTTTGCTGGTCTTATGTTTCCTGGTCATGCCGTTTTCGGTTTTTGGCCTGAAATCAAGGCTCGAATCGATCGAGGCGCAACTCGATGAATTGCAGGCCGAGCTGCGCGCTGTCTCCGCCCGCCTGGCCGATGCGCCCCGCCGGCCCCTGGTCATGGATGATCTGGACATGCCAAGCCCACCGCGGGCGAATGAAACGCGCACCCCCGGCACTGGCCGTGCCGAACCGCGGATTAGCTGGCCGCGCGAGCCTCGTTGAGCCCGGCTGCGGCTCATCTCGATTTCTGCGCGCAATCTCGGGAAAAATACTCCTCAAAGTTGTGAATTCATATTTCATGCATCCATAAGACGCCATTGTGGTTGCGCGAATCCTCAGCACCATGCCTAACCTCTGGTTGTAGTTTGAGGTTTGGTCATGCTTTGCTCCCCTACCTCCTCGGCCATAACGGCCTTTCCAGCCTCGCTGTCCGAGCAAGGCCAGCCTGACGCCGCGCCCAACGCCGCGCAGCACCAGCATCGTCGGGTGTTTCTCTCCCCGCCGCATCTGGCAGGCGGGGAGTTGGATGCGCTGCAGGCCATGCTCGATTCCGGCTGGGTCGCCCCCGCCGGCCCGGTTCCCACCGCCTTCGAGCAAGCCATTGCGCGCGCCATCGGCATGCCACACGTCGCCGCCGTCACCTCCGGCACCGCGGCCTTGCATCTGGGTTTCCAATTGCTCGGCGTCTGCCCGGGCGATGAGGTCTGGACCAGCGCGCTCACCTTCATCGCCTCCATCGGCCCCGCCGTGCAAATGGGCGCGACACCCCGCTTTCTCGACGTCACGCCCGATACCTGGACGATGGATGTGGATCTCCTGCGCCGCGAACTCGCCAGCGCTGCAAGGCGTGGCCGGCTGCCCCGGGTGGTGGTGCCGGTCGATCTTTACGGCCAGCCCACCGATATGCCCGCCATTGTCGAGGCCTGTGCCCATTGGGGCGTGCCGGTGCTGAGCGACAGCGCGGCCAGCCTGGGCGCCATCCAGCATGGCCGCCATGCCGGTGCCGATGCCCGGCTGATGGCGCTCAGTTTCAATGGCAATAAGATCATCACCGCCGGCGGCGGCGGCGCCCTGGCCAGCGAGGATGGGGTGCTGATCGCCCGCGCCCGCCAACTCGCCAGCCAGGCGAAGGAGGCCGCGCCGCATTACCAGCATGAGGTGGTGGGCTATTCCTACGCCATGTCCTCGGTCCTGGCGGCGATAGGCCTGGCGCAGATCACGGCACTCGAGGCCCGGGTGGCCGCGCGCCGCGCCATCCATGCCCGCTACCGCACCGCGCTGCATGACCTGCCAGGCATGCGCTTCATCAGCGAGCCCAATTGGGCGCGCAGCAATCGCTGGCTAACCGTCATCCGGCTCGACCCCAGCGAGGCCTGGGTGGACCGCGAGACCATCCGCCGCGCCCTCGCCGAGGAACAGATCGAAAGCCGCCCGGTCTGGAAGCCGCTGCACCTGCAGCCCGCCTTCCGCAGCGCGCCGCAGTCGGGCGGCGAAATCGCGGCCATGCTCTTCGAGCAGGGGCTCTGCCTGCCATCGGGCAGCAGCCTCACCCCGCAGGATCAGAACAGGGTCATCGCCGTGATCCGGCGCTGCTGTCGCGGCTGAAAATCCTCTACCTCCACCAGCATTTCTCCACGCCCGCCGGCAGCACGGCCACCCGCAGCCACGCCATGGCCCGCGCCCTGGCCCAGCGCGGCCACCGGGTGACCATGGCCTGTGGGCGCTTCGAGGGTGCCAGCACCGGGCTGCAAAGCCCCTTCCGCCAGGGCCGGCGCGAGGGGCTGGTGCATGGCATCCGGGTGGTGGAATTCAACATTGCCTATCGCAATGCCATGGGCCTGGGCGCCCGGCTGCTGGCCTTCATGCACTATGCCGCCCGCGCCACCCGGCTTGCCCGGGCCGAGCCCTGGGATCTCATCATCGCCTCCTCCACACCGCTCACCGTGGCGCTGCCGGCCCTCGCCGCCCGCGCGCCCTTCATCTTCGAAATCCGCGACCCATGGCCCGAATTGCCGCGTGCCATGGGCGGCGTGGCGCCGCCGCTGCTCTGGGCGATGGAGGCGCTGGCCAATGCCGCCTGCCGCCGGGCCCGCGCCGTCATCGCCCTCAGCCCCGGCATGGCCGAAACCGCCCGCGCCCGCGGCGCCCGCCATGTGCGTGTCATTCCCAATGGTGCCGATCTCGACCTGTTTGGCCCGCATATCCAGCCCTGGCGGCCCGATGCGGCGCGCAGCCATGAGGTGCTGGCGGTCTATGCCGGCGCGCATGGCCGGGCCAATGGCCTTGATGTGCTGATCGCAGCGGCCGCGCTGCTGCGCCCCTATCCCATCCGCATCCTTCTGGTGGGTGAGGGTTCGGAAAAACCCCGCCTCATGGCCCGCGCCTCGGCCGAAGGCCTGCCGAATATCACCTTCCTGCCCGCCATGCCCAAGCCTGATCTGGCGCGGCTCTTGGCCGGGGCACAAATCGGCCTCTTCCTGCTGGCGCCGGTCCCGGCCTTCGCCGAATGCACCGCCCCCAACAAGCTGATGGATTTCTGCGCCGCCGGCCTGGCCATCATCGGCAATGTCCCCGGCCATGCCGCCCGGGTCATCGAGGCCGGCCCCTCGGGCCTCGTGGTGCCGCCGGATGACCCGCCCGCCCTGGCCGCGGCGCTGCGCGATCTCGCCACGGATCGCCCCCGGCGCGAAGCCATGGCCCTGGCCGCCCGCCAGCAGGCCGTCCGCCGCTGGGACAGGCGGCTGCACAGCGCGAGCTTTGTCGAGATGGTGGAGGCGGTGGCCCATGCAGGTTGATGTCCTGATGCTCTCGGCGGCGCATCCGCCCGATGATGTCCGCATCCTGCGCAAACAGGGCGCTGCCCTTGCTGCCGCCGGCTGGCGGGTCATGCATCTCTGCCCCGCCGCGCCGGATGCGCCGGCGGAAATGGCGGGCGTCGCAATCACCACCTATCTCCGCCGCCCCGGCTGGTGGGGCCGCATCCGCAATATTCCCCGTCTGGCGGCGCTGGCCCGCCGCATCCGGCCCCGCGCCATCATGGCGCATGAGCCCGATGCCTGGCTCGCCGCCCTGCTCGCCCGCGCGTCATCGCGCGTGGTGCTGGACGTGCATGAGCATTACCCCAGCCGCCTGGACAAGCGCCTGGCGCCGCCGCTGCGCCCCATGGCGCGCGGCATGCTGCGCCTGGCCTGCCGGGAAATGGCGCGGCGGGCCGATGCCATGGTGGTGGCCAAGGATGGCCTGGCGCCGGATTACCGCCGCGATTGCCTGCCGGTGCGCAATTACGCCGAGGCACCCAGCACGCCGCCGCGCCGCCACGCCCCCGGCCCGCTGAGGCTGCTGCATCTGGGCGCCCTCTCCCGCGCCCGCGGCTGGCCGCAAATGCTGGCCGCCCTGGCACTCACGCCCTGGAATAGCGAATTGATCATCGCCGGCCGCTTCACCGATGCCAGCGAGGCCGATTTCTTCGCCGAGGCCACGCGGCTCGGGCTGCGCTCCCGCATTTCCTTCCGCGGCTGGCTGCCCCCGGCCGAGATGGCGCAGCTGGCCGCCTCTGCCGATATCAACCTCGTGCTGTTCCAGCCGGGGGATGAGAATCATCGCCTGGCCCTGCCGCATAAGCTGGCCGATGGCATGCTGGCCGGGCTGCCGGTCATCGCGCCGGCTTTCGCCACCGAATTGGCCGCCATGGTGCGTGAGGCCGGCTGCGGGCTGCTGGTCGATGTCACCAACCCCGCCGCCATCGCCGCCGCCATCACCGCTTTGGCCGACCCGGCGGCCCGCGCCGCCATGGGCGGGGCAGGGCGGGCGGCCGCGCTCGGCCGCTTCGCCTGGGCCGGTCAGGCCGAGGCGCTGTGCGCGCTCTACACCAAGCTGCTTGGCAGCGCCGCGCGCCCGGCCCTATAGCAGCCTATGGCCAAAAGCGCGCCGCGCCGAATATTGCTGAATTGCCTGCTGGACGCGGCCCTGGCCGCGCTCGCCCTGCCGCTCGCGCTCTGGCTGGGCGCGCCTGATGCGCCGCCGCCCGGCGCATGGTGGGTCCTGGCCCTGCCGCTGGCGGTGGCCAGCCTCTTGCTGGCCGGCTGGCCGCTGGGGCTGCCCCGGCAATATTGGCGCTTCGCCGGCCTCGCCGATGCCGGGGCGGTGCTGGGCGCAGCCGGGCTGGGCGCGCTGCTCTTTGCCGCGGGCCTGCTGCTGGCCGGCGCCTGGCAGCCGCCGCACCCCGCCTTCCCGCTGCTGCATCTGCTGGTGCTGACCGCCTGCCTGGGCGGTGCCCGCGCCGCCACCCGCGCCCTCACCCAGCGCCGTGTCTCGTCCCTCCTGGCCGGCACCGATGTGCTGGTGGCCGGCGGCGCCGAAGCCGCTGACCTATTCATCCGCGCCGCAGCGCGCGAGCGGCAGGCGCATTACCGGGTGCTGGGCATCCTCACCCGGCGCTCACGCCAGGCCGGCCGCCGCATCCAGGGCCATCCCATTCTGGGGGCGGTGGAGGATGCCGGCGCGGTCCTGGAGGCCATGCGCAACGAGGGCCGGCTGCCCACACTCCTGGTTCTGGCCGGCGCCGAGGTGCAGGGCCCCGCACTGGAAACCCTGCTCGATGCCGCCGACAGGCATGGCATCCCGGTCAAGCGCGCGCCGCAGCCCACCCTCCTGGGCGTGGCCAATCGGCCGGAGGAGACCGTCCGGGTCGAACTCCGCCCCGTCGCCATCGAGGAATTGCTCGACCGCCCGCAAGTGCCGCTGGACCGTGAGGGCATGGCCCGCCTGGTCCAGGGCCGCCGCGTGCTGGTCACCGGCGCGGGCGGCACCATCGGCGGCGAATTGGCCCGGCAGGTGGCGGCGCTCGGCCCTTCCAGCCTGACGCTGCTGGATCACGGCGAGTACGTGCTCTACGAAATCGACTTGGAGCTGCGCGAACGCCACCCCGAATTGCCCCGCCGCGCCATGCTGGCCGATGTGCGTGACGCCGCGCGCATCCGCCGGCTGATGGAGGATGTGCGGCCCGAACTCGTCTTCCACGCCGCCGCCCTGAAACACGTACCCATGGTGGAGGCCGACCCGCTGGAGGGCCTGCTGACCAATGCCCAGGGCACCCGCATCGTGGCCGACGCCGCCCGCGCCGTGGGCTGCCAGGCCATGGTGTTCATTTCCACCGACAAGGCGGTGAACCCCACCTCGGTCATGGGCGCCTCCAAGCGGCTGGCGGAAATGTATTGTCAGGCGCTGGACCTCGATGGCCAGCGCGAGGGGGCGATGCGCTGCATCACCGTGCGCTTTGGCAATGTGCTGGGCAGCACCGGCTCGGTGGTGCCACTGTTCCGCCGGCAATTGGAGCGCGGCGGCCCGCTCACCGTCACCCATCCCGATATGCGGCGCTATTTCATGACGGTGCGTGAGGCGGTGGGCCTCGTGCTGCAAGCCGCCGTGGTCGGCACCGGTGAGGCCGCAAGCAACCTGCCCGAACTGCGCGATGGCGGGATTTTCGTGCTCGATATGGGCCAGCCGGTGAAAATCGTCGACCTCGCGCGGCGCATGATCCGCCTGGCCGGGTTGCGGCCGGATGAGGATGTGGAAATCCGCTTCACCGGCCTTCGCCCGGGCGAGAAGCTCTATGAAGAACTGTTCCACGGCCAGGAACCGCCCCGCGCCACCCCCTATCCCGGCCTGCTGATGGCCACGCCGCGCACCGGCGATTCGGCCCTGGTCGGCCGCGCGATGGATGAAATGGCCGCCCTGGCGCATGGCGGCAGCGCCAAGCTGGCCCTGGCGCAGTTGGGCCGGCTGGTGCCGGAATTCACCCATGAGGCGGCAGCGCCCGCCCGGCAGGCGGAACAGCCGCGATAGCCCAAGCTTCAGGCAAATGTCACAGCCCGACATGAAACCTGACCCCGGGGGGGCTTGATCGACAGGCCGGGCTGGCCGAGACCCCTTATCATGAACGACATGCCCCAAAAGCCCATCGCATTGTTCGACATGCAGGCGCAGCAATCGCTGATCCGCGCCAAGCTCGATGCCCGCATCGCCCATGTCCTCTCCTCCGGCCGTTTCATCAATGGCCCCGAGGTGGTGGAGCTGGAGGAGCGGCTCGCCGCCTTCGCCGGCTGCGGCCATGCCGTCGGCGTCTCCTCCGGCACCGATGCCCTGCAAATCGCCATGATGGCCGAGGGCATTGGCCGCGGCGACGCCGTCTTCCTCCCCGCCTTCACCTACACCGCCACCGCCGAGGTGCCGCTGGTCCTCGGCGCCACCCCGGTCTTCTGCGACGTGGACCCGGTGACCTTCAACATGGACCTGGCCGACCTGCAGCGCCGCATCGCCCTGGTCGAGGCCGAGGGCCGGCTGCGCCCGCGCGCCATCGTTGGCGTGGACCTCTTCGGCCGCCCCGCCGATTGGCCGGCGATCGAAGCCATCTGCGCCGCCAAAAACATGTTCGCACTCGATGACGCAGCCCAGGCCTTCGGCGGTGATATCGGCGGCCGCCGCCTCGGCTGCTTCGCCGGCGCCACGGCGCTGAGCTTCTACCCCACCAAAACCCTGGGCTGCTACGGCGATGGCGGCGCGCTGCTCACCCAGGATGCCGACCGCGCGGCGCTCTACCGCTCACTGCGCACCCATGGCGAGGGCGGCGGCCGCTACGAAGTGCTGCGCACCGGCATGAATGGCCGGCTGGACACGCTGCAAGCCGCCATCCTGCTCTGCAAGCTGGACCTCTTTGACGAGGAACTGGCCGCCCGCGCCCGCGTCGCCGGCTGGTACGCCCAGCACCTCGCCGGCACCGTCGCCCTGCCCGAGATTATCCCCGGCCATGCCTGGGGCCTCTACACCATCAAGCTGGAAGATACCGCCGCACGGACGCGGATGCAGGAGGCGCTGAAGGCCGCCGGCATTCCCTTCGGCGTCTATTACCCCAAGCCCCTACACCACCAGCCCGCCTATGCCGCGGCGCATGCAGCCTCGATCGCCCAGGCCCCGCCGCTGCCAGTGAGCGAGGCGCTTTGCCATCAGGTGATGAGCCTGCCGATGCACCCCTATCTCGATGAGGCCGATGTGGCCCGGGTGGCGGCGGCAATGCGCGCGGCGGCCTAAGGCCGCCCGCGTTATCCAGCGGCCGGCAAAGCCCGGCCCATCGCCAGCCGCAGCACCCTGTCAGGCTTTTCCACCCCCACCAGCTTGTGGGTGATCAGCAGCACCGAGCGCCCACGCGTCGCCGCCTCCAGGGTTTCCAAAAACGCCCGCTCGGTCTCGGCATCAAGCCCGGTGGTGGGTTCATCCAACACCAGCAGCGGCGTGGCCGGCAGCAAGGCGCGGGCCAGCGCAATGCGCCGGGCCTGACCACCGGAGAAGCGCGCACCACCCTCGCCGCAGGGCGTGTTCAGCGCCTCAGGCAGCGCCCGCACCAGCTCATCCAGCCCCACCTGCACGAGCACCCGCCACAGCGCCGCATCCGGCGCTTCGGGGGCGGCGATGCGCAAATTCTCGGCGATCGTGGCATCAAAAATCCGCGCATCTTGGCTCAGACAGGCAATCCGCGCCCGCACGCTCTCAGCCGGCAGGCTGGCCAGGTCCACACCGCCCAGGGTAATCCGCCCAGCCTGCGGCGCCGCCAGTTTCAGCACCATCGCCGCAATGGAGGATTTCCCGGCCCCCGAGGGCCCCAGCAGCGCCAGCCGCTCCCCCTCGCGCCATTCCAAATCCAGCGCGGCAAAGACCGGCCGGTCCTCCGACCAGGCAAAGCCCACCGCCTCAAAACGCAGCGTATTGCCCGGCGGCATCGCGGCGGGGGCGGCGGGCTCGCTCACCCGTGGCTGGGTATCGGCCAGGGCAAAAAGCCGGCGCGCAGCGGCACCGGCAGCGGCCAGCGCCGTGCCAGCCCGCGGCACAAGCCCCAGGGTCTCCGCCGCCGCCAGCGCCATGAACAGACCCAGCACCGCCAGCCCGCTGCCCGCCCCATGCGCCAGCGCCCAGCCCAGCGCGCCCAGCATGGCCATCTGCCCCAGCAAAAATCCCGAAGCGCCGCCCATCGCGCCGCGCCGGGACAGCAGGCGCTCCTGCTCATGCATCTCAGCCGTCATCGCCGCCAGCCGGGCGGCGGCGCGATGCTCGGCCCCGTTGGAGAGCGTCTCAGAGAGCCCCAGCAGCGGGTCGAGTGCCGCGCGGTTCATCTGGCCACGCGCCGCCGCCACCGCAGTGGCGGCACGGCTGGCATCGCGCGCCAGCCAGAAGGGCAGCAGCAGCGCGGCCCCGAGCGGCACGGCCACCAGCGCCGCCAGCCCAGGCTCTGCCCCCAGCAGCAAGGCCACCACCGCCACCACCGAGGCTGCCGCCAGCGCCGGCAGCACGGCGCGCAGATACAGCCCATCCAGCGCTTCGATATCCGCCACCATGCGCCCGCGCGCATCGCCCGTGCCGGTCAAGCCCAGCCCGCCCGGCATCTGGGCGGCAATCTGGCGAAAAAACCACACCCGCGTATCGGCCAGGGCGCGAAAAGTCGCTTCATGGCTGGCCATGCGCTCGGCCCAACGCAGGGCAGGGCGGGCCAGCATCAAGGGCCGCAGCAGCAAAATCGCCAGCGCGCCACCCCCCAGTGCCACCCCTTGCGCCACCCCTTGGCCCGCCAGCGCCAGCAGCGCCACCGCCGAAAGCGCCGAGGCCACCGCCACCGCAACGCCGATCAACAGCCAGCCGCTCCGCGCCCGCCACAAGCCCCAAACGCGGTAAAGATCGCGGATCATCTCAATTCCCCGCCATGCGCCGGCCGGCAGCCCGCCCGGCCTCCAGCGTCAGCACCCGGCCGGGCAGCCCCCGCAGCGCGGCGGCGGAATGGGTGGCGATGATGGCAGTCCGCCCCACGCAAAGCTTGCGGATCGCGTCGAGCACCAATTCCTCCGTGCCCGGATCCAGGCTGGCGGTGGGCTCATCCATCAGCACCAGCGGCGCATCGCGCAGGAAGGCCCGGGCCAGCGCCACACGCTGCGCCTGCCCGCCGGAGAGGCCAAAACCGCCCTCGCCCACCTGGGTATCAAGCCCCTGCGGTAGGTCAGCGGCAAATTCCATCACCTGCGCGGCCTGCGCGGCGGCGACCACCGTGGCCCGGTCGGCCTCAGGCTGGGCCAGGCTGATATTGTCGAAAATACTGCCGCCAAAAATATGCGGCTTCTGGCCGATATAGGCCGACATCCGCCGCAATTCCTCCGGCTTGAGCAGCGCCACATCCTGGCCATTGATCGCCACCCGCCCGCCATCGGCGCGCCGGAACCCCAGCAGCAGCGCCAGCGTCGAGGATTTTCCCGAACCCGAAGCCCCCGCCAGCAGCAGCGTCTCCCCCGCCGCCGCCGAGAAGGTCAGCCCATCCAGTGCCGGCGCCCGATCGGCCGCATAGCGCAGCACCACCTCGCTGAAGACCACGGCCACCCGCGGCGGCACCTCGGCCAAATCCAGCCCGGTGCTGGCAGGCGCGGGCGCCAAGAGCGGCGCCAATTCCGTGGCCGCGCCGCGCGCCGATTGCGCCTCATGATAGGCGCCGGAAAACATCCGCAGCGGCTGAAAAAACGCCGGCACCAGCAAAATGCACCACAGCGCCGCCACCGGGTTGGGGTGATTATTGCCCAGCAGCGCGCCATGCCGCCAGGCCAGATAGGCGAGAGTAAAGGCCGAGAGCAGCTCCAAAATCCCGCTGGAGAGAAAGGCGATGCGCAGCACCTTCATGGTGCGCGCGCGCAATTCCTCGGCGGCGCGGGCTAGGCCATCCGCCTCGGCCCCGGCGCGGTTGAACAGCACCAGGGTGGGAATGCCGCGCACCCGGTCGGTAAACCGGCCGGAGAGTTTCCCCAAAGCCTCGAATTGCCGCTTGCTGGCCATGGCCGCGCCAATGCCGGCCACCGCCATGCCAATCGGCACCAGCATGCCCATCACCAGCAGCACCGAGGCGCTGACCCAATCAACAAAGAGCAGCACCAGAATAATGGTGATCGGCACCGCCAGGGCCAGCGCCGCCGCCGGCATCCATTTCGAAAAATAACCGTCCAGTGCCTCAATGCGCTCAACCACCAGCGTCGCCTTCTCGCCCGCCGCCCGCTGATCAGCCGGGCCCAGCGCCAAGAGCCGGCCAAAAGCCAGCCCCCGCAAATGCGCCCGCGCCGCGCGGCCAGCAGCACTCTGGGCAATTTCCTGCAGCGCGGTCAGCCCCGCAGCTGCCAGCATCAGCGCCGCCGCCCCCGCCAGATCCAGCCAGCCACCCACCGGATAGCCCAGCAACCCCGCCACCAGCCGCGCCAATAACCAAGCCTGCGCCAGCCCACACACCGCCACGCCATAGCCCAAAGCAATGGGCAGCAGCGCACTCCGCCCCAGCCGCCGCGTTTCAGCAGCGAGGACCGACTTGCCCGTCACAGGCGCATTCGCTTCGGGCTTTGCTTTCCCCATTTGGCTCACGTTACGCGAGGAATGCGCGGCCTGCCAACATGTTGCGAAAGCGCATCAGCAGCGGCAGATATCACCAACACGCCTTCAGGATATTGCCATGCTCAGGACCCATGACCGTTTCCCCTACCACCCCTGGGCCGGAAGGCCGCAATGGTCCTGGCCGAATGGCGCCAAGCTGGCACTCTATCTGGGGGTGAATCTCGAGCACTTTTCCTTCGGCGAGGGCATGGGCGCCGAATTGGCCCCCGGCGGACCACAGCCCGATGTGCTGAACTACGCCTGGCGGGAATACGGCAATCGCGTCGGCGCCTGGCGGCTGCTGGAATTGCTCGATGAATTGCGCCTGCCCGCCACCGTGCTACTCAACAGCACCATGCTGGACCACGCGCCCGCGCTGATCGCCGCCCATGCCGCGCGCGGCGACGAGATCGCCGGCCATGGCCGCAGCAATGCCGAGCGCCAATCCACCCTGCCCGAGGCCGAGGAGCGCGCGCTCATCGCCGAAAGCACCCAAGCCATCACCCAGGCCGGCTACAAGCCCCCCGCCGGCTGGCTCTCGCCCTGGATCGCCGAGAGCCACGTCACCCCCGACCTGCTGGCCGAATGCGGCTATGGCTATTCGCTGAACTGGTGCATGGACGATATGCCGGTGTGGAAAAAAACCCGCAGCGGCCGCCTGCTGAGCATCCCCTACCCGCAGGAGGCCAATGACATCCCCGCCATCATCGCCCGCAAGGATGGCGTGGCGCAATTCGCCGCCATGCTGGTGGATGACGCGATGGAGCGGCTGGACCAAACAAAGGACGGCATCCCCCAGGTGATGGGCATCGCGCTCCACCCCTACATCATCGGCCAGCCCTACCGCATGCGCGCCCTGCGCGGCGCATTACAGACGATCCTCGCCGAGCGTGACCGCATCTGGCTCTGCACCGCAGGGCAAATTCATGCGCATGTGCTCTCCCTGCCGGTGGGGAGTATTCCGCAATGAGACGTTTTCTGATCCTGGGCCTGCTGGCGCTGGGCAGCTGCCAGAGCTTCACCCCCACCGAACCCATGCCCGGCATGCCCGCCACGGTCGAAGCGGTGGATGTGCCGCGCTACCTCGGCACTTGGTTCGAACAGGCCCGCCTGCCGATCTTCTTCCAGGATGGCCCCGATGTTCGTTGCGAAGACGTAACGGCTATCTATACCCCCAGGCCAGATGGCGCGGTGGATGTGCTGAACACCTGCCGCAACGCCCTGCAGGGCGGCGCGCGACGGGCGGCCACGGCGGTGGCCACCCCAGTGCCCGGCAGCAACAATGCCCGGCTGCGGGTCAGTTTCTTCTGGCCCTTCCATGGCGATTATTGGGTGCTGGGGCTGGATCCGGATTACCGCTGGGCGGTGGTGGGCTCACCCTCGCGCCGGGTGCTGTGGATTCTCTCACGCAGCACGGAAATGCCGCCGGCCGATTACGAACAGGCCGTGGCCATTGCCGCGCGTGAGGGTTTTGCGGTGCAGAACCTGCAGCGCACGGCGCAGTCACCGCGGTAGCGGGGTGCAGAAGATCGAGGGGCTTTGCCCCTCGAGCACCCCAGCAGGAAACTGAGTTTCCTGCACCTTCGTTAGATTATTGATATAAATAATTATTCAAAGGTCCAGGAAAATCATTTTCCTGGTGGGAGAGCGCG
>Ga0214921_10000821_pt1 | contig 55377 bp, 58 predicted proteins | sample LL1505_MetaG_FD_177992 | JGI IMG/M metagenome (GOLD analysis project Ga0214921, IMG submission 177992) | Freshwater microbial communities from Lake Lanier, Atlanta, Georgia, United States - LL-1505 | ecosystem: Environmental > Aquatic > Freshwater > Lake | place: USA: Georgia | collected... | reverse complement strand
TTTCCAATAGCAAAAGTGGCTGCAAAACTTGCCGTTGGTTATACTTTGGATGAATTAAAGAATGAAATCACAGGAACAACCCCTGCCTCATTCGAGCCAACTATTGATTATGTAGTGACTAAAATTCCACGATTTGCATTTGAAAAATTCAAAAATACTGAAGCAATACTAGGAACAGCAATGAAGTCTGTTGGTGAAGTAATGTCTATCGGAGGAAACTTTAAAGAGTCCGTTCAGAAAGCCTTGTGTTCATTGGAAATTGGACTTGATGGCTTTGATCAGAACGAAGAAACAAATATACAAGATTTAAAAAAGAAACTTATAGAGAGAACTCCTCAAAAAATACTTTATGTAGCCGAAGCTTTTAGAAGAAATCTAAAACTAGATGAAATCTATGATATGACAAAAATAGATAAATGGTTTTTAGAGCAAATACAGGAACTGGTTATTGTCGAAAATCAAATTAAAGATGAGAATGTTTTAAACAATAAAGAAAAACTCCAATATATTAAATCAATAGGTTTTTCAGATAAAAAAATTGCAAAGATTTTAAAAATTAAAAGTAAGGAAGTCAGATCTGCTAGGAATAAATTTAAAATTCATCCTATATATAAAAAAATTGATACATGCGCTGGGGAATTTGAATCTAAAACTCCTTATATGTACTCTACTTATGGAAGTAGCGATGTAAGTGCTTGTGAAGCTGAGCCAACGAATAAAAAAAAGGTTATTATTCTAGGCAGCGGACCAAATAGAATAGGACAAGGAGTAGAATTTGATTACTGCTGTTGTCAAGCAAGTTACGCATTAAAAGAAGTTAATTATGAAACCATCATGATTAACTGCAATCCAGAAACAGTCTCAACCGATTATGATACGAGTGATAGATTATATTTTGAGCCTTTAACTGAAGAGCATGTAATTGAAATTATTAATAAAGAAAAAAGTAACGGTTATCTTTTTGGCGTTATAGTTCAGTTTGGAGGCCAGACACCATTAAAACTTGCAAAATTTATTCATGAAAATGATATTCCAATCTTAGGTACTCAACTTGAATCCATTGATCTTGCTGAAGACAGAGAGAAATTTAAAAATTTTGTAATCAAAGAAGAGTTACTTCAGGCGGAAAGCGGACTTGCAAGATCTGAGGCTGAAGCACTTGAAATCGCAAAAAAAATAAATTTCCCAATAGTGATTAGACCTTCATATGTTTTGGGTGGTAGAGCTATGGAAATTGTATACGATGAAGACCATCTTAAAAAATATATAAAAGAAGCGGTTAAAGTTTCAGGAAAAGATCCTGTTCTAATTGATAAGTTTATTAACGATGCAATTGAAGTTGATGTTGATGCTATTTGTGATGGCAAAGATGTTTTTATCGCGGGGATAATGGAACATATTGAAGAAGCAGGAATTCATTCTGGAGATTCTGCATGTTGCATTCCCCCATATTCATTAAAACAAAATATTATCGACGAAATATCAAAACAAACAAAGAAAATTGCCTTTGGTTTAAAAGTATTAGGACTTTTAAATATTCAATTTGCTGTAAAAAATGATCGAGTTTACGTTTTAGAAGTAAATCCAAGAGCCAGCAGAACTGTCCCTTTTGTAGCAAAATCTATTGGAGTTCCAGTTGCAAAAATTGCAACAAAAGTAATGACGGGTTTAAAATTAAAAGATCTAAATTTAAATAAAAAAAATCATAAATTATATTCTGTTAAAGAAGCTGTATTTCCTTTTAACAAATTTCCAAATGTAGATACCTTGTTGGGGCCTGAGATGAAATCAACAGGTGAAGTTATGGGAATTGACAAAACATTTGGTCTTGCTTTTGCAAAAAGTCAATTTGCTACTGGGAACAAAATTCCAAAATCTGGCGTTGCTTTCTTATCTGTAAAAAAAGATGACAGAAAACATATTCTTAAAATTGCACAAGAACTAGAAAAATCAGGATTTGATATTATTGGAACTTCTGGAACTTCTGATTTTTTAAATTCATCGGGAGTTGAATGTAAAAAAATTAATAAAGTTATGGAAGGGAAGCCTCATATCGAAGATTCACTTAATGCAAAGAAAATTGCCCTAGTTATAAATACATCTCAAGGTAAACAATCTATAAAAGACTCTTTCTCTCTTAGAAGAGCGGCTCTCACAAGTGGCACTCCATACTATACAACTATTGCTGGAGCCAATGCAATTACTGAAGCTATTAAATCTTTAAAAAATTATAAATTTGAAGTTCTTGCATTGCAGGATATAAATTAATTAACTTTCCAATCAGTTTCAAAAGTTACATAATTTACTTGAAGACATCTTCTGTCTCTTTTAATTTCTTTTTTTTCCAATCCGTGCCAAGTATCAGGGCCACTTGTAAAGGCATATCCATAATTATTCCTATAAGGCACAGTTTTTACTAACTTTAAATTCTTATCATAAAAATCTGTCCCCAATTCTTCAGACTCATAATTATCTGGATTTGCAAATAACAGACATGACATTAATTTTTCTTTAATATCGCAATGAGGCTTAAGCCAAAAACCAACTCTATCAGCAATAATTTCAACTCGCACGTAAGCTCTGCTTAAATCTTTTTTAATTTTTGAGCCAACATATTTAGCTGTTTCTATCTTGCATAATTCATCAATAAATTTTTTTAAATGTGGATAGTCTTTATAATTATCTTTTGTGACAAACTCTCTTATCTTTCCTGCTTTGCCCCCCGTAGGATCTCCAGATCTATATGACCCTGCACCACCATCTACCGCTCTGGTTCCATCAAAATCAATTTTAATTTCTGGAACCTTGGCTTCGCAAATTTCTTTTATTTGTTCATCTGTTAAAGGCTTTGTTAACTCCCAATGATCAAAAGGATAGCTTGAATGAACTGAATTAGTTTGAAAAGATTTTAAAAAACTCATTAATATTAATTTAACCTTTCTTTAATTATTTTCGCAATACGTTTTGTCTCATCTAATTCTGGATAATTCCAATTATCAATATTTTCTCCTAAAAATTTAATAATTCCCTTTTCTCTAAAACTATTAAGAAAATACTCAAATCTATTATTCCTCCTCTTAGCCTTCATTTTAGCCACAAATATTGGCTTTTGTGTGATCGCACACTCAGAAATCATTGAAGTAGAATCGCAAGTTACAATAATTGTTTTGGATAATTTAAGAGCTGATAAATAAAATTCTTTACTAACAAAATCAATAATAACCGCTGAATTTAAAAAAAACTTTTTAGCAAAATCAATAATATTATCTGGTGTTCTTCTTGATCTAACAAGAATTAATTTAAAACCCTTATCTAAAAAATTATCTTTTATTGATAAAAAAATATTTCCAAGATCAATTTCGTTAAAATCATAATACCTATTTGGACCTCCCAAGACTAAAGAAACAATCCTATCATTTTCAGTTAAATTATATTTTGAGAAAAAATTACTACTATTATCAATCTCTTGTTTAGTAATATAATGAAGAGCTCCAAATGTACTTAATACATTGTTCCCTTTTATTTGATCATGCTCTGGAGCAACAATTAAATCAAAATTTGAAAAGTTCACCTTAGGGTTCTGAATATGAATGTTGAATAAATTTTTATTATTTCTTTTTAAAAACAAAGAGGAAATAATGCTATTTTTACCGCATGAAATTAGCACTTGATTCTCTATTTGATTTGGAATTTTTCCATCAATAACAGATTTGCTAACGGGAACTAATTTTATAGGAAAGTATCTCCAAGGTTTTTTTAAATTTACAAAACAATGGTTAAAATCCAACTTTAAAGCTTTTGCCAGACCCTCCGCTTGACTCACCATACCATGAGCACCTTCTGTTAATAATAATGCTTTAAAATATCTCATTGTTTAAAATGATAATTAATTATAAGTATTATTAATTAAAATCTACAATGAATGTCGACAAGATAAATAAAGTAATTATTATTGGATCTGGTCCTGCGGGATATACAGCGGCAATTTATGCTGCGAGAGCAATGCTTGAACCAGTTCTAATTGCTGGTTCACAACCAGGTGGTCAATTAACGATCACTACTGATGTTGAAAATTTTCCTGGATTTGCAGATGTAATACAAGGTCCTTGGTTAATGGAACAAATGAAAGAGCAGGCATTAAAGGTTGGAACAAAATTCATTGAAGATCATATTTCCACAGTTAATTTTAATAAAAAACCTTTTGAAATAATTGGGGACTCTGGAACTCATTACTTTGCTAAAAGCGTTATTATTTCAACTGGCGCACAGGCAAGATGGTTAAATTTAGACTCTGAGGAAAAATATAAAGGATTTGGTGTTTCTGCTTGTGCAACTTGTGACGGATTCTTTTATAAAAATAAAGACGTTGTTGTTGTAGGCGGTGGAAATTCTGCAGTTGAAGAGTCTTTATTTCTTACAAATTTTGCAAAAAAAATAACACTTGTTCATAGAAAGAGTGAATTAAGAGCAGAAAAATTATTACAAAAGAAATTATTTTCTCATCCTAAAATTAATGTGATTTGGGACAGTGTTGTTTCAGAAGTTATTGGAACGGAAAACCCTAAAGGGGTAACTGCTGTTAAATTAAAAAATATCAAAACAAATACGGTCACAGAACTGCAAACTCACGGTCTTTTTGTTGCAATCGGACATGATCCAGCAACAGCTTTGTTTAAAGGACAAATTAATATGGATAGTGGCGGCTACATAATTACTCAGCCTGACTCTACAAAGACTAATATACCTGGAGTATTTGCTGCAGGAGATGTGAAAGATAAACTATACCGACAAGCTGTTACGGCTGCTGGAATGGGATGTATAGCTGCTCTTGAATCTGAAAAATATCTATCTAATCACTAAGACTATTTTAAACTTTCACAAAAACTTTTAATCTTTATTACTGCTTTTTCTAAAATCTGCATAGAAGTTGCATAAGAAATTCTAAAATAACCCTCTAATCCAAATGCTGAACCCTGAACAATTGCAACGCCTGTTTCTTCTAATAAGTAAGTTGCAAAATCTGTATCATTTTTAATAATTTTTCCACTAGATGTTTTTTTATTCATTGTCTTTTTACAATTAGGAAAAACATAAAATGCACCTTGAGGATTAACACAGGTTAATCCATTAATATTATTTAAAGCATGAACAACAAAGTCTCTTCTTTTTTTAAACTCTAAAGCTCTAGTTTTAATAAAACTTTGATCTCCATTAAGAGCCTCGACTGCAGCAGCTTGACTAATAGAAGATGGATTAGTCGTTGATTGAGATTGAATTTTCTGCATTGCTTTTATTAATTCTTTTGAACCAGCGGCGTACCCAATTCTCCAGCCTGTCATTGCATAAGCTTTGCTTACTCCATTTATAACTATAGTTCTGTCTTTTAGAAAGTTATCTATTTCTAAAATATTTACAAATTTTGGATCATTAGCACTTTTGACATCATGATAAATAATATGTTCATATATATCATCTGTTAGAATGTTAACGTGTTTATGCTTTTTTAAAACCTTAACTAATTCAGTTAATTCTGATCTTGAGTAACACATTCCAGTAGGATTGGCTGGGGAATTTAAAATAAACCACTTTGTCTTACTTGTTATTAATTTTTCAAGTTGTTCAGCAGAAATTTTAAAATCACTTTGTTCATCACACTCTACAAATTTTGGAGTTCCTCCAGCTAACAAAACAATGTCAGGATATGAAACCCAATATGGTGCTGGAATAATAACTTCATCTCCTGGGTTAATAGTTGCAAGAATGCAGTTATAAATTACCTGCTTACCTCCTGTACCGACTGTAATATTGTCTACATCAAAAATTAAATTATTTTCTCTTTTAAATTTATTAACAATTGCTTTTTTTAACTCTGGAGTTCCATCAACCGCTGTATATTTTGTTTGTCCATCTTTAATGGCTTTAATTGCCGCTGCTTTTATATTATCAGGAGTATCAAAATCTGGCTCTCCAGAAGCTAGGGCAATTACTTCTTTTCCGCTTTCTTTTAACAGTCTGGCTTTCTGAGTAATTGCAATTGTAGGAGATTCTTTTATTCTCGATAAAGAAGTTGATAGTATAGACATCTAAATTAATTATATTTTGGAATATGCAAAATCTTTCGGAAACTAATATATTAGAAAAATCAAATACTAAAGGACTTTCTTCACAAAAACTAGAAGGTGGAAAAAAATTTCAACTAATAACTGAATACACTCCTGCGGGAGATCAGCCTAAGGCTATTTCTTTTTTAAAAACAGAAATATTAGAAAACAAAAAAAATCAAGTTTTGCTTGGTGTGACTGGTTCTGGAAAAACTTTTACAATGGCTAAAATCATCGAAGAATTAAATCGCCCAGCCTTAATTCTTGCTCCAAATAAAACTTTAGCTGCACAATTATATGGTGAAATGAAAAATTTTTTTCCTAATAACGCTGTTGAATACTTTGTTTCTTATTATGATTACTACACTCCAGAAGCTTACGTTCCAAGATCTGACACTTATATAGAAAAAGAAGCTTCTATAAATGAACAGATAGATAGAATGAGACATTCGGCTACCAGATCTCTCTTAGAAAGAGATGATGTGATTATTGTTTCAAGTGTGTCTTGTATTTACGGATTAGGATCTGTCGACTCTTATAGTAAAATGACTTTGATTTTTAAAAAGAATGAGAGCTATGAAAGAGATAAGATTATTAAAGGACTTGTTGAACTTCAATACAAAAGAAATGATCAAAACTTTCATAGGGGAACTTTTAGAGTTAGAGGAGAAAATATAGAAGTTTTTCCATCTCATTATGAAGATGAGGCATGGAGAATTACAATTGAAGGTAATAAAATAATTCAGATAAAGTCTTTTGATCCACTGACTGGTGCTGACAATAAAGAAATTAATTTAATAAAATTATATGGAAACAGTCACTACATCACTCCTAGACCAACAGTAGACAAAGCAATAAAAGAAATAAAAAAAGAGTTAATTATTACTTTAGAAAAATTTAGAAATGAAAAAAAACTTTTAGAAGCGCAAAGACTAGAAGAAAGAACTAGATATGATCTTGAAATGATTGAAGCAACAGGAAGTTGCGCTGGTATAGAAAATTATTCAAGATTTTTATCTGGAAGAAATCCTGGTGAGCCACCTCCAACATTATTCGAATATCTTCCCGACAATTGTTTAGTATTCGTTGATGAAAGCCATGTTACTATTCCTCAGTTAAACGGAATGTACAAAGGAGATTATACTAGAAAAAAAACTTTATCAGATTATGGCTTTAGACTTCCTTCTTGTATGGATAATAGACCATTAAAATTTGAAGAGTGGGACATGATGAGACCCCAAACAATTTTTGTTTCTGCAACACCAAGTGAATGGGAATTAAAACAAAGCAAAGGAGTTTTTGCAGAACAAATTATAAGGCCAACTGGACTTATAGATCCTCCAATTTTTATCAAACCCGCTAAAAATCAAGTAGATGATTTGTTGAATGAATGCATTACCATTTCTAAAAATAACCAAAGAACACTGGTTACTACGCTTACAAAAAAAATGGCTGAAGATTTAACAGAATATCTCGATGAAAATGGAATTAAAGTTCGTTATATGCATTCTGATATTGATACACTTGAAAGAATAGAAATTATAAGAGACTTAAGGCTCGGTGTATTTGATGTTTTAATTGGTATTAATCTTTTAAGAGAAGGATTGGATATACCCGAGTGCGCTCTTGTTGCAATTTTAGATGCTGATAAAGAAGGCTTCTTAAGATCTGAAAGATCCTTAATACAAACTATCGGTAGAGCGGCTAGAAATATTGATGGTAAAGTTATTTTATATGCAGATAAAGAAACAGAAAGTATTAAAAAAGCTATCAATGAAACTAATAGAAGAAGAACTAAGCAAATTGAATACAATAAAAAAAATAAAATAACTGCTCAGTCTATTAAATCAAAAATTAATGACATTTTGGAAGGAGTTTTTGAAAAAGATTATATTACTTTTGATAATGACATCCCTATTGGTGATAATCTTAAAAAACATTTAAAAATGCTAGATAAAGAAATGAAAAAAGCTGCCGAAAACTTAGAATTCGAACAAGCGGCAAAAATAAGAGATGAAATAAGAAAACTTCAGGAAAGAGAATTAGAAATTAATATGAGTACCAAAATTAAAGTTTATAACGATGATGTAAAAAAAGAATTAATAGGAAGATCAACACAGGGTAAAGCTGGAATGATTGCAAAAAAAAAGAGATAAAATGAATAAAAGTATTTTAATTACAGGATCCTCTCAAAGAATTGGTAGGGAACTATGTTTATATTTTGCAAAAAAGGGCTGGAATATTGGGATTCATTTTAATAAATCAAAAAAACAATCTAACGTTCTTAAAAAGGAAATAGAAAAATACGGAGTAAAATGTGTTTGTATTCAAGGCAATCTTTTAAATATAAAAATAATAAAAAAAATAATCACTACTGCAAATAAAAATTTGGGAAATATTAATTGTATAATTAACAATGCTTCTATTTTTAATAATGATAATATTTTAAATTTTAACGAAAAAAGTTGGGATGAGCATATAAAAATTAATCTTTTGGCTCCAGCTACTTTTATTAAAGAATTTTCTAAAATTAAAAATTTATCTGAAAATAAATCTATTATTAATATTCTTGATCAAAGAATATTTAAACTAACACCATATTTCTTTTCATACACTGTTAGTAAAACAGGATTGCACACAATAACAAAAACTGCAGCTATGAAATTGGCACCAACAATTAGAGTTAATGCAATTGCTCCTGGTCCGGTCATTAAAAACAAAAGACAAACTGAAAAACATTTTAATAAACAATCAAAAAATACTTTGCTTGGTAAGCCTGTTGAAATTCAAGATATATGTAAAACAGCCTATCTTTTAGCAAATAGCAAAACAATTACTGGGCAAGTCATTGCTGTTGATAGCGGACAAAGTCTTAATTGGAAAACTCCAGATATCATCGGAACTAATGAATAAGGCCAATATTATAAAACTTTTTGAAGATAAAAAAAAGTTAAAGTCTAAAGAAATAATTTTTATTAAAAATTATATCTGTAAAGCAATTATTGGCTACCACTCTTTTGAAAAGACTAAACCTCAAAAATTAAGATTTAATGTTGAAATTTTAAACAAACAAAAAAAAATAATTGATGGAAATATTAATTCAGTACTTAATTATGAAGAAATTATTAATAAAATAAATTTTCTCTTAGAAAAAAAATATAACTTTTTAGAATCGTTTGCAAATGATTTCATTTATGAAATTTTTAAGAATAAAAATGTTCTAAATATTAAAATAAAGATTGAAAAACTAAATATAATTAAAAATACTGAATCTGTTGGAATAGAATTTTTTAAAACACGAAATGATTATGAAAAACTTTGAACAAGGAAAAAAGATCATAAAAAATGTAATTCAATTTTTACCTAATGGTCCTGGCGTTTATAAAATGCTAGATGATAAAAACAACATTATTTATGTTGGAAAAGCAAAGAACTTACCTAATAGAATAAATAGCTACATTTCATCTTCTTATTTGCCAATCAGAACTGAAAGGATGATTTCTAACACAAAGAATCTAGAATTCATTTCAACACAAAATGAAGCTGAAGCATTATTGCTTGAGGCTAATCTAATAAAAAAAAATCAACCTCGATATAATATATTATTAAAAGATGACAAATCATTTCCTTATATTCAACTGACAAAATCTCATAAATTTCCTCAACTAACTAAGTTTAGAGGTAAGCAAAATAAGAATGATATTTTTTTTGGTCCTTTCGCATCTCCTAGTTCTGCGAGCTGGACGATTAAAACATTGCAAAAAGTATTCTTATTAAGAGTGTGTGATGATTCAACTTTTAATAATAGAAAGAGACCATGCATTTTACACCAAATAAAAAGATGCTCAGCCCCATGTACAAATGAAATCAATGAAAAAGATTATAATAAACTTGTTGTTGATAGCGTTAATTTTCTAAATGGCAAATCTGCTCTTATACAAAAAAAACTTTCCAAAAAAATGGAAATTGAAAGTAAAAAATTTAACTATGAAAAAGCAGCAATAATTAGAGATAGAATAAAAGCATTAACTCAAATTCAGTCATCACAACAAATTAATAAAAATAATTTTAATAATGCTGATTTGATTGTTGCATTTCAAAAAAATAATATTACTTGCATTGAAGTATTTTTTTATAGATCAAAACAAAACTGGGGTAATCAAGCTTTTTTTCCAAAACACGACAAAGAAGATAATATAGACGATATTATTTATTCTTTCCTGATCCAATTTTATGAAAATAAAATCCCACCAGAAGAAATTATTTTAAGTAAACATATTAAAGATTTAGATCTGATCAAAACCGCATTAGAAAAAAAATATAATAAAAAAATTAATATAAAAACCGCAAAAAATAATAATGAAGAACTTTCAATAAAATTAGCCATTAAGAATGCACAATTAGCTCTAGATAAAAAACTATTAGAGAATGAAAATAATGATCATTTTTTATCATTAATTAATAAAGAATTTAATTTGCGTTTTAACCCAAGCCTGATTGAAGTTTACGACAATAGTCATGTTCAAGGACTTAATGCTGTTGGGGCTTTTGTTGTGTTTGGGAAAAATGGATTTATTAAAAAAAAATATAGAAAATTTAATATATCAAAAACAAACGTTAATCCTGGAGATGATTATGGAATGCTAAAAGAGGTTCTTTCTAGAAGATTTGCAAAAATCAAAATAAATAATGAAGATGAATTTCCTGACTTAATAATAATTGATGGAGGCAAAGGTCATTACAATGTAGCTAGAAAAGTTTTAGATGAACTAGGGTATTTTGGTCTTAACATGATAGCAATTGCAAAAGGCGAAAGAAGAAATCAAGGTGATGAAACTTTTTATTATAATAACAAAAAAATTAAAATTAATAATAATGTATTGTTATTTTTCTTACAAAGACTACGCGATGAAGCTCACAGATTTGCTATCTTTTCACATAGAATAAATAGAAAAAATACTTTTACTCGATCTGTGCTCGATAAAATTGACGGCATAGGAAAAAGAAGAAAAAAATTACTGTTAAATCACTTTGGTTCTGTAAAATTAATAGAGAATGCTAGTATCGAAGATATTAAAAAAATAGATGGAATAAGTGATTTAGTTGCTAATAAAATCTATAATTTTTTTAATAAAAATAGTTTAATATCCCAAAAATGAAAATTCCCAACATTTTAACAATCGGAAGAATTCTTATTGCCCCAATATTAGTTTTGATTTTCTATTTTCCTGGAGAATTAAGTGATTGGCTGTGTTGCGGAATATTTGTCATAGCAGCTTTTACAGATTATCTCGATGGATTTTTTGCAAGATTATATAAACAACAATCAAAATTTGGTGAATTGCTAGACCCGATTGCAGATAAAGTTTTAGTTGCAACAGCGCTTGCACTCTTAATAATGGGTCAAATCATAAAAGGTCCTCATGTAGTGGCAGCAATTATAATAATAACAAGAGAAATTTTAATTTCAGGATTAAGAGAGTTTTTAGCAAAAGCACAAATTTATATTCCTGTAACAAGTTTATCTAAAGGAAAAACTGTAATACAAATGATTGCCATTTCTATTTTATTAGCTGGGAGTAGTGGTGATAAATTTCTATTTAATTACGGAATTCAATTAGGAATATATTTGCTTTGGATGTCTGCAATATTAACACTTTGGACAGGATACGCTTACTTAAGAAAAGGTATAGATCTTATTGATTAATTATTCTTATTAATTTTTATTAACTAATTTTGAATAATCATTATCTAACTTTTTAATCATATCAACCACTGTAAACTTAACATCTCCAATTTGAGATACTGGGGTCACCTCTGCGGCAGTACCAGTTAAAAAACAACCATCAAATTTATTAAGTTCATCAAGTTTTATTTTTCTTTCTAAAACTTTAATCTGCAGTTGTTTTGCAATTTCTATAATTGATCTTCTGGTAATTCCGTCTAAAAAAGAATCTGCTATTGGAGTGTGAATTTCATTATTCTTGGTATTAATAAAAAAAATATTTGCGCCCGTGGCTTCTGCTATATTGCCTTGATAATCCATCATTAAAGCATCATGATAACCTTTTTTTTCAGCTTCATGTTTAGACAAAGTTGAAATCATATACAAACCAGAAGCTTTTGTGTCCCAAGGAATAGAATCTGGCGCTGGTTTTTTCCATTTGGAGATCCCTAGTCTGATTCCTTTAATTTTAATTTGTGGATCAAAATAAGAACCCCATTCCCATGTTGCTATGGCTAAATGAATTTTACTTTTTTGTGCAGATATAGCCATCATTTCACTTCCTCTCCACACCACTGGTCTTACATAACCGCTCTTAACATTTTGTGCGGAAATTATTTCTTTACACGCGCTGTCTATTTCTTCAGCAGAATAAGGGATCTTCATGCCCATTCTCTCTGCTGAATGAATTAATCTATTTGTATGTTCTCTTAATTTAAAAATTTCTCCATTATAAACACGCTCACCTTCAAACACGCAGCTAGCATAATGAAGTCCGTGGCTTAGAATATGTAAATTAGCGTCTTTCCAATCAACTAGTTTACCATTGTACCAAATTTTTCCTGATCTTTTATCAAAAGGGATTGGATCCATTAAAATTTAAACTAGTAAATAATTAAAATTATATTGGTAAATAAGTAAAGTAGATATGTCAATAAAACTGACATACAATATAATTTTAAAATGAAAGATCTTTTATATTTAAGAGAAAAAAGTTTAAAAGAAATTATAGAACTTATTTTTCAAGCCTATATAGATTCTTATTCAGATCCATATGAAGTACTAAAAAAAAATTCTTTTGGCAGAGCTCACCATAGATTGCTTTGTGTTATAGAAGGAAATCCTAATATCAGCATTGCCGATATATTAAGAAAATTAAAAATTACTAAGCAAAGTTTGAGTAGAGTTCTACAAGATTTAATAAAAAAAAATATCATATCTCAAAAAAAAGGAACAAAAGATGGCAGACAAAGAGAGTTGGTTCTGACTGAAAAAGGCATAAAACTATGTGATGAAATATTTAATAAACAAAAAAAAAGAATAATTCATGCACTTAAGAATTCAAGTTCGGACGAAGTTTCAAATTTTAAATCAATAATGGAAAAAATAATTCATGGATAATTCAAAAATACATATTTTGATTGTTGATGACGATGACAAAATAAGAGATCTATTAAAACAATATTTAAAAAATAATAATTTTTTTGTATCTACAGCATTCAATGCATCTGATGCTGAAGAAAAATTAAAAATTGTTAAGTTTGATCTAGCGATAATCGATATAATGATGCCTGGTAAAGACGGTTTACAACTTACAAAGGAAATTAGAGAAACAATTGATTTGCCCATTATTCTTCTTACAGCGAAAGGTGAGGCTGAAGATAGAGTGAGAGGATTGGAATTGGGGGCAGAAGATTATTTACCGAAACCTTTTGAGCCAAAAGAACTTTTATTAAGAATTAAAAATGTAATTAAAAGAGTTAAAAAAGATAAACATATAATAACTACGATTAAGATAGGAAAAGCTAATATTAACATTAAAAAGATGGAAATCCAAAAAGATAAAAAAATAATAAAAATTAATGCTAGTGAAAAAATTTTATTAGAAAATATGATTAGTTCTGCAGGAAAAATATTTTCCAGAGAGGAAATATCAAAAATCACAAACCTAACACAAGAAAGAAGTATAGATGTTTTAGTAACAAGACTGAGACAAAAAATTGAACCAGATCCAAAAAATCCAAAGTACTTACAAACAGTCCGCGGCACCGGTTATGTTTTGTGGCTAGATTGAAATGCTAAGAAAAATATTTCCGAAAACATTACTTTTTAGATCATTATTAATTGTTGTAGCTCCAATAATACTCATCCAAATTGTCGTAGGAGGAGTTTTTTTTGATAGCATTTGGTATAAAACAAACAGGGGTTTAGTTAGATCTGCAGCTAACGAAATAAATACATTCTTAGCTCTCTACCCTGACTTCAAACAAAAAAATAAAACTAATGAATTAATCAATATTTATAAAGATAAAAGTGGCTTAATAATTTCAATCAAAAAAGAAACTCAGCAACTTCCATCTGTAGAAACAGTCAAGTGGTATAGTTTGTATGATAAAATTGTCCTAGAAGAATTTACAGATAAAATAAAAAATCCATATTGGCATAACGTAAGATTCAATAGTTCATTTGTTCAAGTATTGGTACTTTTAAATAAAAATGAAGTTATTGAATTTTTAGTACCTAAATCAAAAATAAGATCTACATCAGGAAGAATATTTGCACTTTGGATTACTGTTCCTTCATTAATATTTCTCTTTATTTCAATAATCTTTCTTCGTAATCAAATAAGACCTATCGTTCATCTTTCTCAAGCAGTGGAAAAATTTGGCAAAGGGCAATTTGATAGCGATTTTAAAGTGTCGGGAGCTCTTGAGATTAGACAGGCTTCTTATGAATTTGAAAAAATGAAAAGAAGAATTTTAAAACATATTAGTCAAAGAACAGCTATGTTATCCGGTATTAGTCATGATCTGAAAACGCCTCTAACCAGATTAAAATTACAAATTGAACTTTTAAATAAAAATCAAAAATTAAATTCTTTAAAAGAAGAAATTACTGAAATGGAAAAAATGATTAATGAATATCTTGATTTTGCGAGCAATCAATATTCGGAACCTGCAGAAAAATTTAACATTGTTCAATTAATTAAGAATTTAATTGATAAAAATTTTAAAAAAAATATTAAAATTAAGAGTCCTAAGAATTTAATATTTTCTGGAAGAAAAAATCTAATTAGAAGATGCATTGCTAACATTATAAATAATTCTCAAAAATATGCCGAAAATATTTCAATTACATGTAAAAAAATGAAAAATGCTATTCAAATTAACATTGATGACGATGGCCCTGGAATTGCAGATGAGCACAAAGAAAAGGTATTTAGACCGTTCTATAGAGTAGATAAATCAAGATCTCTCAAAGATAACAATGTCGGATTAGGTCTTTCGATTGTAGAAGATATTGTCAATTCTCATGGCGGGACTGTAAAACTATTAAACAATCCAAAAGGCAAAGGACTAAGAGTTTCCTTATCTTTTCCTAACTAGTTTTTTCAACTTTTCTATTTCTAAATTTAGTTTATTTATTTTATTTTTTATTTCCTTCAAATCTTCCTGTGAAGAATTATTCAATTGATTCAAGATTTTTTCTTTTTTAAACTGAATAATATTACTTATTTCTTGCTTAATGTCTTTTACAGTTAAAACTCCTAATTGAAATAAATTTACAAAATCGTTAATAACTTTTTTATAATTATTCATATATTCTTGTTAATAATATAGTTATAAATAATTCTAAGATTATTTAAATGTTTATTCACAATCTAAATCCCATCATTATCAATTTTGGTTTTCTAGAAATTCGCTGGTACTCTTTAGCTTATATTGCAGGCATATTCTTAGGTTTTTACTATGCAAAATATTTAATTAAAAAATACTGGGATAAAGAAAAAATTAACTTCAAAAATCTTGATAATTTTTTAATTTATCTAATTCTGGGAATTATTTTTGGAGGCAGAATTGGATATGTTTTATTTTATAATTTTAATTATTACTCTCACAATCCCATTGAAATCTTATTTTTATGGCAGGGAGGTATGTCTTTTCATGGTGGTGCTATCGGTGTTTTTATTGCTTCAATAATTTTTGCAAAAAAAAATAAAATTAAAGTACTTGTCTTAACGGATATAGTTGTTTGCGTTGCTTCAATTGGTATATTTCTTGGAAGAATTGCTAATTTTATAAATGGAGAATTATATGGAAAAAAAACTTTTTCAAATTATGGAGTAATATTTCCTAAAGTAGACATGGAGCCAAGACATCCATCGCAACTATATGAAGCCATCCTTGAAGGTTTAATATTATTCTTATTGTTGAATATTATCTTGAAATATAAAAAAAAAATATTTAACGGAGAATTATCTTGTTATTTCTTAATTTTTTATTCTCTATTTAGAATTATATCAGAAATGTTTAGAGAACCGGACAAGCAAATAGGCTATATAATTTTTAATGTATCCTTAGGAACGTGTTTAAGTCTATGTTTTTTAGTCTTTGGAATAATTGCATTTAAAATAATTAAAGATGAATCGTATAGAAAAATTAATTAATAAAAAAAAATTTATTCCATTAAATCAATTTATTAATATCGCCCTTTACGACAAAAAATTAGGCTACTATCAAAATAAAAAAATATTTGGTCGAAATGGGGATTTTATAACATCTCCGTTCATATCTAGTATTTTTTCTGAAATGATATCAGTATGGATTGTGTCTTATTGGATTTATATAAAAAAACCAAAAAAAATTAATATATTGGAATTAGGGCCTGGAATTGGCTTAATGATCAAACAAATAATAAATTCAATTAAAAAAATTAAAACTTTCGATGCAAAATTAACTGTTTATCTGCACGAAAAAAGTGAAAAATTAATAAAAATTCAAAAAAATAACCTGAAAGATTTTAAATATATTATTTGGGTAAAAAATATTAATAAAGTCAATCATAATCCAACAATAATTATAGCAAATGAATTTTTCGACGCGTTTCCTATCAAGCAATTTTTTAAAGAAAGTAATAATTGGTATGAACAATGTATTGGTTTTAAAAATAGTAATAAAAAAAATATTACCTATTACAAAAATAAAATTAATAATAACTCTATTAAAAAATATTCAAAATTTTACAATATTAATAAGAGCAAAATTTTAGAATACCCTAACAATATCGAAACTTATCTTAATTCAATATCTAAGATTATAAAAAATAATAATGGTATTTTTCTAATGTTTGATTACGGCTATTCAAGCGTTATTGGAAAAAATACTATTAGAGCAATAAAAAAACACAAAGTTGTCGATTTACTAAAAGAATACACTGATTGTGATATTACTTTTGATATTAATTTCAATATATTAAAGAATATTTTTAAAAGAAATAATATCCAAAACATTGGAACTGTATCCCAAAATTTTTTTTTACAAAAATTAGGAATTATGGAGAGAGCAGATCGAATAATCAAAAACCAAGATGCCGTAACTATTAAAAACTTAATTCTAAGTATTAATAAATTAATAAATCCAAAAGAAATGGGGAATGCTTTTCATGCATTGGCTTTTTCTAATAAAAATTGCAAATTTAATCTTGGATTTATTTAATGATTTTTCGTTCAAAAAAAATTAACAAAATACCTGGTTTGAAAAGTTTTTTTTTCTCAAGAAAAAATGGTCTATCTAAAGGGATTTATAAAAGCTTAAACTGCGGATTAGGATCTAATGATAAAAAAAAGATTGTTAAAAATAATATTACAATTGTCGCAAAAAAAACTGGTTGCAAATTAAATAGGCTAATTATGTTAAAACAACATCATAGTAATAAAATAATTAATTTTGATAATTTTTTAATAAAAAAAAGATATAAAGCTGATGGAATTATTACTTCTTACCCAAAATTTTCTTTTGGAATATTAACTGCAGATTGCGTTCCAATATTAGTTGCAGATAAAGAAAATAAAACAATAGCAGCTATACATTCTGGATGGAAAGGTGCAAATTCTGGAATTATTGAAAATCTAATAAAAAATTTTAAACAAAAGCGATCAAAAATATCAAACTTAATTGTAGCAATCGGGCCTTGTATAGCGCAAAAAAGTTATGAGGTAAAAGAAGACTTTATAAAAAAGATTAAAATTAATAATTATGATTATAAAAAATATTTTATAAATCATAATAAGAAAATTTACTTCAATCTAAGATTATTTGTAAATAACAAATTTTTAAAACTAGGAATATTAAAAAGAAATATCGATCATATTAATAAGGACACTTATAGCGATTATAAAAACTTTTTTAGTTATAGAAGATCTGTACATAATAATGAATCAGATTATGGAAGATGTATCTCTATAATTTGCAGATATTAATTGATTAACTAATTGTAAAATTATATAAAAAGATCTCATGAAGATTGTATCTGGAACTAGCAGTATTTCCCTCAGCGATCAAATCTGTAAATATTTAAAAACAAAACCAACTCATAGAGATATTGTAAGATTCGCCGACTCAGAAGTCTATGTTGAGATTAAAGAAAATATGAGAGGTAACGATGTCTATTTAATACAATCAACTTCTTATCCTGCTAACGATAATATTATGGAATTGCTAGTATGCTTAGATTCTTTAAGAAGATCTTCTGCAAAAAATATAACAGCTGTCATTCCTTACTTTGGTTATGCGAGACAGGATAGAAAAGTTGTACCAAGATCTCCTATAAGCGCAAAATTAGTTGCAAACTTAATTACTAATGCTGGAGCGAATAGAGTTCTAACGATGGATCTTCACGCAAATCAAATTCAGGGATTTTTTGATATTCCCGTTGATAATTTATATGCAGCACCGGTTCTTTTAAAACATATATTAAAAAATATTGGCACTAAAAATATTGTTTGTGTTGCGCCCGATGTTGGAGGAGTGGAAAGAGCAAGAGCAATTGGTAAACGACTAAATGCTGGCTTAGCCATCATTGATAAAAGAAGAGAGCATCCAGGACAGTCTGAGGTTATGAATGTCATTGGGGATGTTAAAAATAAATATTGTATTATAATTGATGACTTAATTGATAGTGGCGGAACAATCTGTAATGCTGCTGATGCCTTAATAGAAAAAGGAGCAAAAGAAGTTTATTGTTATGTTGTTCACGGCGTTCTTACAGGCTCATCTATTGATAAAATTAAAAAATCTAAGATGAAAAAAATTGTCATCACTGACACAATTGATAATACAAAAAAAATTAAAGGAATTTCTAAAATAGAGGTAGTTAGTATTGCCCCACTAATTGCTGAAGCTATCAAGCGAATATCTCAATCAACTTCAGTTTCCAGCTTATTCAAATAAATAACAATAACTTGTTTTTTTTTTAAAGTTAATATAAAACAAGCGATCTTGATTATATGGAAAATTTAAAGCTCGAAGCGTCAGAAAGAAAACTTAATACAAAAGGAGATCTTAAAAAATTGAGATTAGAGGGTTTTCTTCCAGGCATTTTATACGGTGATAAAGAACAAAACTTACCTTTATCAGTTAAAAAAATATCAATTAAAAAAATGTTAGAATCCTCTAACTTTATGAGCTCTGTCATTGAAATGAGCATAGGCGGATCAAAACATAAAGTTTTAACTAAAGATATTAATTTTCATCCTCTAAATAACGAACCAACTCACATAGACTTTCAAAAGATTAAGCCAGGAACAAAAGTGACTGTTAATATTCCTGTAAAATTTATTAACAATGAAAATTGTCCAGGATTAAAAATGGGTGGAGTTTTAAACATTGTAAGAAGAAAAATAGAATTAAGATGTGCTGCCGAAAATATTCCTGCTGAAATCATAGTTGATTTAGCTAATAAGGAAATGAATGAAAGTATTCACATATCTTCTGTAAAATTGCCTGATGGAGCAAAACCTGTAATTAATGATCGAGATTTTACTATAGCAACTATTGCCGCTCCTACAGTTGTTAAAGAGCCTGAACCGGCTGCTGCTGCAGTCGATGCTGCTGCTGGCGATGCTGCTGTTACAGCTGAGGGTGGAGCTGTTACTGGCGATGCTAAAGCTGCAGATAACAAAGCTAAACCTGGAGAAGCAGCAAAATCTCCTGAGGCTGCGAAAAAACCTGCTGCTGCTGCACCTGCAGATAAAAAGAAATAACATCTAAATGTTATTATTTGCGGGGTTAGGAAATCCAGATCCGAAACATGCAAATAATAGACATAACGTAGGATTCAAACTTATAGATGCTTTAAATAAAAATTTTGGGCTCTCAAAACAAAAACCAAAATTCAAAGGCCTGCTAACTAACGGTCAAGTACAGGATAATAAAGTAATAGTAGTAAAGCCATTAACTTTTATGAATAATTCTGGAATGTGTATTAGAGAAATAACTGATTACCATAGAATTAAAACCAATAATATTTTTGTATTTCATGATGACATGGATATTGAAATTGGGAAAATAAAAACTAAAATTGGAGGATCTAGCGGCGGTCATAATGGTATTAAGTCAATAGATGACTCTATAGGAGATGATTATAATAGGATTAGAATTGGTATAGGTCATCCTGGTGATAAGGAATTGGTAGATAAACATGTTCTAAATGATTTCACTGAAGAAGAAAAAATAATAATAGATCAGATTATTAAGAAAATATTTAAAAATATAAATCTTCTTATAGAAAAAAAACTAGACGATTTTACTGCTAAAAGTAATCAATAAGTCTATATGAGTTTTAAATGTGGAATTGTGGGCTTGCCCAACGTTGGTAAATCAACATTATTTAACGCCCTTACAAAATCTAAAAATGCTCAAGCAGCTAACTTTCCTTTTTGTACAATAGAACCGAATATAGGCGTTGTTACAGTTCCAGATGAAAGATTAGAAAAACTTTCAAATATTGCAAAATCAGAAAAGATTATTCCGACATATATAACATTTGTAGATATTGCTGGACTAGTAGCAGGAGCATCAAAAGGCGAAGGTTTAGGCAATAAATTTCTTGCAAATATTAGAGAAGTTGATGCTGTAATACATATGTTAAGATGTTTCGATTCAAGCGAAATACAAAACGTTAATAAAACGGTAGATCCTATAAGAGATTTAGAGACAGTAGAAACTGAAATGATGATTTCAGATTTAGAGTCTGTTGAAAAAAGATTGTCTCAAAAAAAAAACAAAAACAATGAATTAAGTAAAGATACTTTTGAAATTTTGGAAAATGTCTATGAATCTTTGAAAAAAGGAATTAGACCAGAGAAGTTAGAAGAAAAATTCGATAAAAAATTAATTAAAAATTTAGGTATTCTATCAACTAAACCTAGAATCTTAGTCTGCAATGTAGATGAAAACAGCGTCAGTTCAGGCAATGCTTATTCTGACACAGTAAAAGAGAAATTTAAAAATGATACGATAGTAATTGTTTCTGCTGAAATTGAGCAGCAAATTACTGAACTTCAAGATTCTGAGGCTAGTGAATTTATGAAGGAGATTGGAATAAAAGAATCTGGATTAGATCAAATAATAAAAGCTGGTTATAAAATTTTAAACCTGAGTACTTATTTTACAGTAGGTCCTAAAGAAACGCACGCATGGACTGTTGAAAAAAACTGTAAAGCTCCTGATGCGGCTGAAGTTATTCACTCTGATTTTAAAAAAGGCTTCATTAAAGCTGAGGTTATATCTTATGCAGACTATATTGAGCATGTAGGTGAGGTGGGTGCTCGAGATAATGGGAAATTAAAGATCGAAGGAAAAGATTATGAAGTGGCTGATGGAGATGTTTTACACTTTAGGTTCAATACGTAACCAAATCTTTTTCTTAACAAGATAAACTAACACTGTAAGAATTAATAAATAAATTACAGTCTTAAACCCTATTCTTTTTCGGGCCTCTAAATGAGGTTCTGATGCCCAAGTTAAAAAAGTCACCACATCTTTTGAAAGTTGTTCTTCAGTTGCTGCTGTGCCATCGGAATATTTAACAGAATCTTGACTTAACGGTTTTGGCATTTTAATTTTATTACCTGACATATATTTATTGTAATAAACTCCATCTTCAAGCTTTACTCCTTTTGGAGGCTTGTTCTCATAACCCATCAACACAGAATAAATATAATCAGCGCCCCCTGCTCTAGCCTTTACTAAAACTGACATATCAGGAGGATATGCGCCACCATTTACAGCTCTTGCTGCTTTCTCATTGGCAAATGGACTTACAAATTTATCGGAAGGTTTTCCGGGTCTTTTAAACATTTCTCCATTATCATTGGGACCATCTAAAACTTCAACTTTTGATGCTATTACTTTTACTTCTTCTTCTGAAAAACTTGGTCCTCCTACTTCTGATAAATTTCTATAACTTAGAAGATTCATTGAATGACAGGATGCACAAACCTCTGTGTAAACTTGATAACCTCTTTGAAGAGATGCTCTATCAAACTTTCCAAAAAAACCATCAAAAGACCAAGATTGTTTTAAAAGTTTTTCTTGTTTTTCTGCTGAAAAAGAATTTGAAATGTTAAATATAAAAAAGAAAAAAAATAATAAAAATTTTAATAAATAACTCATTCTGTTATTTAAAAAATTTTAAGTGTTTTAATTTTTCCTTGTTTTTTCCAATTCTCATACTCATGAATGCTATTTGGCATAGGTAAAGTTTTCTCTGTTAATGACACTAAGGGAGCTATAACTAAAAAGAACAAAAACCAATAAACAGTTCCTACTCTAGAAATTAAAACATAAATACCTTCTGCCGGCATCCCCCCTACATACATTAATATAAAAAAATCAAGTACGAATAAAAAAACAAATTGCTTCCATATAGGTCTAAAAACTGAAGATCGCACTTTAGACAAATCCAACCAAGGTAATAAACCTAAAACAGCAATACTACTAACCATTGCAATAACTCCTAAAAGTTTATCAGGAATACTTCTTAAAATTGCATAGAACGGTAAAAAATACCATTCTGGAACAATATGGGCTGGAGTTATCAATGGATCTGCGGGAATATAATTGTCTGGATGTCCAAGATAATTTGGCGCGTACATTGTAATTAAAACAAAGGCTAATAAAAAAATTAACATCGCGAACAAATCTTTACTAGTTGTAAAAGGAGCAAAACTAACTGTATCTCTAGTATCGATTGGCTCAACACCAGATGGATTGTTAGAACCAACAATATGTAAAGCTATAACGTGAAAAATTACTATGCCTAAAATTCCAAAAGCTAAAAGCCAATGCAAAACATAAAAACGATTCAAAGTAGAATCTCCAACAGAATAATCTCCCCACAGCCACGTAACTATTGCTTTACCTACTAATGGGACTGCCGAAAATAAATTTGTAATAACTGTTGCTCCCCAATAACTCATTTGGCCCCATGGCAAAGTATAACCAAGGAAAGCAGTGGCCATCATCAAGAAAAAAATAGTAATTCCAATGAGCCACATTAGTTGTCGTGGTTCTTTATAAGAACCATAATAAAGTCCTCTAAAAATATGAATATACACTGCTATGAAAAAGAAAGAGGCAAAATTCATGTGAGCATATCTAAGAAGCCATCCATAATTTACATCTCGCATAATTTTTTCAACAGATACAAAAGCTTCAGACGAAGATGGTTTATAATGCATTCCAAGAACCAAGCCTGTAACAATTAAAAATATAAGGCATATCATTAATATTCCGCCTAAGCTCCACAGGTAACTTAAATTTTTTGGAACTTGAAAGTCTAAATACTCATATTTAAACATTCTAATAATTGGAAGACGATTGTCTATCCAACCAACGACTCCTTTGAAGGGTGACCCGCCTACTTTGTTTGTATGCACAGGTTTGATTTCGTTTTGATTAAAATTAGAATCGTTACTACTCATAATAATTTTTACCCTAATTTAATTTTATTATCCCCAACAAATTCATATGTTGGAACTTCCAAATTAGTTGGTGCAGGACCTTTTCTAATTCTTCCCGAACTATCATAGTGAGAACCGTGACATGGACAGAACCATCCACCATAATCACCTTTGCCACTAATCGGAACGCAGCCTAAATGAGTACAAACTCCAACTAAAACTAGCCATTCAGATTTTTTTACTCTTTTATTATCAGGCTGAGGATCTTTTAATTCTTTGAGATCAACTTTTTCAGCGCTGGTAATTTCTTCTTTAGTTCTTCTTTTAACAAAAACAGGTTTTCCTCTCCATAAAACAGTTATTTCCTGTCCCTCTTTAATTTTTGATAAATCAACTTCAATAGATGCAAGAGCTTTTACTGAAGAGTCAGGATTCATTTGGCTTATAACTGGCCAAACTACAGCGCCAACCCCTACAGCACCGACAGCTGTTGTCGCGACGGTTAAAAAATTTCTTCTATTTTTCGTATCGGGATTGCTATTATTTTCTGACATAAATATCTAATTTAATTATTTCTAAACTATTTTCTTTTCCATAGCCAGAATGACGCATTAATAATAAATTTCATATATGATTAATATTGCATTATTTCAGCCAGATATTCCTCAAAATACAGCTGCGACGATAAGATTGTGTGCATGTTTAAATTCAACTTTAGAAATTATTGAGCCTTGTGGGTTTCAATTTGATGAAAAAAGACTCAAAAGCATCTACATGGATTATTATAAAAATTGTAAAATTATAAGACATCAATCATTTGATGATTTTATTAAAACAAAAGAAAATAAAAGAATAATTTTATTAACAACTAAAGCAAAAAAAAATTATTATAATTTTGATTTTAAAAAAGGTGATACGATATTATTTGGAAGAGAAAGTGCTGGCGTTCCAGATTCAGTCCATAAGATAGCCAATACAAGATTAAAAATACCCATCTCTAAAAATACCAGATCTTTAAATGTTGTAACGTCTATTTCTATTGTATTATCTGAGGCGCTTAGGCAAAATAATTACTATAATATTGAATAATGAATTCACATTTGAAAGAAAAAAAAATTATTGTTAAAAACTGGTTTAAAAATTTAAGGAATTCTATTTGTAATGAATTTGAAAGAATCGAATATCTTAAGTCAAAAAAAAAAATCTTATTTAAAAAAAAAAGGTGGAATGCTAGTGGAAGCTCTAATGGTGGAGGAACATTTGCATTAATTGAGAATGGTTCTGTTTTTGAAAAAGTAGGAGTTAATATTTCAACGGTCTCAGGAAAATTTAATAAGGAATTTAGAAAAAAAGTCCCCGGGGCTTTGAATAATCCTAATTTTTGGGCTTCTGGAATCTCTATTGTAGCACATATGAAAAATCCAAAAGTTCCAGCATTTCACTTTAATACTAGATTTATAGTCACTTCGAAATCTTGGTTTGGTGGAGGAATGGATATGACTCCCTGTATAAAAGATTTAAATCAAAAAAAATATTTTCATCAAGAAATAAAAAGAATGTGTAGCCTTTATAATAAAAACTATTATTCCCAGCATAAAAAAAATTGTGATCAATATTTTTATTTACCACACAGACATGAACCTAGAGGAGATGGTGGAATATTTTATGATTATCTTAACTCTAATAACTGGAATGAAGATTTTAATTATACAAAAGATGTTGGAATGACTTTTTTAAAAATATCTTCTCATATAATACAAAAAAAAATGTTTTTAAAATGGAATGAGAAAGATAAAGAAAAACAATTAATTAAAAGAGGAAGATACGTTGAATTTAATTTATTATATGATCGAGGTACCAAATTTGGATTAAATACCAATGGGAATATTGAAGCTATTTTTATGTCGCTTCCCCCACTTGCAAAATGGTAAAAATCTAAATGGAAAAAGAGCCAATCACTCCTCAGGGTTTAGAAAAAATTAAAATAGAATTACAAGAGAGAATTTCTATAACTAGACCGAAGATTGTGAGTGCTATTTCAGAGGCGAGAGCTCATGGTGATCTAAAAGAAAATGCTGAGTATCATGCGGCAAAAGAAGAGCAAGGTCATAATGAAAGAAGAATTCAAGAAATTGAAACGACAATAGCAACCGCTAACATTGTGGATGTTGCAAAAATTAAGAATGACAATAAAGTAATTTTTGGATCAACCATTATTTTATTAAACATGGAAACTAATGAAAAAAAAAAATACAGAATTGTTGGTAAAGATGAAGCAAATGCCAAAGAAGGTTTGCTATTTTATAAATCACCAATTGCATTAGAATTGGTTTCAAAACATACTGGTGACTTTGTCTCTGTTAAAACTCCAGCTGGAGAAAAAAATTATGAGATTATTGAAGTTAAATATATTTGATTTAAAAATTAAATATTACGCAAATTTAATTTAAAGTTACTTTTAATCCAAGAATCCTCTAAAAATTCTAATTTTTTTCCAAGTTTTTTCCCTTGTTTAAATCCCTTTTTAATTAAAAAGTCTCCAGAAATAGGAAATCTTGGGACTTTAAGTTTTTTAATAAACAGTCTGTACTTTAAAAGAGTTTTTAAATTAATTTCTTTTTTTATACAAAAAATAAAATTTAAAAAATCTAATGTTAAATCTTTATTATAAAAATATATCTGTCGTCTGATTGCCTGGTAACTGTATTGTTTATTTTTTAACAACTTAAACTGTTCATAAATAAAATTAAGATAGTCTTTATCTTTATTAGATAATCGAAATTCTTTAGAAAAATACTTATATTTTTGATCATATCCAACTAACAATATTGAAAGTAATTGAAGATAATTAAAATTGGATCCTAATTTTTTATTCAGTATTTGGACTCTATTTAATCTATCAAAAAATTTTATTTTATATATTTGGTTAATAATTTTTTTAAAATAATTCTTGTTATTAATAGTAAAAAAACTTTTTAGTTCCAAAATTTTTTTTAACTCTATAAATAATCTTTCTTGTGAAATTAATTTTAAAAATCTAATATTTTTATTAATAATTCTTATAATATTATGATCTTGGATGTTAGAATTGTACTCTAATGTAAATCTTATGAATCTTAAAATTCTTAAATAATCTTCTTTAATTCTTAAATCTGGGCTTCCAATAAAATTAACTTTTTTATTTTTTAAATCCTTAATTCCATTTACTGGATCAAAAATCTTTCCAAATTTATCACAATAAATCGCATTGATTGTAAAATCTCTTCTTAAGGAATCTTCTAACCAATTATTGGTCAATTGAATTTTTGTGTGCCTACCATCAGGTTTTATATCTTTTCTTAACGACGTTATTTCATATTTATAATTCTTAGAGAAGGTTGTAATTGAACCATATTTAATTGCTAAATCTAAGACTTTATAATTATTTTTTAATAATATTTTTTTAACTTCTTCTGGCTTATAAACAGTAGCCAAGTCGATATCTTTTGTTAATTTGCCCTCTATTGCTTTTCTAACACAACCCCCAACAAATTGTGTCTGTGTCTCTAAATCAATTGGATTTAAAATTGAAATTAATTTTTTATTTTCTTTTGAAAATAAAAATGTTTTTTTCATTAAAAATATTAATATAATTCTATTTTTCCAGAAAACATAATATTTTTTTCTGATAATTTTTTTAATAAGATTTTTTCTTTTCTAACATTTAATGAAAAATATATATTGGCATTTATTTCAAAACCAAATTGTCCGTAATAATCAAATTCTCCAATTAAAATTATAAAATCAATATTCTTTTCATTTATACAATTTATGCTTTTGTTCACCAATTTTTTTCCAATCCCGCTTCCTTTGAATTTCTGATCAACTATTAAGGGTCCCAACATTAACCCATCATTATTTTGTATTTTACAATTAAAATATCTAATGCTTCCAATTATTTTCTGCCCTTGGTAATAAACTTTTGAAAATTTGATATTATGTTCAAGATTCTCTCTTAATCTAAAACTTGGTCTAGCATATCTCCCTGGTCCCAAAACATCTTCTTCAAGTAAAAGTATTTTTTTATTATCTGATTTTTTTTCTTCTCTAATCACAATAGTTATATTTAACTTGGCTGGGGCTCCAGGATTCGAACCTGGGATGGCGGGATCAAAACCCGCTGCCTTACCGCTTGGCTAAGCCCCAATATTTATTTTAGAAATAAGGTTATATTATTTTTGCTTTCCTTATCCAATAACTTTTATAATGTTTTTTTAGAGTAATAATAGCTTCGGCTAACTGTGAGTTATTTTCAAAAATAGCAAAACAAGCTGAGCCGCTACCGGTCATCCTTGCTAATTTGCAGCCTTTTAATTTCTTAAGAAATGTTAATACTTTTAATATTGTCTTGTTATTCTTAAAAGCACTTTGTTCTAGATCATTACCTTTATAATTTAGAAATTTAAAAAAATAATTCACATTTAAAACATTCTTTTTTATAAGAGAAATCTCAGAAATATTTCTTTTCGAAAATATTTTATTTGAATCATAAATATTTTTTGTAGAATTTAAACAATTGGGGTAAATTAATAATACATTAAATTTTGGCTTTTTAATAAATTCTATAATTTTATTATTAGGGCCATACAGAATCTTAAAATTAGTATTCAGGGAAGGTTCAACATCGGCGCCTATTTTGTTACATATTAAAGAAGCTATTTTGTTTTTTAAATTTAATTTAAGATATTTATTAAAAAAAGTGAGCAATGCAGCAACATCTGCTGATCCGCCTCCAAATCCAGAGCCTTGTGGTATATTTTTTACAATTGTTATTTTGAATTTATGTTTATTAAATTTTGGGTATTCTTTTAAAATATTTAATAATTTTAATACTGTGTTATTCTTATTGTTTATTCCTTTAGAAAATTTTCCGGTAAAAATAATCTGATTTTTTTTTCTATTAGAAGATACAAAGATTTGATCATAAATATCAAGAAAACAAAATAATGTTTCTATTTCATGATATTTATTTTTTAATTTTTTAATTACTTTTAAATATAAATTTATTTTGCCATAAGCTTTAAGACTTGTTTTTATTAGCATCTTCCAATCCAAAAATTATTTTTTTATTTATAGATTCTTTTAAATCTTGCTCAATATTTTTAAGCTTAATAGCATTTTGCCAAACATATCTCGCTTGAATTTCTTTACCATTAGTCCAAAGTACGTCTCCGTAGTGATCATAAATAACTGCTTCTGAGGGTTCCTTTTCATAAGCTGTCTGCAAAATTTCTTCAGCTTTATCAAAATCTTTTAATAAAAAATATGCCCAGCCAAGTGAATCTAAAATATATCCTCGGCCTTTACTTATGTTTACAGCTTCAACTAACATTTCTTTTGCTTTATCTAGATTAATTTTTTTTTCTAACCAACTATATGCCAAATAATTTAAAACCTCCGGTTGCTTAGGTGAAATTTTAAGAGCTTGTAGAAAACTTTTTTCTGCATTTTCCCAAGCCCCTGCCCGTTCTTGGCTAATAGCTAAATTATAATAATAAATCCAATCGCCATCTCTTATATCTTTTTTTAATGCTATTGATTTTTGATACAATTCAATTGATTTAGAGTAATTTTTATTGGCTCTTACAAAGTTTGCTAATTCAAAATATTTTTCAGATACAAAAAAATTATTATTCTTTAAAAAGTTTTCAAGCAAATTAATTTGCTTCTCTGTGTTAATGTTTGGTAAAAATCTTAATCTTGTTAAGTTTGCATACCAATAAAATTCCCGACCTAATTTTTCAATTATCTGTATTTCTTTTTCTGACTGCTCTAAATTATTTAATATAATAAGATTTTCTACTTTTAATATTTTATTAGATAGAAAATTAGGGTTTAAATATTCACCTAAGTTTAAGTAAAAATTTGAGATCTGAACTTGTTCATAATTCTGATAAAAGTTAGCAAATAAATAAAATAATTCAGCCAAACCATGATCAATATTTTTTCTTTTATAAAATTTGTCAATTTTATAAAATTTATTTTCACGGGAGTCTAAAAAGAGCTGTTTAAATAATAAATTTTCTGAAGATATTTCTAAATTCTGATTGATAATACTATTAATCTTATCTTTATTATTTTTTTCTAGATAATAAGATAAATAAAAATAATTATACCTACCTAACTCTTTTTTATTAGAAATTTCATTAAAATATAGATCAATATTTTTCTGATTATCTAAATACAAATTAATTAAAATTTTTTGTGTTAAGGAAACATTTTTAAAAGTAGAATTTGACCTATTGATTTTTTTGTTTAATTCTTCTGTATTCTTATTTGATAAATCTATCCATAACCCAAGATTTTGATAAAATTCAAACAGTAAAGGGTCACTGGGACTTTGTTTTGGTAACGAAATATAATTCTTTAATTTTGAATATCTTTCTTTTTTAAAATCATAAACAAAAAGTATAAGATTAAATGGATATAAAGATTGATACGACTTATCTAACTTTTTTATAAATATATAAGCTTCTTCAATTTTCCCATTATTAACTAAGGTTTCAATATATTTCAGATTAAATTCTGAATGATAAATTCCTAAATTTTCAATATTTTCGAAAAAACTATAAGCCTTCTGTGAGTCATTTTTTTGTAACGAAAGACTGCCAGATAGATAATTGGAAAAGTAATTAGAATTTTTAACTAATCTTTTTTTATTATCTAAAATATTAGCACTTAAATGCGAATAATTTGTTATAAATAATAATAAAAATACTATGTAAAAAATCTTTTTATTCATAAAAATGTACAAAAAATATCTAAGCAATAAAACTATAAACCTACTGGAATACTATTCAACTTTAAATATTAATAATTTTTTTTCTAATGACGTAACAAAATCTAAAAAACAGACTTTTGCTAATAAAAAACATTTAATTTCCGAACTATTTAAAGCAATTAACAATAAACTAAATATAAAAAATAATAATAATTTTTTTTTTAGAGGAAATCCAGATTCTAAAATTATGATACTCGGGGATTGTCCAAATGATGATGATATTAAGAATCAAGAGATCTTGTCAGGATCTAGGGGTGATCTTTTGAAAAAAATGTTATCATCAATATCCCTTGAGAAAGAAAAATATTATTTATCTAATATTTATTTTGACAAAGATATTGATAAAAAAAATAGACACAATTTTTATAAAGATATTTTATTTAAGCATCTAGAAATTATTAAACCAAAATATATTTTATTACTTGGAGAAAATACTTATAACTTATTAAATAATTCTAACAAAAAAATATTGGAAGTTCATGGCAAATGGGACTCGATTGTTATTAATAAAGATAAATTTATAACGTTGACTACTTTTGATCCAGAAATTTTATTAAGTAAACCTGAAAATAAAAAATTATCATGGGAAGATCTCAAAAAATTCAGAAATGAAATATTTAAAAACTAATGAATATTTTAAATGATTTTAAATTTGGTAAAAATATAATTGGTGTAGATGAAGTTGGACGGGGGTGCTTAGCTGGACCTGTCTTTGCAGCTGCTATTAAGTTAGACCGAAACAATTTTCCTGAAGGAATTAATGACTCTAAAAAACTTAATAAATCAAAAAGATTAGAAATATTTAAAGTACTTATTAAAAATTGTGAGTATAGTGTTGGTATTTCTTCTGTTAAAGAAATTGAAAAGTTAAATATTTTACATTCTTCTTTACTTGCAATGAATAGGGCCTTGGAAAAAATTAATATTAAGGATCATGTTATTCTTGTTGATGGGAATTTTTCTCCTGACTCAAATAAAAATATTAGAACAGTTATTAAAGGTGATCAAAAATGCATTTCTATAGCAGCAGCGTCTATAATAGCAAAAGTATCTAGAGACTTATTTATGGAAGAATTATCCTTAAAGTTTCCAAATTATAGTTGGGAAAAGAATTGCGGTTATGGAACCAAAAAACATCTTGAGGCTATTAAAAAATATGGAATTACTAAGCATCATAGAAGGACTTTTTCTCCCATACACAATCTATTGATAAATTAAAAAATAAGACACAATCAATACGTAGACATAGGTTGACTGGGAGAGTCTTCTAATATTATTTTCTCTCCATAGTTGTATGACAATAAATAGAGACACGATTATTCTTGGAGATTCTTTAAAAGAATTAAAAAAAATACCAGACCAAACTTTTGACTGCATTTTTGCTGACCCTCCGTACAATCTTCAATTACAGGGAAATTTAGAGAGACCGGATCATTCGAAAGTTAAGGCCGTTAACGATGATTGGGACAAATTTGATAATTTAAAAAAATATGATGAATTTTCTATTTCATGGATCAATGAATGTAAAAGGGTTTTAAAACCAAATGGAACAATATGGATAATCGGAACTTATCATAATATTTTTAGATTAGGCAAAGTAATACAAGATAAAGATTTTTGGATTCTTAATGACATAATATGGAATAAAAAGAATCCTATGCCTAACTTTAAAGGAACAAGATTCACTAATGCTCATGAAACATTAATCTGGGCTGCTAAAACCAAAAATTCTAAATACACCTTTAACTATAAATCATTAAAATGCTTTAATGATGATAAGCAAATGAGATCTGATTGGGAATTAGCTCTTTGTACTGGAAACGAAAGAATAAAAAATGAAAAAGGAAATAAAGTTCATTCAACTCAAAAACCAGAAAGTTTATTGTATAGAATTATTCTATCTTCTACTAAAAAAGATGATTTTATATTAGATCCTTTTTTTGGTACCGGAACAACTGGAGCTGTTGCTAAAAAACTAGGGCGAAACTATTACGGAATAGAAAGTAATAAAGAATATTTTCAAACTGCTGAGGCAAGAATAAAAAAAATAAAAAAGATTGATGACAATTTTTTAAAAACTATAGAAAATAAAAGAAATGAGAAAAGAATACCGTTTGGTTATTTAATTGAAAGTGGAATAATAGAACCTGGGTTAAAATTATTTGATGCTAAAAATAAAATTCAAGCACATGTGATGGCTGATGGGAGTATTCTATATAAAGATATCACAGGGTCTATCCACAGTGTTGGTGCTAAAGCTCAAGGAACTGAAAGCTGCAATGGTTGGTCTTTTTGGCATATAAAAATGGAAAATAAACTATATCCACTTGATCACCTAAGAGAAAAAATTAGAAAAAATAATTAGAACTTCTTGGATTATAATTAAAAATCCACCCAAACATAAGTTTTTTTGCTATAAAAGATTTCTCTATTATCTTGAAAATTATTCCTCTCAAAAAAATAAAAAATGGATTTTTTAAATGAAATAGAAAAACATTTAGATGTGATCTAAGAATTATACTTCTAACTCTGCTATTGCGTTTATTAAAATAAAATAGACCTAAATTATTAGTAACATTCTTAATAATTTGTTCATACAAAACATAGGAATCTTCTATTGCTAATGCGGCCCCCTGTGCCTGAAATGGGACGGTCCCATGAGAAGAATCTCCTATAAAAATTTGATTATCTCTATAAAAAACTCTCTTTTTTAGAGAAAATATTGGCCATCGGTAGACTTCATCAAGCGTATCTAGCGTCTCTCTTAAAATTTTATTTTCGGTAAAAAATAAACTCCTAAATTGATCTGCTGGAAATGGATTTGAATAACTTATTTGATCGCTTGCATATGTTGTTTTTTCTGAAGATCTGCTAATTCCTGTAAAACTTAGATCGTTCTGATTATTAATAAAATAAGTTACTAAATGTTTATTGCCGCTTAACCACAAACGAACAACATCATTCTCTAATGAATATTTTGAATAAAAGTTCTTTAACACTCCTCTATAGGCATAAAAATTTGTGCTTTTAATAATATTATTATCTAACCTAGATTTTGAAAACATTCCATCTGCAGAAACCAACAGATCACAATAATCTTCCGATCCATCGCTAAACTTGACTCTAATAATATTGTGATCCTTAATAGTTTGCACAACTTGTTTATTATAAAAAATTTCCTTTGGAGAAAAATTTCTTTCTAAAAATTTCATTAAAATGTTTCTATCGCAAGTCAAATAAGGCATTTTATCATTAACAATATTTTGAAGATTCATCCTAACTTCTGACTTGCTTGTAAAACTTTTAGAATGTACAGGATTAATACTTAAATAATTAATTCTATGAAAATTATTATTTAAAAAAAACCTTGAATCTAAAAAATCCAAAATTCTTACTGCGTTTGGAGTTAATTGTATTCCCGTAGCTCTTGATAACTTTCTTTCAAATCTTTCATATATCTTAAAATTATTAAAATTATTTTTTTTAAGAAAGTTAGCTAACGTTAATCCAGCAATACCCCCTCCAACAATAATAATTTTTTTAAACATATTTAATCTTTTTTGTTTTTATTAACTCTATAAATTTTTTTGAAAAACTTGATAATAATGAATTATCTATTTTATTATAATTTATCCAATAAAATTTATTATCATTTATTTTTTTAATTCTTTTAAAAAGAACAATTTTAATTATCATTTTAATATTAGAAATATTATGAGTAAAATTTTTCTCAATAATTTTTGGCTCGCCCTCGAATTGAAAACTATTTTTTTTAAAATTCATGTCAAATAAATTTTTTTTATAATCTAGTAATGGTAAGTTCGCAAAATCTTGTAATAATTTATTTTTCTTATTAAAAAATAGAATTTTATTTTTTTCTGAAGCATATAATAAATAATATTTTTTGATATTAACTCTTTTTTTATTATAGATTTTATAATTGAAATCTTTTTTTTTAAAAGAAATACAATTTTTTTTTACAGGACAAATAACGCATCTTGGATTTTGTGGAGTGCATATTAATGCTCCCATCTCCATTAATGCTTGTGCAAATTGAGAGAAATTATTTTCTGATTTAATTTCTTTTAATTTTATAAAAATACTATTTTTAAAATTATTTTTATTATTTTTAAAGCCAAACAACCTAGCTACAAATCTTTCGACGTTTCCATCTATTCCTATAAAATCTTTGTCAAACGCTATGGCCATAATAGCTGATGCCGTATAATCGCCAATTCCAGGAAAACTCTTTAAAGTTTCAAAATCCGCAGGAAGTATTCCTTTATATTTAGATTCAACTATTTTTGCGGTATTGAGTAAATTTTTTGCTCTAGAATAATATCCAAGTCCTTGCCAAAGTTTATAAACTTTTTCTAACTTTGCTTTTGATAATTTTTTTAAATCAGGAAACACTTTTAAAAACTTATTAAAAAAAGGAATCACTGTTTTAACTTGGGTTTGTTGTAGCATAAACTCACTGACTAAAACTTTATAAATTCTATCGCGAAAACCACGATATCTCCGCCATGGCAAATCTCTTTGATGATTATCGTACCAAGCAAGAATTTTATTTGATAAAACATTTTTCATGGTAGCGGATAAATTTTCAAATAAATTATTTACTCAAGGTTTAAGACCTTTGCAAAGTTTATTACCAGAAAATGCCAAAAAAATACTAAAAAAAGACGGCTTTGTATATTTTGAAATAATCAAGAATTGGAAAAACATAGTTGGTGAAAAAATGTTTAAAGATGTCAGTCCTCTAAAAATCAAAAAAATTAATAATGAAAACATTCTCACAATAAATGTTAACAAAAATATAATGATCGAGATTGAATATTCGAGAGATCAAATTATTGAAAAAGTTAATAGCTATCTTGGATTTAAAGCTATTAATAAAATACAAATTATATCTAAAGACTCTTCTTTTGAAATAAAAAAAAAAAAAATTATATTTAGTGAAAATACTTTAAAAAAAATAAATGAAATTAAAAGTAAAAATTTAAAAGAAATTTTTTTAAAACTTAATAAATAAAATTATGATTATCATGATAAAAAATTTTTTTAAAAAGACTTTAATTATTTTTTCTTTTGTATTATTTAGCTCTTTATCTTATGCACAAAACAATGAAGAAATATTTATTGGTAATAAAAACGCGAAAGTAGAAATTAAAATTTATAGTTCATTTACATGTCCCCATTGTGCTAATTTTCATAAGAATACTTATCCAAAATTAGTAAAAGAATATGCAAGTAAAGATTTAATAAAAATTAGTTTTATTGATTTTCCACTTGATATTGCTGCATTAAATGCATCAAAAATTGTTAGATGCTCTACAAAAGAATCAAGTATCTTGCTAATTGATGAGATTTATAAAAATCAAAATACTTGGTCTACAGGAGACAAGATACAGGAAATTAATAAAAAATTATTTTTAATAGCTAACAAATTTAATTTATCTAATGAGAAGCTCACAAACTGTTTAAAGGATCAAAAATTGGAAGACAAAATATTAAACGACAGAATTGATGGTCAAAAGAAATATTCTATTAACTCAACCCCTACTATTATTATTAATGACAAAAAATTTGATGGAAATCTTACTTTTGAAAATTTATCAAAAGAAATATCAAAAATATTAAAATGATATTTAAAAAACTAGAAATAGTTGGTTTCAAATCTTTTGCCGATAAAACACATTTGTTAATTGAAGATGGGCTTACAGGTATTGTTGGCCCAAATGGTTGTGGAAAGTCAAATATTGTCGAGGCTTTAAGATGGTGCATGGGAGAAACTTCTGCAAAAAGCCTTAGGGGCAGTGGGATGGAGGATGTAATATTCTCAGGAACATCAAACCGTCCTTCTAAAAATATTGCTGAAGCAAATATTCTTCTAGAAAATAACGAAAACATTTCTCAATATAGAGATACACCAGAAATAGAAGTTAAAAGAAGAATAGAAAAAGACAAAGGCTCAAGTTACTACATTAATGGAAAAGAAGTTCGAGCAAGAGATGTGCAAATATTATTTGCAGACCTTTCCACCGGAGCTCATTCTCCTTCAATGGTAAGTCAGGGAAAAGTTGGTTCTTTAATTACCGCAAAACCTACGGATAGAAGAGCAATATTAGAAGAGGCCGCTGGTATTGGAGGACTGCATGCGAGAAGACATGAAGCCGAGTTAAGATTAAGTGCTGCTGAAAATAACCTTAAAAAAGCAGACGATATAATGAAGCAAATCGAACTTCAGTTAAAAAATTTATTAAAACAAGCTGAAGAAGCCTCGAGATATAAAACAATATCAAATGATATTAAAAAAAATGAGGCATTACTTTGTTATTTAAAAATCCAAGAAATTAATAAAGAACTTAAAGAAAGTCTGGAAGGATTAAACGAAATTGATGATGATATTAGTGCAGTAACAATTGAAAAAAATTATAGCAGCGAACTATTAGAAAGCGAAAATAAAAGAATTAAGCCTCTAAGAAATGATTTTGCAGAAATTACCAGCAAACTACAAAGGTTAAATTTAGAATATGAAGATTTATTCAAGGAAGAACAAAGAACTAAAGAAGAGTTGGAAAAACTTAGAATTGATCTAAAAAATACTAACGATGATCTGCAAGGCGAAAATATTAATATTAATAATGCCAACTCAAATATTAAACGATTAACTGATGAAAAAACTGAAATACTAGGGTTTGAAAAAACATATTATGAAATTGAAAATAAAACTAATAATGATTTTAAAAAAATTGCAGAACAACTAAATCTTGAACAAAGAGCACTAGAAATTCTATCAGAAAAAATATTTGCAAATATAGGAAATGCTGAGACTAAAAAAGCTATCAATAATTATTTAAATTATTTTAGAAATTTTAGCAATAAACAATCTGAAATATTAAAAGATACCATAAATAACTTTGAAGATATTGGATCCCAAAAAATTAAAGAAAATTTAAAAAATCTTCTAATTAGTTTCGAAGAAACATCTAAAAATATCGAAAATTTAAATGATCTAATCGAAAAAGATAATGAACAAATATCATCTTTTAATAAAGAAGACGCAAAGAACGAATTCACTCAAAAAACTTTTTTACTTAAAGAATTGCAAGAAAAATATGCAATATTTTTAAACAAATATGAAACTATAAAGAACGACTCTATTAAAAGAAAAGAGAGAATTAAGAGCGTTGATATTGAAATAGATAACTGGCGTAATTTAGAGCAAAATTCAAAAACAAAATCAGAAAGTCTATTATCTCGGCTAAAAAATTTAGAAAAAGAAATCACGAAAATTCAAATAAAGCCTAGTGAAATTGGTGAGCAAAAAGGTTTTTATCAAGAAAATATAAAAAATACTGAAGAAGCTAGAACAAAGATTAGTTCAGAAATTGAAATTGCAGAAAACAAAATCACAGAAATTAATAAGGTATTAACAGATATTAATGAAAAGGTTCTGGCTGGACGTGAGAAAAAAGTTCGTTTTGAAACGCTTATAGATAACCATAAAGTAAAAATTTCAGAAATAGAAAATAAAGTTAAAGAAGATTTTAAATGTTCAATAGATGATCTTTTAAATGAAGAAGATAAATTATCTATTGAAAAAGCAAGTATTGAAAAAATAGAAGCTTCACTAAAAACTCTCAAAGACGAAAGGGATAATATGGGTGCTGTAAATTTAAGAGCAGATGACGAAACTAAAAATCTTGAAAACCAAATAAATAAAATGATGGAAGACAGAAAAGATCTTCTAGCGGGAATATTAAAACTTAAATCTAGTATTAATGAATTAAATCAAAAAGGAAGAGAGAAACTAATTGACGCCTTTGACAAAGTGGGAAGAAAATTTAATGATGTATATACAAAATTATTTGGCGGGGGGAATGCTAGACTTGAACTAATAGAGTCTGATGATCCTTTAGAAGCTGGTTTAGAATTGTTAGTAAGCCCTCCTGGAAAAAAATTACAATCAATTACCTTATTATCAGGTGGTGAACAGGCTCTAACCGCAATGGCCCTAATATTTGCAGTATTCTTAATTAATCCAGCGCCAATCTGCATTTTGGATGAAGTGGATGCGCCTTTGGATGATGCAAACGTTACAAGATTTTGCTCGTTAATAGAAGAGCTAACAAAAATTACCGAAACTAAATTTATAGTTATCACTCACCATGCTTTGACAATGTCTAGAATGAATAGATTGTATGGAGTAACAATGGCAGAGAGAGGTGTAAGTCAACTGGTCGCTGTAGATTTAGAAAAAGCTGAAGAGATGGTAGCGTAAATAAAGAATGTCGGAGTTTGATGATCTAAAGTCTAAAATAGAATTAATAAAAAAAAAATATAAAAAAGATAAAACACAAACAAAAAATAATTCCATCGGATCTGCATTTAAAATCAGTACAGAATTAGTGGCTGCAGTTTTTGTCGCAATTTTTATTGGCTGGTATATTGATAAATGGTTAGGAACTAAGCCAATTTTTTTAATAATTCTATTATTGGTTGGTATTGTGGCTGGCATATTTAATGTTGTACGATCGGCAAAAATGATTAATAAAGACTAAATTTATGGCAACAAATCCAATGCAACAGTTCGAGGTTCATAAAATTGGACCTTCTTTATCTATAAATGGAATAGATATTTCTTTTACTAATTCAAGTTTATTTATGATGATTAGTACAATTTTAATCATTACGTTCTTTATTCTGGGAACAAAAAAAGTGAGTATTGTCCCAGGAAAAATTCAAATTCTTAATGAACTTGTATTCAATTTTATTTCAAAAATGATTAACGAAACTGTTGGTAGTGATGCAAAACCCTATTTCCCATTCATACTAACTCTTTTTATATTTATATTAACAATGAACATGATTGGTCTACTACCCTACTCTTTTACGGTTACTAGCCAGGTAATTATCACTTTTTTTTTTGCTATTGTAATATTTATTGGAGTTACTATTGTAGGTTTTGCAAAAAATGGATTGGGTTTTTTAAAAATATTTGTTCCATCTGGCATTCCCGTTTTTTTACTACCCTTATTAGTAGTTATAGAAATAATATCTTTCTTAAGTAGACCTATAAGTTTATCTGTTCGTTTATTTGCGAATATGCTTGCTGGACACACTATGTTAAAAGTTTTTGGTGGATTTGTTGTAAGCTTAGGTATCTTGGGTGGATGGTTGCCTTTAAGTTTTTCTGTGGCATTAACAGCTCTGGAAATACTTGTGGCTTTTTTACAAGCTTATGTATTTGCCGTTTTATCGTGTATTTATTTAAACGATGCATTACATATGCATCATTAAAACTAACAAAAAAGGAGAAAAAAAAATGGAAGTAGCAGCAGCAAAGTTAATAGGGGCAGGTCTTGCGGCAATAGCTTTGGGAGGAGCCGGTGTGGGTATAGGGACTATATTTGGTAACTACTTATCAGCAGCAATAAGGAATCCGTCAGCAGCGCAAAAACAATTTCCTACATTATTATTAGGATTTGCATTGGCAGAGGCGACAGGTTTATTTGCTCTAGTTATTGCATTATTAATACTTTTTGCATTTTAACTATTAAAAATAAATTTACGTCTTAAGTTAATTAATGAAAAAAAAAATAATTTTTTTTATTCTTTATTTATTTCTTACACAAGAAGTAATGGCAAAAGAAGGAATGCCTCAACTAAATCCTGAGTTCTGGCTATCTCAGATATTCTGGTTAATTATATTTTTTGGAGTATTGTATTTTTTAATTCATAAATTCTTTAGTCCTAAACTTTTTTCTTTAATCGATCAAAGAGCTGATTTGTTAAGATCGCTAATAAGTGAGACAGAAAATAATAAAAATCAAATTCAGAAATTAGATAATGAATATAATAAAATAATAGATGAGGCTAAAAAAAATTCAAAAGAAATTTCAGCAAAGCTTAATGATGAATTTAATGAAAAAATATCCATTAAAAAAAAAGAATTTGAAAATTACTTAAATGCTGAAACGACTAAAGTAGAAAATGATATTAATCATTTTAAACAACAGGCTTTGGATAACATTTCCGAAATTGCATCTGAGTTTTCAAAAGAACTTATTGAAAAAATAACTGGAACAAAACCAAATGATAGTAATTTAAAAGTAGTAATTTCAGAAATATCAAAAAAACATAAAGAGAGCCGATATGTTTGATGCAGCTTTCTGGGTAGCAATTTCTTTTGTAACGTTTTGTTTAATACTTATTTATAAAAAAATTCCTCAACTTATTAACAAGTTATTAGAAGACAAGATAAATGAAATTAAGTCTGAAATTGAAAATGCAAAGAATTTAAAAATAGAAAGTGAGAAATTGCTTAAAAAATATAAAGATAAAATTCAAGATGCATATATTGAAAGCAAAGATATCTTGGATACTGAAAAAAGAGATGCAAAGACATTTATAAAAGAATTGGAAAATAAATTTGAGCAATTAATGATTAATAAAAAAAAATCATTAGAACAAAAATTGGAACAAATGAAAATAAAAGCAATAAAAGATATTCAGTATATTTCTAATGAAATTTCTTTAGAAGCAGTTAGAAAGATAATATTAGAACCAGGAAATATTGATAAGATAAAAATTATAAATCAAAAAAATCTAGAAAAGACTTTTATTCAACTAAAACAGACTAAAATATCTTAACTTTTAGAGTGAGACCCATCGCAAAATGGTTTGTTGTTTGTTTTTTTGCAACCACATAAAAAATAAGACTTATTCTCTACAACGGTAAATTTCATTGGTTTAAAATTTGTACTTTTATGAGAGCCATCACAAAAAATTCCATCTTTAGAAAAGCCACACGCGCACCAATAATAATCTTTTCCAGTTTCTAAATTAATTTTTTTTGAATTTTTAATAATTTTCTCTTTCATTGTGCTATAACATAAATTGTATCCTGAATTATTTCAATTAACAAAGAATCAACTTTAATTAGATATGAATTTATGAATATTGTTTATATTTATTAGTTTGGTCTCTATAAAACTTCTCAATATAATACTAAGTTTAATATTTAAAAAATTTTAATGGAACAAAAAATTGTAAACATATTTCTAGCAAGTCCAAGAGGATTTTGTGCGGGTGTTGATAGGGCTGTTGAAATTGTAAAAAAAACTATTAATAAATTTGGCGCTCCGGTTTATGTGAGACACGAAATAGTCCACAATCAGTTTGTTGTTGAAAATCTAAGATCGCAAGGAGCAATATTTATTGAAGAACTCTCCGAAATTAATGATAAATCTAGACCTGTTATATTTTCAGCTCACGGTGTTCCTAAAAAAGTAATTAATGAAGCAAAATTAAATAATATTATTTACATAGATGCAACATGTCCTTTGGTAACAAAAGTTCATAGGGAAGCTGAAATTCTGGCAAAAGACGAATTTAACATTATTTTTATTGGTCATAAAAACCATCCAGAAGTAATTGGAACTTTAGGACAAATAGATAATAATTATATTACATTAATCGAAAATAAAGATGATGTGAAAAATTATTTTCCTAAAATCCTAAATAATAAATTTGCCTACATCACGCAAACTACTCTTTCACTCGATGATACTTTAGAAATTATATCCTTGTTAAAAAAGAAATACCCTTCAATAAAAGAGCCAATCAAAAGTGATATTTGCTATGCGACAACAAATCGCCAAGAAGCGGTTAAAAAAATTGCCAAAAAATGTGATTTATTTTTAGTGGTTGGTAGTAAAAGCTCTTCTAACTCGCAAAGATTAGTAGAAGTTGCAAAAAAATTTGGTTGTAAAGAAAGTATCCTAATGCATTCTGATCAAGAATTGCCTGTTGATAAGATTAAAAATTCTACCAATATAGGTATTACCTCTGGTGCTTCGGCTCCTGAAATATTAGTTGAGAATTTAATTAAAGAAATTAAAAACATTACTAATATTAAACTTGAGGAAGTAATTACTTCAGTTGAAAAAGTTTCTTTTAAACTTCCCACAATGCTTATTAAATAATGGCTGTTTATACTAAATTAGAACATCTAGAAGTTAAGCTATTTTTAGAACAATATAATATTAGTAACTTTAAAGATTATAAAGGGATTACGGAGGGCGTAGAAAATACTAATTATCTTATTAAATCATCAGAGCAAGATTACATACTTACTATTTACGAAAAAAGAGTTGATGAAAAAGATTTGCCGTTTTTTATAAAATTGCTGTCTGATTTATCAGACAATAATTTTCCTTGCCCGAAACCTATTGCAAATAAAAACAATGAAAAAATTAATAAAATTAAAAATAAAAATGCTGCTTTAGTGACTTTTTTAAATGGAAAATCAAAAAATAAAATAACTAGTGAAGACTGTTTTGAAGTAGGAAAAATAGCTGCCCAATTACACAAAATAACAAAAAAATTTAATATTAATAGAAAAAATAATCTATCAATTGAAAATTGGCAGAATATTTTTGAAAAAACTATTAAACAAAAAATAGATTTAGACGAATCAATTATAAAAAAAACTAGAAATTATTTAAATTTTTTAAAGGATAAATGGCCTAAAAATCTACCCCAGGGCATCATTCATGCAGATTTATTCCCAGATAATATATTTTTTATAGATAATAAAGTTTCTGGAATTATAGATTTTTATTTTGCCTGCAATGATTTCTTTGCTTATGAAATAGCAATTTGTATAAACTCTATATGTTTTGATAACAATTCCACGTTTAATATGGCAAAAGCTAAAAATCTTATAAATGGATACTCATCAATAAGAACATTAACTGAGGATGAAAAAAAATATTTACCTATTCTGTCTATGGGTGCAGCTATGAGATTTTTTTTGACAAGACTATATGATTTTTATCACACTGATAATAAAGCAGATGTTAAAATTAAAGATCCTTTTGAATACTTTAAAAAAATTGAATTTCACTCAACCATTAAAAATTTTAATGAGTATTTTGTTTAATGAATGAAGTAATTATTTATACAGATGGATCTTGTTTAGGAAACCCAGGAAAAGGTGGCTGGGCAGCTGTAATAATTAAAAATGAAAAAGAAGAAGAAATATTCGGATCGGAAAAAGAGTCTACCAACAATAGAATGGAACTAACAGCCGCTATTAATGCCTTAGCAAGTATTAAACAAAATAACAAAATAAAGATCTATACAGACTCTAAATATGTAAAAGACGGTATTGAAAAATGGATTCACAATTGGAAATTAAATAATTGGAAAAATGCAAATAAAATAAATGTAAAAAATAAAGACCTCTGGATTAAATTGGATATTTTAATAAATGAGAAAGAAGTAGAGTGGCACTGGGTAAAGGCACACTCTATTAATAAATATAACAACAGGGTAGACTTTCTTGCAAGAAACGCTGCTAGTGCAAACGATTAGCTCTTATATAATTTTTAATTTTATTTAAATTATTTGGCAGAACTTTAAAAAATTCTTTTTTTTTAAGATTTTTACTTATCTCACCACTTATCATGGGGTTTTTTCTTAATATTTTATAAATAGTTTCTCCAAATTTTGCAGGATGCGCTGTTTCTAAACAAAATAAATTCTCTGATTTTTTAATGTTATTTAAATAGTATTCTTCTAAAGCTTTTAATCCCACAGAGGTATGTGGGTCTAATATTTTATGATTATATTGATAAACTAGCTTAATAGTTTTTTTAGTATTTTCAGCATTTATTGACTTTGAATAAAAAATATTTCTAATTTTCTTTAAAATAATTTTATCTATTTTGTAAGAACCTTTGCTGGTTAGTTGATTCATTAATTCTGATATTTTTTTAGAATTATTATTGTAGTAAGAAGAAATCAATCTTTCAAAATTACTTGCTACTTGTATATCCATACTTGGGGAAATACTAAATTTAACTTTAGATGGTTTGTAAATTCCATTTTTTAAAAATTTATATAAAAGATTATTTTCATTTACTGCAATAATTAGTTTAGATATGGGTAAACCCATTTTATAAGCGATGTAACCAGCATAAATATCTCCAAAATTTCCTGTTGGAACCGAAAAAACGCTCCTCTTATTTCTTTCAGATAAACGAAAATGCGAATAAAAATAATAAACTATCTGAACAACTATTCTTGCCCAATTTATAGAGTTAACTCCTGACATATTTATAGATCTTCTGAAATGGCGATCATTGAACATAGATTTTACTAATGTTTGACAGTCATCGAATGACCCCTTAACTGCAATATTAAATACGTTTTTTGAGTTGACTGTAGTCATAAGTTTTCTCTGCATTGCAGAAACTTTTCCTTTAGGATGTAAAACAAAAATTCTTAAATTTTTCTTATTTTTTACGGCATCAATAGCTGCAGCCCCAGTATCTCCTGATGTTGCGGTGATTAAATTAATTCTATTTTTACTTTTTGAGAGAATAACTTCATACATATTCCCTATCACTTGCATTGCAATATCTTTAAAAGCTAGAGTTGGGCCGTGATATAATTCCACTAAATTAAATTTTTTTACTCTTGAGAATTTTACTACATTATTACTATTAAATTTTTTGTAAGAAATTTTTATAATTTTTTTTAACTCGTTATTTGAAAAAGTATTACCTGTATAAATTTTTATAATCTCGTAGGCCAAGTCATTATAATTTAATTTAGATAATCTATTTAAAGTAGCGCTAGATAAACGAGGTATTTTTTTTGGAATATACAGACCGCCATCAAGAGCTAGACCGTTTAAAAAAGTCTCAATAAAATTGTAAGTTTTTTTATTATTTCTTGTGCTTATATATTTCATTACGCTTTTTTCCTATAATATAAAAAAAAAATTATAGTAACTAATGCTAAGGCATACCATGTTATAGCATATTGCAAATGATTATTTGATAAACGAATTTCATAATTATTAGGAATAATATCTTTGCTAGTTTTTGAAGTTTGAATGATTAATAATGGATAAACATTTTTATTTAAAGATTTTTGTAAACTTACAATCTCAACAGAATATAAAAAATCTTCTTTAATATTGTTATCTGGTGTAAATAAATTCTTTTTTTGAATTTTTTTTGTATAGCCTTCAACGACTTCATTGTCGAATAAAGTTTTTTTTAATAAATTAATTTTATCTTTCTTCACCCAGCCCTTATCTACCAAAACTACCTGTGAACTATTTACTTCGTAAGGAATAATAACTTTGAAACCTATCTCGCCTTTATGCAAATGATATAAAAATAATTTTGAATCTAAATTTTTTTTATTTAATGAAACTTTTGTATATTCTTTATTGGTACTTTCATTAAAACTAACGGAACTTTTTTTTAAATTATTTTCTAGGTTAATTATTAAATTATTTTTAAAATGTAGCCTTATAATCTGCCAAGTTCCTAAACAAAGAACTATAAATATAAAAAATATAAATAATATATCTAATGATTTAATTTTAGACAAAATTATCTATTAACTTCCCCAAATGTATATTGAAGCAAATAAAAATAACCAAACAACGTCTACAAAATGCCAATACCAAGCTGCTGCTTCAAATCCAAAATGATGATCTGGTTTATAGTGGCCAGCTTTTGCTCTAAAATAACAGACTGCTAAAAAAATTGTTCCAACAAGTACGTGAAAGCCGTGAAAACCTGTTGCCATATAAAAAGTAGCACCATAAATTCCTGAGCTGATTTTAAAATCTGCATGAATGTATTCATAGGCCTGAAATGAAGTAAAAATAACTCCAAGAATTACGGTCAGCAATAATCCTGTTAATAATCCTTTTCTATCATTTTCTAAAAGGGAGTGGTGCGCCCAAGTAACTGTTGTCCCAGACAAAAGTAAAATAAGCGTATTTACTAAAGGTATGTGCCAAGGATCTAGAATTGCTATATCTTTCGGAGGCCAAACTCCTCCTATAGATGGATCTGGATACAAACTTGCGTCGAAGAAAGCCCAAAACCAAGCGACAAAAAACATTACCTCAGACATTATAAAAAGCGTCATTCCGTATCGCAAACCAATTTGAACAACTGGTGTATGATCACCTTTATGTTCGCCTTCAATTACAACATCTCTAAACCACATGAACATTGAGTAAAGAGTCAGAGCTAATCCAATTAAAAGTAGCCATATAGACTTTGAATGCATGTAATACACTGCGCCAAAGGCTAGTACCAACGCTGCAAAAGAAGAAAAAATAGGCCAAATACTTGGATCTACTAAATGAAAATCGTGACTTTTTTTATGATTATCTGACATTAATTTTTTTCTTTTTTAAAATTAGCTACATCAAAAAAAGTATAAGATAAAGTAATATCCTTAATTTCTTTTGTAGATAAGTCTTCAACTATTTTTGGATCAATAAAATATGCCATTTCAAATTCTTTCGACTCCTTAGGTTTTAATGTTTGTTGTTCAAAACAAAAACAATTAATTTTATTAAAATACTTTCCGGCAGTATCTGGCACGACATTAAATGTAGAAACTGCTGTAGAGGTTTCATTACCTAAATTCTTTACTTTAAATCTAATAGTCGAAACTTGCCCTGGTTTAATATTTTCTTTTGTTTTCTCAACTTTAAATTCCCAAAATAGACCTTTTGCAACATTAGTATCAAACCTAGTTGTAATGTTATGATTAACAATAACGTTTGGAACTTGTTTAGAAATTTTCGTAGTCCCACCAAAACCTGTTACTTTACAAAATAATTCATACAGCGGAACTGAAGCATAAGATAAACCAAGCATTGCAAAAAATATTAACACTAAATAGATAGGGTTAATTTTATTATTAGTTTCTCTACTCATAATGGTCTAACAAATATTCCTAAATTATAAATTGTAAAAACAAAAAAGAAGATAATTAATAATATTAATAAAATAGCTGTGATATTATTTTTATTCATTAAAAAAATTTAAAAAAACTTTCAATCAATAATAAAGTAAAAATTAAAAATAAATATAAAATAGAAAAAGCAAAAATTTTTTTTGCAAATTGAATAGTATCTTTTTTATTATCTGCTTTTAATAATTTATATGTTAAAAAAATATAGAAAATTCCCAATGAAATGGTTGGCAATAAGTAAAAAAACCCTGCAAAATTAAAATAGAAAGGGAGTAGGGTTATAGGAAACAATATAAGTGCATAAGCAAAAATATTTTTCTTAGTAAAATTTATTCCTGAAACAACTGGAAGCATCGGAATTTTAGCTTTCTTATAATCTTCAGACTTATATAAAGATAATGACCAAAAATGTGACGGTGTCCAAAAAAATATAATTAAAAACAAAATTATTGGCTCAATAGATAAGTTATTATTAGCAATAGTCCAACCTATAACTGGTGGAAATGCTCCAGCAGCCCCCCCTATTACAATATTTTGAGTACTTCTTCGCTTTAGCCAGATCGTATAAATAAAAATATAAAAACTAATAGTAACAGCTAATATTAAAGCCGATAAAATATTTGAAACTAAATATAATCCAGCAATTGAGATTAGGCTTAGAGAAATTCCAAAATATAATGCCTGATTATTTGAAATTTTTCCAAGGGGAATGGGTCTTAAACATGTACGAGACATTACTGCATCAATTTCTGAGTCGTACCACATATTAAGTGCGCCCGCTGCACCAGCGCCAAGTGCTACAAAAAGTAGAGCTAATGCAGATGTAAAAAAATCTAAATTATTATTTGAAATAATTAAACCTACAAAAGCTGTAAAAACTACAAGAGACATAACCCTTGGTTTCATTAAATTATAAAAATTTTTGAAAACTAAAATATTTTTACTTTTTTGATAATTGGCAAATGTAGATTTGTACACTTTATTTAATTATTTAATATTGGGTAGCTCATTAAACTGATGGAATGGTGGAGGCGAACTTAAAGTCCACTCTAATGTATTCGCTCCTTCACCCCATTGATTATTTGGAACTCTTTTTCCTCTAATAAATGCATGGGCTACTAAAATTAAAAATACTAAAACTCCAAACGCAGAAATATAAGATCCAACAGAAGAAACATAGTTCCAACCAGCGTACGCATCTGGATAATCAGCATACCTTCTCGGCATTCCTGCTAAACCTAAAAAATGCTGTGGAAAGAAAATTATATTAACTCCTATAAATGTTAGCCAAAAATGAATTTTTCCTAATATTTCTGAGTACTCATAGCCTGACATTTTTCCAAACCAGTAATAAAATCCTGCAAATATAGAAAATACAGCTCCAAGTGAAAGTACGTAGTGAAAATGAGCAACCACATAATAAGTATCGTGAAATGATGTGTCTACCCCAGCACTTGCAAGAACAACTCCTGTAACTCCGCCAACTGTAAATAAAAATATAAAACCAATAGCCCAAAGCATTGGGGTTTTTAAAGTAATTGATCCTCCCCACATAGTGGCAATCCATGAAAATACTTTTATACCCGTAGGAACAGCAATAATCATAGTTGCAAAAACAAAGTATGCTTTTGTATCAACGCCCATGCCGACAGTGTACATATGGTGAGCCCAAACAACAAAGCCCACAACCCCAATAGATACCATCGCATAAGCCATTCCGAGATACCCAAAAATAGGCTTTTTTGAAAAGGTTGAAATAATATGACTAACCATTCCAAAGCCTGGAAGTATCATAATGTAAACCTCTGGATGCCCGAAAAACCAAAATAAATGCTGAAATAAAACTGGATCCCCTCCTCCTTTAGGTTCAAAAAAAGCAGTCCCAAAATTTCTGTCAGTTAATAACATTGTGATTGCACCAGCAAGAACTGGTAGGGATAACAATAGTAAAAAAGCAGTCACAAGAATTGACCATGCAAACAAAGGCATTTTATGCATAGTCATTCCAGGTGCTCTCATATTAAAAATTGTTGTAATAAAATTGATCGCTCCAAGAATTGATGAAGCTCCGGCAAGGTGCAAACTTAATATTGCAAGATCCATTGCCGGTCCTGGTTGTCCAGCTTTAGAAGATAAGGGAGGATATATGGTCCAACCTCCACCAATGCCTAATCCACCAGGAGGTCCTTCAACAAAAATAGATGAGATTAATAAAATAAATGCTGCTGGCAATAACCAAAACGAAACGTTATTCATTCTAGGAAATGCCATGTCAGGTGCACCTATCATTAACGGAACAAACCAGTTTCCAAATCCACCTATCATTGCTGGCATAACCATAAAAAAGATCATTATTAGTCCATGACCTGTCACAAGAACGTTATAAAGATGATAATTGCCTTTCAAGATTCCATCTCCAGGATACATAAGCTCCATTCTCATTAAAACAGAAAAGGCAGTTCCGACTAGTCCTGCTACAATTGCAAAAATTAAATATAAAGTGCCAATGTCTTTATGATTTGTAGAAAGTAACCATCTTCTCCAAAAACTTGGGTAATCTGAATGATCAGAGGTTGTTGCGGCCATTTATTTTTTTTCCTTTATTAAATTTTCCGCAACTATGTTATTTTCTGGATATTTAGCAAATTTAACTTTTGCCTCTTTAAGCCACTCATTATATTGTTTTTCAGAAACTACTCTAACTGCGATCGGCATAAATGCATGCTTAGATCCACATAACTCAGAGCATTGTCCATAATACACGCCTTCTTTTTCGGCTTTAAACCAAGTTTCATTTATTCTTCCTGGAACTGCATCTCTCTTAACTCCAAAAGATGGAACGGTCCAAGCATGTAATACATCGTTTGCTGTAATTAAAACTTTAACAATTTTATTAACAGGAACAACGACATGATTGTCCGTTTCTAAAAGTCTTGGTTGATTAGATTTTAAATTTTTAGTTTCTATCATGTTGGCTTCAAATGCAATTTTCTGATCTGGATATTCATATCCCCAGTACCACTGATAACCTGTTGCTTTGATAGTAACTTCAGCTTTTGGAATAACGTCCTGTTTATAAAGTAATCTAAATGATGGAACTGCTATCACTATTAAAATTAAACAAGGAATAACTGTCCACAAAATTTCTATGAAAGTATTATGAGATGTTTTTGAAGGTATTGGATTTTTTGACGCTCTAAATCTAATAATCGAGTAAAGAAGTAAAAATAGTACAAAAACAGATATTGCGACAATTATTGGAAGTAAAATACGGTTATGAAGGTGAACAATATCATCCATAACAGAAGTTACTGACTCATTGTAGCCCATCTGCCAATTTTCTCTGGCAAATGATGTGCTTGAAGAGATAAAAAGAACTAAAGGTAAATAAAATTTATTAAGTAATTTTTGTGTCATTAATTAAAGATATAATATGCAAATATAATTATTTAACTATATTAATAACACAAATATATACAAAAAATTTGCGACAATTTATCTAACAATGAGCCCAAATTTAAATGAGTTTTTTTCAGAAGAAAATTCAATTTCAAAAAAGTCAGCAGAAACAATAGTTAATAATACCCTTTTTAAGTGTGATGATGGTGAGCTATTCCTAGAATCTACTGTTTCAGAGTCTTTAGTTTTAGATGATGGAAAAATCAAAAATACAAGTTACGACTCTAGCAAAGGTTATGGTTTGAGATCAGTAAATAATGACATCACAACTTACTCGCATTCAAATGAATTAACAGAAGAATCTCTAAAACGGTCAGCAAAAATAATTTCAGATGCTAATAAAAATTATTCTGGAAAAATAAACTCTGGCCCAAAAAAAACTAATAAATATCTTTATACAGACGTTAATCCTATAGAAGCAAAAAACTTTTCTGAAAAAATAGATCTATTAAATAAAATTGATAAATATTTAAGATCTAAAAATTCATATGTTAAACAGGTTTCAAGTTCAATATTTTCGGAATATCAACAAATAGAAATCATAAGACCTAATAATCAAAGTTACTCGGATAAAAGACCGCTTGTTAGATTTAATGTTTCAATCATGGTTGAAAAGAATGGAAGAAAAGAAACAGGAAGTTATGGAACGGGTGGCAGAAAAATATTAGATGAATACATCACTGAATTAAATTGGAAGAAAGTTTGTGATATTGCGCTAAAACAAGCATTAATTAATCTTGAAAGTGTTGATGCTCCTGCTGGCGAAATGAAAGTAGTTCTAGGACCTGGTTGGCCTGGAATACTTCTCCATGAAGCAATTGGGCACGGACTTGAAGGTGACTTTAATAGAAAAAAAACCTCCGCATTTTCAAATTTGATGGGACAAAAAATAGCTGATGAACAAGTAACCGTTGTTGATGATGGAACAATTGAAAATAGAAGAGGATCAATCACTATTGATGATGAAGGAACCCCAGCTAATAAAACTGTTCTAATCGAAAAAGGAATATTAAAAAATTATATACAAGATAGATTGAATGCAAGATTAATGAATGTGCAGCCAACAGGAAATGGTCGAAGAGAAAGTTTTGAACACATACCAATGCCTCGTATGACAAACACTTATATGCTTTCTGGAAAGTATCATCCCGATGAAATAATTAAATCAGTTGATAAAGGAATTTATGCCGTTGCCTTTGGTGGCGGACAAGTAGATATCACAAATGGTAAGTTTGTTTTCTCTTGTACAGAGGCTTATGAAATTAAGAATGGAAAGATTGGCAGACCATTAAAAGGTGCGACATTAATTGGTAATGGTCCTGACGTTCTGACAAAAGTTAAAATGGTTGGCAATGATATGGAATTAGATGCTGGCGTTGGAACTTGCGGAAAAAATGGACAATGGGTACCAGTTGGCGTTGGTCAGCCAACAATTTTAATTGATGGTATTACTGTTGGTGGAACACAAAATTAATTAATCTGATAATTTAAAATAGTTAAGCCTACAACTGCTGCTGTTTCTGATCTTAAAATATTCTGTCCTAATGAAATAGGAATGCAATTACTCATGCTATTTAATAAGTCTCTTTCTTTTAATGAAAAATCACCTTCTGGACCAACTAGTAAATAAAATTCACGATTTTTATTCTTTTTAAGAACTTCTTCAATTTTTTTATTAGAAGAATTAATGTCTGCAAAAAAAACTATAGAATTTTTATCAAGAGATTTGAGTTTTTTCTCTAATTTTTCAACTGCATGAATAGCTGGTAAATATAACTGATTAGATTGTTCGCAAGATTCTTTTATGATTCTTTCTGTTCTTTGAATATTTAAATTTTTAGCAACCGATTTTTCAGAAATAACAGGGTAAAAACTCTTAACACCTACTTCTGTACATTTTTGTATTAAATAATCTAGTTTTGAACTTTTAATTAAAGAAAATATCAAAGATATATTTCCTGGTTTATTTATATTTTCAATTTTTGAGATTAATTTTATTTTTGTATTTTTTTTATCGGAACTAATGATTTCTCCTTTGAACTCTCCATCTTTAGAGTTAAATAAAAAAACATTATCGCCTTCTCTTAAACGCATCACATTCATCAAATAATGAGCATCTTCTTTTTCTAAAATAAAATCTAAATCTAGGTTTAACTTTTTATCTAAATAAATTCTTACTTTTAAAGACATAACTGTTATTGTAACTAAATTATCTAATTTTTACAAAATGTACCAATTTGCTAACCTATTAAGATTAAATAAACCCATTGGAATCTTTTTACTATTTTGGCCATGTGCCTGGAGTTTAGCAATGACTCAGTGGTATGTTGTTAATAATTATCTATTTATTAAATACTTAATTCTATTTTTTATTGGTTCGGCAATTATGAGGAGTGCTGGTTGCGTCTATAATGATATTGTAGATAAAAAAATAGATATCAGGGTTCAAAGAACAAAAACACGTTTAATAGCTTCTGGAAAGATAACAATTAAAACTGCTTGGCTTGTTATTTTATTACTACTAATACCTGCATTCATAATATTATTTCAATTTAATAATTTTTCTAAAATATTAGGCCTATCATCTGGATTATTAATTATTACCTATCCTTTTATGAAAAGGATAACATTTTGGCCTCAGTTATTTCTTGGGTTTACATTTAATTGGGGTGTATTACTTGGTTGGTCAGTATTCTTTGAAAATTTAACAATAGAAATTATTATTTTGTATATGGCAGGAATTTTTTGGACTTTAGGATATGATACAATTTATGCCTTACAAGACAAGCGTGATGATTTAAAAATAAAAGTTAAATCTACAGCAATTAAATTTGAATATGACATAAAAAATTTTTTATTTTTTTGTTATATCTCAACAATGACTTTGTTAATTGGTTTAGGCTTTTTAACAAATAGATCTGTTGTATACTTCGTCCTATTGGCAATTGCAGTATTGCATTTAGCTTATCAAGTTATAATAATTCAAAAAACAAAATCTAATAATAGAGATCAAATTCAAAGAGTTTTTAATAGCAATAATTCTTTTGGAATCTTAATATTTTTAATATTTTTCTTAGAAATCTATAATGCTTAAAGATAATTCCTTTTTAAATAATCTTGGTGAATATTGCATTGATGAATTAAAAAAAATTGGCGCGACAAATTCTGAGGTAATTGTGGCTCATTCCATTTCTGAGGATATATTACAAAGAAATGGAAAAATTGAAGAGGTCACAAGATCTGAGGATATTAGCATTGGTCTAACCGCTTACATTGGGCAAAAAAAATCTTCCATCTCAACTTCTAATTTAACAAAAAATAATATCAAACAAGCCATTATTAGATGTTTTGAAATGGCAAAGAATACACCTGAAGATAAATATTGTGGTCTTCCAGAGAATAGTGTTCTTGAAAAAGATCATATTAATTTAGATTTATTTGATAATTCAGTAATCTCTTATGAGACTAAAAAAGATTATGTCTCTGAATGCGAAGCTGAAGCATTAGCTCAAAAAAAAATATTTAATTCTAATGGAGTTTCATTTACCGAGGCAAAATCAAATTTTATACTCAAAAACTCTAATGGTTTTTCCAATGGAAGAAAATCATCCATTTTCAGTGTTTCTTGTGATGTTGTTGCAAAAGAAGAAGAAAATATGGAAAGAGATTATGAATATTCATCAAAAAGATTTTTTTCTGATTTAACTAAACCAAAAGATATTGGAAGAATAGCGGCTGAAAGAGCAAGCGGTAGATTAAGTCCAAAAAAAATAAATTCTTTTACTGGACCCGCTGTATTTGAACCAAGAGTATCCTCGAGTTTCTTGTCTCATTTAATATCGTCCATTTCTGGACATAATTTAGCTAGAAAAGTAAGTTTTATTAAAGGCGATATAGGAGAAATTTTGTTTCAAGAAAATATTAATGTCATTGACGATCCGTTAATAAAAAAAGGTCTGGGATCAAGAAATTTTGACTCTGAAGGTGTAGATTGTAAAAAATTAGAATTAATAAAAAAAGGCAAAATTAATGAAATCATTTTAGATACGTATTCTAGTAAAATGTTAAATAAAAAGTCTAATGGAAGATGCGGTGGTACTACGAATTGCTATTTTGAAAATGGAAAATTAACAAAAGCAGACTTAATAAAAGATATTAAAAAAGGAGTTTATATAACAGAATTATTTGGCTCTGGATTTAATAGTGTGACGGGTGACTTTAGCAAAGGAGGCTCCGGATTTTTAATAGAAAATGGAGAGATAACTTACCCAATTAGTGAAATCACAGTTGCCGGGAATATTAAAGATATGTTCAAAGAAATGCTATTAGCTAATGATTTAGAATTTAAATCTAGAACTAATTCTCCAACAATTAGAATTAACAAAGTAAGTATTGCGGGTAAATAAATGACTAAATTAGAACTTATAAACAGAATCTTTAAAACACAGGTTAAAAAGTATATTCCGGAACTAAGTATAACTTTTGTTTTTATTGTTTTAACTTCTCTTGCAACAGCTGCCACAGCATGGCTACTAGATCCTGCTATTAAAGAAATTTTTGAAAATAAAAATAAACAAATGCTATACCTTATCCCTTTAGCAATAGTTTTTACTTTTATAATAAAAGCTTTTTCAATTTACGGAACAAGAATTATTACAATTAAAGTTGGAATAAAAATAATTAAAAATATTCAAACTCTAATGGCTCAAAAATTTTTACT